>ERZ1643247.2467-NODE-2467-length-14568-cov-3.771860_pt1 | contig 14568 bp, 14 predicted proteins | sample MGYA00579264_ERZ1643247 | MGnify/ENA primary metagenome ERZ1643247 (study PRJEB29033, sample SAMEA4952262) | chicken gut metagenome | biome: Broiler Chicken; feature: Gastrointestinal Tract; material: Caecum | place: Ireland | collected 2018 | study: Broiler... | reverse complement strand
AGCTGGCCCTTTCCGGCGTCCGCCATGAGATCCTGTTTCTGGATGCGGGAGACGACGTGCTGGTGAAACGGTACAAGGAGACGAGGCGGAATCATCCGCTGGCAGGCGGCGAGCGGGTGGAGGCGGGAATCGCCAGAGAGCGGAAGCAGCTGGAATTTCTGAAAAAGCAGGCGGATTACATCATCGACACCAGCCAGCTCCTGACCCGGGAGCTGAAGCTGGAGCTGGAGAGGATCTTCGTGGACAATCAGAATTTTAAAAGCCTGATGGTCACGGTGCTGTCTTTCGGTTTCAAATACGGCATCCCGGCTGATTCGGATCTGGTGTTTGACGTACGGTTCCTGCCGAATCCCTATTACATAGATGAACTGAAGCAGCTGTCGGGAAATGACGCTCCGGTGAGAGATTTCGTCATGGGGTTTAAAGCAGCGGAAATCTTTTCCGACAAACTGACGGATATGATACAGTTCCTGATACCAAACTATATCGAGGAGGGCAAAAACCAGCTGGTCATTTCCATTGGATGCACCGGCGGAAAACACCGTTCTGTGACTTTGGCCAATGAGCTGTACCGGAGGCTGGAGGGTTCAGGGGAGTATGGCCTTCGGATTGAACATCGGGATATTGAAAAAGATGCCCTGAGAAAAAGGATGTGAGAAAATGTCTTTTTCCGGTGAAGTGAAAAAGGAGCTCTGCCGTCAGGCAGGAGGTGCAAGGCATTGCCAGATTGCGGAGCTGGCGGCTATCCTGACCCTCTGCGGAAGCGTGCATATATCTGTCAGGGATGAATACAGTATTCGGATGGAAACAGAAAATGTGTGGGTGGCGGAGAAATATTCGCTGCTGCTGAACAGGGCTTTCAAGATCCGGCCGGAAGTGGCGGTTCGACGTCATTCCGGCGGACGCAGAGCCGTAAGCTATCATTTATACGTGGCGGACAGCGCTGACGCCAGGCGGGTTCTGCAGGCAGTGAAGCTGATAACTCCCAGGGGGACTCTGGCGGAAGAGCTGCCGCTTACTCACAGTGTACTTCTGCAGAAAAGCTGCTGTCGGCGGGCATTTATCCGGGGCGCGTTCCTGGCCGCCGGATCAGTCAGTGACCCGAACCGGTCTTACCATTTCGAGATTGTCTGCGAAGGGGAATACCAGGCGGAGCAGCTGAAAGAACTGGTTCGAAGCCTGGATATTGACGCCAAAACCGTCCGGAGAAAAAAATATTTTGTGGTTTATGTAAAAGAAGGTGCTCAGATTGCGGATCTGCTGGCGATGATGGACGCCAGAGTAGCATTGCTGGAGTTGGAAAATATCCGGATTCTGAAAGAAATGCGGGGCAGTGTTAACAGAAAAGTCAATTGTGAGACTGCAAATATCAACAAAACTGTTAATGCTGCAGTGAAACAGATTGAGGATATCCGCTATATCCGGGATACCGCCGGGTTTTCCAGTCTCTCAAATGGACTTGACGAAATAGCACGCCTTCGGTTACAATATCCAGAAGCAACACTAAAAGAACTGGGCATGCTTCTGCAACCGGCAGTAGGCAAGTCCGGCGTAAATCATCGCTTGAGAAAACTGAGCAGCATCGCGGATAAGCTGCGGGAAAGTAAGGAGGAGAATTATTATGATCAAAAAACCGATAACGATTCAGATTTCTAACGGACTTGAGGCCAGGCCAATCGCCATGCTGGTACAGGTGGCAAGCCAGTTTGAAAGCGAGATTTATGTGGAGAGCGGGAAGAAAAAGGTGAATGCCAAGAGTATTATGGGAATGATGACTCTCGGGCTGGATTCCGGAGAAAATGTGACGATTTCTGTGAATGGAGTCGATGAAACAGAAGCCATGAAAGAGATCGAGGGATATCTGACCAGCAAATAATCCTGCAAAATTCAGAACAGAAAAAGGAGTTCGGATTATCACGATCCGAACTCCTTTTTTCTGCTCTGAATTTCGGTGAACCAGTTCTGCATTTTGCTGATGGTTCAGATGTCCGCCAGCTGCTGCAGAGCGCTGTCTTTAATCAGAGCGTTGCCGTGCTCCAGCAAATAGGCTTCGCCGGAAGCGGAAAAGGCCTCATTGGTGCCGTACTCAGAGAGAATGTTGCAGACCTTGTTAAATGTCTCCGGAGTACAGTCGGACTGATGCAGTACCAGCTGGTAATGGCCAAGCGTTTCATTCTTGTAAAGAGAGTTCTTTCCGGTATAGAAGTGATTCAGGCCGTGAGCCGCCAGGATGGCGTCGTCCAGAGTGCGGAACCGGAATGCCTGCACCAGGTTGACCGGTACGGTCTCTGTTTCGTTTTCTGCGGCTTCCTTCTGTCCGGAAGGTTTCTTCTGAGCATCTTTCTTCGTATTGTTTTGAGCTTTGTTTTTTGCTTCGTAGATTTTCTGAAATAGATCCAATATATCGTCTGCTCCCGAAAACTGTGGGCTTTTCGGAGCATCTGCGTCATCCCCCGAAGGAGAAAATTTGGAAAAGCGGGTATCCAGCTCTTCCGGATCCTCTACCTTCGTTATAATCAGCACGATGCTGTCGGGCGCTACGGGTATGGCTTCTATCATCAAAGGTGAATTGTCAGACTCAAAGCCGAATTCGTAGTGAGCCTGCTGCATCATATCCTGAAACAAGCTTTTTGCTTTTTCTGTGCCGTAAGCTAATTCACTGAGCCGGATCTGTCGGCTGGCCAGGTCTGCGCTTGTCAGAGTGCATCGGATCTGGCTGTCGCTGATCTTTTCAATCTTCATTTTATCACATCCCCTTCTTTGATCAGTCAAAAAACTCAAGAAGAAACTCTGCCCTTAACTGAAGATACACTTAGCTACGTTATTACTATATGCGGCGCAGTGCCTTCTGCGTCACATATAGTATATACCAAAACCGCAGAGAATGTAAAGAACTTATATTTTCTTGTTTTCGGTGTAGTAATGTTGTAAAATGAACTTAATTTCAGGGGACAGGAACAATGGAGAAAGCGGGAAAAGGATGAATACAGAATATTTTGAGCGGGCCGCAGCAACGGAAGGCAGGACACTTTTGATTGTGGATGATGATGAGATCAACCGTGAGATACTGGAAAATATTTTCTCCGAATCTTATGCTATTGAGCACGCGGAGAACGGAAGGCAGGGACTTCGGGCGATTCTGGACCACAGAGAGAGGCTTTGCGCGGTACTCCTGGATGTAATGATGCCGGAGATGGACGGAATTCAGGTGCTGCGGGAGCTGAACCGAAAGAAGCTGCTGGAGGAGATACCGGTCTTTCTGATTACGGCGGAAGCCAGCAATGATGTGATGCGCGAAGCCTACCGTCTGGGAGTGATGGACGTGATCAACAAGCCGGTTATCCCTTATATGGTACTGCATCGGGTACAGTCTGTCGTGGAGCTGTACCAGGCCAGGCGCAGGCTGAACAATGTGGTGATACGGCAGCAGGAGGATCTTCTGAACCAGGCGGCTATGATCATCAATCTTAATCAGGGAATGATCGAGGCGCTTTCTACCGCGATTGAATTCCGAAGCGAGGAATCCGGCGATCATGTCCGTAAGATCCATGATATTACGAAATATCTGTTTTCTCATACGGAGCTGGGAGAGGGTCTGTCTGACGGGGAGATCGAGCAGATCGCCCTGGCGGCCATCATGCATGATGTGGGAAAGATTGCCGTGCCGGATGCGATTCTGAACAAGCCGGGAAGGCTTACGCCGGAAGAATTTGAGGTCATGAAAACGCATACGGTTCAGGGAGCGAAGCTTCTGGAGAGCATTCCGCAGCTCAAGGAAAACAGGGCCTATGCCTATGCCCGTGACATTGCGCTTCATCACCATGAACGCTGGGATGGAGGCGGATATCCGGACGGACTTAAGGGAGAGGAGATATCCGTGTGGGCGCAGGTGGTTTCTCTGGCGGACGTTTACGATGCGCTGAGCTGTAAACGGGTCTATAAGAATGCGTTCCCCAGGGAACAGGTTCTGGCAATGATAAAGGACGGCCAGTGCGGATGCTTCAATCCCCGGCTGCTGGAGTGCTTTTTTGAAGCGGAGGAGGAGCTGTATAAGCTCTACGCCCCGAAAGTTCTGTAATACATAGGATGGCCGCGCTGCTCAGGAGAGCAGGGCCGCGGGAATACGAATGATTTTGAGGAGATAGAGGAATGGATGAAAGAAAACGGGAACTGCTGGCCGGTGCCGGTATAGATGTGCAGGACGCCATGGAAAGATTCATGCAGCGGGATGATCTCCTGGAGCGTTTCATGAAGAAATTCCTGGAAAATGCTGCCTTTGAGGATCTGAAGCAGGCGGCGGCAGAGGGAGACTGCGAGAAAATGCTGGCTGCCTCCCATTCTCTGAAGGGGATGTGCGCCAACCTGTCCATGACGGAGCTGACCGCTCTGTTTACCGGTCAGGTGGCCCGGCTGCGTTCGGGGGATTTTTCGGGAGCGAAAGAGATGATGGATGAGATCCGGAAAGCCTATGGCGTGGTGGAAGAGGCCATCAGGGGGTGCTGGCAGTGAAGACGGCGGGAAAGAAGTTCTGTCATATCCTGAAAAAACTCAGGTTCTATATTTTCATGTTTGCCCTCCTGGTTATCCTGGGGAGTATTTTTCATGTGATCCTGCGGGATACACTGCTGCAGAATTATCAGGATCTGGGGACCTCCATGGCACAGAGGTACAGCGCCGAAATTGAAAGCGAGCTGAGCGCGTACAGGGTACTGGTGTCCTTTGGGGCCGAGAGCATCGATGCGCGCGTCGGATCGGGAGAATCTTCGGAAGAGATAGAGGAATGGATCGTCCGGTACTGTGAACGGCTGTATCAGGTGCTGGGAGAGGATGTCGTTGATCCGTATGTAGTCTATGAAGGGAGGATTGTGGCTGCAAATCCCTGGGAGGGAGACTCTGATTACGATTATGCGTCCACAGAATGGTATCAGAAGGCATTGGAGGCGGATGGGCAGGTAATATTTACGGATGTTTATTCTGATGTTATCTCCGGGCGACAGGTGATCACGATTGCGGCCATGTGCCGGGAAAGCGGCGCGGTCATAGCCTTTGACATTTATCCGGAAAATCTGTTTTTCAGACAGGATGAAAGTATTTTGCCTGAGGACACCTCCATGTATATCGGAGACGCATCGGGAAAGCTTCTTTATGCGAAAACATTTCTGGAGCATTCGGATGAAGAACTGGAGGATTATCTGAGCAAAATCCGTGAAGGCATACGGAACGGAGAGCTGGGCAGGTATGACAGCTACGTGGTCGATCTGGACGGAAACCAGAGGAGCGTCTATTATGACCAGATGGACAACGGCTGGTATGTGGTGATTACAGTTCCGTTCAGCTCAATTCTGGATCAGCTCAACTGGTTTTCGATCATGTTCGGCCTGGTAATGCTGGTGGGAGTCTGCACCCTGTTTTTCGTGGCTCTCAGAAACCTGAGACTGGATTATATCGTAGAGCGCACCAATGACACGATACGGGTTCTGGGCAATTCCTACTATGCCCTGTATCGTGTGGATTACAAAGCCGATACCTATGAGATGATAAAAGGATCGGAATACGTTCGCAGCCGTATTCCTTCCAGCGGGTCTTATCCTGATCTGGTGCGCGGCGGGAGAGGTAATCGAGGAAAAGGCGTTTAGGGAATTCTGCGAGAGCTTCTCGGCAGAAAATATCCGGAATCTGGTGACAAAGCGCATCCGGAATTACGGCGGCGATTTTAAGCGGAAATTCGGAGCTGAGTACCGTTGGGTGAGCGTTCGGGTGCTGTTTGACGAATCTCTGGCGCCCAACGAGGTCGTGCTCTGTTTCAGGGAAATAGAGGAGGAAAAACGCCAGCAGTTTCAGGAAAGAAAGCTGTTGGAGGAGGCGCTGGAAAGCGCGCGTCACAGTGAAAAATCCAAGCACGCTTTTTTCAATAATATGTCGCATGATATGCGGACGCCCTTAAACGCGATTCTGGGTCTTTCGGCACTGCTGCGCCAGCATGCGGACGATCCGGAAAAGGTGAAGGATTATGTGGACAAAATATCTTATTCCAGCCAGCAGCTCCTTGACCTGGTCAACGATATTCTGGATATGTCCCGCATGGAACAGGGAAAGGTCGTGCTGAATAATCAGGCCTTCGATCTGAAGGAGTGCATACAGGCATGCGCGGATTCTTTCCGGCCGCAGGCTGAAACAGAGAAAAAGGAATTTCAGGTAATATATGATCTGGCGGATGCCCGTGTGATGGGAGATTCTATCCGGATCAGCCAGATTCTGAATAATCTTCTTTCAAATGCGTTTAAGTTTACTCCTGAAGGAGGTAAGGTGACGGTATCGGTGCGTCAGATGAGCAGCGCGAACCGCACCCAGTATCAGATCAGAGTGCAGGATACAGGTATTGGCATGTCCGAGGAATTTCTGGCCCATGTTTTTGAACCGTATGCCAGGGAGACGCGGTTTACGTCGAGGCAGATCACGGGAACAGGCCTGGGAATGCCGATTGTGAAGAGTCTGGTGACACAGATGAGCGGGCAGATTTATGTGGAAAGCCGCCTGGGCGAAGGGACTGCCTTTACGGTGACCGTTCCCTTCATGACTGTGCAGGAGAATGCGGAAGAGAAGAATAAGGCGGAGGAAAAGGTGCTGAAGCCGGAATTCTTTTCTCTGTCAGGAAAGAAAATCCTTTTGGCGGAAGATAATCTGGTAAATATGGAGATTGCTACGGAAATTCTTACCATGAACGGGCTTGAGATTCTGCAGGCGTGGAACGGAGAAGAAGCCGTTGATTTGTTCCGGGCATCGGAACCGTTTGAAATCGACGCGATCCTGATGGATATGCAGATGCCGAGGATGGATGGCTGCGAAGCGGCCAGGAGCATCCGCGCCCTGCCGCGCCCGGATGCCGGAACAGTGCCGATTCTGGCGGTGACGGCCAACGCCTTTGCGGAGGATATTGCGGCGACCGCGGCCGCGGGCATGGACGCTCATATTTCCAAGCCCATTGATTTTCATGTCCTGTGCGAGACGCTGGAACGATTGACGAAGGAAAAAGGACGATAAAATTGAAAAAGAGGGGCCGGCCATACGAAAGGGGCTGTTTGTATGGCCGGTATTTTTCTGCGGAATCCATAAAAATATTCTTGAAATCTGCCGCTTTTTCCGTATAATAGAAAATAAGAAATGACACGTCAGATACCTGTTCCGGAAAGGGGTGTATGCCCATGGGCAGGTAATCATATAATCTATCAGACAATTCCTACTTTTCAGAAACGGCGTCTGCCGTATCTTACTCAGCAAATTCAGTGATGTTTTATTCATGCGGTTTCGCAGTATTTTTCCCGTAACAGTACATAAGAAGAAAAAGAACAGAACCGGTATCTGATGCTGCCTTTTCTTAAAAAATGAACAGCAGGTGCAGGGAAGATGTGTATTTGCGTCTTGCTGCGTTTGTTGATCAAGGAAATCAAAAGAAAGGATGCAGTGCCGGAAAGTTTTTGTGTGTCATAGATGAGACTTTCCTGTGCCGCGCAGAGTCATGAAAGAGAAAGAGACGACGATTCAGAAACTGGAGTCTGAGCTGGAGACGTACCAGAGCTGCGGCATCAGTCTCCTGCTGGAAGGGAGGGAGAGCAGCCCCGCTTCTATTGTGAATGCCTGTATGGTGGCTGAGAATGGAACGTATATGCGGGATTACATTCAGGATGAACGCGGAAAGATTGATACGATTAATTTCAATTTTGTAAGTGAGAACGAATGAAACAGTACGTCCGACAGGCTTTCGGTAAGATTTCCCTGCATAACCAGCCTGTCGGGCGGTTTTTCGCAGAGACGGTTTTGATCTGCCGCATACGTGGAGAACAATTCCTGTCGAAAAAAGCTGTCTTTTAATTGCTATCGTTTCTGTTTAATGTTAAAATGGTGGATGATAAGGGGAGAACGGGCAGAAGGTCAGCCCGGCAATCAGGAGGAATAAGGGATGCAGAAAAGAAGATCACCGCTTCCGATAATCATCTGTCTGGTTATCATAGCGGCTATTATAGGTATCGGCGGTTTTTTCATTAACCGCTATACGCCTACAGATACAGAGATGAATAAAAATGAGTATTACGGCCTTACTTCAGAGGAAGAGGCAGCCCTGATTCTCAACGGGCAGGTTCTGGAAGAAAAGGGTCTGGTGGCGGATGGAACCGTCTACATCAGCTATTCGGACGTCTGGAATTATCTGAACAGCGGATTTTACTGGGATGCTCAGGCCGGACAGCTGATGCTGACGCTGCCGTCCGGTACGCTGACCTGGACGCCGGAAGACGGAAGCGGCGCCGTAATTCTGGGAAGTGATGGCAATCCGTATATTTCGGCAGAGTGTGTAAAGGAAAACTCCGATATCGACCTGGAGATTTACAGTGAACCGAACAGAGTGGTGGCCCGTACCCAATGGGATGGCGTCCGTACAGCTACGGTGACAGAGATGGCGCAGGTTCGCTACCGCGGCGGTCCCAGAAGTGAAATCCTGACAGAAGTGCAGGCGGGGGATACCGTGGTATTCCAGGAGGATCTGTCAGACTGGTGTCAGGTGGCCACCTCCGACGGATATGTCGGTTATGTGGAGAGCAGTACTCTGACCCAGAATGAAGAGACAGGGCTTCCCCATGAAACGGATGAGAAATTTCAGTACCAGAAAATTTCTCTGGATCACAAGATAGTTCTGGGATGGCATTATGTCGGCTCCCAGGAGGGAAACAGCAGCCTGTCAGAGGTTATTGCCGGGGCCACGGGCCTGAATACTATTTCTCCCACCTGGTTTTCACTGGCAGACGGCCAGGGAAACCTGATTTCGTATGCGGACAGCAGCTATGTGGAGCAGGCGCATGCCGCCGGCCTTCAGGTATGGGGCCTGCTGGGAGACGTGGACGGCAGTGCGGTAAATACGGGGTCAGTTCTGTCCAGCGCGGAAGCGCGTGCCAATATCATACAGCAGCTTATGCAGATTGCGGCAGAGTGCGGTATGGATGGAATCAATGTGGATTTTGAGTCTGTTCGGGAGGAAAGCGCTCCGCAGTATCTTCAGTTCCTGAAGGAGCTGTGTGCGGCAGCCCATCAGCAGAATCTGATCGTATCCACGGACAATTTTGTTCCGACCTATACGGGTTACTACAAAAGAGCTGAGCAGGCTAAAACGGTAGATTACATTATTATTATGGGATACGACGAACACACGGCGTCTTCAGAAGAGGCGGGATCTGTGGCTTCTCTGCCGTTTGTAGAACAGGGAATTGCGGATACTCTGGCAGAAGTTCCGGCAGAGCAGGTGATTAATGCGGTTCCGTTTTATACAAGAGGCTGGGTGGAGACTTTTGGAAGTACTGTACCGGAAAGTCAGACACTGAGTATGGATGAGGCAGATGCTTTTGTGACGGAACACGGTATCGAGACATACTGGGATGCTTCAGTGGGCCAGAACGTAGGCAGCGTGGAAACCGGCGACGCCCGGTACAGCATCTGGCTGGAGGATGAGCAGTCCATCGCGGAGAAGGTGAATCTGGCTTCAGAATACAATCTGGCCGGTGTTGCCGCGTGGCGGCTGGGCTTTGAGCGCCAGTCCGTCTGGAGTGTATTTGAGGATTATGTAAATCAGGGATGAAATGCAGAGGGGAATAAATAATGAATGAGGAAACGGAGGACATGGAAGAATGGCAGCCAATGGAAATGAAGAACTTTTTAAAACGACATTGATGGGCGGATTTGACAAGGACGATGTCCTGCGTCAGGTTCAGCAGATGAAGGATGATGCCTTCGCTGAGAAAAGCAAGCTGCTGCTGGCACTGAAGGGAAAGGATAAGAAGATCACAGAACTGGCGGAAAGGCTGAAGCAGCGGGAGGCGGAAGTAGAAAAGCTGAAAAAGGACATTCGTGAGAAATACCAGTCCTATATTGATAATTATGATACCATCGGTCAGCTGATTTTTGATGCGCGGATACAGGCTGACAGAATGCGGAGTGAAGCCCGGGCCGAGAAGGAGAAGCTCATCGGAGAAGCGCGGGCTGAGAAGGAAAAGATTGTAAGCGAAGCCCATGCTGAGAAGGAGAAGCTGATCAGTGAAGCGCGTGTCCAGGGAGAGAAAATACTGAGCGAAGCGCAGACGGCAGCGCAGCAGTGTCTGGATTCTGTACAGCATGAGGTGGATGAACGTCTGCTGGAGGGAAAGAAAAAGTACGTGGCTGTTCAGGAGGAGCTGAATGATGTAGTGGAACTGATTAATCAGGTACAGCGCCGCTTTATGCAGTCCTATAAATCCGTCCATGCCATTGTCAGCACGATGCCGGAATCTCTGCAGGATCTGGAAGATGAAATGGAAGAGGAAATTATCCGCGCGCAGATACCGGATCTGGATGAAGAAGGGCTGGACGAAGGAGAAGCTTCGGATATGGATCCGGGAGCAGATGAAACCTCTGCTGCGGAGGTTGCTCATGGCCAGGAGGGTACTTACGGCAGTCTGGCGGATAAGGAAGAGGGTGAGCCGCTCGGGAATGACGGTCAGACGCCGGAGGGTGGTCCGGATAACGGGGATGACCTGAATCTGGATGACATTCTGGATGAGGCAGACAGTCCGGCAGACGAGGAAGAGCTGGATGCTCAGATTGCCGAATGGCTGAAGAAAGAGGAAGAAGAAGGAATTTCATGATTGCGTCTCCAGAGGCATATACTGCTGTAAGTATGTCTCTGGAGATATTTTTTTGGTATAATAGAAGTGGTTGGAGCTTGGTATGGCAGTGCTGCTGCTGGGAAGCGTATACATTCTGTCCGGGAAGGGAGCGGAGCTGGCCGCTGCACGGCAGCAGGAGGACAGAATTGTTGTCCTGGATCCCGGACATGGAGGACGTGATCCGGGCAAGGTGGGTGTGAACCAGGCGCTGGAAAAAGACATCAATCTGGCTATCGCCGGAAAAACAAAAAATGTGATGGAAGCGGAAGGAATCACAGTCGTCATGACCAGGGAAGAGGACAGGGGCCTATATGATGAAAATGCTGATAATAAGCAGGTGCAGGATCTGCAGCGGCGGTGCGAGTTCATCCATAAGACCTCGCCGGATTGTGTGGTGAGTATTCATCAGAACAGTTATTCTGACGGCTCGGTAAGAGGAGCTCAGATTTTTTATTATGAGGATTCGGTGGAGGGTAAGCGGCTGGCGGACTGCCTGCAGGAGGCCATGACAGAAGAATTGCCGGAGGGAACCATGAGGGAGCCAAAAGGCAATACCAGTTACTATCTGCTGAAAAAAACAGATGCGCCTTTAGTAATTGTGGAATGCGGATTCCTGAGCAATGCGGAAGAAGCAGAGCTTTTGACAGACGATGACTATCAGACTCTGCTGGCCCGTGCAGTATGCCGCGGAGTAAAGAGCTATCTGGAATCCTAGGGCTTTTCATTTTTACCAAAAAATGATATACTTTATGGAGCAGCGCGAGCTGCGACCCCGCCCGAAGGGCATGCGTTACGGGGTGCCCTGTGGGTATACTTTATGGAGCAGCGCGAGCTGCGGCTCCGCCCGAAGGGCAGGGGATATTGGCTATGGAAGGGCAGACGAGATGAAAGCCAGAATTGTGCGGATGAGTGAAGAACAGCTGAACAGAGAAGCGCTGCAGGAAGCAGGAAAAATCCTGCAAAGCGGAGGGCTGGTGGCTTTCCCTACAGAGACTGTTTATGGCCTGGGAGGGAATGCCCTTGATCCGGAAGCATCCAGAAAGATCTATGCGGCAAAAGGAAGGCCGTCGGATAATCCGCTGATTGTACATATTGCAGATATGGCTGCCCTGCCGGCTATTGTCCGGGAAATACCGGAACAGGCGGCGAGGCTGGCAAAGGCCTACTGGCCCGGCCCGTTGACGATGATTTTTCAGAAGAGCGATCTGGTGCCTCTGGAGACCACCGGCGGGCTGGACAGTGTGGCTGTGCGTTTTCCGTCTCATCGAATTGCCAGAGAATTAATTCTCTGTGCGGGAGGATATGTGGCGGCCCCCAGCGCGAATACTTCGGGGAGACCCAGTCCTACGCTGGCCAGTCATGTGGCGGAGGATCTGGGAGACCGGATTGATATGATCATTGACGGCGGACAGGTGGATATAGGGCTGGAGTCCACGATTGTGGATTTTACCGAGGATATTCCGGCTATTTTGCGTCCAGGCTATCTGAATCGGCAAATGCTGGAGGAGGTGCTCGGTAACGTTCGAATAGATCCGGGTATTCTTTCGGAAAACGTAAAAGTGCGGCCCAAGGCTCCGGGTATGAGATACCGTCATTATGCGCCGCAGGCGGACCTTGTTGTGGTGGAGGGCTCAGAGCAGGCGGTACCTGAGAAGATCCGTTGCCTGGTGCGGGAGAAAATTTCCCGGGGATTCCGTGTCGGCGTTATCTGTACGGAAGAAACGAAGAGATTATATCCGGAGGGAGAAGTACGGAGCATTGGCCAGCGCGCGGAAGAGGATACTATAGCCAGACATCTCTATGAGGTGCTGCGGGAGTTTGATGCGTCAGGCGTGGAGTATATCTATTCGGAATCATTTTATACGCCCAGAATGGGACAGGCTATCATGAATCGCCTGTTGAAGGCAGCAGGCCATAAAGTGGTAGAAGCACAGTGAGGTGACAGGATGAAGAAGTATGACAGACTGATTTTCATAGATGAAGATGACACGGCCAGAGCGCCCATGGCGGTGGCGATCATGCAGAAAAAATATCTTCTGTCTCCTCTGAAAATCTGTTCCCGCGGTCTGGTAGTGCTTTTTCCTGAGCCTGTGAATCAGAAGGCGGAGGCGATTCTCGTCAGTCACGGTCTGACGGCCAGGAACCATGCGGCGGTTCAGCTTACTGAAGAGGATCTGGAGGGCAGATGCCTGTTGCTCACCATGGAGGAAGAGCAGAAGGAGAAGATCCGGACGATCTGGCCTGATGCGGGGAATGTTTATACAATTGCGGAATATGTTGGGGAAGGAGGAAAACTGGGGCCTCTGTACGGGGAGCCGCTGGTTTCCTATGGAAAATGTTATGAAACGCTGGATGCAATGACAGATGAACTGGCAGTCCGGCTGAATGAGGAGGTATTGGAAAAATGATAGGATTAGGCTGTGATCACGGTGGTTATGAACTGATGCAGGAAGTAAAGAAGCACCTGGAGGAGAGAGGGTTGGAGTATGAGGACTTCGGCTGTTACAGCAGGGAGTCCACAGATTATCCGATTTATGCCCGCAGGGTGGGAAAGGCCATATTGGACGGGCGGTGCGAGAAGGGAATTCTGATCTGCGGAACGGGCATCGGCATTTCCATCACTGCGAATAAAATGCCGGGTATCCGGGCGGCACTATGTACAGACTGCTTTATGGCTGAAGCGACAAGGCAGCATAACGATGCGAATATTCTGGCCATGGGAGGCCGCGTGGTTGGGCCGGGGCTTGCCTTGAAGATCGTGGATACATTTCTGGACACGCCGTTTTCCAATGATGAACGACATAAGAGAAGAATTTATAAAATCGAGCATCAGGAAGAAGAATAGAAGAGAGAATATGCAGAAAAGGAGAATGGCATTATGGCAAAAACAGTGATTATGGATCACCCTCTGATTCAGCACAAAATCGGTATCATTCGTGAAAAGGACACCAGTTCCAAGGAATTCCGGGAAATGATCAGTGAGGTGGCCATGCTGATGTGCTATGAAGCCTCAAGAGAGCTTCCGCTGGAGGAGGTGGAAATAGAGACGCCTATCTGCCATACGGTTGTAAAGCGGCTGGTGGGAAAAAAGATGGCTGTAGTGCCGATTCTCCGTGCCGGCCTGGGCATGGTGGAAGGCGTTCTGACGATTATCCCCGCTGCCAAAGTGGGACATATTGGCCTTTACCGTGATCCGGAGACTCTGGAGCCTGTGGAGTATTACTGCAAGCTGCCGTCGGATATCGCCAGCCGGGAAATATTTGTGACGGATCCGATGCTGGCTACCGGCGGTTCGGCTACAGCGGCCATTACAATGCTGAAAGAGAAAGGAGCCAGGAAAATTCATTTTATGTGTATTCTGGCAGCGCCGGAGGGGATTCGGAAAATGCATGAAATTCACCCGGATGTGGATCTGTTTGTGGGCGCGCTGGATGATCACCTGAATGATCACGGATATATCGTTCCTGGGCTGGGAGACGCGGGAGACCGCATTTTCGGTACAAAATAGATGCAGATCATATTTGGGACAGGCGGAAAAGGTTATGAGTGAAAAGCGAAAGGATTATATTTCCTGGGATGAATATTTTATGGCGGTGGCAAAGCTGGCAGGCATGCGTTCCAAGGACCCCAATTCCCAGGTGGGCTCCTGCATTGTCAGCCAGGACAACAAAATTCTGTCCATGGGCTACAACGGATTCCCCATGGGCTGCTCAGATGATGAATTTCCCTGGGCCAGAGAAGATGAAAATCCGTTAAATACGAAATACGTCTATGTGACCCACAGCGAGCTGAATGCCATTCTGAATTACCGGGGCGGCAGCCTGGAGGGAGCCAAGATTTACGTGTCGCTGTTCCCCTGCAACGAGTGCGCCAAGGCCATCAT
>ERZ1643247.2465-NODE-2465-length-14577-cov-5.452486_pt1 | contig 14577 bp, 15 predicted proteins | sample MGYA00579264_ERZ1643247 | MGnify/ENA primary metagenome ERZ1643247 (study PRJEB29033, sample SAMEA4952262) | chicken gut metagenome | biome: Broiler Chicken; feature: Gastrointestinal Tract; material: Caecum | place: Ireland | collected 2018 | study: Broiler... | reverse complement strand
GTAGCCGTATCGGAAGGTGCGGCTGGATCACCTCCTTTCTATGGAGTATTGGTTGTATTATCACTATTCTGTTTTGAGTGTTTGCAGCGCAGGAAAAGCATACTTGATTGTTGGCATTATCGATGAGATGTATGACACTGTTGGAAAAATGGTATAGGATATGGGTGGATTCCCGAGTGGCCAAAGGGGGCAGACTGTAAATCTGTTGCGATAGCTTCGAAGGTTCGAATCCTTCTCCGCCCAGTAAAAAGACAAGCAAAAATGCTTGTCTTTTTTTGTATGTATCAGATGAAGTTTATCAGATAAAATGGCGAGCTCAAATCTCTCCAAACAGAAGAAACATCGTTTTGTTTTTGCTTGATGTTGCAGCGAGCGGCAAATGAAGGGAGGAATGACGGAGTGGAAGTTGGTAGATCAAGAAGGAATGAGTGGTTTTTGGGGTTTCCGTAAGCAGGACGAAGGAAGAAACAGAAGAAAAGACGTACCCAAGAAGGATCGGAAGAAAAGAGGATGTGTGCGAAAAAAATTACGACAAAATAAAGAGTGGCAAGGAATAAAGATTTTGAAAACGTTGGTCCGCTTATTTTACGAAAGATGCGTGTTATCTATCTGTGCCAAGAAGAAGGTTGTGTCTGGAAGGAAGGAAATACCGAAACAGTTTCGATAAATTGGGGAAATCAGCAACCTTAAAACGGTGAGGAGTCTGACGCTGGGGAAAGATGCGATTAAAAGAAATTCGATGTGGATAACAAGAGTAGCATGGATGAAATATCTTGACATACCTAGATAGGCAAGGTATTATGATTATATACCTAGAGAATCTAAGCAAATAAGAAAGGAGGATGCAAAGATGGATAGGGGACTGATTGGAAGAAAAGGATTGCTATGGATATGAGATTATCAAGGAAATTGGAGAGCGCAGTCAGAATGTGTTCCGGTTTAAGGAAGGAACCTTATATCCGGTGCTTCATCGGATGGAAAATCAAAATCTGGTAAAATCTTATCGGGCAAAGACAGAAAACGGAAAAGAACGGAAATACTACCGGATCACTTCGTTGGGAAAATCCCAGCTTGCGGAAGAAAAGAGGCAATGGAACATATTCTGCGGTTCTGTGGAACGTGTACTGAGGGGGAGTGGATATGCCGGAGAGATGGGAACAGTACTTGAATGAAGTGGTTTCCCATGTGCGTTTTGTCTTTGACCGGAAAAAAATCCGGCAGGAACTGGCGGAACACATGGAGGATCTGTATGCGGATCTGCTCTCTCAGGAAATTCCACCGGAACATGCGGCGGAACTGATGGTGGATTATATGGGAGACAGTGAGGAGCTGGGAAAAGAACTGAACAAAGCCCATAATCCTGTTCTGGGATATGTATGGCTGTGGGTGCGCAGGCTGTTTATACTGATTTTTATTGCCTTTGGTCTGCCTGTGATTTCCGTGGGTGGATGCCGTGCCATTGGTACGGGATATGGAGCTGTGGACCGGTTTTTTACGGAACTATATGAAGAAACACCGGAGAATCTGGTCTATACCGTGGAAGTGAATCGACAGGTAAAAGTAGATGATATGGTCGTGGGTGTGGAAGAACTCCGGTATTATGAAAACGGCGATATGGAATTAAAGTACATTACCTATCAGGAACTGTTTTCTACAGCATTGACTGGAACCTTTGACTTTTATGACTGCTATTTGACAGACGGAGAAAATTATACCAGCCAATATCGCCCCCGTGATACACAGATTGCAGTTAGCGGAATTTATTACGAAGCGGGCAGCATAACTTATCCAGATTTTCCAGCTGACGCAAAAGAGTGCCATTTTATTTATGACAGGGAAGGACGTCAATTTGACATGGAAATTCCCCTGCTCCAAAAGGAGGAAGACCTATGAAACGGAAAAAACAGATCCTTTTGTATTTGCTGCTGATGTCAATTTGTGTGGGTGGGTATATGAAATTATTTGATTATAGGCTGACACCCCATCAATATTTTGCCGCTGAGGAAAAGTATCAACATGTTGGACCGTCAGAGGAAATCCTGCTGGAAGGGGAAGGCGCTGAAGGTACATATTTCATACTGGGAAAATGGGGACAGAATCTGAATTATTGTGTCATGGAACGCCACATGGGAATTTTCTGGGGTGGCAGAAGCGGCGGACATTATGTTTTTCCAGAGGATGACAGACTGCGTTTGCCGCCCCTTTGGGGAGAGTATCAGAGTGATATGGACGTACTCTATGGTATCTGTCAGGTAGATGGTGTGACACAAGTACAGTATACCTTGAGCAGACTGGAAAACAACGAAGTGTACTATGAGGGAACGCTGCCGGTACGGGAGGATGGCTATTTTTATGGAAATCATATACTGGAAGAATATCAGAAAAATCAGTATGGAATATCATCTATGATCGGGACAGATGAGCAGGGGAATGTTCTTGCAGAGTATACATGGTAAGAGGGGAATAAAAAAGCAGATTCTCCTTTTTGCCAGAAATAACGGCTTTTTTGGCTATGATTTGAGGTGAGAAAAACTTCTTTCAAAAAAATTATGAAAAAACTGTTGACAAAATCCTGTTGCTTTGGTATGATAAACAAGCCGTCAAACAACGGCAGGATAAGCCCGAGTGGCGGAATTGGCAGACGCACAGGACTTAAAATCCTGCGAGGTAACACTCGTACCGGTTCGATCCCGGTCTCGGGCAGCTTATCTTTGATGGTACAAGACTGTATCTGCCCAGATAGCTCAGTTGGTAGAGCAGAGGACTGAAAATCCTCGTGTCACTGGTTCGATTCCGGTTCTGGGCATCTCATGCGCGAGTGGCTCAGTGGTAGAGCATCGCCTTGCCAAGGCGAGGGTCGCGAGTTCGAATCTCGTCTCGCGCTTTTTGAAGTCCATCTGCAAAAGGTTTCCAAGCGTTTTCCAAGCGCAAATTTGTGCGCGAGTGGCTCAGTGGTAGAGCATCGCCTTGCCAAGGCGAGGGTCGCGAGTTCGAATCTCGTCTCGCGCTTTTTGAAGTCCATCTGCAAAAGGTTTCCAAGCGTTTTCCAAGCGCAAATTTGTGCGCGAGTGGCTCAGTGGTAGAGCATCGCCTTGCCAAGGCGAGGGTCGCGAGTTCGAATCTCGTCTCGCGCTGTTGGGAGAGTATCTTTGGATACTCTCTTTTTCGTATTTGTGTTAAGCTGAAAATACGGGATATGGAAAAGGAATGAGGACATGCTTTTATAAAATTGGATATGAGTCCGTACTTTTGAGGGAAGGAACAAAAACAGCATGGAGCGGAAGTAAAAAAAACAAAAAAAAGTCATGCTGTTTGGTCGGGAAAGAAGTTTGTAGAGAAGTTTTGCGTGCAAAGCAACCGAAAACATGTTAGTATTTTTTAGGAGAAAAAAAGGATGGAAACAAATCGAATCAAGCAGGCAGCATATTGCTTGGAAATGGCATAGATGCGGACAAAAGTCAGACATGCGCCGAAGGCAGAAGCAGGGAAAACGCAAAAATGAGCCGAACAACCAGTGGAGCCCCATCGAATGGAGGAATGCGAAAAAGTGAAAATGAGATGCGGTGAAGTTCCTCAAACGGAAAGGATGAAAAGACATGATGATTGGAACGTGTGTAGCAACCTTTCGAGCAGAATGGGTGACCAGCTTGAAAGAAAAACGCATGATACGCAGAAGTTTGATGGAAAAAACCAGAAATAAATTCAATGTGTCCATTGCAGAAGTGGATACGCAGGATGACCATAAACTGCTGACCATTGGATTTGCCTGTGTCAGCAATGAAAACAGGCATGCGGATCGTATGGTGCGACAGATCCTGGATTTTATGGAAACCCATACGCAAGCAGAGTTGATTGATGTACAGATAGAAGTTCTCTGATGTTTTTTTGCTGAAAATCAGGGGATTTTTTCTAATTTGCAGTAGATTTTCGGTTTTTGCTGTGATATAATATGCTTTGATTGTGCAGTTTTCAAGGACTGCCGGGAAATGACAACATACAGCCAAAATCGATGGAAGTTGTCAGATACAGATATTTTAAGGAGGAGCTTCTAATCATGAATGCAACAGTAATCAGCAAAGAAAAAACAGAAGTAAAATTTTCTTTTGAAGTAAGTGCAGAAGTGCTGGAAAAAGGTCTGGCTTTTGCTTACAACAAAAACAAAAATCAAATCTCCATTCCGGGTTTCAGAAAAGGGAAAGTACCCAGAAAACTGATCGAAGCACAGTATGGGGAAAGCTTTTTCTATGAAGATGCCATCAATCATATCTTCCCGGATGAATATATGGAAGCAATCAAAGAACTGGATCTGGATGTGGTATCCGCACCTACGCTGGATGTGGAATACATCGACAAAGAAAAAGGAATTAAATTTCTGATTGATGTTACCGTCAAACCGGAAGTACAGCTGGGGCAGTACAAAGGACTGACTGTAGAAAAAGTAACTGCAGAAGTAACCGATGAAGAAGTCAATGCAGAACTGGAAAAAGTACAGAAACAGAATGCAAGAATGATCGAAGTAACAGACAGACCTGCGCAGATGGGTGATGTTGTGAAGCTGAGCTATGAAGGTTCTGTAGATGGTGTTCCTTTTGACGGCGGAAAAGCGGACGAATATGACCTGGAACTGGGTTCTCATTCTTTCATTGAAGGTTTTGAAGAACAGGTGGCTGGTCATTCCATCGGCGAAAAATTTGATATTCAGGTAACATTCCCGGAAGCATACCATGCACCGGAGTTGGCAGGAAAACCTGCTGTATTTGCGATTGAAATCAAAGGGATTACTGCCAAAGAACTGCCAGAGCTGAACGATGCGTTTGCGGAAGATGTTTCTGAATTCTCCACATTGGATGAATATAAAGCAAGCATTGTGGAAAAACTGGCAAAGGAAAAAAATGAAAAAGCAAAACAGATTCAGGGTGACAAGCTGCTGGATGCCGCAGTAGCAAACTGCACCATGGAAGTGCCTCAGGTAATGTATGATAATAAAATCAATAGTATGATGAAAGAATTTGAAGAAAATATCATGCGTCAGGGGCTGAGCATGGATATTTATTATCAGTACATGGGTACTTCTGAAGAAGCAATGAGAGAAACCTTCAAAGATACCAGCATAAAGAGCGTCAATGCAAGATTGATGTTGGAACAGATTGCAAAAGAAGAAAACCTGACCATTTCGAAAGAAGAACTGGATGCGGAAGTTGTAAAATATGGAGAAAGCTATGGCATCGATGGAAAGACTATGCTGGAAATGATACAGGATGAAGACAAAAAAGCGTTGGAAGCAGATATGCTGGTAAGAGCGGCAATGAAGCTGATTGAAGATACCGCAGTTCTGACGGAAGCAGAGAAGTAATTGGCGTGAATCGCGCATCAGAAACAGGCACAGGGAATCTGTGCCTATTTCGTATCAAAAACAAAACAGGAGGGATTCATGATGAGTTTAGTACCTATGGTTGTGGAGCAGACCAACCGCGGAGAACGTTCTTATGATATTTACTCAAGACTGTTAAAGGACAGAATCATTTTCCTAGGCGAGGAAGTGACTGATGTGACGGCAAGCTTGGTGGTGGCACAGTTATTGTTCCTGGCTGCAGAAGATCCCGATAAGGATATTAACTTGTATATCAACAGCCCCGGCGGCTCTGTAACGGCGGGAATGGCGATTTATGATACCATGCAGTATATTCGTCCGGATGTTTCCACGATTTGCATTGGTATGGCGGCAAGTATGGGTGCATTTCTGCTGGCAGGCGGCGCAAAGGGCAAACGTTATGCGCTTCCCAATGCGGAAGTGATGATTCATCAGCCCAGCGGCGGCGCCAGAGGACAGGCAACCGATATTCAGATTCATGCAGAGAATATTTTACGTACCAAAAAGAAACTGAATGAAATTTTAGCCGCCAATACAGGAAAATCCTTTGAAGAAATTTCCCGAGATACAGAACGGGATAATTTTATGACAGCAGAGGAAGCCAAAGCATACGGTTTGATTGATGCTGTCATCACAAAGCCTCAGACAAAGGAGTGAGAATGGAATGACCGGTAAAAATGAGGAGATTAACAAATTACGGTGTTCCTTTTGCGGCAAAACACAGGATCAGGTGAAAAAACTGATTGCCGGACCTAATGTGTATATCTGTGATGAGTGTATTGACCTTTGCGCAGACATTATTGACGAAGAATATGATGCGCTGGCGAAAGAAGATGAGTTGAAAGAACTGCCGAAACCCAAAGAGATTAAGGAGATTTTGGATCAGTATGTCATTGGTCAGGATCGTGCCAAACGCGCATTATCCGTGGCAGTGTACAATCATTATAAACGGATTTTCCGTAATGTGAAAGCAGACGGTGTGGAACTGCAAAAAAGCAATATTCTGCTGGTGGGACCTACTGGTACTGGAAAAACATTATTGGCTCAGACGCTGGCAAGAGTGTTGAAGGTGCCTTTTGCTATTGCAGATGCCACATCTTTGACAGAAGCAGGTTATGTGGGCGAGGATGTGGAAAATATATTGCTGAAGCTGATTCAAGCGGCAGATTATGATATTGAAAAAGCGGAGCGCGGGATTATTTATATCGATGAAATCGATAAGATTACCAAGAAATCCGAAAATGTATCCATTACCCGCGATGTCAGCGGAGAAGGCGTCCAACAGGCGCTGTTGAAAATTCTGGAAGGGACGACGGCAAGTGTGCCTCCCCAGGGCGGCAGAAAACATCCTCATCAGGAATTTATTCAGATTGACACCACCAACATTCTGTTTATCTGCGGCGGTGCATTTGGCGGAATTGAAAAGATCATCCAGAATCGTATGGGACACAAAGTGATCGGCTTTGGCGCAGATGTGCATAGCAAATTGGATAAGACCAATGATGAGTTGCTGCAAAGTTTAATGCCACAGGATTTGTTGAAATATGGATTGATCCCGGAATTTATCGGGCGCCTGCCGGTAGTAGTGACGCTGGATAATCTGGATGAGGATGCATTTGTGCATATTTTGACAGAGCCGAAAAACGCACTGACCAAGCAGTATCAATATCTGTTTGAATTGGATGATGTGATACTGGAATTTGAAGAAGATGCTCTTCGTGCCATTGCCCATAAAGCGATGGAGCGGGAAACTGGAGCCAGAGGGCTGCGTTCCATTGTGGAAGAATTCATTCATCCAATTATGTATGAAATTCCAACGGAGCGGAATGTGGAAAAATGCATTATTACCAAAGAGGTAGTGGAAGGGAATGCCCAGCCGATTTATATCTACAATGAGAATCGCAAACCCCTGCACGGCAGCCAGATGAAGAAGCCGGAAAAAAATATGACGGCTTCATAAGAAGAACAATAGCAGATATTTGCGCAGGATATTCGGCAACAAAACGCTTTTCTTTGAGAAGCTGCGTACATGCACACAGCATGTGACCATCTTCAGAAGGAAGGCGTTTTTATCTGTTTTCTTTTTGACAAAGAAAATGAAAAAAAGAGACAAAAGCAGAGGAATGAAAAGAAAGGAAAAGAGAAAGAATTAAATGGAATCAATCCAGAACAGCTACAGAAATGTATAGAAACTGTACTTTTTGACAAACTGTATACAAGGGGTGCGCCAATGACGGATGGATGGTTTTCAGTGAAAGAAATACGGAAAAATCAAGAAAAATTCGAAAAAATCGGTAAAAAAATCACAAAATCATATTGACGTTGGGAAAAAGGAGGGCTATAATAAAGGCGTACTTGATGGAAAGACAAATATTTACATTTGTCTGTGAGATAAAAACTTTACAGGAGTGATTATGTTATGTTGACAATGGAAATGTTGCAGGATGCAAAAAAAGTGCTGGATGGCGTGGCTAGAAAGACCCCCGTATTTCAATCCACATACATCAACCCCGATGCGGATGTCTACATTAAATGTGAAAATATGCAGGTAACTGGCTCTTTCAAACTGAGAGGCGCTTATTTCAAAACAGCAAGCTTGACAGAAGAAGAAGCCAAGAAAGGTGTCATTGCTTGCTCTGCTGGTAACCATGCACAGGGCGTTGCTTTGGCTGCACAGAGAAAAGGGATTCCTGCTGTCATCTGCATGCCGGAAGGCGCACCGATGGCAAAAGTAGAAGCAACCAGAAGCTATGGCGCAGAAGTAGTGCTGGTTCCTGGTGTATATGATGATGCTGCTGCAAAAGCAACTGCACTGCAACAGGAAAAAGGATACACTTTCCTGCATCCTTTCAATGACGAATATGTCATCGCAGGTCAGGGTACAGTTGGTCTGGAAATCATGGAACAGGTAAAAGACGCAGAAGTAGTATTGGTACCTATCGGCGGCGGCGGACTGATCAGCGGTGTTGCATTCGCTGTAAAACAGATCAATCCGAACTGCAAAGTATATGGTGTACAGGCAGCAGGCGCTCCTTCCATGTTGAATTCCATCAGAGACGGCAAAATTGAAACACTGGCTTCCGTAAGCACAATGGCAGATGGGATTGCTGTAAAACAGCCCGGCGATCTGACTTTTGCAATGTGTCAGAAATATGTAGACGGAATTGTAACAGTAACAGAAGATGAAATCGCTTCTGCCATTCTGAAACTGATTGAAAAACATAAAATGGTAGCAGAAGGCGCAGGTGCGGTATCTGTTGCAGCAGCAATGTATAACAAAGTTGATATCAAAGGCAAAAAAGCAGTTTGCGTAGTATCCGGCGGTAATGTTGACGTAACCGTTCTGGATCGTATTGTAGATAAAGCACTGCAGGCAAACGGCAGAATTACAAAGCTGTCTGTAATGGTAATGGATAAACCCGGTCAGCTGACACAGCTGCTGACAGCAATTGCAGGAACAGGTGCAAACATTTTCAGTGTAAATCACGATCGTATCGTAAAAGATATCGCAGTAAGCAGCTGCATTGTAGATATCGTTGCAGAAACTAGAAATAAAGAACATAGCGATGAAATGATCGAAGCGATTAAAGCAGCAGGATTTGAAGTGCTGTAAGACTGCGCTTTATTTCAGAACCAAGAGGCAGAGTGAAAGCCGGTAGCAAGCGGGTTTACGCAAAACGGCAGAAACGTAGATATGGTTGAAAAGACGGAAAGAATACTGCCAGATTAGGAAAGATAGAAGAAATAAACATCCAGAGAGCAGATTTTGATGAAACAGAATTTGCTTCTGGATGTTTTTTGTATGAGACAGCGAGATTTTTTAGATTTGAGGCAATTTTCCAATCGGCAGGACTGTTGGTATGCGAAAAGGGATATTCGGGAAACGAGGAACCAAAGCACAGGAATTGCAGACAGACGAAAATCTTTTTCTTCTTGCTTGTAGGAACTGGATCTGTGTCGTATAATAGGTGCATGGTGAAAAAACAAGAAGGAGTCAGGAGAATGGAAAAACAAAAGACAAAAAAAAGCGGAATTTTGCTGACAATCGCAGGTGGGATCTGTTGGGGTATTTCCGGCTGTTTTGGACAATATATGTTTCAGGAAAAGGGTGTGACGGCAGAGTGGCTGGTATCCATTCGATTGCTGTCGGCAGGGATACTGCTGCTGTTGATTGGATATATTCATCAGGGAAAAGAGCGAATGCATGAGGTATTCCGACAACGTGCGGATTTGAAAAAACTTTTGATTTTTTCTGCATGCGGAATGCTCTTTTGTCAATATACCTATTTTGCTGCAGTACAACATTCCAATGCTGGGACGGCAACGGTACTTCAATCTCTTGCGCCGACAGTTATTTTGATGTATGTGTGTCTGCGCAAACCAAGGCTGCCCAGAGTGTTCGAAGTGTTTGCGGTTGCAGCCGCTATATTCGGCGTTTTTCTGCTGAGTACCCATGGGAATATACATAATATGCTGCTGACGGAACAAGCACTGTTTTTTGGGTTGGCTTCTGCAGTAGGCGCAGCGCTGTATAATCTTTTGGCGGCAGAGATTCTGCGGAAATACGGGGTATATATCATCGTCGGTTATGGGATGCTCTTTGCAGGGATCATGCTGTCTGCGGTGGTACGACCTTGGGCGGTCAGTGTAGTGATCGACCAAGAGACGATTGTATGTTTGCTGGGTGTCATTGTGATTGGTACAGCAATTGCGTTTTCCTTATATTTGAAAGGTGTTAGTATGGTAGGACCATTTATGGGAAGTTTGCTGGCAACAGTGGAACCGGTCACGGCGATTGTGGTTTCGTTCCTATTTTTAGGTTCTCAATTCCAATGGATTGATTTATTAGGATTTGCGTTAATTCTGGGTACAGTATTGCTGATGAGTCTGCGTTCGCCCCATGAAGAAGCATCAAAATCGGAAGAAGCGGCAGAACCCATGGAGGGGCGGCAATAGAAAATGGAATAGAGGAGGGAGTTTCTTGGGGCATCTGGAGAAGCTCCTTTTCTATGGCTTGATAAAAAGACGAACATATTTTCTTCGTAGGCTTGCCCTTTTTCCTGCTCTCCTTTATAATAAAAAAGATAATAGGAGGAAGGCAGATATGATTTCTTATATCAGAGGCAGTCTGGCGCAGCGTGGAAATGGATATGTGATTGTGGAAGCAGGCGGTCTAGGCTATCAAATTTTTGTTTCGGCAACAACACTGACGGCGCTGCCGGAAGTAGGAGAAGAGGTGAAAATTCATACGTTTTTGCACACCAAAGAGGATGGCATTGCGTTATATGGATTTTCGTCTATGGAAGAATTGGAGTTGTTCCATCGGCTTATTGGGGTAACTGGAGTAGGTCCCAAAAGCGCGCTGGGATTTTTGGCACATCTGACGCCCCAGGAAATGATATTGGCGGTGCTTTCTGATGACGTGAAAACCTTGTCAAAGGCACCAGGAGTAGGACGAAAAACGGCACAAAGAGTGATCTTGGAGTTAAAAGATAAATTTCAGACGGCTGACGCCATTGCGATGGAGATGGAAGTTCAGACAGCGGCGCCATCCAGTCAGGCAGGGGCAAAATGGGAAGCGATGGATGCATTGACTGCGTTGGGATATACCCGCAGTGAGGCAGCGAAAGTGGTTAATGCCGTAGCGACAGAAGAAATGACAACAGAGGAAATTTTGAAAGCCGCTTTGCAGAAAATGGCAGCATTTTAGATAGAAACAGGTGGAGATTTTGGAGAACAGACGAATCATTACGGCGGGTATGCGGGAGGAGGATCGGGATTTCGAGCCAAAGCTGCGCCCGGAACGATTGGAACATTATATCGGACAGGATGGTATTAAAGAAAATCTACGCATTTTTATGGAAGCGGCAAAACAGCGCGGAGAAGCGCTGGATCATGTGTTATTGTATGGACCGCCGGGATTGGGAAAAACTACGCTGTCCAATATCATTGCCAATGAAATGGGAGTGCGGATTAAAACCACATCCGGTCCTGCCATTGAACGCCCTGGAGATATGGCGGCGGTGTTGAGCAGTCTGAATGAAGGCGATATTTTGTTTATTGATGAGATCCATCGCTTGAATCGGATGATTGAAGAAATTTTATACCCCGCTATGGAAGATTATGTCATTGACATTATGATTGGAAAAGGAGCAGGCGCTCGATCGGTGCGGCTGGATTTGCCGAAATTTACGTTAATTGGCGCAACGACACGCATCGGGTTGTTAACAGCACCTCTGCGGGATCGGTTTGGCGTAGTACAGCGTTTGGAACCATATCAAGTGACACAGCTGAAAGAAATTTTGCTGCGTTCGGCAGAAGTGCTGCAGGTGACACTGGAAGAAGAGGGTGCAGAAGAAATTGCACGCCGTTCCAGAGGCACACCGCGGATTGCGAATCGTCTGCTCAAACGCGTGCGGGATTTTGCGCAGGTAAAGTATGACGGAAAGATATCCGGGGAAGTGGCGCGGTTTGCGTTGGACCTTCTGGAAGTAGATAAGATGGGATTGGATTATATTGATCGAAAAATGCTGATGGCGATGATTGACAAATTTGATGGAAAACCGGTGGGATTGGATACCTTAGCGGCATCTATCAATGAGGAATCAGAGACGATAGAGGATGTGTATGAGCCTTATCTGCTGCAGTTGGGATATATTCAGCGCACACCCAGAGGAAGAATGGTAACGAAGCGGGGATATGACCATTTTGGATTGCCATATCCGCAGGAAGGGAAAGGAGTTTCAAACAGATGAAGATGCCCATTCGGGAATTGGTGGAACAGGTGAAAGAGGAATTGCTGTGTTATGAAGATGCTGCTGGCATTGCACAGCGATGGGAAACAGAGTTTTTTCAATGGACGAAAGCGCATCAGGGCAGGCATAAGGATTTGATGACAGTGGGTGGAAAGCCCTATTTTCAGATTCGGGATGAAGAAGAAATTTTTGAAATTGCAGATGCTTACATGGATGCGCTGGAAGAAGATCGTGTAAAGCAGTATTGGGAAAAGTTCTGAGAAAGAGATGTAGCACGCTGCAAATATAAACGAATTGCTGTCTATGAAAAACGCAGAACATCAGAGGAGCCAAGAAAGTGCCGGATTGATTCCGGTGGTCTCTTGGCTTTTTTTGATGAAAAAAGGAGAATGGTTTTTGCATAGTAAATGGATTGCGGCAAATCGTGCAGATAGAGAAAGGAGGGGCAAAAACTGTATTGTTCTCATATTTCGTTCCTGAAACAATATACTGTATGGATGTTGTTCCAATCTAGGGAAGAGAACTGTTTTTTTGGTTGGGCATGATCTTGTGCCTGCTATGTGAATGCGATATGGACTTGGAGCAGGGAGAATTACTCGGTACAGATACGGGAGAACATCAACGGTTGTTCTTTGGAGGATCATCCAATAAAAGAGAAAGCCGGATGTTGCAAATCAGTCTGGAGGAAGGAATGGAACAGCAAGGACAGCGCAGGATTCCTTTGCTGGATTATCCCTTGCGGTATCGGATTTTTCAAGAAGACAAAACCCGTGTAATCCATTGGAGAGTGGAATTGCACGGGCTTTGTTCCTTAGAATGTCTAAGAGGTTTTTACAAAAACAATCGGCGGGATAGCTGTATAGAACCTCTTGTTTGATGGAGCAAGATATGTTTTATGGCTGCGTAATAAAATAGGTGCTTTGCATGGATGCCGCTAAGGTATCCTGGCAGTAGCAATGAATTTGCAGAGTGGTTTTGCCCTTTCCCCGCATTTGATAGGATTGCAGCAATTGCTGTCTTTCCGATTCTGTGGGGCAGATGCATTCTGCGCGGAAATCATCGGTGATGGGCGTGAAATATTGCATTTCACTTTTTTGTACCACAATTTTGCCTTCTGGCAGCAGATCATGAAAATTGGCATACATAACAGACCAGCCGCAAACAGTTGCCAGACAACTAATGCTGCCGCCGAATCCGGTATGTTTGTCATTTTGGTTGGGTGCGAGTGGGACGGAAAGCACCACTTTTTCCTTTCCATAGATCAAGGTTTGTATTTCCATGGCGGCAGTCAGTGGGATATTCGTATGCAAAAAGTGGGTAAAAGCATGGGCTTGTGTATCCGGCTGCAGCAGGGATACCGCTGTAAATGCGTTGTCATATACAACAACGCCGTTCCAATCTGCTTGTGTTGGTGTGAGCGGAAGCGCCATAAAATTTGCATCTGGTACATCGTCAAACGGACAGCGGATCCCAAAGCGGGAAGCGGGAACATAGCCGGCTTTGGGATAATAGGTTTCACTGCCCAGGACAATGCACATCTGATAGCCGAGAGATTTGGCAATACGGTGTCCGTACTCCATGAGTGCTTGACCGATGCCCTGCTTTTGTGCACAGGGCAATACGGCAAGTGGGGCAAGGGCCAGCGCGGTGCGGTTGCCTATTTGGACTTCTGTAAACAGCAGATAGCCGTATAAAACACCGCTTTCTTCTGCAACCAGGGATAGTTCCGGACGAAATGCCGGACTTTTGCGCAGCAGTACGACCAAATCCTGTTCTGTGCCGTCCCGATGTTCTGCGTTGTCAAAAGCGGTTTTGATCAAATGGTAAACTTCAATAAAATCCTGAGGGGTTTCTTGTCGAATCTGCATCTGTTACTCCTTTTCTCTGGGAATGATTTTTGCCCAGAATGTTTCTTTGTCTATGGGTTTTAAGTCGCGATAATCAGGATGCTCCGCATAATCATATCGGCAGATGGATGTGTATGGGCAATAATTGCACGGCGTCATATCCTGCCTGCGGTAAGGAGATGGCAGGATTACACCGGCTTTCATTTGCTCACCGATTTGTGCTGCCCGCTGTACGGTGAAATCCATCAAGGCGCGGTACTGCGCTTCTGTAGCGAGGGAAGAAGCAGCGGTAGGTACGCCTTTTTTCGTGTATTTCAGAGGGACAATCGCGGATGCGGCAAAAGAGAGCCCGCCTGTCTTTTCCTCAATAAAGACATGATCCATCCCTTGGATGACGGCGGTATTTTCCAATAATAAGCCCGACATTTGCAGTTTTCCGTATAACAGTTCTGCCAATTGTTCTGCTGTCATTTCCGAAGAGATGGAAACGGTGGGATCCGTAATGCGAAAATAGAATACACCGCCAGGATGACAATCCGGATGAGAATGCTGTAAATGTTTCAGATAAGCGTCCATATATAACAGAAGCTGTAACTGCAAGCCA
>ERZ1643247.2463-NODE-2463-length-14585-cov-5.582244_pt1 | contig 14585 bp, 12 predicted proteins | sample MGYA00579264_ERZ1643247 | MGnify/ENA primary metagenome ERZ1643247 (study PRJEB29033, sample SAMEA4952262) | chicken gut metagenome | biome: Broiler Chicken; feature: Gastrointestinal Tract; material: Caecum | place: Ireland | collected 2018 | study: Broiler... | reverse complement strand
TATGTAAACTTCTTGCAAATTCATTGCAGCTATATTGTCCTGTTGGAGATTTTACTAATGATGTGTATTTGTAAACAACTTTTTCATTTTTTATTACTATACAAGCTATTTCCATTAATGAATATTTATTTGGATCAACTCCACCAGTTTCTGTATCTAAAACTAATAAGGTATTGTTTATTTTAAAACTCATAACACACTCCCAATTTTTAATTTTAGTTTAATATATTGAATAAAAAATGTCAAGGATTAAAATAAAAACATCGAATGAGTATAGATAATAACACATAACAACAAAATAAAAATTTGAGCAAAAGTTAAAAAGTTATATAAAAAAATACTGAAAAATGAAGTGAACCCAATTTTTGCTCTGCAAAAATTGGGTTCACTTCACAATTTTGGTGGATTTTTTATATATTAAAACTTATTTACCAAATTTAAAACTTTTGCTTTTACTATATCTACTGAGCTTTCTCCATTTTTTACAAGTTCATATATAAAGCTTGCAATTTGTTTCATCTCTTCTTCTTTCATACCTCTTGTGGTAACGGCAGGGGTTCCTAGCCTAATTCCGCTAGTTATGCTAAGCGGTTGCTTTTCATTCGGTATGCCGTTTTTATTGCAAGTTATGTTTGCCTTGTGTAGCAAGTTTGCCACGTCTCTTCCGTTTGTCTTAAACGGCGTTAAATCTACAAGAAGCAGGTGGTTATCTGTGCCGCCGGATACAAGTTTAAAGCCATATTTTAAAAGCTCGTCGCCTAAAACTTTTGCGTTTTTAACTACTTGTTTCTGGTATTCTTTAAATTCCGGGCTAAGTGCTTCTTTTAACATAACGGCTTTTGCGGCTATCACGTGTTCAAGCGGTCCGCCTTGAAGGCAAGGGAACACTGCTTTATCAATAATTTTAGCATATTCTTTTTTACAAAGTATCATGCCGCCGCGCGGGCCCCTTAAAGTTTTATGCGTTGTTGTGGTTACAAAATCTGCGTAAGGAATAGGGGAAGGGTGGACGCCTGCGGCAACAAGCCCAGCTATGTGTGCCATGTCTACCATAAGTTTAGCGTTTACTTTGTCTGCTATTTCTCTAAACCTTTTAAAATCTATAAATCTTGAATATGCGCTCCCGCCAGCCACTATTAGCTTTGGCTTATGTTTTAAAGCCAAGCGTTCAATCTCGTCGTAGTCTAAAAGTTCTGTTTCAGCATTTAAGCCGTAAGGTACGCAATTAAAAATTTTCCCCGAAACGTTAAAAGGTGCGCCATGTGAAAGATGTCCGCCAGCCGTTAAACTCATGCCCATAAAGGTGTCGCCAGCGTTAAGGCAGGCTAAAAACACGGCTAGATTAGCGTTAGAGCCGGAGTGTGGTTGCACATTTGCGTGTTCTGCTTTAAAAAGCTCTTTCGCACGTTCTATGGCTAAGCTTTCTATTTCGTCTATATTTTCACAACCATTGTAATACCTTGCATTTGGATAGCCTTCGGCATATTTATTTGTCAAGCAGCTACCCATAGCTTCAAGCACGGCTTTGGAAACAAAATTTTCACTTGCTATAAGCTCTATGTGGTCGTTTTGCCTTTGTTCTTCTTTTTTTATTGAATTATAAACTTCTATATCTACTTTGCTTAAACTTCTACTGTCTACGTTCATTTTTCCCTCCAAATTTTAAAGATTATAGCATTTTAAACAAAGTTTTCAAAGCATTTTAAAACGTTTGCTATTTTAAAAAATTTTTGCTATTATATTTTTATGGCAGTATTTGACGGCAAAGCCTTGGCAATGCTCATTAAAAGCCAAGTTGCAGAAGAAGTTAAAAAACTGAATAAAAAATTAAAGCTTGCAGTAATTTTAGTAGGGCAAAATCCTGCAAGTGAACTTTATGTGCGCAATAAAGAAAAGGCTTGCGGTGACGTTGGAATAGACTTTGAACTTATTCGTTTTGCTGAAATTTGCAAACAAGCGGACGTCGTTAAAAAGATAAAGGAACTAAACAGAAAACCCGAAGTTAGTGCTATTCTTGTTCAACTTCCACTTCCAAAACATTTAAACGAAAGGGAAATAATAGATACTATTAGCCCTGATAAAGATGTAGATTGCTTAACACAGGCAAACTTTGGAAAGCTTGCTCTTGGGCTCTCAGATTTTGCGCCCTGCACGGCAGCTGGTGTGCTAGAAATTTTAAAGGCAAGCCAAATTGCTATTCAAGGTAAAAGGGTTGCCGTTGTTGGAAGAAGTGCACTTGTTGGGCTTCCTACTGCGCATCTTCTTACTAAAAATAATGCAACCGTGGCACTTTGCCACTCGAAAACGCAAAAACTTAAAAAAATAACTAAAAAAGCGGATATTTTAGTAGTTGCAATTGGAAAACCTAGGTTTATTACAAAAAAATATGTTAAAAAGCACGCTGTGGTAATAGATGTTGGTATAAATAAGGTAGATGGCAAAATTTGCGGAGATGTGGACTTTGAAAAGGTAAAAAAGAAGGCGCACCTAATAACTCCAGTTCCTGGCGGCGTTGGACAAATAACTGTTTCCATGCTACTTAAAAATATTTTATTACTAAATTTAGAAAAAAAGTGAAAAATCCCTTTGTATTTTCAATTAAAATGTATATAATAAGTAAAAGGGGAGGTTTGTAAGGTAATGAAAAAGTTTAAACTCATATCTTCCATAACGGTAATAGTGTTAGTTTTAGCTGTAATATGCCTAGGCATTGTTATGGCAATTTTTCCACAAAATGGCATAACTAACTCAGTAACGTTTTTACCCGAACAAAATATTGAAATGAACGTAGTTTGTGAAGCTACTTGGGCAATCGGTGGCGAAACAGGTGGTAAGGACCCGTCGATTACAATATCAATAGATGCTGAAGGAAACATTCACCCGAGCAATCGTTGGGACGCTCCGGATATCAATTTCAACAACGTTATACCAGACACAAATGAAGTTGTTATGACGTTCTCTTTTAAGAACACATCAAGCGATCCAAATAACGTACTTAACATCTCTTTTAGAGATATTGTTTCTGATAGCAAAAACACACTTTATGCTAGCGACCCAAGGTTTACAGCGGAAGTTCAAGTTGATGACGGGGAAAGAACTGTTGTAGCAGCTGACCAAGAAAATGGCGCAGACGTAGTGCTTGAAGTTCCATCAGGGCAAACGGCAACATTAAACATTTATTACATTTTACATAGGCAGAATGAGAACATAAATGTTAATCAAAACATTCAAATAAACATTGGCGTTGTAGATGGTGCAGAACAAAACTAAATTAAAAATTATATTGACACAGCCTTAGGGCTGTGTTAATATATGAAGTGTGATTTGCTCGGCTTATTTGCCTTTTAGCTTGTTTTGCTAGCGCAAAAGCGTCGCATTTACGGCAAAAGCCTGCGCGCCCCAAAAATTAAAAATTTTCGGGGACCAAAAACCTTCTGCTTCCTTATAGGTGTAAAAGAGTAAGGAAGAAAAAATTTAATATGCGTTCATAGCTCATGCAGGACAAGAGCGTCTGTCTACAAAAGCTTGCTCGGCTTATTTGCCTTTTAGCTTGTTTTGCTAGCGCAAAAGCGTCGCATTTACGGCAAAAGCCTGCGCGCCCCAAAAATTAAAAATTTTCGGGGACCAAAAACCTTCTGCTTCCTTATAGGTGTAAAAGAGTAAGGAAGAAAAAATTTAATATGCGTTCATAGCTCAGCTGGATAGAGCGTCTGTCTACGGAACAGAAGGTCGGGAGTTCGAATCTCTCTGGACGCACCAAGTTTTAAGGGGTATATGGAAAACTTATTCGATAATATAATTGAAAAAGACGAACAGATTATTAAAGTTATTAAACCTAATAAAGCAAGGTATTGGAAGGACGTTTTAGTTTTCTTTATAATTCCTATTCTTTGGCCGGCTTTAATAATGATGTTAGTTTTTACTTTATTTACTGCACCATTCTTTTATGCCCGTGGCTATAAAAATCTATGTTATGCATACACAAATAAAAGGTTGATTGTTAGAAGTGGCATTTGGGGAGTTGACTTTCAAAGCTTAGAATATAAGGATATAACGTCAACTTCTGTAAGCGTAGGGTTTTTAGATAAAGGCGGAAAAACTGGCACGTTAGTTTTTGTTAGCCCTAGTACGCATAATAATATGGCTATCAAATTTCAATTTATAGAAAAACCTTATGAAACAATGAAAGAGATTAAAGAATATATTAGCGAAAATAATAAAGCCTAATAAATAAACTAGCACTAAAAGTGCTAGTTTTTTTAACTAATCCTTTATCTTTTCCCAGCTGAATCCATCTCTGCCAAAGTGGCCGTAAGCGGCTGTACGTTTATATATCGGCTTTAATAAATCTAGCTCTTTTATTATGTTTGAGGGCGTAAAGTTGAAGTTTTCATTTACATATTTGTAGATTTCTTTTAAAGATACTTTTTCCGTTCCAAAAGTCTCTATATTTAAGGAAATAATTTTACTTAACCCAATTCCGTACGAAACTTGAATTTCGCACTTATCGGCGAGTTTATGCGCTACTATATTTTTTGCGACATATCTTGCGTAATACGCTCCGGACCTATCAACTTTGGTAGCGTTTTTGCTTGAAAAACAGCCGCCGCCAACACGACCAACGCCGCCGTAGGTGTCTACAACAATCTTTCTGCCAACGCAGCCGGAATCTCCAAACGAACCCCAAATTGTAAACTTGCCGCTTGGGTTTATAATGAAATTTGTATCTTTAATAAGATTTTTGTATTCATTTATTACAGGTTCTATAACGTTTTCTTTGATTAACTTTCTTAAATTTTTTATTTCTAAATTTTTATCGTGTGAAACGGATAAAAGAATTGTGACTATTTTAATAGGTTTGTTATCTTCATATTCTACGGATACCTGACTTTTGGCGTCTGCAAAAAAATCCGTTCTTGTTCTTCTAAATGCTTCATATTTTTGCATAAGTTTGTGGGCAAGCAAAATAGGTAAGGGCATATACTCTTTGGTTTCATTTGTGGCGTAACCGTAACACATGCCTTGGTCATTTGCCATAAGCTCTTCTTTTACAACTGCCTGATGTATATCAGGACTTTGCTCGCTTATTTCTTTTATCATAGTAAATTCATTGGTGTAGCCAATATCTTTTAAAACTTGTTTTGCTATTGTTTCGTAATCTATTTTTGCCTTTGTTGTAGCTTCGCCGTAAATAAAGAGTTTATCATTTTTTATTGCGCATTCAACTGCCATCTGTGAGTTTGGGTCACTTTTTAACGCTTCGTCTAAAAAGGCGTCTGCTATTACGTCGCAAGTTTTATCTGGGTGACCAATGTTCACGCTTTCGCTTGTAATTGTTTGTTTCATTTTTTGTTCTCCTATATGTTTATTTCCACAAAGAGTAACAAAAAATCCCATCGTTTCCGATAGGATTATTTTCTATATTGTTTTCCCATCGTACAGCCTTTAGCACCTTTCTATAAAAGTAGGTTGCTGTGTGGTCAACAGGGCTGTCCCTCGCACACTCTTTATGGATATAGTATATAATATGATTATTTTTAAGTTATGTCAACAAAATTTTAAAACTTTTTTCAAGCTTCTTCAGTTTTAAAATCTTCTATGGCGGTGTTGAACATATCTAGTATGGATAGAACTATCAAAGATATCTCCAATAGCTGTGCACACGTTACTTGCAATAGAGTATTTTAAAGATAAATATAAAACAACTTCAGATTTTATAGCAAGCTCCGTGCAGGTTAATCCTGTAATTATTAGGCAAGTGTTAGGGCAACTAAAAAAAAGCCGGACTTGTTGACGTCCAGGCTGGAAGCGGGGGAGCTAGTTTGGCTAAAAAACCTAAAGATATAACGCTTTACGATATTTTTTATGCCGTGGAAGCATTGGATAATAGTGTTTTGTTTGGATTTCATGAAAACCCTAATAAAAATTGTCCGGTTGGAAAAAACATTCATAATGTTTTAGATGATAAGTTAAAAAAAGTTCAAACTTCTATGGACAACGAATTAAAAGAGACGTCTTTAGAAGATTTGATTAAAAAAGTTAAGACATTAGCATAAAAAAACGCGTATACGCGTTTTTTTAATATAAACTATTTAAATATTCTTTAATGCTATTTCTTAAATTATTTTCAGTATTTTTTATGTTTTCTTCAAGGGAAGAATTTTTATTATTTATTTCTATTATTTGGAAAGGGTTTTCTTTTAATTTATTTTCTCCGCAAAAGGCGACGAAGTTTTTATTTGCGCACTTTTCTTTTAAAGAAAAAACTACTTTACCGAATTTCGATTGCTCGTCTATTTTACCTTCGCCACTAATTATAAGGTCGGCTTTTGAAATTTCATTATCAATATCTACAAGTTTAAAAATTGTATCTATTCCACTTTCAAGTTTTGCGTTTAAAAAGAAGATGGCTCCAGCACCTAAGCCGCCAGCAGCGCCAGCGCCTTCAACGTTTTCAAAATTATAGCCATACTTTTTACATGTTAAGTTAAAAGCTTTTAAATTATCGTCTAAAATTTTTAAATCTTCATTTGTTGCGCCTTTTTGTTTTGCGTATACGTAAGCAGCACCATTTTTTCCAAATAATACGTTTTTAACGTCGCAAAGTGCGACTATTTCAGCTTTAATCTTTTCTTTAGGAAATTCTATTTTTGAAATTTGACTAAGCGTGCTGCCGGTTGGCAAAAATTCTTTACCGGCTTTATTAAAAAATTTATATCCAACACCTGCTGCCATGCCGCAACCAGCGTCGTTTGTAGAACTTCCGCCTAGCGTTAAATAAATTTTTGTTGCACCAGCATTTATTGCGTCAACAATTTGTTCGCCAACACCTATCGTTGTGGTAATGCAAGGGTTTTTAATTTTTGTATTAACTAGCCCGCACGTCTCGGCAATTTCAATAAAGACGACATTATCTTTAATGGCATAGCTTGCAGTTTTCTTTTCAAAGTTTGCGTTAGAAAACTTTTTTTGAATAAGTTTTGCATTCAAATTATTTGCAATGCAGGAAAGAGTTCCTTCGCCACCGTCGGCTAGTGGGGAAGTTATAACTTGAACGTTTTTATTGTACTTTTTTATCTCTTCTTCGGCTATTTCGCAAAATCTTTTTGCTGTTAAACTGCCTTTAAATTTGTCGGGTGCAATAAGCACTGTTTTTAAATCCATTTTTAAAAACCTTTATATTCGTTATTTAAAACCTTAGTCTTTTTATTCCAATAATTTTTAAAATATAGGCCGCCTTTTATGTGTAAGTTTTTATTTTGCGCCCTTTCAAGCCATGCGTCAACAAAGGCTTCTTCTTTATCAAAACATTGTTTAGATACCTTGCTTAGCTCATTTGTGTTTTGTGCTTTCATGGCAAGGTCAATAAATTCTCTTTGAAGGTTTTTAGCGGCTTCTTTATATTCTTTTTCATCTATGTTTCCGCTCATAACGTGTCTGTTTAATTTTTCGCGTTTTAGCCAATACTTTAATGCGGTGCCTTCATCTTCTGGTAAAATTTCAGCATTTTTTGTTAGCGGTTTATAGATGGAAAGGCAAGGGAAGGAAGAGCCCGTAACAAAGTAGCAACTGTTGATTTCTCCAAAGTAACTACCGGTTGTTTGGTCGCCAAACATATTGCCGGCGTGCATACAAACGCTGTCAGTTGAACTTTTGTTTACTGTAATTTTATCTGAACTATGAGAACTTAGTGCTTTTGCCATTAAATTGAAGGGGTTATCATTTTCCATTAGAATATTAAAAGAAGTCTTTTTTCTTCTTTCTGCTCCTGCAACGTAGGTGAATAGGTTATTTTGATAGGTGGCTTTAAAATCTCCGTTAAAATTATTAGAAGCAAAGTTATAGTCGTCTCTAATGCTATAACAATTGGAAATTGTAGCTGTGTCCATGACCTTTTTAATAGCATAGTTTCTGCCAGCGGTTTCAAGCACATAACTTTCAGTTTCGTCAGCAATTAAAAAGGCGTTGTCGTAATAAAACTTTTTATCAAAACCGCAATTTCCAGCTTGACCGTAAGTTTGTATTAAAGACGTAATTAGTTCTACAGCTTCCTTAGCCGTTTTGCATCTTTCAAGCGCTAACCTTAAAAGGTCCATGCCAATTAGTCCGTTTTCTTTTTCTCTTTTTACTTTTGAAAAAACGGCTTCGTTGCCAATGTTTAAGCCAAACTCGTTCCAGCCCATTTCAGCGCCCCAAATCCAGTGCGGTTTTAAAAGTACGCAAGAGTAGGTGTGGTTTACTTGTGGAATTTCTATGTAAGTTGTTTTGAGAGTTTCTCCCGGCTTATAATCTTTCGCGCTTTCTCTTATCATTAAGTGTGCTTCGTTAGGCGAGCGGTCGCTATTTTTACCAAAATAGCTTTTGCCATTTCTTTTTAAATATATTGTGTCGCACATAAAAACCTCCTAATTTTTCTTCAGTGTGTCCAATATTTATAATAATTAATACAATGATAACAAAAAACATAATATTTTCAAAACGTTTTGTTTTTTAATTAAAACATTTTGCTAGCTATGCTTTTATTTTGTATAATATGCATAGGAGAACATATGAACAAGTTTGAAGAAGTATCTAAACTTATAGGTAATACGCCTTTATTAGAGATAACGTATAAATTTGAAAATAAAATTCGTAAAAGCTTTGCTAAACTAGAATGGTATAACCTTTCTGGCAGCATTAAAGATAGACCGGCCTTTGAAATTTTAAAACGCGCGTATGAATGCGGAGAATTAAAAGAAGGTCAAACAATTTGTGAAACAACCTCGGGCAACATGGGAATTTCTATCAGTGCAATAGCTAGATTTTTAAATAATCCCGTTGTTATTTGCATGCCCAAATTTATGAGCGAAGAGCGTAAAAAACTTTTAAAACTTTATGGAGCCAAACTAGAGCTTACAGAAAATTTTATTGAAGGCTTTAAGAAGGCAGAAGAATATAAAAGTGAAGGCGCATATTTAACTTATCAGTTTGAAAATAAAAATAATGTTTTCGCACATTACAATAGCACGGCAAAGGAGATTTGCGCCAAAATGAAAAATGTTCCTTGTTTTGTGAGCGGAGTTGGTACGGGTGGAACGCTTATGGGTGTGGGCAGTTTTTTAAAAGAAAAGTGCGGCGCAAAGGTTGTTGCAATAGACCCTAAGGAAGCTAGCCTTCTGACATTTGGTAAGAGCATGGGTAAACATAAAATTCAAGGTTTAAGTGATGAAATTATTCCTAAAATTTACGATAAAACTTTGGTTGACAAAATAATTCAAATAAGTTCCGATGATGCCGTTTGTATGGCAAGGAAACTTTGCACGGACCTTGGGCTTGGCGTAGGCATATCTAGCGGAGCAAATTTTTTAGGCACAGTGCTCGCCGAAGATAATGCGGTTACAGTTTTTGCTGATGATAATAAAAAATATTTATCCACAGATTTAAGTGCAGATATAAAAAGCGAATTTGTGGATAAAATTAAATTAATTGGCTATAAAATAATTTAAAATGTAATAAAAATCTGTTTTTAATTTAAAAAATATTAAAATAAATTAAAAAAACAAAAAATAACACAAAAAATGTGTTATTTTTTTAATTTATATTTCAAACTTTTTGCTCTACAATATTTTGTTATCAAAAAACCTAAATCCCAAAGTTTAAAGCCTAATTTTCTTAAATTTCGTTTGAAATTTTTCATTGAAAAGCCAATTACGGCAAAACTGTCGTGATAGCTATCTTGGCTTTTAATTAGCCAAGCGCTATCTTCTTTTGTTTTATTTGCTACAAGTTTGTAATAATATTTTGTGCCTTCTGTTTCAATATTGGATAGTGCAAAATAATCTAAATTGGCAATTTTATCAAATTTATATATAATTTGTTCTTGCAAGGGCGCTATTATTTCTAAATATGCCTTGTTATCGTCTATCTTTTTGTCAAAAATTATTGTGGGCTTTCCTTGGGTTATAGCATAGTTATCAACTCTAGAGTGGTCTGCTCGGCAAATCTGTTCATAGTAGTGTTTGTTATGGTAGTTAATTGAACTTCCAAGCTGCTTTTTGTTGTATTTATCATATAAAAGCCCAAATTTTTTGCTTTTAGAAGAACCTTTTTTCAGCGAGGCAATATAATAGCCGGTAATTTGAACTTTGTTTTCAAAAAATTCATTAAACAAAGCTTGCATTGTTCCATTAAAACCGATATCTACAATAGTTAAACCTTCTTCATTAAAATTTACGTTAAAACTATCTAAATATAATTTAAAAGCTTTGTTTTGTTCTAATCTTTTTTCTTCATAAAGTTTTTTAAATGTTTCACATTCTTTAAGTTTTTTAAAGCTTCTAGAATTTTTAAAGTTTCTTGTAACTTTATCTATATTTAAATTTAGTTCTTTTTCAATTGAAGTTATTTGTTCGTCGGAAAAGGTTAGGGTTATTAAAAAGTTTCTTACGGAAAGCCCAAACCAAGCCGACTTAAAAATATATTTAAAAGTTTCTTCCTGTAAAGGTTTTAAAGTTGCAGCTTGAAGGGAATTCCTTGACGCTAAAAGGTAGTGGCTAGTTATATCAAAATTTTCGTACCTGCGAGCTTTTACAGCTTCACAGTAACGGTCGAAAAGCTTTTTTAAAAATTGACCTTCGCGAGATAAGAAAAATACGTTATGTTTGTTTTCTAATTTAAGCTTTTCGTATAATCTTTTTGTAAATATATATAAAGGGAAGGCGTAGTTAGAATAGTTGTACTTATCTCCAAATTCAGAAAAAATTTCATCAAAGATAAGTTTGTTATTGCCAAATTTAAGTTTTAACTTTAAATCTGGGGTGGTTTTTTCATATTTAGTTTTAATGTGCTTAGCTTTTATTCTTCGAATGCGCGCGTTGAAGATGTCGCTGTGGCGGTTATCTCCAATCATTAATGTTTCACTGCGTTTTATATTTAGTTTTTTAATTACTTCTTTATATAGTTTTCCGCTAAATTTTGTTTTCTTAAATTCGCAGGATACAAATATGTCATCGAATAGATAAGAAATATTAAAACTTTCAAACCATTTATTTAATACGTCCTTTTGGCAGTAAAAATCTGAAACAACATAAATTTTCTTTTGTTTTTCTTTGTATTCTTTTAATAATTTAACTACTTTTTCATTTAAATATAAGTTTTCAAGTTCCGTTTCTATGTATAGTTCTTTTGCGTCGTTAAAAAGGTGCGGGGAGGGGTAATTTGAAATATTTTTTTTTAAATATTCCGTCATTAAACTTAAAACGTCGTCAAATACAAATTCTGTTTCTAAATTTTTAAAAAACTGTTTTTTACATAACTTAAAGCGATATCTTTTAAATAGTTTAATAATAAAAGCCGGTTCTATAAAATATTTGTTTCCAAGCTTTTCTGCCCACTCATATAAAACATCTTTAGGAGATTTTCTCCTAAGAAAAATGGTATTAAAACAGTCAACAAGTATTATGTTTTTTTCTTGCATATTTTTTCCTTAATGGTGTTATTATATGATATGCAAATATAAATGTCAAGTTTTGCAGTATAGTTTTTAAACTACTTATATTAAATATTCTTGCTATTTAATTGACAAAAAAATTTTAATTTTTTAAAATATTTTTAAGGAGTTAATATGAAAAAAGTATATGAACCTTTATTTACACCTTGGAAAATAGGAAACGTAGAAATTAAAAACAGAATTGTGCTTTGCCCTATGGGCGGCACGTCACTTTTTGGCTGGATGGAAAAACACCATCTAGATAAGGACGCTTGCGATTTTGTAATGGACCTTGCTAAAAACAACGTAGGCTTAATTATTCCAGGAATTGCACCTATAAGAAACATTATGGGTGGTCAGTGGCTTTATAAAAGTAAAGGCACGTTTAAGAAATTAAAAGCTTTTATGGAAGAGTTCCATAAAACTGGTGCAAAACTTTTTGTTCAGCTTACAGCTGGGTTTGGAAGGTCTTTCTCCATTCCAAATTCTATGGTGCCAATATTAAAAAGCAAATTTTTAACAACGCTTATAAAGCCAATTATAAACTTACCAAGGCTTTGTGCGTCGCCAAGTAAACTACCTTCCAGATGGTATGAAAAATACGAATGCCGTGAAGTTACGGTAAAAGAAATTAAAGACATGATAAAGGCATTTGCTCTTACTGCAAAGCTTTGTAAGGAAGCCGGCGTAGACGGGGTTGAAGTTCATGCTGTTCACGAAGGTTATCTTTTAGACCAATTTACGCTTAAATACACAAATCAAAGAACGGACGAATACGGCGGCAGTTTTGAAAATAGATATAGGTTCCCAGTTGAAATTGTTAAAGCAATAAAGGCTGAATGTGGAGAAGACTATCCTGTTAGTTTAAGATATTCTGCTATTAGTAAAACAATAGGCTTTGGAGAAGGCGCTTTGCCTGGCGAAAAATATACCGAAGTTGGTAGAGACATGGAAGAGAGCGAAAAAGCTGCTAAATATCTTCAAGATGCCGGCTACGATATGCTAAACACAGATAACGGCACTTATGACGCTTGGTATTGGGCGCATCCACCAATGTATATGCCTAAAAACTGTAACTTAGATGACGTATCACACATCAAAAAATTTGTTGATATTCCAGTAGTTTGCGCTGGTAAAATGGAACCAGATGTGGCTGCTAAGGCAATAAAAGAAGGAAGAATAGACGCTATGGGCGTTGCTCGTCAGTTCCTTACAGATAGCCACTGGGTTACAAAACTTATGGAAGATAGGCTTGAAGATATTCAGCCTTGCATATATTGCCATAACGCATGCTTTACAATGGCACACTATAAAGGCGTGGCAAACGACCAGCCGCTCAGCGATTCTAAACATATGGCAAGATGCGCGTTAAACCCAATGACCATGGACGGCGGAAAGTTTGACATTATTCCAGCCAAGAAGAAGAAAACTGTTGCCATAATTGGTGGCGGCGTAGGCGGAATGGAAGTAGCAAGAATAGCAACTATTCGCGGACATAAAGCTACTATCTATGAAAAAACGGGAAATCTAGGCGGCGTATTTATTTCAGCATCTAACATGCCGTTTAAAGAAAATGATAGAAGACTACTTGAATGGTATAAAAGGCAAATTGAAAAACTTGGAATTGAAGTACATTTAAATACGGAGATTACTGATATTTCCAAGTTAAACGCAGATGAAGTAGTGGTTGCCACGGGTTCAACAGCTAGAAAATTAAACTTTAAAGGTTCAGATAAAATTATAGACGCCATAGACTATTTAAATAATAAAGAAGTGGGCGATAACGTTGTGATTATAGGCGGTGGACTTACAGGTTGCGAAATAGCTTACGAACTCAGCCTTCAAGGCAAAAAACCTGTTATTGTTGAAGCTAAAAATGACCTTATGGCAGTAAGCGGACTTTGCCTTGCAAACTCATCATATTTAAGAGATTACTTTAAGCACAACAACACTCCGGTATACTTAGAGAGTTTTGTGCAAGAAATAGATGGTAAATATGTAATAATAGTTGGCAAAGATGGAAGTGTAAACAAAGTTAAGGCAGATTCAGTTATTTCTGCAATAGGGTACAATCCAGCGCCACTAGTTAAGGAAGGCAAGCACGTTCACATAGTAGGCGACGCGCTTAAAGTTGGAAATTTAAGAACAGTAGTTTGGCGCGCCTGGGAAGTGGCGGAGAGTGTTTAAAAATTAAAACAATCCAAAAATTTTTGGATTGTTTTTTTTAATAAATTTTAAATTTTTTTATAAAATGCTTGACTTGGAGTTAACTCCAAGTGATAAAATTTTAAACGTGGAGATTAGATAGTCCGCACATTAAAAGACTACGAAAAGAAAGTTAAAAATGCAAAAATTTCCGGCGAACTTAACATACGTTTTAACGGCACAAAATTAGTAACACCAATTAAAGAAATAGAAAATTTTGCAAAAAGTATTGATTAAAAATTATTTTTGATATAAAAGACGAAAGCTTAACTTCGTCTTTTATATAAATTTAAATCTTAAAACTTATTGTTATCTCTTCTTGTTCACATTTTAATTGCCTGTATGTTACTCCGGCGGCGTCGAAGAGCATTTTCGAGGCTTTTACACTTTCAGTGTCTGCATATTTGTCGCATAAATATATCACTTCCTTTATGCCGGATTGTATTATAAGTTTGGCGCACTCGTTGCAGGGGAATAGGTCCACGTAAATTTTAGCGTTTTCAAATTCACGCTTGTAGCCGCGGAAGTTTAAAATTGCATTCATCTCTGCATGGCACACGAAAAAGTATTTTGTTTCTAGTGCTGAACCTTCGCGCGCCCATTTGAAATCTTTATCATGTATTCCGTTTGGCGTGCCGTTGTAGCCGGTGGAGAGTATTCTATTATCATGGGAAACTATGCACGCTCCTACCTGCGTGTTTGGGTCCTTACTTCTCATTGCAGATAGTTTTGCTATGCCCATAAAATATGTGTCCCAGTTTATATAATCTTTTCTAAATTCCATTTGTTTGCTCCTATATATAATTATAACATGCTTTTTAAATTTTAGCAAATACTCCTCAGACTGCCCAAAAACTGCGCGATGCTGCGTTTACTGTAAAACGCCTAAAAACAGTCATTTAGGTCACTAAAC
>ERZ1643247.2462-NODE-2462-length-14601-cov-5.121202_pt1 | contig 14601 bp, 11 predicted proteins | sample MGYA00579264_ERZ1643247 | MGnify/ENA primary metagenome ERZ1643247 (study PRJEB29033, sample SAMEA4952262) | chicken gut metagenome | biome: Broiler Chicken; feature: Gastrointestinal Tract; material: Caecum | place: Ireland | collected 2018 | study: Broiler... | reverse complement strand
ATCGGTTATACACCTCCTATCTTTCATAGTCGTTTTGTTTCGGCTTTACTGGAATACCACTTTTGTCATAGCTTTTCGGATCGGCGGCAGGTGTGTCCCAACCAAACATTGAGCCTGCTTTCATTGCCTCTTTCTGATCTTTCGTCAAACCGAGCTTTTCGTTCATATCGTTTACAAGGGCGTTTGTTTCACTGGGTTTACCGCCCTGAATATCCGTGCGGTAAAATCCGCTTTCGCCCTTTCTGACAATGCCGACGCAGTTTTCCGTCTGCACGAACACATAGCATTGTTCCGGCAGAGAGGAACGAAGGGGAATAACGGTATTTCCGTTCTGCTCCATTCGCTCGGCAAACTCACAGATGTGATAGAGATTGCTGCCAACCTCCAAGTGATAATCGTCTATATATCGGCAGGTACGGTCAAGCTGTTCTCCGTCGCTCAAGGTAATGCGGATTTTATCTCCATCGGGGATTTTGAATTTTTCTTTGTAATCCGGCGTAATAAAGCGGATTCCACGGCTCGCCTTTTCCATATGGCGGTCGAGCCATTCCCGCACATAGCAGTAGCAGTAAAAATTGTAGTCCCCACGGGCAGGATTGCACCGTATCAGGAAAGCGTGTTTTTCGGTATCGGCACGAAAACCGTACTCGGTCGTATAGTTTCCCTGAAAGGCGCTGTCGGGATATTTCTCTGCATACTGCGCCATAGCCGTGCGGCTCTTTAACAGTCCGTATTCTTCGGAACGCAGGGCGTTGATAACCTCGTCCAGAGCGCTTTTGAACTCATCTGTTTTCAAATCCCGCCTGTGATCAAACCAAGAGGAAAAGAACTCTTTGCCGCCTGCGCCGAAATCGCCACGCAGATAACCGATACTTCCGGTCTGTCCCTCGATCTGCGTACTTTGCCTGTAAGTGTATTTTTGTTCGTCCGTATGAAGCGGTCGGATTTTCATTTTCTCACCTCGCTTGCTCCATTGCTGTTCTTTGTTTCGGTATATGAAAGCCGTAAACTGCGGCTATTTCATCTCCGAGCCGTTTTGTTACCCTTGTTATATCTGCCCTTGTCGCTTTGCCGTAATAGATTTTTTCCTGTAAGCGTTCAATCTGTTCCGGCGAGGCAGTATCCTTAAACACACGGTACAGATAGTGATTTGTCCCGTCGTGATGAACAGCGTCGGCACGAAGGTCGCCGTACCGATCTACATACCACTCGGTCATATCCGTATCAGAATAAAGGCAATCTTTAATATTGCCGGAATCAATCATCTTGTATCCCATCACTCTGCCGTTCCATCTGCCGATGTCGCCGATGACAATAATCGGCTGAGCAAGCTGGACATTAAGATTTTCCCGTTCATCGGAAAGATACTCGCCATTGGTTTCAACCATATATTCGTACAGCCCGTGTTCGTCATTCGGATTCCCGTCGATTTCATTGATTTCAAGGAAATCCTTATAGCTGTCACGCCAATCATCAGGGTTGAGATTCATATCGCTCCAGATAATATGCTTATCCACCGTTCTGTTCTGACTTTTGCTCATCATCCGCACCTCCCAAATAGGAAAAGAGCCTGTTTTTTGCGATCTGCTCCTGAAGCTCTGTAATAACCGTCATATCGGAAACGGATATATCGGGGATTTTCAAAATACTTTGCAGGCTCAGCGCCTTCAAATTCTTTTCGGTTTTACAGCCGGAATCATAGAGCTTCGCCAGCACCTTTACTTTCTGCTGCAAAGCGGTGTTTGTGCTTTTCTTAGCTGCCATTTTCTTTTACCTCCCATCTTAGCTTTTAGCGTAGTCGGAATAGACACGCTGCATTTTGTGCCTTGCCCTGCGTACTTCGGGGGAACAGCCGAGTTCAGGATATTTCGCCTGAATCTTCTGCCTTGTCCTTCGGATACTCTCAAAGCAGGGGATACCGTAAGCCTTGTAATTGCTCATCACATCTTCAAAGCTGAAATGGCTGATACCGTGGGTATCATAGATACACGCCTTGCTGATAAGCAGGTACAGCTTCATATCGTCATTTCGTGCTTCGGGGTGTTCCTTTAACACCGCAAGCACTCGGTTTTCAATCGTTTTCAGGTTTCTCATTATAAGCCTCCCAAAATAGAAGAAGGGGCGGAGTTTTTAAGCCCCGCCCCCGCAGAAGTTCTTACTTTTTCTTTCTGTTACGGATCTGCAAAAAGATAAAGCCGCCTACGATAAAGACGACCAAAGCAATTCCGATGATCGCTTTCAGTTCCATCAGTTACCCTCCTTTTTCTTCTTTTTCTTAAATCCGAGGATACCGCAGGCTGCTATGCCGGCTGCCGACACACCCGCAAGGACAAGCCAAAGACCGAGCTTGCTGTCATCTCCGGTTTTCGGCGTATCTCTCAGCTCATTGTGCATTTCAACGACCGTGGTAGAGCCTACCTGTACCGCAGCTTCCTTGTCGGCAGGCAAGATATACATAGCGGAAGCCGAATTGTTCACTTCGGAAATCTTGTACTCGCCGATCCGCAGACCTTCGAGGAAGATTTCGCCGTTTTCATCTGTTTCAAGGGTAACATCATAGCCGTTTGCTCCGGTAATGCGGAAAGCAAAGCCTTCCACCTTTCCGTCAGACGATGTTTTCACGATTTTCAGGTTTCCACGCATAGGCTCGTTTGCGAAGCCTTTGCCCTCCGTGTTTTCCACCTGATAGGTCTTACCGTCCGTGTCGATGAATACCTCGTACACACCCTCGTCACGGATATACGAATCCGGGCTTGCTGATTCCAAAATGAAGTAGCGCCCATAGAGCAGATCGTTCATTTCATACTGCCCGATTTCCTTTTCGGTCAGTGTGCCGATCAGCTCGTCCTCGCTGTCCAGCTCGCCGTTATCGTTGGAGTCCTTATAGACCTCAAACACAGCGCCCGTCAGCTTCGTATCGGTATACTCAGCGTCCACCTTCATAAGAGCGATATTGCCACGCACCAGCTTATTGACGATTTCAATCTCAACGACTTGTTCATTCTCCGAGATGTTCACATCATAGACCGTTTCGTTAAGGACGAATCCAGTAAGCGGCTTGATCTCACGGATATACCAGCTTCCGTAAGGTACATTCTCAAAAGAGAAGCTGCCATCGTCGCCGGATACGGCGGTCATCAGGGCGTTTTCCTCAGTAAATTCCACATCGTTGCTCTTAAACAGACCAATGAGCGCACCGCCGAGTCCCTCGCCGTTCTCGTCTACCTTTTTACCGGAAACCGAGCCGTAGATCAGCTTGTTTTCCATCGGCTCTCCGTCATTTACGGCAATCACTACCATTGCGGCTTCCTGTCCCGCATACTCGAATACAACGGGATATTTTTCGCCGCTGAGCTGATAATGCTCGTCTGTCGCCAGCTCTTTTACATAATAGCTGCCCAAAGGCAAATCAGTTCCTACGGTCGCTCTGCCGTTTTCATCAAGCGTAATGATTTCAAGCAGTCCGTCTTTCGGAATGGAAGTGCCGCTTGCGGATACAAGCTCCTCATCGGCGAACAAGCCGAAGCTGATATTTTTGATTTCTCCGTTATTGCCGATACCAAACAGCTCGTTTGTCTCCAGCGCTTTTTCAAGGCTGACCTCAACCTTCTGCCGTTCGTTGACAAAGGAAGTTGCTGTTTCAGTTACAGCTACATCCTGTCCGGCGTAAATGAGTTCTACGGTATGGACTTCACTGCTCAGCACCATTCCATAGCCTGCCTTGACCTCTTTTACCTCATATTTTCCGAGATAGAGTTCCTTGCTTTTTGCAAAGCCGGTTTCATCGGTCGTAACCGTATCGACCAGCTCGCCCTTGCTGTACCTCAGCGTACCGTCTGGCGTTACCACATCTTCGGCGGCACGGATTTCATAAACGGTATCGGGAAGCCCCTGTGTTTCATAGATCGGTTGATAGATAACGGGAAGCTCCTGCCCGTTTTCATCTGTCCCGCCGCTTACCAAAACGCCGAAGAATACCTCGCCCGTCTTTTCAATGCTGATCGTGCCTTTCTGCGGCATATTGGTCTTTTCAACTTTAATCACTGTTACCCCGCTTTCCTCAGAAGAATTTTCTTCCGTTACATCAAAATAGACGGGTGTGGAATCAAGGACATATCCATAAGGACTCTGTACCTCAACGATAGAGTAGCCCTGACCGTATGGCAGCTTTTCCGGCGTTACGAGCGAGCCGTTAGCGTCGGTATAGAAAGTGTCAACGGTTGTCGGGGTAGGATAGGTAAACTCCATCGTGATGAGATTGCCGGACGAATCATAAATCTGGAATCCTGCACCCGCATAGGGAATGGTCTTGCCCGTTTCTGCGTCCACCTTGACTACTTGGATATAGCTTTCAAAATTGCTGTTGTTAATCAAATAGCGGTAAGTCTGGGCGTCCTTTGCGATGAACACATCAAAATCATCCATCAGCTCCCTGCCTTCCCAGCCGGATACCTGATGGACGGTATATGTGCCGTAAGGCATATCCTTTGTCTGTGCAAAGCCGTTCTCATCGCAGATGAGCGTATCACGCTCGGATTCCTTTGCGTTCGCAAAAGAGCCTGCGGACTTGAGATACACTTCAAAAACTGCGCCTTCTTCGGGCGTTTCAATCTGTGTTTCGCCATCGTCCGTATGTTTGATAATGGCGATATTGCCCTTGATGACCTGTTCGTTTACATCATTTGCGGTCTGGTTATGCTCAATGGTATAAAGCTCCGGCTCTGCGCCGACCTTGTGGACGGTCGGATCGAGCAAATAGCCCTCGCTCGACTCCAGTTCCTTAATCGTCCAGTCCGCACCGCAGATATATTCTTTTGTGGTAAACTGACCGTTTTCATCGGTATAGTATTCGTCAATGAGCTGTTCGCCCTTGAAAATCCCGTATTTTGCGCCTGCAAGCGAGGCATTGCCCTGAGCCGTTCCCGTCTCAGCGTCGCTTTTTGTGACGGTAACGGTAAACTTCTTCAGGATATTTGTGAAATTGCGGGTAGTGACCTCATTCCACTTGACGGGTGCGGTCTGATCTGCGGGAATGACATAACGGATTGCGGTATCCACTTCCTCAATGGTGTACGGCGTTGTGCCGCTGATCAGCACATCTTCAAAGGTCGCCACACCGTTTTTATCCGTAACCGCATACTCGTCCACGGCAATGCCGGAGAGCGATGTGCCGTAAAGGTGGAAGGTCACGCCCTCATTGAAGTTATCCTCCGAGGATTTGATAACCTCAATATCGCCACGCTTCAGGGTATTGTTGAAGTTGACGGTCGCAACCTGCCCCGCAACTACGGTTACTCTGCGGGACTCCTGCGGCTCGTATCTGTCATATTCCTGCTCGGTTACGGTATATACTCCGGGCATTAGGTTATCGACCTGAATCTGACCGCCGTTTTCTGTCTTAACGGTTTTATCAATGCCGTTGCCCTGAATACGGAAGGAGATACCATCAACTTTTCCGTCCTCGCTGGTTTTGACGATCTTCGCCGAGCCGTAGGAAACCTTTAATTTAAGAAATCCCTTAACCGGATCATTGACCGTCTGAGCGTAGGTTACGGTATCCTGCACACCGCCGTTTGGTCCATAGATACCGTCCGTCCAAGTGATAACGCCTTTTCTCTGCGCCGTTTTCTCTGCGGTAATCGTCAGCCCGTCGCTCGGCGCTTTCTCGGCAGTAATCGTCAGCTTGTTTCCGCTTACGGAGAACTGAACGCCCGAATCATTGGACGAAAACTTATATCCCGAAAGGACATTGTTGCTGTCCGTCAGCGTAACCGTGTACTTAGAGCCATCCCATTCAAGCTCGATTTCCTGTGCGCTCCCCGGTGTTTTGGAAAGGAAGCTCGGCAACTTGGAATGCTTCTGCACACTTGCCGCCATTGAGTTGTAGTAGCTCATAATCTTGTCGTAAAGAGGGTGGTTAGGACTGATCTGATCCAGAACAGCGTCCTTGCCGCCTGTGCTGACCTTGTTGAAGTTCTCGTCACGCTCACCGATCACGGTTTCCCAAATGAGAAGCTGTGTAGCGACTGCGTGAGCCAGCTTATCGCCGCCCTCGTTCTGAGAACGCCACGAGGTCGAGATTGTTCCCGTGTAGCCGTACTGGAAGATACGACCGATGAACAGCTTAATATCGTCAGGAGAAATGGTGCTGTTATAGGACGAAGGGTAGTTGTCCCAAAAATCCTCGCCCTTTTTGGTAAAGCTGTCTCCGGTCTGCTGCGGGACGCCGATCTCAATGCAGTAGCAGATATTTCCGTTGTACGATCCCATCGCACGGACAGTTGTATAACGGGAAGTGCCTGTTTTCCAGCCGTTCATAAGGCTCAGGTTACTGTGTCCCCATTCGGCGTTGTAATTTGAGTCCCCGTCACGGGGATACGAGATAAGGTACACATCGTCCGTTTCCTCTGCGGCATAGGCAGTCGTACCAATCCCTACAAGGGAAGTCACGCACATCAGCGCCGCAAGAAACAACGACATAATGCGCTTTGGTTTCTTAATTTTCATCTGAAATCCTCCTTGAAATGAAAAAACGCACCGTTTTTTCGGTGCGTCCTCAAAATGGAATATTAAATTTAAGCGTAGCCGATATAGATGTCGTAGATTCCGTCAGAGATTTCCTCCGCCCAAATCCATACGGCTGTAATTTCTTCGTCAGCCTTGTACCGATCCAAGCGGCTGTGAATATCTCTTTCAAGATATTTGCAATGCGCTCCGGCACGGATCGGATTATCCCAACAGTAAATTGCCTCGCTGTCTAACAGAAGTCCCACACTCTGAGCGTAGCCTTTTGCAAAGGAAATCCAGTAGTCAATGTCAAAGTCGGTTTCGGTTTTGCTCGGTGTTTCTTCCGTTTCAGGCGGCGCAGGCGTTTCGCTTTCCTTTGGAATATCCGGCTGCGGTGTGGATACGGAATGTTCGGTCTTATCCGCTTTATCGGGTTGTTCGGCGGGCTGTGCCGCCTGCCCGGTTTCAGAAACAGTCTGAGGCTGTTCGGTGCTGACCGTATCCGTTTCCGTCGTTTCTTCCTGCTTTTTCGGCTTTACTTCCTGCACGGCTTCAGGCGTTGTTTCAACCTCCTTGCTTTCCTTTCCCGCAGGCGTTTCGGATTCAGAGGTGCTTTGAACACTCTCCGAAAAAGAAAACGGCTGTGGCTTATCTTCATTCGGCGGGGCATTGTTGCAGCCTGCAAGCACGATCAGCAAAAGAGCCAATAAAAAAACAATCGTTTTTGTTTTCATTGCGTTTCACTCCTTTTCTGCCGCCATTGTAATGCGAAACAGCATTTCAGGCAAAGGTGTGAAACGAAGGTTAATCTTACATCATAGGGCATACCTCCTGTGCTTTGGAATGGTGCGTTTTTCTGAGATAGATTGAGTTAGGTGAGATAGCTGTAATCAGGAGAGATAGTTTTATTCTTTCGGATAGTGAGATAGTTTAGGGGTTGGAGTGTGAGGAAGGGGAAGAAGAAAAACACACTCCGCCTTACCTGCTGTCACGCTCGGCACGGTTACGCAAAAACTTGTTGTAATGCTCCAGCGCCTTGCAGACATACTCCTCTGTTTGGTTGATGGGGATATTTTTCGGGATCAGGCTTCGCACCCTGTCCCCACGCAAAACAATCTTCTCACGCTGATTCGGCTTTTCCTCGCTCATAATCGCAGAGATCGCCTCCGTAGTCAGCTTGCCTTCTTCAAAAAACTTTCGCATACGGATCGCCTGATCGTGGGACGGGGTACAGTCGTTTAGGTCGATTTCGTCCACCAAATCCCTCTGGCAGTCCTCGTTCAGATAGGACAGCTCAACGGCGGGGCGCATTTTAATCCTGCCCTCGTCCACAAATTCGAGCAGTTCAGGAACAAGGTTAGTCAAGCGGATATATCGCTGTATTTGCCTTGCACTTTCTCCAACACTATCAGCAAGTTGTTCATCAGAACGAGTACCGATTAAATTTGCGCCCACTGGGCACAGATTTTCTTTACTCGGTCTGCCTGCCTGTCTTTTCATAGCGTCAAGCCGCATTTTATATGCGTGAGCTTTCTCTGAGGGGAGTATCTGCGACCGTTGGAAGTTGCTTTCGACCATTAAAATCGTCGCTTCATCACGGTCGAGGTCTACCACCTCACATCTGAGCGTTTCAAATCCGGCAAGCTCACAAGCCCTTTTTCGCCTGTGTCCTGAAATAAGCTCGTATCTGCCGTCCTCCTTCTGCCTTACGGTAGCGGGAGTAATCACGCCACGCTCTTTGATACTTTCCACGAGCTGAAACATATCCTCATCTTCCCGCACCTGAAACGGGTGGTCGGGAAAATCGTCGATTTCCTCAAGCGGAATATCCCTAATTTTTGACAGCTTCGCTTCATCCCTTTCCTCCTGAGAGGAAAACAGCTCATCGAGCGTGTTCGTGGGCAGCGTGAAGTCGCTCTTTCTGCCTGCCATCGGCTAACACCTCCTTTGTGAAATTGGCGTAAGCCTTAGACACCGGACTGTTCGGCTCATAGGCGTAGATACTTGTCCCTTTAGAAGATACCTCTGCGGCTTTTACGGCTGCCGGAATCATTGATCTATATATCCTGATATGGCTGCCGAAATTTTCCCTGAGCGCTTCCACTGTGCTTTTCGCAAGATTTGTCCTTCCGTCCACAAGCGTCAGAAGAATACCGTCGATTTTCAAATCGGCGTTTGTATGTTTCCTCACTTTCGCAATCGTCCCCAAAAGCTGCGTCATTCCCTTAGCGGGAAGATACTGCGCCTGAACGGGGATAATCACGCTGTCCGCTGCCGTTAGAGCGTTGAAGGTAATCATACCCAAGCTCGGCATACAGTCAATAAGGACATAATCGTACTTGTCTTTTACAAGGCTCAGATAATTCTTCAGGACGCTTTCTCGGCTCATCGCCGTTACAAGCGTCATTTCCAATGACGATAGACTGAGATTGGACGGTACAAGGTCTACCTTCTCTTTATGTTGCAGGATACCGTCAAAGGGATTTTGCTCCTGCTCCGATATGATTGCCTGAAGCTTCTCTGTCAGCGTTACGGAAAGGCTGTCGGTATCCCTCCAGCCGAGACAGGTCGTTAAATCGCCCTGCGGATCAGCGTCAATCAGAAGCACTTTTTTTCCTTGCATAGCAAGTCCGACGCCTAAATTAACCGTAGTCGTGGTCTTGCCCACACCGCCTTTTTGATTGCATACTGCAATCGTCTTGCAGTTTGACATCTCCTGCTTTACCTCCTTTCATAGATTTCACAGCCTGCCTCAATAAGAGGCGGCTATGTAAAGACCGCAGTATTTGTTCTCAACGCCCCCTGCGGAAAGCAAGTCGCTTTGTACGGGAAGCGCTAAGGTTACGGTTTGCGAAACCGTACCATAGGAATCTCACCTCTGCCGGGTACTCCGCCAGCTCCGTAGAGAAGTATCATTATCATTCTGACTGTCATTGCCGTTTCAGTAGCAAGCTGAATTTCAGGTCGGGGATTCTCGCTCGTTCTCCGTATATACAATGGAAAAGTCACGGCGTACCCACCTGCGGGCTATTCATCAGAACTAATGTCCTTAGCGCCTGTCTATTCAATTTTCAAGGTACTGTGAAGGGGAAAATCCCTTATCCGAAATTTAGTCCCTTCACTTATTCCCACTGGGAGAGGGCAAATGCACACCCTAAATCTCAAAAAAATTTGAAAAAATTTTTTTGACCTTGAAAATCGCTCCTGAAACGACAAAAAAGCCGCCTGCTTCTCCGTAAAGAAACAAGCGGCATAACTGCGGTTTTATTTATTAGATGTATTAGACGGTAATCTTTTTCTTTCGTGCTTTTGTAAACTTGATAAGGACATCATCTACTGCGTCCGTATATCTGCCTTGCGCTATGAGATTGTTTTTGAGAGTAACAAGGGACTGTATGACCTGAGAGTATTCCTGCTCATCTAAATAGATATGGTAGTCTTTCCGTTTCATCTGTCGCACCTCCTGCCTAAGCTTACTATATAAGATTGCAATTTGCTTAACAAGTATGCAAAAGCGTCCGAAAGCGTTATACGACAGACGAAAAAAGGACTCTGACATTTTTCCATCAGAGTCCTTTCATTACTCATTGCTCAGTTTTACCACAAAGCCACTTATAACTATTTCATCTGTTGCAAAACTTTTTTGTGCGTGATGTGTTGCAAAAGTGTTGCAAAAACGAATCGGTGATTCAGGCTATGCCCGCAAACCCGCATAAATACTGGCTTTTTAAGCACATCTCAGCCGAGAGTCATCACTCCCACTCAATAGTAGCTGGCGGCTTTGTTGTAATGTCATATACCACGCGATTAATAGATTTGACCTCATTTACGATCCTACTTGAAATTTTAGCAAGCAAGTCATAGGGGATACGGGCAAAATCAGCCGTCATAAAATCGGTGGTCGTTACGCCACGCAATGCTAACGTATAGTCATAGGTACGTTCATCCCCCATAACGCCAACAGAGCGCATGGAAGTGAGTACGGCAAAATATTGGTGGATCGAACGGTCGAGACCGGCGTTTGCAATTTCTTCTCGGAAGATATAGTCTGCATCTTGCAAAATTGAAATTTTTTCTTCTGTAATTTTACCGATGATACGGATTGCAAGACCAGGACCTGGAAACGGCTGACGCCATACCAGATAATCAGCAAGGCCAAGCTCTGTCCCAAGTGCGCGAACCTCATCTTTAAACAACAGACGAAGCGGCTCGACAATTTCTTTGAAATCAACATAATCCGGCAGACCGCCGACATTGTGATGGCTTTTGATAACGGCAGCATCGCCAGCACCAGATTCTATTACGTCCGGATAAATCGTACCCTGCGCAAGAAAATCAACCTTTCCGATTTTCTTTGCTTCGGCTTCAAATACACGGATAAATTCTTCACCGATAATTTTGCGTTTTTTCTCCGGTTCTTCCACACCTGCAAGTTTTGCAAGGAAGCGCTCTTTTGCATTGACACGAATAAAGCGAATGTCCCATTTAGAAAAAGCAGCTTCTACCTCGTCTCCCTCATTTTTACGCATCAAGCCGTGATCTACAAAAATACAAGTCAGCTGGTTTCCAACTGCCTTTGCAAGCAAAGCGGCCGCGACGGAGGAATCTACTCCGCCGGAAAGCGCAAGCAAGACCCGGCCTTCTCCTATTTTCTCGCGGAGATTCTGTATCGCGGTTTCGGCATAATTGCCCATAGTCCAATCACCTTTTGCGCCGCAGACCTCGTAAAGGAAATTATGCAGCATAGCTGTGCCGTTATCGGTATGCATAACCTCGGGATGATATTGCATGCCGTAAAGCTTCTTCTCTGCATACTCCATTGCAGCAACCGGACATCCGATAGAATGCGCCGTAATACGGAATCCATCTGGAATCTGCGCAATATAATCGGTGTGACTCATCCAAGTAGTAGCCTCTTTAGGAAGCCCTTTAAACAAAAGACAATCTTGCTCAAAACAGGTTTCTGTCTTACCGTATTCGCGCGTCGTCGCTGTAGCTACGGTTCCGCCCAGCTCATATGTCATCAGCTGTGCACCGTAGCAAATTCCAAGGACAGGAATGCCGAGCGAAAAAATTTCCGCATCGATATGCGGCGCGCCTTCAGCGTAGACGCTGTTTGGTCCGCCGGTAAAAATAATGCCGATTGGATGCATCTCTTTTATCCACGGAATTGTTACTTTATTATAGGGGTGGACTTCACAGTATACGTTGCATTCGCGTACACGCCGTGCAATCAACTGATTATACTGTCCGCCGAAATCGATAACCAAAACCGTTTCGTTGTTCATAAAGGGGCCTCCTGCAATTTATTTTCCAATAACGCCAAACGGCGATATCAATATACCTTATATTTTGCCATGTTTCCGTATGGATTGCAAGTTCCGCTGCAAATTAAATAGGATGCAAAATTGTTTTCGTCGGAATGGTTAGATTTCTGCAAAATGGAGAAACTATATTTTGTTAATTTCGGTGTGAGGTGAATGGTATGAGGCGATTGCAAGGACGGATGCTGCGGGTTTTTTGCAGCTTTATGGCACTGTTTTCGTTGCTTTTCTTGCGAACAGGTGGGCTGTCGTCTGGGGAAATGCTGGCAGAGACAGCAAGGCAGCAATCGGTATACACACTAACGGTTGAGGAAACGCGCGGCACTATTTATGATAGTAAAATGCGCCCGCTGACTGGTACAGAATCAAGGTATTTGGCTGCTGTTGTCCCATCAGAAGAAAATGAACAACAAATTCTTTCAGACAGTAGGTTTTTGGCTGAAAACGATGTTTTGGCAGAAAAGCTGGCGGAAGGATATCCTTTTTTAACAGAAGTGCGTATGGAATTTACGGATATCCCGCAAGTCACGGTTTTTTCCGTGGATGAGCGATATACGGAAAATCAGATTGCAGCACATATATTAGGATACCGGAATGGTGACGGCGACGGCGTAACCGGGATTGAACAAGCATATGACAGCTTGCTTCAGGGAATTTCTCAAAAGACGACCGTTACGTATACAGTAGACGCGCTTCGCCAGCCGCTTGTCGGAACAGAACCTGAAATCCGCTATGCTTCGGAAGCGGTTGAAGGTGTAGTGCTTACGATTGATAAACGCCTACAGCAAATATGTGAAGAAGTTGGGTCACAATATCTAAAAAAAGGCGCAGTCGTTTTGATGGAGGCTTCTACAGGAAAGCTTCGTGCTTGCGCAAGTTTTCCGGATTATAGTCCGGAAAATATTGCAGAAGCAATCGAAGATACAGAAAACGCACCGCTTGTAAATCGTGCGTTTTCCGCTTATAATGTAGGTTCTGTTTTTAAAACTGTAACAGCATCATCTGCACTTTCACAGGGGCTGACTCCTTCGGATGACTATTTTTGTTCAGGAAAAGTAACGATCGGGGATACGGACTTCCATTGTTATACAAGGACAGGGCAGGGCATCCTTAATTTGGATACGGCAATGGCTAAAAGCTGCAATCCGTATTTTATCATGCTTGGCCTTTCCTGTGATCCGTATAAGTTTCATGCATCCGCTATGGATTTTTCTTTTGGGACGCCCACATCATTTGCACCCGGAATGTCTTCAGCAGAAGGGACGCTCCCAACGGTGGAGGAGATATCTTCGAAAGGAGCCTGTGCCAACTTTTCTTTTGGACAGGGAAGCCTTACGGCCACCCCCATTCAAATTGCGCAAATGCTTACAGGCATTCTCAATGAAGGGTATGTAATGCAAGCCTCCCTTGTAGAGGGGATAACACAAGACGGAGCGTTTTTATCGGAAACTGTACCGCAGACGACGCCAGTCCGTGCAGTGACAGCAGAGGCAGCAGCCCGTGTAAAAGAAACGCTCGTGTACAGTGTAATGGAAACAGAAGGGCACAAAGCTCGCCCACGATATGTCAGTGCAGGCGGAAAAACAGGTACAGCGCAAACCGGGCAGTTCCGAGAAGATGGTACGGAAATCCTGCAGGGATGGTTTGCGGGATTTTTTCCTGCAGAAAACCCGGAATATATTCTCGTGGTGCTTGCCGAAGATGCACAAGGGAGTAGCGACGCAACTCCGGTTTTTCGTGAAATCGTAAACCGCATGACATCACGTCCTGCCGAAAAATAGCAAGCTTCGTTGTATACGTTATTACAAAACGAGTGGAGCCATTTAAATAAACCCAATAGCAAAAAGCCCTTGCTTAAAAGCAAGGGCTTTTTGCTATCTTGTATTGGAATTTTTTAAAGAGATCCGCTTTTTGTTTGACAGGTTCATGATACTTTGGCAGGCAGCCTTATACAGCCTCGGCTTCACAGACTGCTTCCAGCAGTTCCTTTCGTACGGTTCGATATAAAGAAACTGATTTTTCGTATTCGTCAAATCGGCGGAATAGTTTTTTTACGATCTCCTCTGCTCGATCCGGCCTTTTTTCATGCAGCTTCTTTAAAAGTGCAAGATCTTCAAACCCTATGCGATGCGCTTCGCTGCGTGTGGAGATCATTGGCTGGTCAAAACCAGGATAAAAGATGCATTCATCACCGGCCGGAAGGAAATTTGCGTATTTAGGATGGTATTCGAGCACCTGTTCAGAAAACATGGCTGCTTGCCGTTCAAACGGATTGTTCCCACAGGTATAATTTGCGCCCCAATGGAGATAGCCCATAATATCCGGATAGCGCATCATACTCCATGCGAGATAGACAACACGCAGGCGCTCCATATCAAGTAGGCGGTTTAAATAATTTCCTCCCGGCGTTAGGCAGGAATAAATGTAGATCCGGTCCCCGGCTTTGACACGTGCGTCAAAAAAGGTTTTATTCCGTTCATATACATCAAGTGAAGGGCACCAGATATCCAAATCACCGATAACGCCTTCTGTCGGCAAAACCGGTTCTAAAATCGGAATATTCGGCATGCATTCACGCGTAATGGCCGAAATGGTATGGTATACATTGCAAAGGGCATCATTTGGCTCGTCCAGACAAGACTGAGTCCAAACGTCACAGAGGCCGCGGGCTTTTAAGTAGGCATAGAGTGAGCAAAGTGCCGATTTCAATTGATTTTGGCCCTCACTTGAAGACATGGAAGCGCCGGTTAAAGAAAAGACGGCGTCTGTT
>ERZ1643247.2458-NODE-2458-length-14621-cov-4.028216_pt1 | contig 14621 bp, 13 predicted proteins | sample MGYA00579264_ERZ1643247 | MGnify/ENA primary metagenome ERZ1643247 (study PRJEB29033, sample SAMEA4952262) | chicken gut metagenome | biome: Broiler Chicken; feature: Gastrointestinal Tract; material: Caecum | place: Ireland | collected 2018 | study: Broiler... | reverse complement strand
AAAGTTAATTTCTTCTAAGCTTTGGCCTGCAGTATACGGACTAACTAATTCTGGAAAGATTGTTCCCATCTTTAGTCCTACATCTGGTCTAAAAGTATTACTCATATATTGAATTGGAACATAACTTTGCCCATACATATAATTTTCTGGAAATGGAGAATCATCATCAAATCCACATTCACACATGTCTGTATTTCGTGTCATATTATTTAAATTACAGTTATCCCAATTATTTGTATTATTATTCATTCTGCATCTACACATAAATATTTCCTCCCTACTAACATATTATGTAAAACAGATTTTATTGTTACTATTTATGACTTTTTTTCTTTTAGTTCATATAATATAAAAGAATTATTTAAACTTTTTATGCTGATTGGAGGTGCTTTTTTTGAAAAAGGTACATAATATATGTGATTATTCTCAATTTAAGGACTTTTTTATATTCCTTATTTTGTTCTTTATTATTGCCATTTTGTTAACCATATTTTTTGTATTGCTAAATTGTAATCCTTTATTTTTTAGTAGAAACTATTATACAAATGTATATTCGTTACAATCCATAAATTATTATTAAAATAATTGTATATTTGTGAATCTACTTTTCATATTTATCTTAAAATTGTATAATATTGTTGTAAGGAGGTAGTTATATGAAAGTTTTATTAGTAAATGGTAGTCCTCATGAAAAAGGATGTACATATACAGCATTAAAAGAAATTGCCAATACTTTAGAGAACAATGATATAGAAACAGATTTTTTATGGTTAGGTATTGAACCTTTAGCAGGATGTATAGGATGTAATGCTTGTTTAAAAACAGGAAAATGTTTTAGAAATGATATAGTTAATGATTTTTTAAATAAAGTTCCAGATATTGATGGATTCGTTTTTGGCAGTCCAGTTCATTTTGCTTCTAGTTCTGGTGCTCTTACTTCTTTTATGGACAGAGCATTTTATGGAAGACGTAAATTATTTGAAAACAAACCAGCTTGCTGTATTTGTAGTTGTAGACGAGGCGGTGCATCTGCTACATTTGATCAAATTAATAAGTATTTTTCAATGAATAATATGCCAATTGTTACTTCTCAATATTGGAACCAGGTTCATGGAACAACCCCTGATGAAGTTAAAAGAGATTTAGAAGGAATGCAAACAATGAGAACTTTAGGAAATAATATGGCTTGGCTTTTAAAATGCATTGATATAGCTAAGAAATCTGGCTTAGAATATCCTAAAAATGAGGAAATTATAAAGACAAATTTTATTGATTAAATTTGATTTTTTCTTCAAAATATGGTATAATATTATTGTGTTTTGAAGGAGAAAAAATATGAATTTTGAAGAAAAATTTAATTTAGATATTGAAAATTTAAAGAATGATTTAGCTATTGAAAATATGTATATTACTGATGATGATATTTCTATGCTAAAGAAAGTATCAACTAATGAAATTACTATGAATCAAGCTATCAATGATATTATAAAAGGAGATCTATAATGTTTGAATTATATGAAGCTGTTAATTCAATATATTGCTATCCTGATAGCGATGTTCTTGTAAATAAACTAAATATTCATGATAATAATAAGCTTTCTACTTTAGAGAGAAAGCTTGTATTGTTGAAATTATATGATTTAAGGCAAAATAAAAAGATTGGAAAATTTGATATTTATCATTTTCTTTCTATTCATAAGTATTTATTTGAAGATATATACCCTTTTGCCGGAAAGATTAGGTCTGAAGATATTGCCAAAGATAGTTTTCGTTTTGCAAAATGGGAATACATTGAAGACCAGCTGAATGGACTTCTTACGAAATTAAGTAAAGATAATTTGAAAAACTTATCTAGAGAGGAAATTTCAAAAAAACTTGCTTATTATATGTCTGAACTTAATGTATTACATCCTTTTAGAGAAGGAAACGGAAGAACTATTAGGGAATTTATAAGGCAATTGGCATATGTTAACCGGATATTTACTTGAAATAAAGGAAGTAGACCCTCAAGAAATGCTAACTGCATGTATTGAGTCAGTAGTTGATACTACCCATTTAGAAAAAATTTTATATAATTGTTTGAAAGAGATAGATTAATCTACCTCTTTCTCTTTTTTCTTATACATCTTTTTTTGTAGTTTTTGCCCATTTTTTCTTTTATAAATTCATGAAACTCTTCTTCATTTCCTTTTTGAAAACTATCTTTTCTCATTATATGGCAATTTTTCTTTGTAGTAAAAATATAATAATAATCTTTTGCTTCATATATTGCTTCTAAATAATCGTATACTCTTTCAGTTTCTCCATATTTATTTACAATAACGACTTTTTTATTATCAAAATAATAGTCATTTGAAAGATTTGATATATCTTCTGCGTAAATTTTTACCATACTTTTTTTGTCATATTTTTGTGTTTTAAATGCTGACATCCAAAAACAAATTCCTATTCCTATTAGAATTATACTCGTAATAATATTTCCTACAATTCCCAAGAAATACTCGCTTCCATTTATTAAAAAATGAATTGCAATTATTATAAGTAATACCCCACATATTAAAAATGAATAGAAATCAAATATATTAACTCTTCTAGCGTAAAATTTATAGAATTTATTAATTATTTCTTCACTCATTACTGTCGTATTTACAAACTTAGCTTCTTTTTCTCTTTGCTTCTTTATATTTTCTTTTCCCATTTTTATCCTCTTTCATTTTTTATTTTATATTCCTTATTTTGACATATTTTGACAATATTTTCAACAGTTTTTTCGTCGTTTTTTATTAAACATGAAAAAAGAGGCAAATGTTTGAATTTGCCTCAAAATTCCAACTATATTTTCATTACTCCACCAATTACTTGACTTTCTTTTTCTAATGGAAGTATTTTGTTACCACCTGCAATAACGATTTTATCTCCTTTTTCGATAATTCCGTTTGCTTCTAGTTCTGTAATTCCTTTTCCAATTGTTGTATCTATATCTTTTTGCGCTTCTACATATATTGGATAAGTATTTGATGTTACCGATAATTTATTGAATGTTTTTTCATCGTCTGTTATTGCTATTACTGGACAAGCTGGTTTTAATCCTGCTAATATGTTAGCTGTATCTCCTGTATGAGTATATGCTATAATTGCATCAGCTTCAACATCTTTTGCTGTAACACATGCAGAATATGCTATATTTGCTTTTAAATCTGATTTATTAGCTGTACATCCTTTATTAGTAAATCTTTTCCAGTAATTTATATTTCCTTCGATTGCTTTAGATATTCTATCCATTACTTCTATACATTGTACAGGATATTTTCCCATTGCACATTCGCCAGAAAGCATAATTGCTCCTGTTAAGTCATATACGGCATTTGCAACATCGCTTACTTCTGCTCTTGTTGGTCTTGGATTTGATGTCATTGATTCTAACATTTGTGTTGCTGTAATAACTGGTTTTCCAACTTCATTACATCTTTTAATAAAATGTTTTTGAACTATTGGTACTTGTTCCATTGGAATTTCTACACCCATGTCTCCACGAGCAACCATGATACCATCTGAAAGAGCTAGTATTTCTTCAAAATTATCTATTCCTTCTTGGCTTTCTATTTTAGAAATAATTCCAACTTTTTCTCCACCATTATCATTTAATAGTTTTCTTATTTGATTTACATCATCTGCTCTTCTTATGAAAGATGCTGCAATGTAATCAAATCCTGCTTTAATACCATTTGTTATATCGTCTATATCTTTTTGTGCTAGAGCTGGTAATTCAAGTTTAACACCTGGTATATTCATTGTTTTTCTTGAACCTAATCTTGCTGTATTTAAAGCCTTACAAACTATATCTTTTCCATCAATAGCTGTTACTTCAAATTCTAAAGCTCCATCATCAACTAATATTCTTGATCCTATTTTTACATCTTTGTATAAGTCTTTATAGCTAATTGTTGTTTTTGTGTTGTTTCCAAGAATGTCGTCATGAACAAATGTAAATGTTTGTCCTTCTTCTATTGTAACTTTTTCGTCTCCAGTTTCTAATTTTCCAGTTCTTATTTCTGGTCCTTTTGTGTCTAATACTAAAGCTACTGGTCTATTTAAAGCTTTTCTAACCTTTTTTATAGTTTCAATCTTTACTTTGTTTTCTTCGTATCCACCATGTGAAAAGTTGATTCTTGTAACATTTAATCCTGCATTCATTAATTTTGTTAGCATTTCTTCACTTTCACTAGCAGGTCCTATAGTTCCTACGATTTTAGTTTTTCTAATTACTTCTTTCATTATTTTTTCTCCTCCTTACACGTAATTTCAATTATATCATTATGTTGCACATTTTTCAACACTTTTATTATATTTTTGTTACAAAAATTTACAAAATATATAGTACGGAAAATTAATAAAATCTGTACTACATATATATTACTCATTATTCAGTTATCCATTTTATTAATCCCAAGTTCATAGAATTTAATAACATTTTAGTCTTTGGCACTACTCTAAATGTATAACCGTAATCTCCTCCTGATTTTAGCTCTATTTTTGCTGCAAATTTATGTTCTAGATTTACCTCATCACTTTCTACTAATTTCATTGGTATTACTTGAATATCATCTACTACACCGTTTTCTGTAATCTTTCCATAATATACCTCAGCTTCTATATTTTCTATATCAATTAGTTCGTTTGGTAATTTTACATAGCAATTTACATCAATTTTGTTTCCAGCATCAACTGTGATATTGTCATAATTGCTGTCGTCTTGTCTAATTTTTATTTTATCCCAGTTGCTGTATAATTTTTCTTTCCATTCATTATATCTTGTTACTTTTGCTAAATCTTTATAATATTTATTATGCAAATCGCAAAGTGGAATATATATGTCTTTTGTATAGTCTTCTAACATTCTTGATGTGCTAAATCTACCTGCATTTGATTCTATAGTATTTTTCATCATTCTAACCCATGTATCAGAAAAACCTTGTTCATTTTTTTCATAGTACATTGGAATTATTTTATTTTCTAGTGTATCATAGATACTATTGCTATCTGCTTCATCTTGAGCATCATAACTTTGGTATTTTGCATTTGTTCCTATTGTCCATCCGTTTTTCTGATTATATCCTTCAGCCCACCATCCGTCTAATACGCTAAAGTTTATTACTCCATTTATTGCTGCTTTTTGTCCACTTGTTCCAGAAGCTTCTAATGGTCTTCTCGGATTGTTAAGCCATACGTCTACTCCTGAAATTAAATATCTTGACATTCCTATATTGTAATTTTCTAATATGAATACTTTGCCTTTAAACTGTGGTTTTAATGATATATCATGGATAAATCTTATTAAGTCTTGTCCTTCTTTATCGTTTGGATGTGCCTTTCCTGCAAATATAATTTGAATTGGCTTATTTTTTTCATTAAATATTTGAGTTATTCTTTCTAGGTCTCTAAATATTAATGTTGCTCTTTTATATGTTGCAAATCTTCTTGCGAACCCTATTGTAAGAGCGTTAGGGTCTAAATTTCCTACCATGGCTTCTATATCATCATAAGAATAATTAGATCTTCTAAGTCTTTCTATTGTAGATGTTTTAACTATTTTTAGTAGTTTTTCTTTTCTTGATTGGTGTATTTCCCATAACTTTTTTTTTGTTATTTTATCTATGTTTTTCCAAACATCATCATTTTGAATATCATCTTGCCAATATGGCTCTAGATATTCATTATATAAATCTTTTACTGTTGGAGCTAACCAAGAACAAGTATGAACTCCATTTGTAACATAATCTATTGGAGATTCGTTTGATGGTATGTCTGGCCAAACATTTGAGAATAATTCTCTTGATACTGCTCCATGTAATTTACTAACTCCATTTTTCTTTCCAGCAATTTTAAGTGCTAATATTCCCATGTTAAAGCCAGATGTATTAATTTCGGCATTTGGCTCCATTCCTAGTTTCAAGAATTCTTCTCTAGTTAGTCCTAATCTATCCCAATAACCGTTAAAGTATTTTTCTACTAAACTCATAGGAAATATATCATTTCCTGCTGGAACTGGTGTATGTGTTGTAAATGCTGTCATTGAAGATACAATATCTCTTGCTAGTTCAAAAGACACTTCTTTATATTTCATAATATTTTTTATAAGTTCAAGTGTTAAGAATGATGAATGACCTTCGTTCATATGATATACTGTTGGATTTAATCCTAGAGTATATAATAAGTTAACTCCTCCCATTCCAAGAACTATTTCTTGCCTTATTCTCATTTCTTGGTCTCCACCATATAGTGTTGAAGTTATACTTCTATATTCTTGTATATTCTCATCTATATCTGAATCCATTAAGTATAATGTATTTCTTCCTACTTTTATCTGCCATACTTTTAAGTATAGTCTCTTTTTAGGAAATTTTAAATATATTAATAAATCTTTTCCTTCATGGTCTTTTACTGGTGTTATTGGAAGAAGTGATATATCTATTGCATGATATTCTGTTTCTTGCTGTCCATACCCATTAATTTTTTGATGGAAATATCCAGTTTTATATAAAAGCCCTATACCAATAAGAGGTATTCCCATGTCACTGCTTGATTTCATGTGGTCACCAGATAATATTCCAAGACCACCTGAATATATTGGAATAGTTTCATCTAAACCATATTCGGCTGAAAAATATGCAATCAAATCATTAGTGTTATTTGGATAATTTTTCTTAAACCATGTATCTTTACTATTCATGTAGTCATTAAAATCTTTTACTACCTTGTCATATTCTTTCAAGAATTCACTATCTTTTGCTGCTTCTTCAAGTTTTTCTTGAGATACTAATTTAAGAAATTTAACAGGATTTTTTCCTACACTTTCCCATAAATCTATATCTAAAATTTTAAATAGTTTCAAGAATTCTGTATTCCATGACCACCAAAGATTATATGAAATATCATATAATTTTGATATTCTCTTTGGTAATTGTGGTCTTACTGTTATTTTATTAAATACATAAGACATTGTTATTTCCTCCTTAGTTTTTTTGTATCTTAAGTTAAGTATGATTATATTATCTACTAACTATATTTATTTGTCAAATGGTTTTGAAAAAATTTTTAATATTGATAGAACTCATAATTATTATTTTTAAAAATTGTATATTTGAAACTTCGCAGTTCTGCGTGAGCGTTCAAACGAGCCGAAAGGATTTCGGCGAAGTGCGTTTGGAGCAAAGCTCCCGCAAGGAACCAGAAGTTCAAATATACAATTTTATTAAATCAATAATAGTCTATCATTTATAATAACATCCTTGAAGTAAATCCTTTTCATTCATAATTTTATCTAATCCATTTAGTACCCACTTTTTATGTAGATTCCAGTCAGGAGCTACTAATAAGTCTTTTGGTGCATCTCCTGTTATTCTATGAATTATGATATTTTTATTAATATGTGTTATAACATAAAGTAGATTTTCTAAATAATAATCTAATGTTATTGGCTCATATTTTCCCTCATTATACCATTTTTCAAGTAAAGTTCCTTTTACAATATATGTCGAATGTATTTTGATTCCACTAATATTTAATGTATTTATATATTTAACGGTTTTCTCTATATCTTTTTGAGTTTCATTTGGCAAGCCTAGCATTATGTGAACTACTACATTTATTCCCGCTTCATTAAGTATAGTTACTGCTTTTGTAAATGTATTTAAATCATATCCTCTATTTATTAATCTAGCTATATCATCATTTGCGGTTTGAAGCCCAAGTTCTACAGTAACATCTAATTTTTTTTTATTTTTTTTTAATAATTTTATAACCTCTGTATTTATGCAATCCGGCCTGGTTGCAATGTCTATTCCCACTATTCTTTCATCTATAATGCTACTATCATATTTTTCTTTTAAATTTTGAATAGTATCATAAGTATTCGTAAAGTTTTGAAAATACACAATAAATTTATTTGCTCTTTCTCCTCTATAGCTTTGTAAATGTTCTTTTACTTGCTCTGGAATAGATTTTAATTTTAAATGTTCTCCTGAACCTCTACTACTACAGAAAATGCACCCTCCACTAGATACTTTTCCATCTCTGTTAGGGCATGTAAATCCTCCATCTACTGGTATTTTTAATGTTCTTTCTCCAAATTTTTCTTTTAAATATGTATTTAAATGTCTATATCTTTCCATAATTTCACCTATCTAGACTTTATCATATTTTATTAGAATTAGCAATGTTTATTATCTTAAGCTTTTAGCTTTTCAAAAATAAGGTAACTCGGAATGTAGAACTAGAACCAGCGCTACCATTATTGGTATGGCGATATCCTGCTGGATAACCTGAAGTCAAACTACCAAAAGTACCTCCTCTAAGACTAAGAGGATAGGTTTTGTCAGAATTAGATTCGCTTGTTCTCTCCCAACAATTTCCTCCCATATCATATATATTGCTTACAGGTGTTGTTTGCCCAGTTGGAATTATAACATCGGTATCTTTTGCTTTTCTTTTTTTCTTTTCTATTTCTCCAATATTTGCATAATAAAATGATGTGTCATTATAGTTGCCCTGTGGAGAGTATACTCCATAATCTGGAGTTTTTAATTTTATAAAATTTATTGCAGTGTCCCATGCATAACTACTTATTAATTTGGTTATCCCTGTATAATTTCTTACCGTAGCCATTTTTTCTGCTAAACTTTTACTATTTTCGTAAGTTGCATAATTATATGGTACTTGTCCTTTCTTTATAGACAATTCATTTGTTTGACTATCACCACTTACTCTCATTTTTCCAGCTTCTGTAGACACTTTATCTCCTGCTTCAAACCTACCTATATAGTAACCACCATTTGCATTTATACTTTTTTCCTCATCTATAGGTAAATCCTCTGAATAATCACTATATTCTCCTTTTTGCTTTCCAAAATCTGTTCTCTGATAAACTATTGTTTTATCTCCAAATGTTGTATGAATTGTGGTCCCTTTTCCTGTTTTAGCTGGTATCCATACGAATTGATTTCCGATATCGTCTTCTATTACTATTCCATCTTCTACTTTCTTTGCTGTATCCTCTGCCAAGCGAAAACCTTTAGGTATCCTGACATCATTTTCTAATTCATCTTTTATTGTCGTATCCTCTTCAAACACATGATTTTCATTTAGTTTTGTTCCTATAATTTTCTCTCCTTTAACATATGCTGTTTTTCCTGCATCTATATTTTGCGGCATAGCTGTTGCATCTGATGTATCTAGCACCTCTAACGTCCCAGTTACACCGCCTATAGTTACACCTTTGCTTATATACTTTGCTAACAATTCAGAGTTTTCATTTTCTATAGCTAAATATTTATTTTTTTGCATTTCATTATTTTCTACCCCTTTTCTTATCATTATAATTATTAATACCACTATAAAAATTATTATTATTAATCCAATCAAAATTCTACTTCTTTTTTTGTTAATTCTATCTTTTATTCTTTCCATATCTTCTCCTTGAAATTTTCTTTTTCATTAAAAAATATACATCATAAAAACTATGCCTTTTAGATTCGTCTAAAAAGCATAGTTTCTTTTCTATGTTTACATAAGCTTATTTTACTAAATCCTACGTTATATATATATATATATATACAGCCTCAAGGGTTTTACGCATTTCTTTTTCTCCTTCGTTTTTTCTTTCTTTTATTATTTTATATACTTATCTTTTGTTTGTCAACTTTTATCTTGAACAACAGCATCCAAAGTTAGTAAATAATAATAGGAAAACTATTAAAAAGAACAATATTTCATTGTTTCCTGAACAGCAACTACTAAAAAATCCTCCATTATTACAGCCACATCCACAGCTACTTAATCCATCATTCATAAAAACCTTCCTTTCTAAGCAAATATATATTTACACTTTACGCTTTATATAATACTTGTATATTTAAGATTTTGCAGTTTCGCGCAGCTTGGAGCGCATGCGACAGTAAGAAACAAGAAATCCTAGAATATACAATTAAAATGATTAATATTAAAACATAAATGATATATTCACTTATTCTTTTTTCTATCATATAGTATGCATTTTATCTTTTTTGTGTTACAATATTTATGAAAATTTTTTTGGAGGATATTATGATTGAATTATTATCTCCTGTCGGAGATTTTGAATGTTTAAAAGCAGCTGTTCAAAATGGTGCAGATAGTGTATATCTTGGAGGCTCTTTATTTAATGCAAGAGCATCTGCTGCTAACTTTAATAATGAATCTTTAAAAGAAGCAATTAGATATGCAAAACTTAGAAATGTTAAAATTAATTTTGCTTTAAATACATTAATTAAAGACGAGGAATTTGATGACGCTATTAATTTAGCTAAATTTGTATATACTCTTGGTGCTGATGCCATTATTGTTCAAGATTTAGGTTTAGCTAAATATATTATAGATAATTTGCCTGGTATGGACGTACATGCTAGTACTCAAATGACAATACATAATCTTCAAGGTGTACTTGCTCTTGAGAAATTGGGATTTAAAAGAGTAGTACTATCTAGAGAACTTAGTCTTGCAGACATAAGATACATATGTGCTAATTCAAATATTGAGATAGAAACTTTTGTACATGGTGCCTTATGTATTTCATATTCTGGTCAATGCCTATTTTCAAGTACTATTGGCGCAAGGTCTGGTAATAGAGGAAAATGTGCTCAGCCATGTAGGCTTCCATACAAATTAATGAATGAAAATGAGCAAATATTAGACCAAGGCTATTTATTAAGTCCTAGAGATTTATGTTCATTACAGTATATACCAGATTTAATAAATGCTGGAGTTACTTGCTTTAAAATTGAAGGAAGAATGAAAACACCTGAATATGTCGCTACTGTAACTAGTATATATAGAAAATATATTGACTTAGCTCTAAGTGGTAATGATTATGTTATTGATGAGAAAGACATCAAAAAATTAATGCAAGTATTTAACAGAGGCGGTTTTTCTTCTGGTAATTTTGAAGATGATGAGAATTTAAATTATGTATATAAAGAAAAGCCAAATAATATGGGATTGTACATAGGTAATGTATCTTCTTTTAACAAAGAAAAAGGATTAATTACTTTAAATACTAAAGAAGCTTTAAGTATTGGTGACCAAATTTCTTTAGAAAAAGAAGAACATAAATATACGATTACTGAACTCATGAAAAATAAAGTAAATATCCCTTTTGCTAATCCCAATGAAACTGTTACTATTGGTAGAATGAAAGGTAATATTTCTTTAGGTGACAGAGTTTATAAATTGAGTAGTAAATCTTTTAGCAAGGCAGTTAAAGAATTTTATGAAAAAGAAAATATAAAAATTCCTTTAAATTGTAAAATTACAATAAAAAAGGATATACCTATTTCAATTGAAGTTAATTCTTTGGATAATGAGAATTATAGTAATATTTCTTTTAATAAAGTTCTTGACGTTACCCCTACTCAAGCTATAAATTCTCCTATAACTAAAGAAAGAATAATAGAACAATTATGTAAAACTACAGATACTGAATTTGAATTTAAAAATATAGAAGTTGAATTAGACGATAATGTTTATATACCTAAAATTTCACATATTAACGAACTTCGTAGAGAATGTTTAAAAGAAATAGAAAACATAGCTATTCACAGATTTGAAAGAGTTCTTCCTACCCAAAAGAGTTTATCTAAGCCAAAGCTTTTAGCTGATAAAGATACTTTTTCTGGAATTAGCTTATTGCTAAATGAATTAGATACTTCTTTGGATCATTCTAAGCTTCATAAAGTGGAAAGAATTTATTTGCCTTTAAAATCTTTTACGAAAAAAGAAAATTTTGAAATTATTAATGGATTATCTGGCCAAGCTGATTTATATATCTATATGCCAACAATTATTAAAGATAATTACAGGAATATAATTTATAATAGCTTAGATAAATATATTAAAGAATTTAATATAAAAGGAATTGTAGTTTCTAATATTTCTAGTATTCATTCCTTAAGAAAGTATTTAGATAAAATTAATTTAGTTGGTAATTATACTTTAAATATTTTTAATACTTATAGCATAAATGTACTAAAGAAATATGGCTTGAAAATGGTAACTTTATCTCCTGAATTAGATAAAAATACTTTAACTCATTTATGCAATGAATCAATTTTACCTGCTGAAATCATGGTTTATGGAAGACTTCCTATTATGAATATGGGGTATTGCGTTCTTGGTAGTTCTAATAAATGCTATCCAAAATGTAAAGCCTTATGTAATATTAATAATAAATTTTATCTCGAAGACAGATTAGGTTATAAATTTAGAGTTGTTCCAGATAATATGCAGACTGTAACTACAATATATAATAGTAAAATTACATCTTATTCGTTTGAAGATATTAATCCTATTAGTGTTAGAATTAGTATATTAGATGAAAATATATTTGAAATTAATAATATTATTGATAAAGTAAGATGCAAAGAAAGTTTTTCTGGTAAAGATTTTACAAATGGTAATTTAAACAAGTTAGTATAAATTAATAGCCAATTATTTTGTTATAATTGGCTATTATGCATTTAGTGCTTTTGTATCTAAAATATATGCAACTTTTCTTCCCACAAATGGAATTTTTAAATATTTTCTTTTTATAGCATTTATTCCATTTCTTAATATGTTTGATATTTCCATATCCTGTTCAAGCAGCATTTTGTTTAAATTGTTTTGAACTTCAATTTCTTCTAATTCAATGTATCCTTCGCATAGTTCTAATATTAAGTTAGTTATATTTTCATAATTCATGTTGCAAACATCTTCTGTCTGCCTAATTATATAAATTACAACTTGAAAATCTTTTTCTTTAATATTTTGATATTTTAATTTTGTTTCTATATTTTTTGTCCATTTACTAACTTCTATTATGTGTTTTATTCTTTCATCATAAGTTACTTTTTGTATTTTCTTGAAAGTATCTACATCACTATTGGTCTGAAAGTTTGCTTCTACATTTTCCTTATTTGCTTGATATGTTAAAAATTTGTTTAAAATCTTTTTAGCAAAGTTATGTACTAAATAGACATCTTGCAGCTTTTCTATCTGTTCCTTCATTATCTGTGTTTCACTTAAGATGTTTTGTTTTTGTATTTCAGTTTGTTTATTATTTTCTATCATATTTTGTACTTTATGATTAAGTTCTTCAAGATTTTCATCTTTTTTGAATTTTAATATTGTTTCATCAAATTTTGAAATAAAGTCATTTTTTATATTATTAATTTTATTTTGTACAATTTCCGAATCGCTTAGAATATCGTATTTTGCTATATATTCTTTTAATTCTTTTTCTATCTCATCTCTATAGTTTTTTGAGATTTTATGCATATATTCTAATAAATTTTCAAAGTCTATTATTCTTTGCTTTGGTATATCAAAGATTTCTTGTTTCACTGGTTTAGGAATAAATATCTCTGATTGTTTATTTTCGTCCGCAACTTTTATTCTTGTTATTTTTTCTTTAGGTTCTAAATAATTTACTAGTGGCTCTATTTCGTTTAAGTCAAAATATACATCTTGTATTTTATCTAACTTAATTTTTGCATTTATAATTTTGTTGTCCAGCTCCATTAAATTACTTATATTTTCTTTTATACCTTCTAATAATTCTTTTCTCATTTTTTCAAATTTAGAAAATATTTCTTTAGTATTTTTTTCTTTTGTTTTCTCTGCTTTATCTATAGAATCAGTTAATTTATATATTTTTTCATCGTTTTCTTTAGTCATCATTTTTGTTTCTGCTGCTTTTGAACGATTTAATAAATTATATAATTGTACTGATTCTTCTACAATTTTATAATCTAGTTCTCTTATTCTTTTATCATATTCTTCTTTTTCTTTTTTATATATTTCAAAATTTTCTCTTTTCATTTTATTCCTTCATTCGTTAGTTTTTCTTGATTTATTATATAATAAACTACTCTATTTTTTCAATATAATTTATATTACATCTTTATTACAAAAATAGACTAAGTTAAAATAAATAGAACCCTAGAAGTTAACACACTCTTGGGTTCTGTTTATTTTATATTTAAGCTTTTTTAGCTACTTTTTTCTCTGTTTTAGCTTTTACCTCTTTTTTCTCTTCTACTTGTGGGTAAACACTAATTTTCTTTTTATCTCTTCCTAATCTTTCAAATTTAACTCTTCCAGTTACTTTAGCATATAAAGTGTCGTCACTTCCTATACCAACGTTTGTTCCTGGATGGAATTTTGTGCCTCTTTGTCTTACTAAGATGTTTCCAGCTGGAACTATTTGTCCATCTGCTCTTTTAAGACCTAAACGTTTTGATTCACTATCTCTACCGTTTTTAACACTACCTTGACCTTTTTTATGAGCCATTTATCTCAACCTACCTTTATACAAAATATAGTTATAATTATTCAGCTACTTTGATTGATTTTATTTCAACTTTAGTATATGGTTGTCTATGTCCTTGAGTTCTTCTGTAGTTTTTCTTTGCTTTGTATTTGTATACAAGTATTTTCTTTCCTTTTCCATGAGCAACTACAGTTCCTTCAACTTTACAACCTTTTACATAAGGAGCTCCTACTTTTACGTCTTTTCCATCAGATACTAATACTACGTTATCAAATGTAAC
>ERZ1643247.2455-NODE-2455-length-14632-cov-4.934692_pt1 | contig 14632 bp, 14 predicted proteins | sample MGYA00579264_ERZ1643247 | MGnify/ENA primary metagenome ERZ1643247 (study PRJEB29033, sample SAMEA4952262) | chicken gut metagenome | biome: Broiler Chicken; feature: Gastrointestinal Tract; material: Caecum | place: Ireland | collected 2018 | study: Broiler... | reverse complement strand
TTCGGGGGCGCAGGTTAGCATAGTTCCTCGCATAAGTCAACGGTCGTAAAATCGTCTGTTTTGTTTGTTTATGATTATCTGATTTTATCCGACAAACAATTTTTTCAATATAATTATCGGTAACTGTTTTATTAAAATCAGTCTTTTTGTTCTTCCCGTACAGAAGAATCTTCGGTTTTTTGTTCGGTCGGCATTTGGGCTTTATCGGTTCTCTTTTTAAAGAAAGATATCGCGGCACAAACCGCAAAAACCACTATTTTGGCAATATTCGTAATATTACTCATAATGTCATAAGCAGAATAAGCTTTAGACGAATAATAATTATCCGCCATGCCTCCGATATTGTTGTAAAGCGACAAAAACATCGATACTGCGGTAAAAATCAGCGTAACGATTAAAACTTTTTTGGAAGTATTTTTAAGTTCTTCGTCATCTGACTTCACAATCATATAGCCGCCTACCAACGCAAATGCCACAATATTGAGATAACCGCATAACCACACAAACAATGCCTTCCATCTTGTTGTCCAACCCTCTTTCATGATAAACCTCCTTTAAACACCTTTATATGAAAAATACAAACACAAATAAACATCTTCGCATATTTCCTTAAAACCGTCATAGTGACTTTTATCTTTAAGTTGTTTAACCTTTATTTCAAGTCTGTGTCTGTAAACCTGTCCTTTTTCCAACCATGGTATACCGAATGCTTCCCATTCTTGGGTTAAGTCATTATAAAGCTTATAATAAAATTTAATTAAATAATCATTTTCATTAAGTAATTTTTCTTCTGGCTCCAGAAGTGTATCTCCTCCCGGTACTTTAACAAAAAACTTCCAAGTATAAGGAAAAACCGGTTCTCTTACCCCTGCGGGAACTTCAATTGGCGTATCTCCAAGTGAAAATATAGTACTGTCTCCTTCGGCTTCGTTACTTCTGGCTATTTCTTTTCCGTCTTCGTCGTATACCATTACATAAAGATCATACACAATAGGCTTATTGCCGCAGCCCGTAACGGGCATTGCAACTGCCAATATTAAGTTCATTATTAAAATTATTTTGATTAGTTTTTTTAGCATCACATTCCTCTCCTGACTTTTATGTATGTTATCTTTTCCTTTAACAATTTTCTCTGTTTTTCTACAATTTCTTTACTTCCCCCCTTATTTAAGTAAAAATATTAACATTTTTTGTCTTTATTTATACAAAAACTACTATCAATGTCTCTACTATTCAGCTAATACAATATTTACTTCCATTTGGGCAAAAAAGCCTTTGTGATCTTCTTCCTTTGTCTTATAAAATTTATAAGAATAAACGCAATTATTATAATTTTCCTCTATAGTTCCATTAAAATCTGTTTCAAATTTCCTTACATAACCTATATTCGATTTATCAGGAACATGTTTTTTTACAATAACCACACCATCCCTTGCGACAATTTTAATTGAAGGAGGGTGATTATTTGTTAAATCTTCAACATCTCTCGGATATCCCGTAAACCTGACCTTGGTCGCTTCTCTTTTGTCATCCCATTTTATTAAATTCGTCGTAATTTGCCCCTGGTCGGTATCGTCGACGTATATCGTCACTTGTATGTTTTCGGGCTCTTTATACCAGCTGCGTTTTGCCTGAATACGCGGTATTCCCCACACTACGAAAATTATGCCTGCAAGCAATAATATCGCCAACGTTATCGCCACAAACCTCTTGGTTAAAACCTTTTGCCTTTCTCCCATTTCTTTCTCCTGCCCAAAATTAAAATGTTTTAGTAAAAAATACAATTTACAGTAAAAGTAACTGTATATATGATAACATAAAATTCAATAGATTTCAATATAAATATAAAATTTTAATTAAAACCGTTTTATAAAGCATAATATTTGTACAAAAAAAAGGACGACGCATAATTGCGCCGCCCGACTTAATTATTATAAGCCAATCAGAATTAAAAATTATTATTAAACAACAGTTTACGCTTTGGGAACAACTATTTCCATATCCGAATCGGGATAGCTGCAGCAAGGATGGATATAGCCGAATTTACTGTCCGCAAGACGGCGTTTATCGGCACCGGCAAGGGAAAACTTACCCGAAACAAGCCTGCTGTGGCAAAAGCCGCAACCGCCCGCCCTGCACTTTGACGGGGCGTTTATGCCTGCGCGTTCCATGGCGGTAAGCACGGTTTCGGTGCTGAGCGCTTTAATCTCGTATTTATCGAATCCGATATGAACGGTAAGTTTGTACTCCGTTTCCTTTACGTCGCGCATGCCCACGCAGTTGGCTTCCTTTTTGACCCTTTTAAGCGGCAGATTGAATTCCTTAAGTTCCTTATCGAGGAAAGAGTACATGGCCTGGGGTCCGCACATCATGACGGTGAAGTCGCCCGAAACGTATTTTTTGATGATATCGGCGCTGATAAAGCCGTGCTCGAACCCGTCTTTCTTTTCGTCGCTTAGCACGTAAACCACTTTGATTTTATCCGAAGCAAGCGCGTCGAGTTCGGATTTGAAAATAATGTCTTTTTCGGTTTTTGCGCCGTACAAAATCGTCATCGAAAAATCCGAAGTACCGTCCTTAATCGATTGCGCCATGCTGTAAAAAGGCGTAATTCCGCTGCCGCCTGCAATAGCAAGCACGTTTTTACTGTCCTTAACGGGCTCGAAACAGAACTCGCCCGACGGGTCGCCCAGCGTGAAAACGTCGCCGACTACGGCTTTATCGAACAAATAGCCGCTGAAAAATCCGCATTTTTTTACAGTAACGGCGACCTGTTTGTTTAACGCCGCTTTGGGTGCGGAAGAAATCGCATAGGGACGCGCGACATAGCTGTCACCCACTTTACACCCCACGGTAAGGTATTGTCCCGCACGGAAATAGAAAGGTTTTTCCGCCTCGAAAACATAGGTTTTTGTGTCAGAGGTATTCTGTACGATTTCCTTAAGCGTGGCGTTGAAATACCCGGGATGAATGATTTTCGCGGTTTCGTTTACTCTGTAAGATTGAGGAAGCGGCTTTTCGGAGCCTTCCGCCAGTTTTTCGCGGCGATTGGGTACCAGTTTTTTGAATCTTAACAAATCCAAAAAGCCGAATATCTGTTTTTTAAATACGAACTTCATATTTTAACCCTCCCTTTTGATATCGCCGACGGTCTGTCTTCCGGATATATCGCCCGAAAAATACGCGCTGGAATAGCCCGACAAACGCATCGAATAGCCGCCCGCGAACCTTAGCCCGCGGACATACTTGTCCTCGTCCATCATAAGCAATCTGGGCATAAGGCCGTCCCAGTACTGCGATTCGTATCCGTAAATAACGCCCTCGGGATGACCGCAGTAACGCGCGTAAGTAAGCGGAGTCGCAACCGAAATTTCCTCGATGCTGTCGCGGATTTTTGCGCCCGTATCCTTTTCAAAGCGGTCAATCATCATATTGGCGACTTTGTCTTTGGTTTTGAAATAATCTTCGGGTTTAACGTTGCCCCAGTCGTCGGACATATAAAGCGTGGTGAAATACATCATGCAGGTGCCCTCAGGCGAGCATTCGGGATAAGCGCGGTTAAGGCACACCGTAGCCTGAGCGGTGTTATCGGCAATGGTTTTCATTCTTTCGTACTGAACTACGCTGTCGCTTGTATCGTAAAGAAAATAGTTGTGGTTTTCGACGCCCAACTCGTCTGCGGTTTTGTTAAGCCCCAAAAACATGGTAAACCCGCGGCCGGCGAATTTCCTTGCGTTGGTGGCGCGCACGATTTTCTGCGATACCGAATCCATCATCTTTCCGTACACAAGATGAGGCGCGCAATTTGCCACAACGTGTCTTGTCGCAATTTCCGTACCGTCGTCAAGCACTACGCCCGCGACGCCGCCGTCCGATTTATCTTGCAATAATTTTACCGCCTCCGTGTTGAAAAGCACTTCGCCGCCTAGTTCCAGAATTCTGTCCACAAGAGCGAGAGAAATCTCGTGCGAGCGCATTTTGGGCATACTTGCGCCACGTCTGATATATCTGTTAACCATGGAGGCGTAATGCACGAAACTCATATCGTCAAGGTTTGCGCCGAGATAGCACCAATAGGCGCTTAAAATATCTATTGCCTTTTTGGGCATTTTGATCGTTTTAAGCACTTCATTGACGGAGTAAGAGCCGCACCTCACGAAATTACCGTACTTACTTACCATAACTTTCGAATCCGTTTTGCCGTTTACGGAACTTGAATATGCCTGGGCAAGACGCACCTCTTCGGCAAGGTCGAAAAATTTACGCATGGATTTTTCGCTTCCGGGAACGTAAAACGCCATCTTTTTGATAAAGTCATCCACACCGAAAGGCATGGTAGCGTCCAGCTTTTCGGATTTTACTATAACCCTGTAAGCTTCGGGTATCTGAAGCCATTCGATTTTGTCCGTAACTCCTAAAGAGTCGAAAAGATCACGCACGTCGCCCGCGTTGTCTTTTGTGCCAAAGTCGTTAAGCTCGTGCAGCGACGCCTCGAATTCAAATCTGCCTCTTCTGAAACTTGTGGCAAAACCTCCCGGAAGATTATGTTTTTCCACCAGAAGCACTTTCGCACCGCCTTGCAGCAGCCTTATCGCCGCAACCAGACCGCCGTTGCCCGCGCCAATTACGACCGCATCGTATTTTTTCATTGCACCCTCCTTAATTTTATTTTTATATATAAGCCGCAATTTTAACCAAACTGTTTGCTTTAATGATATTTAACAAAAAAACCGATTAAAAACACAAAGTACTTTAACTTATTTGCCGATGAAATAAAATACAGCTTTTAAACTATGATAACATACAATTTTAAAAATTGCAATTATTATGCTTAAAAAACAGTTTTTTGTAAAATATACGATTGATTTTTCATAAAAAACTTAAAAAAATACAAAAATTTCGTATTTTCATTTTAACGTATAAGTTTGTCATTATACGCAATCGAGCAGCCTGATTTTTACGGCTGTTTTTTGTCTTTCGTTTCGCTATTCTTTACGTCGAAAACAGGCACAAAGCCTTCGTCATCGGCTTTATCCCCGTCACTTAAAGAATTTCGGGCTTTCATATCCTCCTCTATCTTCTTTTTTTCTTTCAAAGTCTGACGCAATACCCTTACAAAAGTAAATACAAGCACGGCCATAGTTACGGCTATTAAAGCAAGAGTGATATAGAAAAACACGTCCGAAGACGAAACGGACAATATAATTTTCATAAAATCTCCTTATCTGTTTCCCGTTTTTCAGATTATACTTTTTAAAATTACTTTTGTCAACGGCTTTGATTTTCGGTTTTATTTCCATTTTGACTTTGTTATATCGCTGATTTTATGTAAACGCTGATTTTGTATAATTGGTTGCCGACCAAACGCTTGACAATCGGGCAGAAATAATTTTACAATAAAAAAAGTTTTATTTGCAATATACTGCATATTGTTTTTTCACATGACCGCATTACATGGGAGCGATATAAAATGAAAAGTTATTTCATAATTAATTCCCCCGTGGGAAATTTAACGCTTACCGATGAGGACAATCGTCTTACGGGGCTGTCGTTCGGTGCCATAGCGCCCTTTGGCGCCACTAACAGAATTACCCCGATTATAGAGGAAACCGCAAATCAGCTTAAACAATATTTTGAAGGCGCGCGTAAAAAATTCGATATCCCGATTTCGTTTGAAACCGTTTCCCGTTTCAGCAGCGAAGTTCTTAAATTCCTGCTTACCGTGCCTTACGGCGAAACGGCGACTTACTCCGATGCGGCGGCGTTTGCGGGACAGGCAAAAGCCGTAAGGGCGGCAGGACGTGCGATAAGCCGAAACCCGATTGCAATCATAATACCCTGCCACAGAATAATAGGTAAAAACGGCTCTTTGACGGGGTTTAACGGAGGTTTGGAAATTAAAAAATTTTTACTGACACTGGAAGGCATACCTTTTATCTGACGGTATTTTTCGAAGAGTTTATTACGCTTTCTCCTTTTTCCCCTGTTCTCTTTTTATAAATTTTTTTGAAGCGCTTTTAACGCGCTTTTTTTTGTTTATCGGTTAAATCTTAAACATAATCGCATTTTGATAACAACGTTTTGATCTCATGAATAAAATGGTGTAGGCACATAAGCCAATTTATTCACAGGAGTCATAAAACCATGTTCAGTTTTTTCAATTGCGGCCGTTTCGGATGCGGTTGCAATCAAGGCAACGCTTCGTGCGGACAGGATCCGTGCCGTCCTAATCCGTGCCCGCCAAACCACGGTTGCTGTTGCCCAGGTCCCATCGGGCCTACGGGTCCCATCGGTCCCACCGGTCCCACAGGCCCCGGCGGAGGTCCTACGGGTCCGACGGGCCCCACGGGAGCCACCGGTCCCCAAGGTCCTCAGGGCTTGCAGGGAGTTCAGGGACCCATAGGTCCAACAGGACCTCAAGGTCCTCAGGGCTTGCAAGGCGTTCAAGGCGCAGCGGGAGCAACCGGCCCCACCGGTCCCACGGGAGCTACCGGTCCCACGGGAGCCACGGGTCCCACAGGGCCTCAGGGCATAAGAGGTATTGACGGAGCCACCGGCCCCACCGGGCCTCAAGGTATAAGGGGTATTGACGGCGCAACAGGTCCCACGGGTCCGACGGGTGCAACAGGCCCCACCGGTGCGACGGGCGCAACAGGCCCCACAGGCGCAACGGGTGCGGCAGGTGCAACAGGTCCCACGGGTGCAACTGGCGCTACGGGTCCAACAGGCCCCACCGGTCCGACGGGTCCGACGGGCGCTACGGGTGCTACGGGTGCAACTGGCCCCACTGGTCCCACGGGTCCGACGGGCGCTACGGGTGCTACAGGGGCAACAGGCCCCACGGGTCCGACGGGTCCGACGGGTCCGACGGGTCCGACGGGCGCTACGGGTGCTACGGGTCCCACGGGTCCGACGGGTGCGGCAGGTGCAACAGGCCCCACGGGTCCGACAGGTGCAACGGGCGCAACTGGCCCCACTGGTCCCACGGGTCCGACAGGTGCAACGGGCGCAACAGGTCCCACTGGTCCCACGGGTCCGACAGGCCCCACGGGTCCCACAGGCGCGACGGGTGCTACGGGCGCAACTGGCCCCACCGGTCCCACGGGTCCGACGGGCGCTACCGGTGCGACGGGTGCAACAGGTCCTACCGGTCCCACGGGCCCGACAGGCGCGACGGGTGCTACGGGTGCAACAGGTCCCACCGGTCCCACGGGTCCGACGGGCGCGACGGGTGCAACAGGCGCAACAGGCCCCACTGGTCCCACGGGTCCGACCGGACCCACAGGCCCCAGAGGAGAATCGGCAACCGTTACAGCTGCGGCGGCAGTCACCGACGCAACGGGTACGGGCGATATAGTAACGCAGTTTAATGCGCTTCTTGCATCATTGCGCAATGCGGGACTATTGTCCAATTAAAACAAACAAAAGATTTTTTTAAAACGTAAGACTTTACTTTGATTCCCCCCTAAAAATAAAACACGGTTTTTGCCGTGTTTTATTTTTATAACGTCCGCGAATAAATAGCCGAGGAAAACCTTATCGTTTTACTGTCTGAGGGCTTATTGCATAACAGTGAAACGTTTGAAGTTTACGCCTGCAAAAAATTTGCAAAATTCATTTATATGTGCTAAATTATTGCATGGAGAAACATCGTGATTAATACAAAAATCAATCCGTATGACGAAATTTGTCCGCAATGGGACGAGTACCGCAAAAAGACTTCCGTCAACAAGTGCATTGCGGACTTTTCCCGCCGGCTGAAACCGAACTCTTCAATACTGGACGTAGGCTGCGGTACAGGTTATCCGATAGACTTTTTTTTGTCGGAGCGCGGATTCAGGATAACGGGAATAGACTCCTCGGCCAAAATGATTGAAAAAGCTGCTTCTCTTAAACTTAAAAACACCGAATACCACGTCGCGGAATTATTCGGCTTCAGGACTGAGGAAAAATTTGACGCGATAATAGCGTTTGACTGTCTTTGGCACATCTGCCACGATAATCAGAAATATATTTACGGCACAATAGCGTCTTTGATAAAAAAAGGCGGATATTTTATTTTTACACACGGAAAAAAAGACGGCGAAATTTACGGCGAAATGATGGGACAAACTTTTTATTACAGCGCGCTTGACGCAGAAGAAGTAAAAAAGATTCTGATATCCGAAGGCTTTGAAATAATTTCTTTTACCGAAAATTACAAAGAGCGGACTACGGGCGACAGAGAGTTGCTTGTTGAAGCAAGAAAACTTTGACTTAAGCCTTTTCAGGCGAAATTTTGTTGTCTGTTAAAATCAATACAAACTGCTGAAATCATATCGTAATTGATTTTGCTTGTCTTTTTCAACCGCTTTGACGCACTTAAACCACGAAAAAACAATCCGATCATTTTCAGCGTAGAAAAAAATAAAACGTTGTTATAAATTTTTCCGGCCGTTTTTCGCTTCTTCGAAAAACCGTCTGTTTTCTTTAAGCCGCTTCTCGTCCGAAAGTTTTATCGCCTCGTCCACGAAGCGAAGCGCGTTGTCGTAATCGTAGGTGAAATAATACGCAAGCGAAATCAAATCGTAAGGAAGCGCTCCCCAGGACTGAGGCTCGTTGATATAACTTACCGAACGGTTTTTGATTTCCAAAGCTTTATTGAGAAAGAAAATAACGCCGTGCCAGTCTTTACGGTCATAAAGAAGGCGCGAATACTCGACGTAAGCTTCCCTTACGTTAGGCGCCTCCGCTATGGCGCGCAAAAACCAGCATTCCGCAAGCGCCGTCTGATTAAGCGCAAGCCTGCAACGCGCAATATACCGCATGGAGGCAGCCCTCTCGTCAGCCCACGTGGCGGAAGGAAGCGCCAAGTGCCCGGTAAGCGTATCGATGGCTTTGTCGTACATACGGTAAAACATATATTCGCGCCCGAGATAATGCATATTGCGGTCGTTTTCGGGATTTTCTTTTACGGCAAGTTCCAAAAGGGGCAGATACGACGAACGTGATTTTTTGTCGTCGGGATAGTGATGAAGCGTAACGTCCTTTATCGTCACGGACGAATAATCCCTGCCCGAATAAGCCAGAATTTCGTGTACGGGATTGACCCACCTGAACCCCTTTAAGACGTGCATTTTTTCAATATAAAACTCCACGCCCGCCTCGCCCGAATCGAGATGTGACCAGACGTACCTGTATCTTCCCTGCTTGGTGTTTTGGGTCCAGCTTTTTTCCAGCTTTTCGCGCCAGCCCTCCTCGAACACTTCGTCAAGGTCGGTGCAGACGCAAACGTCCGTTTCGGGCGGCACAAGTTTTAAGGACTCGTTTCGCTATCTCCGCCGACTTTACGGTAACGCCCTCTTTCCTTAAAGCCTCCACCGTGCCGTCGACTGACCCTGTATCCAGGACGACCACGTAATCGGCCTCGCGCATGGACTTTGCCCAGCGCGACACAAACTTTTCCTCGTTTTTGGAAATTGCATAAACGGTAACTATCATGTTTTTTTAATATGCCGTTTAGTCCGATAAGGTTACTTTGAAAACCGAAGAAATCAGGCACTTATAAGGTTTTTTCTCGCATTAAAAACTTATGGCAATATATAAAACGGCAAACTCTTTCATTCAAACTCCTGACAAATAAAAAACGCGCTTAAACATAAACGCGTTTACGGAAAAATAGTGTCTTGTTTTTTTAAAGCGTAATTCCGTTTTTCCACACGGCGAAATCGTGACAGCCGTTTTGCTCCGATAAAGTTCTTTTGCCCTCCAAGACGGAAAAAATGAGTTTAATCATCTCTTCGGCGGCGCAATCGAACCCGTAATTTTTAACCGCCGACTCGGCGTCGAAATCAATCCATCGCGGCTTTCTTTGCGCCAAAAGAGAATTGGACGCTATTTTAACTACGGGAACGGGACTTCCCAAAGGCGTGCCTCTTCCCGTGGTGAAAAGAATAATCTGCGCGCCTGACGCCGCAAGCGCCGAAACGGAGGCAATGTCGTTACCGGGAGTATACAATAACGTAACGCCGCCCGTTTTTACAACCTGTCCGCCGTATTTTACCACGTCTACTACAGGCCCTGTCCCCGTTTTAAGCACGCATCCCAGCGACTTTTCCTCAATAGTGGTTATGCCGCCTTCGCGGTTGCCGGGGGAAGGATTTTCGCCGTAAGGAGCTTTGTAAAAATCAAAGTAGTCCTTAAAAAATCCCGTCATTGCAGTAAATTTTTCAAAAATTTCTTCGTTTAAGCACTGTCCGCCCAAAACGTCTTCGGCGCCGAACATTTCGGGAACTTCGCCCATGACCGCGCCGCCGCCCGCGCTTACAATGCCGTCGCAGACTTTGCCGACAAGCGGATTTGCCGTAATGCCGCTCATGGAATCGGAACCGCCGCACTTAAGCCCTACCGTAAGCTTTGAAAGCGGAATATCCTGTTTTTTGTCGGTTTTTCTGATGGCGATAAGCTGTTTTATAAGCTTTACGCCTTCTTTTTTTTTCGTCCGACGCGGACTGAAGCACAAGCAGTTTTACTCTTTCGTCCGCACGCGAGGTAAGCTTGAAAAACTTTTCGGGCACATTGTTTTCGCAACCGAGAGAAACAATGAGAACTCCGCCCGCATTGGGATGTCTGACAAGTCCGGCAAGAAGCTTTTCGGTGTTTTCCTGATCCGAACCGCACTGCGAGCAGCCCGCCTCGTGAGTGAATGCGTAAACCTCTTTACCCGAAAACTCGGCGGCAAGGTCGCGGCAGAAGCCGTTTACGCAGCCCACGGTGGGGATAATCCATATTTCGTTTCTTATACCCGCTCTGCCGTCAAAGCGAAGGTAGCCTTTGAAAGTCGTTGGCGGTTTATTTTGGACGCTGAGAATCTGCTTATCTAAGGAAAAGTCGGGAGTGAAATCAACCGCGTCTTTTTGCGCGTTGCTTTTGAGATTGTGCGTATGCACCCACTCGCCTTTCGCAATATCCGTAACAGATAATCCTATCGAATGACCGTACTTTATAACCTTTTCGCCGTTTTTTATATCCGAAAGCGCGAATTTGTGAAACGCAGGCACGTCGCTTAATAAGCGCACGCCCGCCGCGGTTTCCCCGGCCGAAAGCTTTTCGAGTGCTACGGCGACGTTATCGCGGGAATTTATCTTAATGTAATTTTCAGCCATAAAACTCCTCCGTAATCGCTTTAAGCGCGCCCCTGGCCCCCGAAGCGGAAATCAGCCTGTAAGCCTTTACGGTCTTTTCATAAAGGTCGTAAATTTCGGTAAGGTCCTCTTTCCAAAGGCATTTCAAGCGTAAAACGGCGGCTATCTTTTGCTCCGCGGACTTAAAGGAGGAAAGCGCGGCAAGCATTTTTTCGACTGATAAAGGGTCATCGTTGACGCCTTCGCCTTTCTCGTAAAAAGCAATAAGCGCGGCAAGCGACAGACTAAGCAATGGCGGCGCAAAGCCGAATTCTGCCGAGTAATCCTTTACTGAAACCAAGTCGCGCGTGACGAATTTGGAAATCGAATTAAGCGCGATGGAGGACAGCTTATGGTTGAGAAAAGGATTAAAAAAGCGTTTTATGACGTCGGCGGCGTATTCGTTTAATCCGTCGCCCGAAAAAGCGGGAATAATTTCTTTACCCAGCACAAGACTTAAAAACCGATAAAAATCCGCGTCGCAAACCGCTTCCTCCACCGTTTCAAGCCCCGCTAAAAGTCCCAAAGCCACTACTGCCGTATGCGCGCCGTTCAGTATGCGTACTTTTCTGTCGCGGTAAGGCTTGAGATTGTCGGTAAAAATAACGTTTAAGCCGCAGTTTTCCGTCGGCAGATATTTTTTAATGCAATCGTCGCCTTCGATAACCAAAAGGAAAAAGGGCTCGCATACGTCGAGATTGGGGTCAAGCGCGCGCGTTTTTCTGCCTAGCCTTTCGTCAAAAACATAACCCGACACTATGCGGTCCACAAGCGTGTCGTAAAATCTGCATTTATCCAGCCAATCGATGAAACCTTCGCCTAAATTCCACTCTTTTGCCACGCGCAAAACCGTTTCCTTTAATTTTTTACCGTTATTTTCTATAAGCTCAAGGGGCAAAACGAACAAAGCGCGCTTTTCGTCGCCGCCGAAAGCCGTGTAACGCTCGAACAGAAACCTTGTCAGTTTATTGGGAAAATTACGGTGCAAAGGCGCCGCAAAATCCTCTTTTTCGTAACAAATTCCGAATTCCGTAGTATTGGAAAAAATGAACTCGAGGTCTTCGCCGCGGGCAAGATTCAAAAGCGCGGAATAATCGGCGTAAGGGTCCACACAGTCTTTGACAGAAGTAATAAGAGTAAAATTTTCCACGGGGTCGGACTTTGTGCCGCCGCGCTCCAGCACCGTATACAGCCCGTCGGCGGCGTTGAGGTTTTCCGCCCTGCCGTTACTCAACCCCTGGACAAGCCTTATCGCGCCGTTAAACCCGCATTTTTCATTTAAACGCTGAATTAAAAAGCACAGAAAAGCCCTTATGAAATTACCCTCTCCGAAACAGACCGCTTTTACTTTAAGTGAGGCGCGCGCTTTCTTTTCTTCCTCGCTAAGCACGTCTGAATTCAGAAAATTTTTTCCGTCGTAAGACATAGACTTCTCCTAAACATAATTAAAAATCGCAATGTAAACGTTTACATCGATATAATTATAATATTTTGCCGCACAAAAGTCAACGGTTTTTTACCTTAAGAACAAGAGCGGGAAAGAAGAATTAACTCAAACAAGAAATGAAATTTTCGGCAAAAAAGTGCAATGCAAACGATTTTGAAAGCCGAAAAAAGCAAAAGCGCGCGGAAAATTTTAATTTTCGCGCGCATCGGCAAGAAAAATATTTTATAAAAAAATCGATACGGTTTTACATCGGCAGCGTCAGCACGCAAAGAGGATTTTTTACGCCCGTAACGGAGTAAAAAAACCGAGCCTCGCCGTTTTCAAACGAAAAAACGGTGACGTTGTTGGAAAGCTGATTGCAGCAAATTATAAAATCCTCATCGGGGGCAAAATCGAAATCGCGCGGAAAATTGCCCGTACAACCGATTTTTTGTCTGAATTTAAGTTTTGCTCCCTCTACGTCGAAGAAAACAAGAGTGTTTTCGCCGCGGTTGGAAATACACAAAAGATTGCCCGCCTTGTTAAGCCTTATGGCGGCGGCGGTGTTTACCCCGTCGAAATCGACGGGACACTCATAGGTTTCCAAAGGTTCCAGCACGCCGCGTTCATAGGCAAAAACCGTAACCGACGAAACCAGCTCGTTAACGCAATAGACGTACTTTCCGTCAGGAGAAAGCGCGAGATGACGGGCGCCGTAACCGTCGGGAACGCGCGCTTTAGACACGTAGTCGAGATTACGGTCGTAAACAAAAACCGTGTCCAATCCCAAATCCGTAACGAAAACTCTGCGTCTAGCCGGGGAAAAGCACGCCATGTGAGTATGTGCTTTGTCCTGACGGCGGGCGTTTGTTCCTTTGCCTTCGTGAGCGACTACTTTACCGTCGGGAAATTTCACTACGTTGCCCGAAATATAGTTAACTATATAAGTTTCGCCTTTATCGGAGCACAGGTGACAAGGCTCCTGTCCCAGGGTCGGAACGGGCGAAGAGGGATTAACAAGACGCCCGTCCACAACGTCGTATACGACGTAACTGCCCTCCCCTTGATTTTTGCCGGAGGAGATTACGTGCATTTTGCCTTCGCTGAAAGCCATATACATCGGGCGGGGAATTTTAACTACCTCGTCCAATACAAGATGACCGTCCTCGAAATCGTAACAATAAATGCCGCCGTCGTCGCCGCAAGACGCAATATAAGTTTTGTACTTCATAAAAACTCTTTTTCTCCTTAAATCGTCATTCCGTCCGTTTTACGTTTAATCCGCAAGCTTGGGAACGCCGTTTATAAACTCTATTTTACGATAGCTTAAATACCAGTTTTTGCCCTTATCGCAAGTCCCCTGGTGGAACAGATACACTTTGCCGTCGTCGTCGCGGAATACGTAAGGATGGCCCGTATCGTCACAATTCCACTCGCCTTTTTTGCCGTGGTCAAGAAAAGGAACGTCGAAAATCCGTTTGAAAATTATACCGTCGTCCGATACGGCAACGCCCACCGTCTGAGGCGAACAGTTGTAAGCCGCGGCGTAAAACATATACATTTTGCCGCCTTCCGCAATGACGGCCGGGGCTTCGATACACTTGCCCTCGAAGTCGAGAACAGGCTCCATGACTGCGCCGTCGTAAGCCTGTATGAACACGGGATTTTCGATATCGTCGGACACAGCTACGGCTATTTTCTGAATTTTCATGGTTTTATCACGCGTGGCGACGTAAAGAAAGAGTTTACCGCCGAAGATTTCCACGTCGGCGTCGATTGCCCTCCCCACGGTCCAGTCGCCGTTAGGCGCGAAAACGGGATTATTCGGGTCTTTCGTAAAGTGAACGCCGTCGTCCGACACGGCGTGCATAATCTTATCGTTTTCCCAGTTGCCGTAAGACTGGTAGTAAAGATGGACCTTGTCGCCGATTACAATCGCGGCGGGCGCGCCCACTTCCTTGGTTTCGGCGGGCGTGGTGGGAAAAAGGTAATCTGTAAACTCAAACGACTCGAAGTCATCGCCCACGGCTATACCTACCGCAAG
>ERZ1643247.2452-NODE-2452-length-14651-cov-6.410592_pt1 | contig 14651 bp, 14 predicted proteins | sample MGYA00579264_ERZ1643247 | MGnify/ENA primary metagenome ERZ1643247 (study PRJEB29033, sample SAMEA4952262) | chicken gut metagenome | biome: Broiler Chicken; feature: Gastrointestinal Tract; material: Caecum | place: Ireland | collected 2018 | study: Broiler... | reverse complement strand
TGTGGGATCCGGCATCGGAAGTCTGCAGTGTGTGGAGACAAACTATGAGAAGATCCTGACAAAGGGACCGAATAAGGTGAATCCACTGATGGTTCCGCTGATGATCTCCAACATGGCGGCAGGAAATATTTCCATTCAGCTTGGCCTGAAAGGAAAATGTACAAACGTGGTAACAGCCTGTGCTTCCGGTACTCACTGTATCGGAGATGCGTTCCGTGCCATCGAGTACGGGGATGCGGATGTAATGGTAGCCGGCGGTACAGAAGCTTCTGTATGTCCCACGGGAATCGCGGGATTTACCGCACTGACAGCGCTGTCTACAACAAATGATCCGGAGCATGCTTCCCGTCCGTTTGACAAGGACAGAGACGGATTTGTTCTGGGCGAGGGTTCCGGAGTTGTTGTTCTGGAAGAGCTGGAGCACGCAAAAGCAAGAGGCGCGAAAATCTACGCAGAGCTTGTAGGATACGGCGCAACCGGCGACGCATACCATATTACTTCTCCGGCAGAAGACGGAGAGGGCGCAGGCATGGCTATGAAACTGGCTATGAAGGAAGCAGGCGTGGAACCGGAACAGATTGATTACATCAATGCTCACGGAACAAGTACACATCACAATGACCTGTTTGAGACAAGAGCAATCAAGTATGCGCTTGGAGACGCGGCAAAGAACGTACAGATCAACTCTACGAAATCCATGATCGGACATCTTCTGGGCGCTGCAGGCGGCGTGGAATTTGTCGTATGCGTGAAGAGCATTGAGGATGGATTTATTCATCAGACAATGGGTACAGAGAATGTGGATCCGGAATGTGATCTGAATTATACAGTGGGCGCTCCGGTTGAAAAAGATATCAATTATGTGCTTACGAATTCTCTCGGATTCGGCGGACACAACGCAACACTGTTGTTAAAGAAATATGAAGGGTAAGAGGTGTGTGCAATGAAGGTTGAGCAGGTATTGGAATTAGTGAAAGCTGTTTCAGATTCTGAACTTACAGAATTCAAATATGAAGAAGATGGTGTAAAGCTTTCTCTGAAAAAGACAAGTGACAGGATTGTTCAGGTACAGGCTCCGGCCGCTCCGGCAGCAGCGCCTGTTATTGCTCCGGCAGTTATGCCGGCGGCACCGGCTCCGGTTCCGGCAGCGGCACCGGTCAGCGCACCGGCAGGAGCAGAGGCTCCCGCTGCGGCATCCGTAGAGAGTGAAATCAAAGGAAATGTTGTAAAATCTCCTCTGGTGGGAACATTCTACGCTGCTCCGGCAGAAGACGCGGATCCGTTTGTAAAAGTCGGCGACAGCGTAAAAGAGGGCCAGGTACTGGCTATCGTAGAGGCAATGAAACTGATGAACGAAATCGAAAGCGACTTCACAGGAACCGTAACAGAAATTCTTGTGGAAAACGGCCAGGCAGTAGAATACGGCCAGCCGCTCTTTGTCATCAGCTAGTCCGCACATGCGGCAGAATAATCTGTCCGGCTGTGCAGGCTGGCCTGCAGCAGACGGGGAGATTGTTCTGACATATGGCGGCAGCCATACAGCGAAAAGGAGCTGCGAAGCAGCGGATTTGAGCTGGCATGTGGGGACGGAGAGCCCGGCACATGCCGGTTTGTATTAAGAATAGAGGTGCACAGGATATGAACAGTTTAAATATAGAGCAGATTCAGGAGATCATCCCTCACAGACATCCCTTCCTTCTCCTTGATAAGATTGAGGATTATGAGCCGGGCGAATTTGCGGTGGGATACAAATGCGTAACTTACAGAGAGGACTTTTTCAGAGGACATTTTCCGCAGAAAGCGGTTATGCCGGGCGTGCTGATTCTTGAGGCGCTGGCCCAGGCAGGAGCTGTTGCTATTTTAAGTGTTCCCGAGAACAAAGGCAAGATTGCTTTCTTCGGCGGAGTGCAGAAGTGCCGTTTCAAAGGAATGGTATTTCCGGGAGACACGCTGAAGCTTGAAACAAAGATTATCAAACGCAAAGGACCTGTAGGCGTGGGAGAGGCGATTGCTTCTGTCAATGGAAAAGTTGTTGTCAGTGCAGAGCTGACATTTATGGTAGGAGAATAGTGCAGAGATGATTGGAAAGGTATTGATTGCAAACCGCGGCGAGATAGCGGTCCGCATTATCCGGGCATGCCGCGAGATGGGGATTGAGACAGTTGCGGTGTATTCGGAAGCCGACAGAGAGGCGCTCCATACACAGCTGGCGGACGAGGCCATCTGTATCGGGCCGGCTCCGTCTTCAGAGAGCTATCTGAATATGCAGAATATTATCAGCGCCACCCTGGTATCCGGGGCGGACGCCATTCATCCGGGATTCGGATTTCTGTCAGAAAACAGTAAATTCGCAGAACTGTGCGAGCAGTGCAATATTACATTTATCGGACCGAATTCCGACGTAATCCGGAAACTGGGAAATAAGGCGGAGGCCAGAAATACAATGGTTGCCGCAGGGGTTCCTGTAATTCCGGGAAGCAAGGATCCGATTTATGACGCAGAGACCGGCGCCAGAGTGGCGGCTGAGATCGGATATCCGGTTATTGTAAAGGCTGCTCTGGGCGGCGGCGGAAAAGGTATGCGTGTTGCCGAGACACCGGAAGAGTTTGAGAACAGTTTTAAGACAGCTCAGAAAGAGAGCCAGATGGCTTTCGGCGACAATACCATGTATATTGAACATTTCGTACAGCATCCGCGCCATATTGAATTCCAGATTCTGGCGGATGAGCACGGCAATGTGATTCATCTGGGAGAACGAGACTGCTCTATCCAGAGAAACCATCAGAAGATGATCGAGGAATCTCCTTCTATCGCTCTTACTCCCGAGCTTCGCCAGAAGATGGGAGAGGCAGCGGTGAAGGCGGCGAAGGCAGCCAATTATACCAATGCCGGAACCATAGAGTTCCTTCTGGAAAAGAACGGAAATTTCTATTTCATGGAGATGAACACAAGAATCCAGGTGGAGCATCCGGTAACAGAGTGGGTTACGGGAATTGATCTTGTAAAGGAACAGATCCGCATCGCGGACGGAAGACCCCTCAGTTATAAACAGGAAGACGTTCATATTACGGGACATGCCATTGAGTGCCGTATTAATGCGGAGAATCCGGACAAGAATTTCCGCCCGTCGCCGGGAACCATTACCGATATGTATCTGCCCGGCGGAAAAGGAGTGCGTATTGACTCAGCGATTTACAGCGGTTATACCGTGCCTCCGTATTATGATTCCATGCTGGCAAAACTGATCGTTCACGCCAAAAACAGGAACGAGGCGATCCGCAAGATGCGGAGCGCGCTTGGCGAAGTAATTATAGAGGGTATTGATACAAATGTGGATTATCAGTATGAGATACTGAATCATCCGGACTTTGTGTCAGGAAATATTGATATTGAGTTTATAGAAAAAATGTAAGTTGTCAGATAATTTGCCCAAAAGGGGTCAGGCACTTTTCCAAAGGGGTCAGGCCCCTTTCGGAAAGTGCCTGACCCCTTTTTTGGAGGTAATCTCAGATGAAATTACAGAACATGTTTAAGAAAACGAGCAGCCGCCAGCATTATATCGCTCTGAAAAATGCCAGGCCGGAAGTTCCCCAGGGGCTGATGCGCAAGTGCAATAAATGCGGCGCTGCGATTATCGCGGAGGATGTAAAGAACGGATATTATATCTGCCCGAAATGCGGAGGATATTTCCGTGTGCATGCCTACCGCCGTGTAGAGATGATTGCGGATGAAGGCTCTTTTGAAGAGTGGGATAAAGAGATGGAGTTTGTCAATCCCCTTGACTTTAAAGGATATGAAGAAAAGGTAGCCGGACTGAAAGAACGCACCCACCTGAATGAGGCGGTTGTGACAGGTAAGGCTTCCATAAACGGCAATCCTGTTGTACTGGGAATCTGCGACGGCCGGTTTATGATGGCCAGTATGGGGCATATTGTAGGGGAGAAGATTGCCCGCGCAGTGGAACGGGCTACAGAGGAGAAACTTCCGGTCATTATATTTACCTGTTCCGGCGGAGCCAGAATGCAGGAGGGCATTGTCTCTCTGATGCAGATGGCGAAGACCTCGGCGGCTCTGAAGCGGCACAGTGACGCGGGCCTTCTGTATATTACCGTACTGACGGATCCTACAACCGGAGGCGTGACCGCAAGTTTTGCCATGCTGGGCGATATTATTCTCGCGGAGCCAAAAGCCCTGGTCGGATTTGCAGGGCCCAGGGTTATTGAACAGACCATCGGCCAGAAACTTCCGAAGGGATTTCAGCGGGCTGAATTCCTTGTGGAGCATGGATTTGTGGACCGGATCATTGAACGGGAAGAAATGAAGGACGTGCTGGGGCAGATTCTTAAGATGCACGCAGAGAAGGGATTTACAGATACAGATGTAAAAGCAGCCCATAAAATGACCGGCGGTTTCGCCCATACGGGAAGAAATCTGAGCGCATGGGAGCGCGTCCAGATTTCAAGAAAGAAAAACCGTCCGGTGGGAACCGACTATATTGAAGCGCTTTTTGATGACTTTATGGAATTCCACGGAGACAGATATTTTAAAGACGACCATGCGATTGTCGGCGGCATCGCCCATTTCCATGGAATGCCGGTAACGGTAATCGCCCAGGCAAAGGGAAAGACCACAAAGGAAAATCTGGACCGGAACTTTTCCATGCCGTCGCCTGACGGATACAGAAAGGCGCTCCGTCTGATGAAGCAGGCGGAGAAGTTCGGCCGGCCTGTGATCTGCTTTGTTGATACTCCGGGAGCATTCTGCGGACTGGAAGCAGAGGAACGGGGCCAGGGCGAGGCCATCGCCAGAAATCTGTATGAGCTTTCCGGTCTGAAAGTACCGGTGCTCTCTGTTGTAATCGGGGAAGGCGGCAGCGGCGGCGCTCTTGCCATGGCAGTGGCAGATGAGGTATGGATTCTGGAAAATGCCATTTATTCTGTTCTTTCTCCGGAAGGATTTGCAAGTATTCTCTGGAAAGACAGCAAGCGCGCGGCAGAGGCGGCAGAGGTAATGAAGCTTACAGCGGATGATCTGAAGAAACTGGGCATTGTGGAACAGGTGATTGCGGAGCCGGAGGAGTTTACAACGGAGACCATGGAGCCTGTGACGATGGAACTGGAAGTTCAGATCCTGGATTTCCTTGAAAAATATACCGCTATGGATCCGGATGCTCTGACCGACAGACGGTATGAGAGATTCCGGAATATATAAACGCAAATCGGACTGCCGGCAGCCGGGAACGGTCTGCGGACAAGGGCAGAAAAGATAGGGCGCAGGAATAATGAAATGAGAGGGCAACATGAAAAATCTGAAGATAGGTGATAAAATCACCAGATTTCCACTGATTCAGGGTGGAATGGGAGTAGGCATCAGTCTGGGGCGTCTGGCCGGCTCCGTGGCAAGAGAAGGCGGGATCGGTATCATTTCCACGGCTCAGATCGGCTACCGGGATCCGGAGTTTGACAAGAATCCGGCCCAGGCAAATATCAGAGCCATTGAAAGCGAGATGAAAAAAGCCAGAACCATCTCCCCTGACGGGATTATAGGATACAATGTTATGACGGCTCTGAAGGAGCATGCAGCCCACGTAAAGGCAGCAGTAAAGGCCGGAGCTGATATTATCATCTGCGGCGCCGGGCTTCCAACGGATCTGCCGGCGCTGACGGAGGGAAGCCAGACAAAGATAGCACCCATTGTCTCCACAGACAGATCTGCGAAAGTGATCCTCAAATACTGGGACCGGAAATACAGACGCACGGCGGATCTTGTGGTTATTGAAGGGCCGCTGGCCGGAGGCCATCTGGGATTTCAGAAGGAAGAACTTTGTACGTATACGGAAGAGTCCTACGGGGAAGAAATTAAGAAGATTATAGCTACCGTGAAAAGCTACGGAGAAAAATACGGGGTTCAGATTCCTGTTGCCGTAGCCGGAGGAATCTATGACAGTGAAGATGTAAAGCGTGTGATGGCTCTGGGAGCGGACGGCGTACAGGTGGCTACCCGTTTTGTTACGACAGAGGAATGCGATGCGGATATCCGCTATAAAGAAGCCTATATCAATGCTTCGAAAGAAGATATCCAGATCGTGACAAGCCCGGTGGGCATGCCGGGAAGAGCGATTATTAATCCTCTGATGAAACGTGTGATGAACGGGGAAAAGATCGCCCACAGCCCCTGTCACGGATGTCTGGCAAAATGTAACCCGTCCCAGATTCCCTACTGTATCACAGACAGTCTGATTGACGCGGTGAAGGGAAATGTGGAGAAAGGCCTTCTGTTCTGCGGAGCGAAAGCATATAAATCAAAGAAAATAGAGACAGTCAGAGAGGTAATGCAGGCATTATTTGCTTAAAAGAAAGCAGGAAGCAGCGCGGATTCTCCGGGCAGACACTGCCTGTATTCTCTGTGTTGAAACAGGTATTCCGGTGATGAAACACCAGAGAAACCGCCCGGAAAGAAAGGAGACGGACCGGTGAATGCATATGAAACAATCAATGATATTCTGGTCAATTTATTTAATGAAATACTGAAGCTGGAAGAAGAAGCGATTATAACCGATGAATTCAAGGATATAACCAACAATGATATGCATACCATTGAGGCGATCGGTCTTTCCGGGGGAAATACCATGTCTGTGGTGGCGAAAAAGCTGGGAATAACGGCGGGTTCGCTGACCACTGCCATCAACAGTCTGGTAAATAAGAAATATGTAGTCAGAAAACGAAGCGAAGAAGACCGCAGAGTTGTATTCATCGGTCTTACAGAAAAAGGAAAGAGAGCATTCAACCATCATAAAGAATATCATAGAAAGATGGCAGAGGCGGTTCTGAAAAATCTGAACGAAGAGGAAATTCCCGTTCTGATAAAAACATTGAACAGTCTGTCTGATTTTTTCAGAGGATATGGAGAGAAAAACAAAAAGACCGGATAAAGCCGGACAAATGTACAAAAAATTTGACGTTTGCAGAAAAATGATGTACAATCCCATTGGAACTTTGAGGAATAAGATGAATTCTAAGCGGCACCGGCAGGGAAATGCCGGCGGCGGAAAATACTTGGTTGGAATTAGTTTTTAGGAGGGAAAAACAAGTATGGCAGTTAAAAAAACATCTTCAACAACAAAGGCAGCAGCTGAGACAAAGGCAGCAGTAAAGCCGGCCGCTGAAACAAAGGAAACAGCAAAACCGGCTGCCAAAGCAGAGAAAGCACCTGCAAAGGCAATCGAGACAAAGAAAGACACAACAAAGAAGCTTGAAACAAAAGCAGCAGTTTTAGTAGATACACCAGAAGAGACAAAAGCAGCAGAGACAAAGACTACTGAGAAGAAAGCTCCGGCAAAGAAGGCAGCAGCTAAGAAACCGGCGGCTAAGAAAGCTCCGGCAAAGAAGGCTGAAGTTAAGACAGAGATATTCCTTCAGTTTGCAGGCAAAGAGTACACAGAGAAAGAGATCTTCCAGAAAGTAAAAGAGATCTGGACAAAAGTACTTAAGAACAAAGTCGGCGATATGAAAGATGTCAAGATCTATCTGAAACCGGAAGAGTCTGCAGCTTACTATGTAGTAAACGGCGACACAACCGGAAAAGTTGACCTGTAAGATATACTGTAAAATATGGAAAAACGGAAAAATCCCCTGCATGGCAAGGCAGAAGCTTTGGATGCGGGGGATTTTTATATCTCATGGCGCTGCCGGCATCAACATGTGCTATAATGGCAGATAGAAAACAGAGAAGGAAAGGCGGATGAGCGGAATGGAGAAAAATAAAGCAGAAGAAAAAAGCCGTCTGGAAAAGCAGATCGCATTTCTGACAGAAGTGGACAAGGAGAAAAATATTTTCCGGCAGACTTACCTGGCAGACGGGAAGAGAAAAGAAAACGACGCGGAACATGCATGGCATCTGGCGCTGGCTGCGGTGCTGCTGAAAGAACATATAAAGGAAGACGTAGATCTGGGACGGGTTATGACAATGGTTCTGATCCACGATCTGGTGGAAATTGACGCCGGCGACACTTATGCGTATGACGCGGAGGGAGCGGCTACCAAGAGAGAGCGGGAAGTAAAAGCCGCGGACCGGATTTTCGGAATTCTGCCGGACGATCAGGGAACCTGTTTACGGGAACTGTGGGATGAATTTGAAGCATATGAGACAGCAGAGGCAAAGTATGCTCATCTGCTGGATAATTTCCAGCCTCTTATGCTCAATGACGCGTCTGACGGAAAGAGCTGGACGGAGCACGGCGTACACAAATCCCAGGTGTGCAGACGGAACGCCCGCATTCCGGAGACGTCAGAGATTGTGTGGGAGAAAATGCTGGAAATTATGGATAAACATATTGAAAAAGGACATTTACAGGCAGATTGATAACAAAAGAACAGGAATAAAAGGAGGAGTCAGGCCATGTATGAAAAGGAAGTAGAAGAACTGCAGAAAATTATTGATGACAGCAGCCGTATTGTTTTCTTCGGCGGTGCGGGAGTCTCCACGGAAAGTGGGATTCCGGATTTCAGAAGCGCAGACGGAATCTATCATCAGCAGTATAAGTATTCTCCGGAACAGGTGGTAAGCCACAGCTTTTTCATGCAGCATACAGAAGCTTTTTATGACTTCTATAAAGAGAAGATGATGATCCTTGACGCAAAGCCGAATCCGGCGCACTATAAGCTGGCAGAGCTGGAAAAGGCAGGCAGACTGACCGCGGTAGTAACCCAGAATATTGACGGGCTTCATCAGGCGGCAGGCAGCAGAACGGTGTACGAACTGCACGGAAGCATTCACCGGAACTACTGCATGGATTGCGGCAGATTTTATGACGCGCAATATGTAAAACAGTCATCCGGAATTCCCCGCTGTGAATGCGGAGGTATAATTAAGCCGGACGTGGTTCTGTATGAGGAAGGGCTGGATCCGAAGACAATCCAGGGCGCCGTAGAAGCGATTGCATCGGCAGATACGCTGATTATCGGCGGCACCTCTCTTGTAGTCTATCCGGCAGCAGGATTTATCGATTACTTCAGTGGAAAACACCTGGTTGTGATTAATAAATCAGAGACGGCAAAGACAGTCCGGGCTGAACTGAGCATTGCCGCCCCTATTGGAGAAATATTCAGCAGAATTAAAACAGTGTAAAAATCAGATCTGTAAGAAACAGAAGCGCCAGCACGCCGCTGACGGCATAAAGAGTCCGGTCAGACAGGCGGGCGGTGAGCTTTTCAAAGAGAGGCTGGAATACATAGAGAAAAATCATGCCCCCCACACCAAAACGGAGACTGGGGTTGAGGGCAATGCGCCCCTGAAAATTGAAGGAAAACCGGGTGTAATCCCACAGCCACTCTCCGTAGAGAAATTCCATGATATAGCTTCCGGCCAGTTCCAGTACGGTTGTGATTCCCACAATTCCCATAAAAACGAAAAGCGGTGTGATGCACAGACGGCCTGTACAGATCCGTTTTTTCTTTAATCCGCCCAGGGTGAAGATAAGAATCAGAGCTCCCACACCGTATATGATACAGTAAGGGCCGAACAGAACCCCTCTGTTGGAGAAACCCCAGCGGTAAACCACAACTTCCAGAAATACTTCATAGACCCAGCCGATAAAGGAATACAGAATAAAGTAAAAGAAATATTCCGCCGCTTTCTTTTGGATCGGTTGTTTCATTTTATCCCCCTGTATAGTAAAAACAATGATTGACAAGGATCCCTGCTTATCCGCCGGTATAAGAAGCCGGCGTGTGTCCGGGCATACATCTATGCTTCCCACCTTGCTGAGGCGCCGCAGGGAAGAACCAGTCCGGACTCGGTTACCGGAAGTCCGATTTCTTCCGCCCGGACATGTCCCTTCCAGGGTTTCAGCTCTGTGGCCAGCATGTAAGTCAGCACAGAAGGAGCCAGACCGGTGGTGTAGGAATTGACCAGGAAAAAGACCGGATTGTCGGACAGAATCTTTGTACACAGCTGTATCAGCGGATGAATCATATCTTCAATTTTCCAGATCTCCCCTTTCGGACCTCTTCCGTAGGAGGGAGGATCCATTATGATCGCATCGTATTTATTGCCTCTGCGGATTTCCCGTTCTACAAATTTCACACAGTCGTCTACCAGCCAGCGGATAGGCGCGTCTTTCAGACCGGATGATACGGCGTTCTCCTTGGCCCAGGTGACCATGCCTTTGGATGCGTCCACATGCGTGACCTGTGCGCCTGCCGCCGCGGCTGCCAGTGTAGCCCCTCCGGTGTAGGCGAAAAGATTAAGCACTTTTACGGGACGTCCGGCGTTTCGGATTTTCTCAGAGAACCAGTCCCAGTTGGTGGCCTGCTCCGGGAAGAGACCGGTATGTTTGAAACTGAAGGGTTTCAGATTAAAAGTAAGAGAGCCGTAATGAATCTGCCACTGTTTGGGCAGACTGAAAAACTCCCATTCGCCGCCGCCTTTTTTACTGCGGTGGTAGTGGCCGTTCCGGTGTTTCCACCCTCTGTGTTTCCTCGGGGTATCCCAGATGACCTGAGGGTCCGGACGCACCAGAATATAGTCTCCCCAGCGTTCCAGTTTTTCCCCTTTTGAACAGTCAATAACCTCATAGTCTGTCCAGTTATCTGCAATCCACATATTTCCCGTTCCTTTCTTTCATCCTTATCAGAAATAGTTACTCTGTTAAATGCGTGAAGCGCAATTATTATACTGTGCGCGCAGAAAAGGAAGCGCCGCGAAGGGGCATTTACTTTTCAAGCCACAGGTTGCCAGGTATAATCCCGGCAGAGCCGGGCAGCACGATTGAATCGGGCTGAATTGCGTGAAGCGCAATTATTATACCATATAGATATTTAGGGGAAAAGAGATTTTTCTGTTCCTTTTCTCACTTTAGTGTGGTAAAATACGAAAATAGTACGAGATAAAGGAGCGCTTTTACATATGAGCAGTAAGAAGATACTTGTGATGGGGAACGAAGCCATTGCCCTGGGCGCAATCCGCGCAGGCGTGCGCATGGCGGCAGGCTATCCGGGCACCCCGTCCACAGAGATACTTGAGACCATTGCAAAGCACAATGACGGACATATTCATGTGGAGTGGTCGGTGAATGAGAAGGCAGCCATGGAAGTAGGCGCAGGCGCGGCATATGCCGGTGCACGGACGCTGGTTACTATGAAGCAGGTGGGACTGAACGTAGCTTCCGATCCGCTGATGAGCCTGGCGTATATGGGAGTAAAGGGCGGCATGGTGATTGTATCTGCAGACGATCCGGGCCCTATCTCTTCCCAGACGGAGCAGGACACCAGAACATTCGGACAGTTTTCCAAACTGCCGGTTTTTGATCCCTCTTCACCGGAAGAGGCGTACGAGATGATCGGGGAGGCTTTTGAATTTTCGGAGAAATACCAGACGCCGGTTCTGTTCCGTCCGACTACAAGAGTCTGTCATGCATGTGCCAGCATTGAGATCCTTCCGGATCTGGACATCGGCGAGCCGGAAGGATTTATCAAAGATACCATGCGCTGGGTGATCTTTCCCCGCACTTCTTATCTGAATCACGTGCGGATTGAAAAAAGAAATGCACAGCTGTCGGAAGTCCTGTCCGGATATAAGCGGAATTTTATTCTGGAGGGAAACAAAAAGAAGGGGATTGTAACAGGCGGAATCAGTTATGCCTATACAAGGGAAGTACTTCCGGAAGGAACGCCTCTTCTGAAGATTTCCACGCCCCACCCCTTCCCGGAGCAGCTGGCAGTCCGGTTTTTAAAAGAGCTGGATGAGGTGCTTGTGCTGGAAGAGCTGGATCCCATGATTGAAAGGCAGCTGCTGCAGATTGCAGGGAAGCATCATCTGCCGGTGAATATATATGGAAAACTTACCGGGCATACGAAAAATGCCGGGGAAAACAGTACAGAGAGTATCCGGGAAGACCTTGCGCGGTTCCTGCAGGAAACCGGCAAAGACACGGCAGCAGATGCAAAAGCCGCTGAGGAAGCGCCGGAACTTCCTGTCCGTCCTCCGGTGCTTTGTGCCGGATGTCCCCACCGTGCTTCCTTTTATGCTGTGAAAAAGGCAATGAAAGGAAAGAAGGCGGTGTTCAGCGGCGATATCGGATGTTATACCCTTGGCAATGCAAAACCCCTTGATATGGTGGATACCTGCCTGTGTATGGGCGCGGGAGTGACCATAGCCCAGGGCCTTCACGTGATTGAGCCGGATGCTGTGAATTTTGCGTTTATCGGAGATTCCACATTCTTTGCCTCCGGAATAACCGGAGTGGTAAATGCAGTATATAATGGAAACGATATTGTGCTGGTGGTGCTGGATAATTCCACTACAGCCATGACCGGCCATCAGCCCCACCCGGGAACCGGAAAGACCATTATGGGAGACGTGGCTGCAAAAGTAAGTATTCCTGCCATTCTCCGTGGAATCGGCGTGGAGCGGATTTATGAGTGTGATCCGCTGAAGCTGAATCAGGCGGTTGATACGGTAAAAGAGGCCGCTCAGGGAAGCGGTGTCCGGGCCGTGATTTTCCGTTCCCCCTGTATCGCGGTTTCCAGACCCGGAAAATGTTATGAAGTAAAACAGGAAAAATGCCGGAAATGTAAAGTCTGCATCAAGGAACTGGGATGTCCGGCTATTGTAACAGAAGGGGATACAGTAAAGATTGACGCATCGCTCTGCTACGGATGCGGCGTCTGTGCAGCTGTATGCCCGTTTGAAGCGATCGGGGAGGTGGACTGTCATGAATAAGAATTGTCTGTTGTGCGGCGTGGGCGGCCAGGGTGTCGTGCTGGCTTCCCGGCTGATCGCATATGCTGCTATGGAAAAGGGAAATTTTGTGCGGACTGCCGAGACCATCGGTATGGCACAGAGAGGCGGATCTGTTGTCAGCCACGTGCGGATCGGAGATGAAATTTATTCGCCCCAGGTTCCTGTGGGAAGCGCGGATGTAATTCTGGCTTTTGAGCCGGGAGAGGCGGTCAGATGCCTGCCGTATCTGAAAAAAGACGGCCTTGTTATTGCTGACAGCCGGATTGTAATGCCTGTAACGGCAAGTCTGGGAGGAAGCAATTATAATGCGGAAGAAATGACCGCATATCTGAAGAAACATGCAGGAAAGCTGATCCTGATTGACGGGGAGGCAATCTGCAGGGAAGCCGGTTCTCCGAAAGTGCTCAATGTGGCGCTTCTCGGCGCGGCGGCTCAGAGCGGAGCTCTTGGCATTACGCCGGAGGAAATGCTGGATGCGGTCAGAAAGAATGTGAAAGAAAAGTTTATTGCTTTAAATGAAAAGGCCCTGATGCTTGGCCGGAAAGCAGGAGGAATGTAATATGAAAATGACGGAACTGCAGTTTGAGATGATCAAGGAAAACCTTCGTCAGCTCACTTCAAAGGACTGCTTCTATAAAGAAAAATTAAAAGGCATTGATGTGGAATCCATAAAATCCCAGGAGGATTTTGAAAAACTGCCGTTTACCTGGAAAGGGGATCTGAGAGAGGCCTATCCGCTGGGACTGCAGGCAGTGCCGGATGAAGAGATTGTCCGGATTCATTCTTCTTCGGGAACAACCGGCATTCCGGTTATCATTCCCTACACACAGAAAGATGTGGAGGACTGGGCAAAAATGTTTGCCCGCTGTTATGAAATGGCCGGGATTACGGCTCTTGACCGGATTCAGATCACGCCGGGATACGGCCTGTGGACCGCCGGAATCGGATTTCAGGCAGGTGCAGAGTATCTGGGAGCAATGACCATTCCTATGGGACCGGGAAATACGGAAAAGCAGCTCCGGATGATGCAGGATATGAAGTCGACGGTTCTCTGCGCGACTTCTTCCTACGCGCTTCTGCTGGCAGAGGAGATCGGGAAAAGAGGCCTGACAGATAAGATTTATCTGAAAAAGGGTGTGATCGGCTCTGAGAGATGGGGCAGCAAAATGCGTGCCCGCATTGCCGCCGAGCTGGGTGTGCAGCTCTATGATATTTACGGACTGACGGAAGTATACGGCCCGGGAATCGCCATGAGCTGTGATTATGAATGCGGAATGCACTACTGGGACGATTATCTGTATTTTGAGATTGTGGATCCGAAGACCGGAGAAAATGTTCCGGACGGGGAAGTGGGCGAACTGGTAATTACAACCCTGAGAAAGCAGGGGGCGCCGCTGATCCGGTACCGCACCCACGACCTGACCAGATTTATCCCCGGCGAATGTAAATGCGGTTCCAGATTCCCGCGGATTGATACCCTGATCGGGCGTACCGACGATATGGTAAAGGTAAAGGGCGTTAATATCTTCCCAAGCCAGATTGAGGAAATGTTAAAAGAAGTGCCTGAGGCATCCAGTGAATATCAGTTCATGCTGGATCATCTCTTTGGAAAAGATGAGTGTACACTGTTTGTAGAGGTAAATAAAGGCGTAGATAAAAAACAGGCAGAGCAGGCAATCCAGAAGGCATTCAAGACAAAAATCGGTATACTGGTACATGTAAAACCAGTGTCCATAGGTGATTTGCCGAGAAGTGAAAAGAAATCCACAAGGATATTTGATAATCGGTATTAAATTCGGACTTGCTGAAATGAACTTAGATTAAGAAATACCGGAAAATATTCGGAAGTTCTGAGTAGAATGGGACGGAGATATGGAATGTGGGATCCTTATTCCGTTCCGGAATCTGAG
>ERZ1643247.2451-NODE-2451-length-14657-cov-5.962471_pt1 | contig 14657 bp, 15 predicted proteins | sample MGYA00579264_ERZ1643247 | MGnify/ENA primary metagenome ERZ1643247 (study PRJEB29033, sample SAMEA4952262) | chicken gut metagenome | biome: Broiler Chicken; feature: Gastrointestinal Tract; material: Caecum | place: Ireland | collected 2018 | study: Broiler... | reverse complement strand
AAAAAATTGTCGCCGCTTGCGCGCACGTTTTTCCTTTTACCGCCCAAACGCAAGCTCCAGTTTATAGGGCTCCCAAAAATTTTTAATTTTTGGGAAAAGGAAAGAACGCGGAGCGACAAGCATAGTTACGTTAGTAACTTGCCTAGCGTAGCGATTCTTGACGCTTGCGCGTACTTATCCAAGCGAAGTGAACGCTACGAAGATAATAAAAGTATGGTTATTGTTGCGCTTTTAGGCGCAATTTTTTTATAAAAAATTGTCGCCGCTTGCGCGCACGTTTTTCCTTTTACCGCCCAAACGCAAGCGAGTAAATTAAACGCTATTATTATTTTTTCTGTACAAGCAAAATTCGACAAAATAGGGCATATAAATACCCTAGGCAAATAGCCTTGGGAGGCAAAAATGGTTTTTGAGAATTTTATGCTCTTTATGAATAAGATAATGCTCTTTTCTTCCTATGTTAACAATGCGTCGGGCTTTCCTAAGCCGCTTACTCCGGAAGAAGAGAAAATGTACTTTGAAAAGTTTAAAAATGGAGATAATAAAGCAAAAGAAATTCTTATAAATCATAATTTAAGGCTAGTTGCGCACATTGTGAAAAAATATTCCGGCGCGGGCGAGGCAGACGATTTAATTTCCGTAGGTTCAATAGGTTTAATAAAAGCCATAAATAACTTTGAATACGGCAAGGGCACTCAGCTTTCCACTTATGCAGCTCGTTGCATAGAAAATGAAATTTTAATGCTAATTAGAATGAATAAAAAGCATAAAAAAGTGCTTTCCATTCAAGAGAGTTTAGGGCGAGATAAAGACGGCAACGAAATAGAACTTCTAGACGTATTACCGGGCTTAGACGACGAAGTTTACAACATTGTTGAAAACAATATTTTAACAGAAAAAATAAACAAAATAATAAAGGAAAAGCTCCCTGAACGTGAAGCGGAAATTATAAGGCTCAGATACGGGCTTGGTGGCAAGCCGGCGTTAACGCAAAGAGAAGTTGCAGTAAAATTAAATATTTCTAGGTCTTATATTTCAAGGCTAGAAACTAAGGCAATAGCTGTTATAAAAGAAGAACTTGAAGCTGAGCGATAAAAATAAATTAAAAATTTAAAAAATATAATAAAAACAAAAAATTTTTTGTAAAATTTTTAAAAAGTAATTGAATTTTATTTTATTTTAATATATATTAAATATATGTAAGTAAATTTCTGCAAATTTTTAAAAGTGAGAATGGCCTATGGAAAAAGAACAGTTCATTGGAATAGTTGAAGGCATACTTTTGCCTTTATTTACGGGGTCTAAAATTGTGGGCGAAGAGGAGTCTACTGCGCGTGATTCCGAAGTTGCTCAGGGTGCTAGCGGAACTGTGCTTATTAAGCCATATAAGCAAGACGAATACCGTTTAATTGTAAAACGAAATCAACCTTTTAAAAGTAACGAAGTTTCAATTATTAAAAGTATAATGTCTGAACTTATAAAGGTATCAGAATTTAATATAACGGAGCCAACGTATTTAAAAAGAATGCAAACAACGGCTATTGAAAAAGCCATTTGTAACTCTCTTTCAGAAACGGCAAGCGAAACACTTTTAGGGCTAATAAACGCTCTTGGTCATTGGGTGGATAGAACGTATGAAGGCAGGCGCACGTCTTTTGGTATTGTGTTAAATGAAAGCACGTCTATTCAAAACAAAATGGACAATCTAAAATATTCCAGCGTGCTTCAAAGCGATTTTTCAGCGCTTCTTTCAGACGGAAGGCTCAGCTGCCTTGAATTTGATAAAGACGGCTACATTATGGGGCATTTAATTATGGAACGTATTCGCTATGCTCCAACGCTTTGTCCATACGATTTTATAAATTTTGCAAGGCTTTGTAATGAAAAGAGAATTGGTATAGCGCTCCTTGAAAGTGGGGATATGCTTTTATTTAAAAATAGAGAACTTATGTTTGCAAGGCGTAGGGGTGTGTGGAACAGCTATTCGCACGAAGAAATTATTCAGCTTCTTTCAAACCGCTCTTCGCACACAATTAAAGAGATAAGGCGCGCCATATATTACACAGCGCTCGACGTATCCTTTTCAGGCTGCGGCGGCTGTATTGTGTATTTAAATAAAGATAAATCCGAGCAAGCGCTTTCACACATAAACGCTTACGATATTTTAAGCGAAAAGCACTACGAAATTAAAAGGGAAATGGAGAAGGAAGAAGCAGGAAAACTCTATAACCTAGATAACCCAGATTACGAAGAAGTAGTAAATAACGATTTTAGCGCCTTTATTCAAAGTTCAAACTGCGTAAAGTCGGCAACAATTTTAAAGATTATTGGCAACAAAAAGTTCCACGAGCTTAATAGAAAACTCAGAGAAGAACTTGTAGCCATGGACGGCGCAACAATTGTAGACTACGACGGCACAATTATAGCCACAGGCGCTATTATTAAAATTGAAGCAGGCAGTAAAGCGGGCGGTAGACTTGCTGCAACAAAAACGCTTGCACGCTATGGCGTGGCTATAAAAATATCACAAGACGGCATAATTCAGGGCTACACCTACGATAAAAAGGCGTTTAAGGCAAGGAACTTATTTTCAGTAGGTTGATACTTGAAAAATTTTCACGGCTATGGTATAATAATAAAGGGGATATATGAAAGAAAAATTTGATATAAATAAAAATTTAAGAATGCTTAAATATACGCTTGCAAAAGATGACCTTTACGAGTTTTTGGACGACGTAGATAGCAAGATGACTAAGAAAATCTATTCAATAATTAAGAGTCATGAAAGAAGCATTGAAGACGAAGGCAAAGGCTATGATAAAATAGTAGATTTAATTGCAAAAATGTTTCAAGACGATTCAAATTCCAGCGTATATGTTTTGGAAAGGACAAGGCTTGCCGAAGACGGAAAAATAAAAGTTGTGCCAGTTTCTTTTATCATATATTCCACAGGGCGTGAAGATAACAAAAACGCTCATATGGAACTTATTTATACAGACAAAAGGTTTTTAAACGTTGGCTATGCAGAAATTTTAGTTGAAAATTCTTTTAAAGATTTAATTAAAGCAGGCTATACAAGTGTAAACTCCGTAGTAGCAGAAGATAACACGCCGTCATTAAATTTTAATCAAAAGGTTATAAAGAAAATAGCCGACGGCAAAGTATACAATAGAGAAAACGGCACATATGGTTTTACTTTTGATATAACAAAGTTAAAAAAGAAAGAACAAGAAAGGGCAGATTAAAATTGGAAGAATTTAAACAAGAGCTAAACGCTCTTGTTTTTTATATTTTATAAATTTAAAGCATATAGTATTCTATGCGAAAGCTTTTTAAACTGCACCCGCTATTTTTAGTAACCGGACTTGTGTTTATTATTTTAGGTCAAGCTCTGGCATTTTTTGTATACTTTATTGTTGTTGTTTTGCACGAGTTTGCACATGGATTTGTTGCGGAAAAGCTAGGATACAATTTAAACAAAATTTATCTGCTTCCTTTTGGTGCAATGCTTGATATAAATCAAAATTTTATATCTCGTGAAGACGAAATAAAGGTGGCAATAGCCGGGCCCGCGTTCAACTTTATATTAGCTTTTCTATGTTTAGGACTTTGGTGGATTTTTCCAGAAACCTACGCATATACTAGTTTTTTTGTTTTCTGTAATATAATCACCGGGCTTGTAAATTTACTGCCTTGCTATCCCTTAGACGGCGGCAGAATATTAGTTGCAAGCCTTTCGCAAAAATTAAGTAGAACAAAAGCCCTTAAAATTTCATATATTTTTAACTATATTTTTTCAATTATTTTTATAATATTATTTTTTATTAATTTAAAGGTAGAAGTAAATATTTCTTATGCATTAATGGCGATTTTTATATTTTTTGGCACAATTAATAATAAATTTTCAGGTAATTATTCTATGATTAATTTAAATAAAAATAAGAGCGTTTACGACGTAAAAAACCTTTTTGTTAAAGGAGATACGCCGCTATATAAAATATTTAAGCATTTTAATTCAAAAAAATTTAATATTATTTATGTACAATTAAATAACGGGCAAATTAAAATGATAACGGAAAACTTAGTGCAAAAATATTTAGAAAAATATTCTTTTAACACAAAAATAGAAGAAATTTTGAATTAATTTTATTAAAATTAAAATAATAAAATTATGAAACAAACGCTAAAATATATCTATGAAAGACTACTTGAAAACATGAAGTTTGCAGAAGGTAAGCACGCTGTAACCATAGCGCTTGCCAGTGCTGTAATTGTGTTTGCGTTAAATTTTTTAAGTTTGTCTGCGCCTTTTGTGGCAACCTTGTCTGCTGGCTGTATTGTGTTTAGTTTAATTTCTGTACTATATGGGTTTATAGCGCTGTCAGCAAGGAAGGTTAAAATAGGCGAAGCTAAAATTAAAGAAGATGTTAAATATAACTTAATGTACTATAAAGATATTATTTTATTTGACGTTGAAACTTATGTTACAAAAGTAAAACAAGAGTACAATATGCCAAAGGCGTATAAACCAGATAATATGGACAAAGATTTGGCGCGCCAAATAATTTCCGTGGCTAAGGTTACAAGCTTAAAATTTTCTTATTTTAACTTGTCGCTCTTGTTTTTATTTTTAAGCCTAACATGCGCCGTGGCTACAATTCTGTTACTAGGGCTAGCACTATGAAAGAAGAGTTTTTTTTGTGGCTTAGTGGCATAGAGGAAGACGATCCGCTTCCATACGAAATTGGGTACGTTTATTTTTGCGTGCATAGGTCGAATGGCGGAGCGTATTTTGCATACTACGCCAGCGAAAACGAACAGAGCCTAGCTTTAAACTTCGACTATTTTCCATTAGACGGGCAATACTTTTATCACGAAGACATAGAAGGCGGAAGCCCGTTTTATAAGCTTAGAAGTTTAGTGGAAGATTTTTTAAATAGCGAAGAGTCTGCATTTTTAAAGAACAAAAAAATTTATATAGCGGAGTTTGGCAAGCCAGCTTTGTTTGATTTTTACTCTGGTTAAAAAAAGAGTTAAAAACGTTTGCAAAATCTTATTTTAAACTTTATAATAACTTATATGGAAATACTAAGGAATATATCTCAAATAAACGAAAAATTAATAGACCTCTTTGGTTTTAAGGAAGAAGACCTTGAAAACTTTTTAAATGAGATAATGGACGATGAATTAATTAAGAAAACGGTGGAAAACGTAGGGAATATAAGCGAGAAAAAAGCCGAGCTTAATTCGCTTCGCGAGCTTATATTTCAACTTCAAGACTATTTAACTCCGTTAGCAAACTTAATTAAAATGCTTTTATACTCTAAAAATTACGATTTAATTTACGACCTTATTACAAAAATTTTCGTAGGGCAAATAGGAAGCATTCGCTATCAAAGTAAGTCCTCTACCAACTTTACCGAACGCTACTTTGATAGATTTATAGAAATAGTAAAGAATTGTAAAATTCCAAGCGAAGCATACATTCCATTCATAGCAAGCATTTTTAAAACGGAACAGCTAGACGGCATAGCGCTTTGGAAAAGGCCGGCACTTGAATATTTACAAAATTTTTATAACGAAAATGAAGATTGGCTCTTAAAATTTGTAAATTCTAACCCGGAGCAGAAGTACGGAATACTAGAAGCCATAGTGCAGTTTAACACCATGAAGGGTGTAGCGCTACTAATAGACAACTTTACAAACGAGCAGTTAGAAGAAGAGCTTGAACATAGCCTTCAAATTATAAAGGAACACAAGCGCGACATTTTAAACTATATGGATAGGGAAATGGTGAGCGCGGATGAAGATAAACTTGCTAAGTTTACGCAAATTATGCTTGCCATGGATAACGACCCAGAAGTAGTTTCTAGGCTAAAAGATTTATACGATAGAACGGAATCTGAAAAGGTTCGAGAGCTTATTTCAAACAAGTGGGGCATATCTGAAACTATGAACATAAAAACTGAAAAACAGTTTTTAAACGCCGTTCGAAGAAAAATTAAGGAGCCGCAAGAGCGTTCGCTTGGCGTTCCATTTGATTCTTTACACGTAAAACTAAAAAGCGGCTATCCAGCGGACAACGCCGTTTATACCTTTATAATCTATCTATTTAAAGAAGAGAAAAATTTAAAGAATTTAAACAAGCTTAAAATTTTAAAAACCAACATATTAGACGAAGATTCCGTGCATGAATTTGCCTATAAAATGTTTAAGGTGCTATCTTCTAAGCCAGATATAAACCAAGCAAAGTGGTGTATAAGAATGTTCTGCCTTTTCGCCGATAGCGAACTTTTAAAAGAAATTTACGAGTTTTTAATAGATTTATTTAAAGAAGGCAGAAACAAAGAAGGAAGGTATTTAGCTTTGTGTTTAATAAATTGCGGCTATAAGGATATTGTAAACGTATTTAGAAGATTGCTAACTATTCAAAATGAATACATAAAGGAAAATATAGATTTTTTCATAGATGAACTTTCTCGTGCTACAAGCACAGATAAAAACGAGCTTTTAGATATGTTAGTGCCGGACGTATTCACGGAAGAAGAATACGAAAAGCAAAAGTTAAGGCTTTACGACGCCTTTATAAGCGGCAGATTATATACAAAGGACGAGTTCAAACATCTATTTTTATACAATCCAATTTACAAAGAGCTTGGTAAAAATTTAGTTTTTGGAGAATATAAGTTTGGAAGGCTTCATAACGCCTTTGTAATAGAGAATGACGACATAAAATTTTTAATAGGTCAACCGCTTCCAGAACAAGAAGTAGAGGGCATAGACGGCAAAGTAGGAATTGGCATTATTCATTCACTAGACTGCGATTTTAGGTATGAAAAGATATTCAATTACTACGAAAATCCACCTTTCACGCAGTTTAAGGCCATAAACTTCGACGTAACGGACATAAATAGGTCCAACATATCGGTAAATAGGTTTATAGGAACTTTTGTAGACGCTAAAAAGTTCTTTGAAATGATGAAGAGATACGGTTTTAAAATAAACAAGACGGAAGAAGAGATAGAGTTCACGTCTATGGTGCATGAAATGCCAACGTTAAACCTTTTAACAGAAGTAGAGTTTGAAAGCAAACAAACGGAGAACTCTCTCACGTGCACAATAGGTGCAATAAGGTTTTATAACTTAGATTCCACCATGAAGGCAAAAGATAAGTTTATAACGCAAAAATCCAATGCATTAAGCATCTCTGCCATACCGTACCGTTTCTACGATTTTGTTTTAAGCGCCGTATATTATTCGAGTATTAAATAAAGGGGAGTTCAGTTATGAAAAAGAGATTAAAAATTATATCTATAGTAACGTCTTTATGTTTATGTTTAACATTACTATTAGTAGGAGTATATGCGGCTAGTAGTGTTGCTCTAGATATTACAAGCACCATACAATTTACGTCTAATGGCGCTTATGTTATGGCAACTGGACAAGTTTATAGAGGAACAAGTTCAACGTTTACGGATTCAGATAAATTATTAGAAACAGACCGACCAGATGGAGATATGGCTGTTAGTCCAAGTTATAGTTATAAAGGTCACTCTTATGAACCAGTTAGTTCAGCAGATGATACACCTAATGGCTCACCAGCTACAGATTTACCTGATTGGACAATAGGTGCAGTTGAATTATTAAGTGACGAGCCTTATATTAAATATGAGATAGTGTTTAAAAATTATGGAGAAAGTACAATAGAGATTAATATTAACGGGATTCCTTCAGATATAGAAGGTGTAAACATACAAAGTGATTCTACATTAATTACAATAGCGTCTAATACAGAAAAAACTTTTAATGTTTTAATAGAATTAACTGATTTTAGAACAAGTTTTGAAAATGTAAATTTTAGTATAAATACAGATATTCATAAATATGATGAACCAGGTGAAATGTTCACTTATAGCTATAAAGTATATAATTATAATGCAGTAGAAGGTGAGATACCAGGTATTACTATTGAACAAGCACAATCATTTTTAAGTCATTTTAAATTTTATGATGACGGAGTTGAGTTTGAATTAACGGCAATTTCTGGAACTTTTCAAGTAGAAGATGGTTCAGTTCTTACTGCAGAAGTAATATCTCAGTATTCTGTTTTTAATTCTGGTATAATACAGTTTGCCCCAGATGGTGCAGGTACTATATTACGCATTTATAATTCCGTTGGTGAAATAGTATTTGATGCTTATGGTGGAGGCGTAAGTGGTTATGCTATTAATCATTCTTCTTATACAGTTAACGGAAAATAAAAAATCTAGCTTTTGCTAGATTTTTTTGTTTTATCTACGCTATATTTCGCTTTTTAAATACTATTAACGAAGCAAGGTTGAATACAAGTATTATTCCAAGTAGATAACCTAGGCTTAAACCTAAGGAGCCGTCTATAATTGTGTTAAAGGTTAAAAAGCCACCGCTAGAACTAGCTCCACCAAAGTATTTAAATATGTCTAAGTGTGCAATTGGTAGCCACTTGAACCAGGAAACGCCAACCATAAGCATATTGCATAGAACTGTTGCTACATACACTATAAAGGAAGTTAACACTGCCACTGTGCTAGAACGGAAGATAACGGAAAGTAGAAGGGCAAGTGAGATATAGAAAATTAGGTTAAGTATGCAACTTGCAAGGTATATTAGCATTACTACAAATGGGTGCACAACAGCCACTTGGCTTGCGTTTATTACAAGTAAAACATTAGGAAGGTTTACTCCAAACATTACAGCGCCAACTATAAACGACGCCACAAAAGATACTAGAAGCAGTATTAACATAAACGCAATACAAGCCACAAATTTGCCAAGATATATTTTATTTCTAGTGTAGGGGCGAATTGCAAGCATCTTCATAGTTTTTCCTGTATGTTCGCCGGCAATTAAGCCCGAGCCGAAGAACAAGCAGAACACTGCAATTATAAAGGTTAAAATCTGCATAGCATAAATTGTGAAATCGTAAGCAGACGTTTCAAAACCCGCAGTTGTGCCAAAGTTGAAGTTATTGGCAAAATCTATATCGTAATTGCCGGTATTTAAAAGGTAAGTATTTTTTGTAAGAGTTTCTTCTAATGTGTATTTATTTATGTCTTCAAAACCTACATAGCTATTTAATGCGGAATTAGAAAGGTTAGAGGTCTTTAATAGGGTATAGGAATTTTCTAAACACTCTTTTGCCATTAAAACTATGCTTTTATAGTTAGAAAACATATTATTTAAAGCTTCAATATCTTCGTCTTGGCTACTGCCAACATGAGAAGTGTAATATTCTTCAATCTGCCTTTCGTATACGTTTAGCTTGCTATCTGTGTCTGTTACAATGTTGTAATAATAATCTTCTACTATTTTATCAATTTCTGTGGCATCAAGAGTAATTTCTTGCAAATTGTTTGTTATTGAATATACATTATTTGAAAAGTTGCGGCTTTCGTTTAAAAAGTTTGCTAGTTCAATTAAGTCGTCTTTATCGTAGTTTGTGGTAACGGTAGGTAAGTCGTTATTAAGCCTTTCAAAAAAGTTCTTTAACCTATTTAGTTGCCCCGACGTAATGTAATAATCTATATCCGTTTCAATTGTGGAAAGGTAAACTTGAACATCTAACACTAAACTTTTAAAGTTAGATAGGTTTTGCCTAACTGGCGTAAGGCTAGTTTCGTTATCTACCGCATTTAAAATGCTGGAATGAAATATTTTAAAAGCTTCCTCTGCACGACGAATAATATTTTTTAACTCGTCTAATTTAGACGTTCCGTTGTTTATGTTGTAGGTGAAGTTGTTTATTTCGTCCACAACGCCGGAAAGTTCGGCTATAATAGAATTTTTTTCGCTTTGAAATTGCGTGTGAATTTCCGTAGTGTTTGCGCCTTCATAGACTATTCTTGTATCCGTTCTAACGGTTGGATTATAAAGTATTGCAACTAAAACTAAGGCAACAACTAAAAACCCTGCCATTAAAAATATGGCTGGTCGTTGAAATAACTTGTTTAGTTCTGCTCTTGCTAGTCTAAAAACTTTCATAAATCTTCCTTTTAATTGATGTTAGAGTGTTTTCCTACAATGTTTAAGAACATATCTTCAAGCGAGTAGTCCACTTCGCCAGCGCTATAAACTGGTACCTTATTTTTGGTAAGCATAACTATAATTTTAGCAAGGTCGGATTCCGACGCGTTGAATAGCACCTTGTTTCCACAAATTCCAACCTTAATGTTAAAGCCATCTTGAATAAGTTTTCCAGCAAAGTTTGGCGTGCCAACCTTTACGTAAGTGGAGCCGTTTTGCGCGTAGCGCTGTTTAATTTCGTTTAGCGTTTTAATTTCTATAAGTTTTCCGTTGTCTATAATGGCAATTCTATCGCAAAGGCTTTCCATGGTGGAAAGAATGTGGCTGGAAATGAGTATAGACGTACCGCGCTCTTTTGTAAGCCTTTTTAAAAGCATTTTAATTTCTTTTATGCCGTTTGCATCAAGCCCGTTTGTGGGTTCGTCTAGCACAAGTAGCTTTGGGTCATGAAGAAGGGCTTGGGCAATGCCAAGACGCTGTTTCATACCAAGTGAGTAATTTCTAACCTTATCGTTAAGCCTTCTAGATAGCCCAACAATGCTGGCTACTTCCATTATTTTAGATTTTTTAATGCCTTTATAAAGGCTTGCGTAGAACTTTAAATTGCCGTAGCCGGTAAGGTAGGGGTAAAGGTAAGGCGTTTCAATAAGCCCGCCCACGTTTACAATTGCCTTTTCAAAGTCTGTTTGCACGTTTTTCCCGCAGATATAAACGTTTCCGCTAGTTATGCTAGTTAAGCCTAAAATCATTTTCATGGTAGTGCTTTTGCCAGCGCCGTTAGCGCCCAAAAAGCCTAAAATTTCCCCATTTCTAACGGAAAAACTAACGTCGTCCACAGCTACACGCGTTCCATAAATTTTTGTTAAATTTTCAACTTGTAATATGTTTTCCATAAACTTAAAGTTATTTTATCACAAAACAACGCTTTTGCCAAGTTAAAAAACGTAATTTATAAAATTAGCATAAAATACAAGGGGAGATTTTGTATGAATATATTAGTTTTATTTGGCGGAAAAAGCTCTGAGCACGATATTTCCGTCATAACAGCCTTGCAGGCTATAAACGCCATAGATAAAGTAAAATATAACGTTATTCCCGTGTATGTAACAAGAGAAGGCAAGTGGCTTACGGGAGAAAAGCTGCTTTTTAAGGAAACGTATTTGAATTTTAACGAGAAAAATTTTAAGGAAGTAAGTTTAAATTTTGGCAAAAGTGAAATTGAAATAAAAAAGGTAATTTCAAAGAAAATAAAGGTGGACTGTGCTCTACTATGCCTTCACGGCTTAAACGGGGAAGATGGCACTGTGCAAGGCGCGTTGGAACTTGCAAATATTCCTTACACGTCGTCTAATGTTTTAGGTAGCAGCGTTTGCATGGATAAAATTATTATGAAAGATATCTTTAAAGCGAACAACATGAGCATTGTAGACTACGTATGGTTCACGCGCGAGGAGTTTGAAGCAAACGAAGATGAGATTTTAGACAAAATCTATTCAAAAATAGATTATCCGTACATAGTAAAGCCGTGCAGTTTAGGAAGTAGCATAGGCATATCTAAATGCGAGTGCGAAGACGACCTAATATACGCCATAGAAGTAGCATGTAAATACGATAGCAGAATAATAGTAGAAAAGGCAGTGGAGAATTTAAGAGAAATAAACTGCGCGTGCATTGGATATGGCAACAAGGTTAGAACGTCTATGCTAGAAGAGCCTGTTTCATGGAATAAATTTTTAAGTTTTAAGGATAAATATTTAAGTTTTAGTAAGTCAGCCACGCGCGGAGAGCCCAATTTAGAAGAAGATATTAAAGAAAAGATAAAGGAAACCGCAGTTAAAGCCTTTATTTCAACGTGTCAGAGCGGCGTTGTTAGAATAGACTTTTTATTAGATAGCCTATCGGGCGAACTTTTTATAAATGAAATCAACACCATTCCTGGAAGCCTTGCAAACTACCTTTTCCCAGAGCACTTTGGAAAGCTAATAGACGAGCTTATAACCCTTGCAATTAAAAGGGAAAACGATAAAAAGAAGAATAATTTTAGCTATAAATCCGCCGCGCTTTTCGAGTATATAAAGAATAGCGGAAAAATGGGAACAAAAAAATATTAAAAAAATTAGAACAAATGTTTGACAAATTAAAAAGCGTATGTTAAACTCTCCTTGTAAGAAATAAAGGAGAGTTTTATGCGTCAATTTTTAATACTTGGTATATTCATATACATATATAGGAGCGGCAAAACCACCACGAAGGAGATAGCGGAAAGGTTTGAAGTGTCGCCGCGCACTGTGTATAGGTATATAAACAGCATATGTGAAGCCGGGGTGCCAATAATAACCAAAGCCGGCTATGGTGGTGGAGTGTATATAATGGACGGCTTTAAACTAGAAAGTTTATTTTACACGGAAGACGAGCGAAGGAAGATAGAAAAGGCGTTAGCGTAAATAACAGCCATTTGACAAATTTATAATAAAACGCTATAAATAAAAAGGGGTTTTAAATGGAAATGTCTTTTTAATAAAAAACCGCTAAGAGAGTTTTGGGGTTCACCCAGAGTTACTTAGCGATTTTTTTTATGTCTAAAATATCCCAGCAAAGCTTTGAAAGCCTTTGTGCGAAATTATACTCTCGGCAAGGTCGCGTTTGGCGGCGGGCATCTTTACGGAAATTCCGCACGACAGGTTTAAACTTCGTGGCGTGTTTATTATTTGAAAAGGAACGTTATATCCTCTAAGTATGCTAGCAAAGCTAAGTGTTTCCGTTCGCGCTTTGAAAACAACTATTATATAGTTCATAATTTTCTCCTAACAATTATGTTTTTTCTCTCATATCATTATACTAGGAGATTTTATAAAAAGTGATATATCTAGATAACAGCGCCACCACTTTCCCTAAGCCAAAAGAAGTGCAAAAAGCCCTAAATGATGTTTTTACAAAGTATGGCGCTAATCCCGGCAGAAGTGGTCATTCCTTTTCGCTTGCATCTGCACTTAAAGTGAATGAAGTTAGAGAAGACGTAGCTGATTTTTTCAACGTATCTAGGCCGGAGAAGGTTATTTTCACGTCTGGCTGTACGGAAGCTTTGAACTTAGCTATTCTTGGCAGCGTGCAGGAAGGCGGACATGTAATTTGCACTGTTAATGAACACAACTCCGTTTTAAGACCGCTCTTCGAGCTTAAAGCAAAGGGACTAATAGACGTAACGGTGGTCGAACCGGAAAATTCTGCGCGTTTAACCGTATCCGATATAGTAAAACACATTCGCCCAAACACTTACATGGTTTGCGTGAATCACGTTTCAAACGTAGACGGCATGGAAGCCGAACTTGAAGCAATAGGGGAGCTGTGTGCGGAACATTGCATATATTTTTTAGTGGACGCCGCTCAAAGTGCTGGGCACAAAGTTATAGATATGCAAAAGCAAAACATAGATTTTCTAGCACTCGCTGGGCATAAAGGGCTTTACGCCTTACAGGGCGTGGGAGCTTTGTGTTACAGCGCAAAGGCAAAACTTTTGCCAATAAAATTTGGCGGAACGGGCACGGATTCTATAAACGTGCGTCAGCCGCTTGAAGCTCCGGAAGCTTTTGAAAGCGGAACAATTGCCACGCCGGCAATAATATCCCTTGGCGCAGGGCTCAAATTTGTTAAAGAACATTACTTTGAAATAGAAGAAAAACTCGACGACTTAACAACATATTTAAATTACGAATTAAGAAATATAGACGGCGTAAAGGTCTACACGCACCCAGATAATTCAAACGGCGTGCTTTCCTTTAATATTAGAGATATGCCGTCCACAGACGTTTCTAGCATTTTAGATGAAAAATATAAAATTTGTTCTAGAAGCGGCTTGCACTGCGCTCCGTTAAAACATAAATTCAACGGCACCACTTATCAGGGCAGTGTCAGATTATCACTCTCATATTTTTCGACTTTTACAGAAATTTCTAGAACTTTAAAGGCAATAAAAGAAATAGCCAAAGGTTAGTTATCAACAAGTAGCGGGCCAACAATTCTTAGCTTAAAGTATGGGTGAGAAAAGAACTCGGCAAGGGTAACGCCAAGGCCGGAGCAAATTTTTCCCAAAGTGCTCATAGTGCAACTAGAAGCCTTACTTTTCATAAAGGAATTTAATGTAGAAGTGGTCACGCCCGCGCGAGTTGCGAGCTCATTTTCCGAGATATTCAAACTTTTCATAAGTTCTTTAATTCTTTTTTTAATTGCTTCTGAAATTGTGATTTCCATACCATTAGTTTAGCCATTTATTTAAAATTATCCTTACGCTTTTTCGTATTTTTGCAAAAAATCGTAAATTTTTTTATAAATTTAGCAAACCTTTACGATATTTCGTAAAAATATATAAATATTAGCCGCTTTACCATGCATTTTTGTTCAAGCTGTATCTTGACAGGAAGTGAAAGTAAAAGTTTCTAAAAAAGGTATTAATTTCGCTTGACAAAAATGCGGGGGGGGGGTAAAATAAGAAAAATTTCTTCACTTATGGCGGTTTTGCTAGCGCAAAAGCACGCCACTATCGTTTGAAATTTTTCTTAATACGCACCAAACGCAAACTCCAGCTTCGCTTGGGAGTT
>ERZ1643247.2450-NODE-2450-length-14658-cov-8.142026_pt1 | contig 14658 bp, 17 predicted proteins | sample MGYA00579264_ERZ1643247 | MGnify/ENA primary metagenome ERZ1643247 (study PRJEB29033, sample SAMEA4952262) | chicken gut metagenome | biome: Broiler Chicken; feature: Gastrointestinal Tract; material: Caecum | place: Ireland | collected 2018 | study: Broiler... | reverse complement strand
TACCAAAAAGGAGCCATTTTTTACCAAAGCCACAAAGTTTTTTACACTACCTTTCTGTTTGTTTGCCCATCTCTGCAGCGCACAGACAGTATCTTCACCCATGTACCCGTCAACAGTAACTCCAAGCTTTTTCTGCCATGCCATGATCGTCTTCTTGCCCATGAATCCGTCGTCTTTTTCTCCGACGTACCTCTGCATGGCGCCGATCAGATCCGAGCCGTTCCCCGTACCTTTGAAATCCCATGAACCAGAAGCAGCTCTGAGCAAATATTTCTTCTGAGCAGGATCCTGGTTTGATACAATCCCGTCAACCGGAGTTTTAAATATCCGCTGAAGTCTTTTCGTGGTGTCTTTCCCCCACCATCCGTCCACTTTAAGCTGCTCCGCCTTTGACACCGCAGCACCCGGTTTGGATGTACTCGCGGCCGGTTTGGACGTACTGGAAGAACTTGAAGTTGCCCCCGCAATCTCAGAAAACGGAAAATTCTTACCAGGGCAGGATGTAGCGCATACATCACTATGCTTCTGCACCTTGCTGATACCGTATTTCTTTTTCAGAGATGCCACCAGTTCTTTACCAGCATTCTTCTGTTTATCTGACATCTTTTCTGTCGTGAAATCCCCTTCAAAGCAGATACCAATGCTATCTGAGTTCGATCCAGACGCATGAGCTCCCACTGCCTTTTCCGGTCTCAGTCTGTACACTTTTCCGTCTTTGCGCACAAGAAAATGATACCCTGCTCCTGCCCATCCATTTCCCAGATGCCATCTATGGATATCTTCTGCGCTACATGTTTCCGCGTCCGCATGGTGCAGGATCAGCCGCGTTGTTTTACTTCTGTTACTCAGGCTTCCAAAACTAAGGTTTGTTTCAATAATATTCATGTATGTACTCCTTCCCGTTGCGACGTCGCAACACACTATATAATTGGTTTTACTCTCCAGTGATCTCCGTTATCCGCCCACAGATCAACCCACTCTCCGTCACGACGGATATGGTCTATCTGATCAGACGCACAAACAACGGCATATATTTTAAAGGGAAGCACGCCGCCGTACTCCCGCACTGTATTACTGATCTCCTGATTCGTCATTGTCTGACGCCTGTCCTGTTTTGTCGCTAACCTGGCTCTGAATATTTTTAACAATCGGAGTCAGAAAAGCCGGAATATTCACGCCCATATCCTTCAAATTTTCGAGGATACTGATCAGCTCATTGCATATAATCCAAATTGCCACAATGCATGCAATCAGGAAATCAAACGGCATAGATATCCCGATCTTATCCGTCGTATAAATAAGCAGCTGGTCGATAATAGCTCCAACAACAACGAGCAGCCACATGCACACTTTTTTGATTATTCCCCGAATACTTTTGTAGCTGCTGATACTGCCATCTCCGTCCTTTTTCCGATAAGGAGACGCCCCCAGCCCGGTGATATAGTCAATCACGCTGCATGCAACCATGAGCAGGACCGGAATCGCCAGATCTCCCAGAAGCGCAGAAATAAATGCAAAAATTGCGGTGAATACCGCTTTTATAGCTGTTGCCTGTTCCATCTTTTTCATATACCTCACTTTCCTTTCTTATTGTCTTTTCGCTAATGCAGCACGCATAAAAATAAGACCGTAAACCGGTCTGTCTCTGATGCTCATATGTATCACCTGCCTTATATACCAATTAATAAGCCGCAATCCACGTCGCAGACCCTATATATTTCTTCGGGCCAGATGCAGATGAATCCACGTTATACATAACTACAGAAAATCCCGAGCTGTACGGATATACTCCAATCCGCGCGCCTATCTCTGACGTGCCGTATCCATCAACATATTTACAGTCAATCGGCGGAGCTACTGCAGCTCCATTTGTCCCGAAAAGTCCACTATACGTTGATTCAATCTGACCAAGTGATGTATTTGCAGGAATAACTTTATTCTGTGCGGTGACCGCAATCTCCGCACATACTAATTTCACTGTATACGGAGACACATTAAGCCCGAATTCAAATACTGTCAATTTTCCGGCTATCGTAATTCCCGACACGCTCGAAATACTTGTAAAAACATCCGAAATGTCAATCTGCTGAATCTTATTAAGTCTTGGATACCATGTCCCCAGATCAGAAAACCATTTTTGGATTTTCCCGAATAAGGCAGCAACAGTCTCCCCGGACTCTATGTTCTCCCGCTCGGCCGCTTCTTCAAATTCAACTGCAACTCCGGGAAGATTTTCGATATCTCCTGGATCCCCCTTATCTCCAGGGTCTCCTTTGTCCCCTTTATCTCCCTTTGGAAGCACAAAATCGAAAACTGCGTCCTTAGCAGTTCCGGAATTTGTAACTGTTGCCTGCGTCCCCGGGTCGCCGATTGTGACCTTTCCTGCTTTAACAGACGCAGAATAATTTCCTGCAGCTGCATTCTGCTGGATCTGCTGTGATGCCTGATTCGCAGAATCCGCAGCCTGCTCCGCGGCCTCTTTAGCCGTCTGAAATGCCTTCTGTCTCTGCGATTCAGCACTTGCCCTCTCTTTTTCAGCCTGGACACGGTCAGATTCCGCCTGTCCATACGCTGTTACTTTTTCCGTATTTTCTTCTACTTCACTGTTAATTTTTTCTGCAAGAGATACCAGGCTTCCTCTAACCTCTTCCCCATATACAGCTTCTTCAAAAGCCTGTACTTCCTCGCTGATATCAGCCATCTTTTTCACCGTCCTTTTCAGAAGATTCCCATTCTGCCCGTGCGGCTGCGAACTCTCGTTTTGCCACAGCGCTGATTCCGGACAGATATTCACCGATAATCATTTCAAGCAGAAACGGCGGAAGCTCACTCGTTTCCACTACCTTCCCCAGATTCTGTCTGAAGTCCTCTATTCTCACCTGCAACGGCTTTACCTTCTCCATGCGAAACAGCTCCTTTCATGTTTACTGAAATCTGTTCTTTGTCCTTCGCAGTTTTTGACTGCTCGCCCTCTTTAATAATCATGTTATTTCCTCCCGCATCAACTCCGTGGCGCGCTGGTAATCACCCCGGTTGAAACGTCAATCTCGCTGTAGGTCCAGCCGATTGTGCCGTCACCATTATCCCGTATTTCCGTTACAATGGGGATAGTTCCGGTCCATCCCTTATAGCCCCCGGCCTGCAGATTCTGTACCTTTACATTTTTTAATGAGTAGTTATGCATATCAACATCACACCCTGCATGCAGCCCCAGAGAACTATACATACTGCCACTCCGGGCGAATGTCCAGATAGTAGTGTAATCATCCGCAGAACTATTTTCTTTATATGCCCATGACATGTACTTTCCCTGCACTTCCAGATCGAACACAAGCCCTTTATGTGAATTATTACTTGCCCACTGGTTTGTTCCGATTTTTCCAACATAATAGCCGTCCCGGTAAAAATGATTTCCGTCTTCGTCGAACGTAGATCTTTTCTTGCTGTCTGATACACCATTATCGTATATTGAGATTGCTCCAGCCGTTATCTGCACATACTTGCTCGCATCATTAAATCCGATCAGAACCCGGTCATAATACTGCTGCATATAAGACCCGAATTCGCCTTTGCTTACTTTCGTTTCTACCAGATCACTTGCTACCTTCAGAGATGCGGCCAGATCTACTTCTACACCGGTTGCCCTTGTCACCTCTGCCTGAATCAGATCCTCTGCAACATCAAACTTTGCGGTCACGGTAGTGTCGATCTCATCCGTCACAGATGTCTTATACTCTGCGGACAGCTTCTCAGCTGTCACAGATCCGGCCTTGATAAACTCGCCCAGGATCACGCCGTCAATCGTCCAGGCATTTTTATACGGCCCGTCAAAACCATCCCTCGAAAAACCAATACCATTCATGTTCACCTGCATGACCAGAGTGGCATCTTCTTTCGACGGAGCATTCATGTACAAATCTCTGAGCCATTTCCCCTCTTCATCATATTCTGTGATTTTATAGCCGCCTTTTGATCCGGTCATCATTGCAGTTGCATTGTCAATTGCGCTCTGAAACCAGGCTGTTGTCTGACGGACATTTTCCTGCTGAAGCTGATTTGCCCGCTTCTGTGAATCGGCCACGCCATCCACATAAGTCTTGATCTGCGTATCGCCGACCTGAAGCTTATTCTGGTGTGGATTCTGAAAATATATAGTCATTGACTGCACGGGGAAATATTTATCTATGCCAAATACTTCCGCAATGACTTTCGCATAATCCCCTATGAAAAACGAGTCATATTCGCTCTGCAGTTCTGATAAATCCAGGGCTGTTAAATTCAGAACCATTGTTTCATACTGATTTTCTTTCAGCCATTCTTCGCCCTTTTCTTTCAGGTTTTCCGGAATTGTTACGTCATCAAAATGAACAACTGCTTTTTTCCATCCAAAACGGTCAACCGCATCTTCCAAATAGACATAATTCTTTCCATCATTCACACTGGTTATATCCGTATATGCCTCCAGCGCTTCAATGGGACTGTCCTCTAATCGCGCCCCTAAGGGGATGCAGGCCGTGTAAAGCTGAAGGGCGCTTATGCTTTCAGTATAATCGAGCAGATTATCTCCAAAACAGATCGGCTGCTCTATGCGCTGGCCATATTCTTCAAGAGTAATCCAGTCCAGATACCGTTTTCCATCCACTTTCCGGATCCGGAGGTATCCGCCAAGCCGGCCTATCAGCTTATCCATAATCGCATCCAGGGTATTCTCATAGTTCGTATATCTGTACAGGCTGTCGTTGGAATCGTGGATCGTCACAATCCCGACGTAAAACTTTTTCCTGTCTTCAACCTGACTGTTATGAATGTTCAGGAACGTCTCTAACATCTGCCGCGGTGTAAGATCATGGTATTCTGCCGGATCCTGAATGGACGCTTTCAAAAAATCAAGCTCTCCTGCCGCATAAAGATCTTTCATTCCGTAGTAATCTTTTTCACTTTCCGCAACCTCTCCGCAGAATATTTCTTTACCATCCTTCAAAACAGTAACCATAGACCAACCGTTCTGTATTTCAGAATACAGCGGATTTGTAGGGGGTACCAGACAGGAAAAAGAGCCGGCGGAATTTAACGCCAGTTCCGCCTTGCTATCCAGTATCACACATTCTTCATCTCCCGGATAGAAAAGCAGTTTTTCATCCAGATAAATTTCATAGCTCATAGGCTGCCACCTCTGTATTCAATCGTCAGGGTTCCCCTTCCCTGGAATTTCAAAGTAACATCTTCTCTGCCGACACGAATCTGCGGGAAACGGTTTCTCCCTTCTTTCAGCTGATAGGTTTTTCCGTTAAATTCTACCTGTAAGGGATCCTGTGTTATTTCCTGGACCCAGAATACCGGCGGAATCCCAGTATTGCCTGCCGCAATAAAAATCTGCTGATCATCTTCTGTGATTTCAATATCAACTAATTCCCGTATCACTCCGGAGCAGAAATTAAAGCTGTCCCACTCCCACTTTTCAGCGGAAGAAAACTGCTCATATTTGTAGGGATCTACATCCGCGGTAATAGAAAATGAAGTGATCATAGGATTCAGGCGGTCAAATTCCACTTTACATGTCCCGAAATAATAGAAGCCTTTGTCATCATCCAGGGTAATCTTTTCCTTTCGCCCATGTATTTTATTCGCAATCTCACTTGCCTTCTGGAACATCACGCCATACTGTTCTGTAATGGCCTCAAATGTCATTTTCAGTGTCCGGTTCTCAAACCGCGGCTCACCACCGGTTAATGTATCGGACAGGTCAATGCTTCCGTTCCCGGAAGGGACAGACACCTTGTATTCTTTTTTTACGGGCTCTGACAGCTCAATCTTCTGCAGATACAGTTCCCAGTCTTTCCAGGTATGGTATTCTCCGATTTGAACTCCAACCATCAATAATACCCCTTTCTTCTCGCTTCCTTTCCGAAGTCGTCGCTTACCATAGAAACGATCTCGCGTCGGATCTCACGTCCGCCGATCTCTATAATGATTGTTGCGTTTTTTGCAACTCCTTCCCCGGTCCGGTCAGAATACAGCCTGTTCTCCTCTGCTGTCAGGACACGCTCTCCTTTGTGCAATACCGCCTGATACCCGTCGTAAGGTACGTTGTCAAGGCCATTGTAATTGTAGCTTCTGGCCCTGTTAATCGCATCCACGGCAGCATTAAATCCACTCATAACAGCATTTACAGTAACACGAATTGTCCTATCTCTGGTTACATAGTCAATTTCATCATCAATAGACTCCAAAGAAGTTATAGTTCCATTTTTATCTACTTTAATTTTAACCGGTACACCATTTATTTTTACAATTCCTTCACGGGTACCATCAGCGGCTTCTGTAACATCTTCGAATGCTCCGACTACATCTCCACTTGCATTTACGACCTGTTCTGATCCGTCCCGTGCTTTTACAACTACCGTGGCAAGTGAATTTCCTAATAAAGTAAAAGACAAATCACTATCATATGCCATGTCTCTCGTAGCTCCGGCTATATCTGATGTATACCCTCCAATTTCATTATTTGCTGCATCATACATGCCTATAATAGTTCCTGTTGTTTCGTCATAATTCACTATAACTCTTTCATTGTGGCCCGTAGTAGTATTATACATATAGTAACAGCCGGATTCTGTAATCAGATTTAAGTCCTTATACCGGGTTTGCATATCCGCAAGTGCTTTCTGGCTGGCTTTATCTGACTCCGTCAAAAGCTCACCATTAAATTTATTGATTTCATCCAACATCTTCGGATTGTTTTCCCGGATGATTTCAAGATAATCATCATACAATCCCTGTTGTTCCTGCACTTTCCGATCCCGGTCGGCTTCGAGATCTGCGATCTGCTTTTCCGCATTTGCCCGATCTTCCCCTGTCATGTCAGCAAGCGCGGCTTTTTGCATATCTATCTGTGTATTGTATGATGCCTGAATCTGAAGAATTTCTTCCTCTCTGATCTTGGCTTTCTCCTGAAGAAGTTCAGAAGCCGACTCCAAATCCATATTCTTCGCCCGCAAAGTAAATTCATTTTTTGCGTAGAGCATTTCTTCTTCGTTTCCTGCGAGTGATTCCAGTTCGATTCGCCGGACCTCAGCGTAATAGTTTTCTATCTCCTCAATTTCTTTGTCATTCAGAGCTCTTTTTTCTTCAAAAGCTTTCTGTTCAATTGCATTAATCTCGCTTTTTATCTCAGTAATCCTTGAAGTACTTGTGTCATAATTCTGGTCCCAGTAGTCCAGAAGCTGCTGCTCTCCTTCATCAATGATCCCATCATCCGCCACAAACAGCTCCGCCAGGCCTCTATTCATTTCTTCCTTTTTTGCCTGGATTGTAGCGATTGCCTCATCACAGGCCTGCTCTATCCGGCTGTTAAATTCAGCACTTTCCTCTTCCGTGATAACTCCATCAAAACCAATTTCCTGCATGAAAATAGACAGATTCTGTACATCCTCTGCCGACTTCTCTACTGCCTCCTGGAACTCCGGACTTATATTTTCCGAAAAGTCTTTGTACACAAAGCCCATCTCTTCCAGTTCTTCGCGGGTATATTTTGTCGTACCGCTAAGATCGGCAAAAACCTTTTCCAGCCAGGACATTTCTTCCCGGGATTTCAGGACAGTTGAATTCATAAGTTCGCCCTGTTCATGGATGGCATATATCCCGGCGCCTACAAGAGCGATCCCACCGGCCACAGGTGCACATGTTCCTAACAGCCCAGTCAATGTCCCGGTTAGTCCCGACGCCCCGACGGCCGTGGAAGTTGTTCCAGCAGCCGCTGCAGCCGCTGCCTGAGAGGAACCGAATATACCTAAGGCTTTTGAAGTTCCACCGAGTACACTGGACAATTTCGTATACACGGAAATTCCGCCGCTGATTGTCTTAATTACCGGTCCTGCCGCCGCAGCCAATGCCCCGAATGTGATAACATTCTTTGCAGTTTCCGTATCCATGTCTTCCATCATATCGGCAAAATCTTCAACACCCTCTTTGACCTCCGGAAGAATATCCTCCCCGATATCCAGCAGGACTTCTCCAAGCGGAAGCAGGGAATCCTTGAATTCCCGGGCAAGAGAAGTAGCACGGGCAGAAAAAGTATTATTCAGGCCCTCACCAGCCCGCTCCGTGGCCCCTTCCACGCCCTCCAGGCCGCCTTCAACATCTGCCAGGGATAAGATAACCGTCTCGCCCAGATCCTCCCACATGGTTCCGAAAAGGTTTACTCCGGCGATATTACGTTCAACCGGATCCTCAATACTTGCCAGTCCTTCCAGCGTCTCCTGGAAAGCCGCTTTTGCGGTATCGCCGCCGGCGGCAAATTTCTGAGCCATTTCATCTGCGCTCAGGCCCATTGCTTCGAATCCCTGTTTCGTTGTATCAGATCCATCTACCACACGAATAGAGAGTTCTTTCAGTGCATCACCAACCTTATCCAGGTTAAAGGCACCGTTCTCGGCGCCCTGGATCATCAGCTGCATAGCACTGTCAGCATCCAGGCCCAGCTTCACAAACTGAGGAGAATACTCCCGGAGAGTATCAAGCATCTCCCCGCTGTAATTGGCGCCGTTCTGAAAGCCGTATGTGATGATATCCAGCCCCTCCGACACATTTTCGATCAGGCCGCTGCTTTTCATAACCTGAACAGTTCTTGTCACCTCATCTGCATTTGTATCAAACAGGGCGGTAATCGTCTCGATCTGCTCCAGCGTGCTCTGGGTCATATCTTCTGTCCAGTCTTTTGATTCCCGGACGTTCTGACGCAGGAGAGCCAGATCGGCTACACATGACTCAATACTGTCTCCGTATCCATTCTCATAGACATTCTGAGCTACTTCCTGAAGCTGCTCAGTCTCCTCTGCAGTGAGTCCCAGCTGCCCCTGGAGCATGGCCATGCTGTTCTCCGCATCTATCGCAAACTTACCAACTGCAGTCCCGGCAGCAAGAAGGGGAGCTGTAACGCCTACTGTCAGGATATTTCCAACCTTTGAAAGGGAATCACCGACTTTAGAAGTAGATTCCAGTTCTTTGCTGATTTCCTCCGCCGCATCTTTTCCGGCTTTTTTCGCCTGTTCCATATCGGACTTGAAGTTTTTAATGTCAACCTTCATCTCCGTCAAGAGTGGGGCAAGCTTAATTCCTCCAGACGCCATGTCACATTCCACTCCTTCCCGTAAACTGTGTGATTGCGTTTTCGTCCGCTTCTGTCTGCTGCAGCCTCCAAATATTCCTCAGGATTTCCCGGCCCTCGGATGAAGCCTGGTAGCTTTCGATCCAGCTTTCCCGGTTTAAGAGTAAAAAATAAGAATAAGGCAGATCCAGGACTTCTGCGAAATTAAGTCCTGAATACCGGCTTATCCTTTTTATCGTTCCTGTCTGCAGCATATAATCTTTTTCCCAGTCCTCTACGGGGAAATATTTTTCGCAGATTGCTCTGCCTATTTCGCCTTCTGGGACTGGGATTCGGAGTTTGGGTCTGAGTCAGCTTTCAGGCGGAGAAGAGATATCTCCGCCAGCACCCGGGTGAGTGCCTCAAAAGGCATCTTGGAAAGCTCATCTTCGGTAAACTTCTTTCCCTGCCGGTTGTAGCTTAACAGAAGCACGCCTGCTTCCAGACGCTTTTTATGCATGTTCTCTTCTGTCAGATCGCTTTCAATCCGGTTCATCTCCATAATCATCTTGATTGTCGGCTCCAGGACATCATACTCCTCGCCGAACAACTTAATCTGCATGGAATTGTTGATATATTTATCAAGATCTAACATGCCACACCTCCTATGCCGCTACAATTGCAGCAGCCTCTTCCTCTGTAAGTTCCTCCTCGAAACTTGCCAGGAAACCATCAACCTTCTTGATTCCGGTAATCTCCGCGTCGATTGTAACCTCTTTGTTCTCAAATGCGATCGCAAAGCCGGATCCGCCCTGGCCGATCATAGTAAACCGGATCTTCTTTCCGTTTTCCTTCGTGTGCACTGCCCGGATCAGTACTGTTTTCAGCGCTTTCCCATTGCCCGTGAATACCAGTTTTCTTGCAGCACCTTCTCTGTCCTCTGTATACTCGCCGGTTGACAGCAGGGCCATGTTCGCAAGGTTCCATGTCAGGACCCCTGTTTTCGCCGAGATTGCTTCCTCTGTCACTGCCGATTTTACGATCTGACCATACTGGTTTTTCACATCATACTTTGTGGGCTTATAGTCCACCGTAAAACCGCTGGAACAGTGTCCCACATTATGCTCATCTGTTTCGATCACAGCGTTCTCCGGCACTTCCGACCCGGTAAACTCATACATGTAGACATCACATGCACCGATCAAAATTTCATTGATATCATTCATTTCGTTTCCTCCAGTCAATAATAAAATACAGGGTGTCTTCGAACATCTGACACCCGTCATTAAAAATAGTTCCGCCGCCTGCCAGGCTGGAATAAAACCGGACATCACCATACACCACAAATGGCTGGTCCTCTTCCATATCCAGCAGGGCTTTTATCTTTTCCTCATATTCCTTGCAGACATCATAATCTCCATGAATAATCTTCAGTTCAAGTTGGCTCTGCTTTACATGCCCTCCGGATATCGGGGTGAAGGTATATGTCACACTGACATTGTCCAGATCCGTTGTAAAAACCGGATACAGTCTTCCGGAAAGCTCCGGGATTTTCTCCTCTATGTAGTTCTTAATACTGATCTCCATAAAATCATCCTCCCAGAATCTTTTCCACTTCATTTTTCTTTGTCAGCTTGGCATTTTCCAGGAAGGGCTGCGGCTTCTGCCCGTGGGTCCAATGAAAGCCTTTGTATTTTCCTGTCTTTACTTCATATCCCCAGGGCGTTTTCCGGCCACTTCCATCCTTTGCGTAGATCCCAGTCCCATTATGCACATAAGGGGCATACTCCAGATTGCTTCCTGTCCTGCCTATAACCTCTTCCTCAGTAACCTCTGTCTCACTTGTGATAGATGCTCTAAGTTCTCCCTGATCCACCGGGCAATTCTTTCTCGCTTCTCCCTCAACAACAAGACAGGCTTGATCCATTTTCTCACGCATGTCCTGTATCATCTGAGCCATTGCACTATCTACGCTTTTTGCAAACTCACTGTTATCAGGCATTACCTCACCACCTTCAGGAGCAGGTTTGTCAGCCGCCCCTCTGTGTTACAATCCGTAATCTCATAGATTGTCCCATCACCGACAAGACGGTATCCATCAGAATCAATGTCTTTATGATACGTCAGGCCGGTATGGGTAGACTCGATATACTTTTCAGACGCCGATACCTTCAGATCATTTTTCTTGTATACTGCCGCCCGGATTGTCCCTTTGTCTACCCAGGATGCCTTCTCCGCACCAGAAGGAGTACGGACTGACTCATTATGCTGCAAGGTATATTCCTTCATATATCTGTTGATTGACATGACATTACCTCCGGAATCTTCGATATCTTCTTACAGCCTGTCTTACTGTCTTCGGAAGAGATTCCAGATAAGTTGTGCTCCCTCCGGAACTCTGAGCTTCGCTGGAAATACCTTCTACACCATCCTGGTTAAATCGAATGAGTGTCAGTTCTTTTACGGCAGGTACACAGCCCTCCGGCAGTTCTTCGCCATCTTTATAATTTAACAGAGTTCTCATCTCAATCATGCTGTCCTGGATCATATCCACCAGTACAGTTTCCTTGCCCTCCAGTCCAGGGCGTTTCAGCAGGCTCTCCAAAATCTTCTCTTCCATTTTTATCTCCTCAAGAAGGGAGGACGTTCCTGCCCTCCTTAAATTTTATGCCTGAACTCAACGATCCGGATCTGCTTCGGTTCATAAACCGGATTCCAGTTCTTCGGATCCGCAAGTTCCGTTCTTGTCGGCCCCTGTTTAATGTTTGCAACGGCCTTAGATGTAAATGCAACGCCACGCGGATGCAGAATGGATGTCCTTCTGTTGATCAGATAATCCACGCCTGATCCTTTCTTTTTATCTCTGTCCGTCTCTGTCGGAACAAAGCCAACCGGAGAACCGTTGCCAAGTGCAACCGCTCCCTCACCGAACAGATAAGTTGAAAAAATCATATTCGTGCCCGTTCCAGTATACGGACAGCCATCATCCACAATGACACGCTTGCCCTGATATACGCCGAAACCTACATCACTCGACGGCTGCACCATTTCGATCAGATTCTGCTTTTTCAGGGCAGCCTCAACCGCACTGTGCATGCACACTCCGGTCAGCAGTGTTTTCGCGTCTCCCAGGCACTGCTCCGCGTCAATAAATGCGGAAGCGCTCCACTTTGCCGCATTTCCGGAACCTGCAGAAATATCACAGATATTGCTTGCCAGCGGAGTTGTGTCGCTGGTCCACTCCGTCTCTGCCGCGCCTTTGATTGTCCCGAAAATTCCCTTGAGGACCGCGACCAGTTCTTTCTGCATATCTCTTGCCCAGAAACCGGCCACAAGAGAAGCAATTGCCTCCATTGGATCCTTCCCGGCCAGAGCGGCAGATAAATCCGTAGCACTCCACATTTTTGCACGACGGATGATCGCTGCCACATCCATCTCAGATCCAATGCCGTCTGCCGTCAGATCCGTCCCTTCAACAACCGCTTCCGACTCTCCGGTCAGATCCTCAAAGAACGGCATGCTCACTACGGGGGATGCCTGGGACGCCAGTTTGTCAAATTCTGTACTGTTGGCCACAATTCCGCACTGAAACAGCGCTGATTTTTCCATTGTTTTCTTGATTACATACGGAGTAAATAACTCCGGTACAATAACATCTGATAATGTTACTCCTGCCATTTTCTCACCTTTTTACCTTTCTCTTAAATTTCTACACCGGCCGCCGCAGCCATTGCCCGGGCCTGTTCCGGATTCTCCCGGAACAATTTTCCCTGTTCCGTCAGATTAAAAGAATCCTTCTCAAACGGGTTTTTACCGGAAGGTCCGTCTCCTCCCGGAGGATTATAATGCGTTTCCTTACCAGCTTTAGGGAAGAGTAGCGGATTATCCGCTTTCAGCGGCTCAACCAGTTCTTTTACGCCTACCGGCGCGCCATTTTTGTCAAACGAAAACTTCTCAAGACCTCCCTGCTTGAAAATGAAATACGCAGGATCCGCGCAGCCTTCTTTTGCAAGCGCGTCCTTTAAGGCATATTCTTTCTTTGTATTCTCATTTTCCTTCTGCAGAGTCTTGATCGTCGCTTCGTGGTCCTTGATTGTCTTCTGAAGCGTTTCATTGTCCTGATTTGATTCTTTCAGGGTCTTAATCGTATCATTTGCCGTTTTCAGCTCCGACACTTTCGCGTTAAAATCTTCTTTCGGAACGAAATGTTTCGGCATCTCTTTACTGATCGCGCTCATCAGCGCCTCCACATTTAACCTCTCATCTTTTATCTCTGCTCCTTCCAGAATCTTCTGTAACCATTCCATACTCTAAATACCTCCATAGATTTTATATTCCGACTCTCTCGGTGTGGGATTTATCGTTGTTCTTTATTCTCTGCAACCAGTAAAAAAGAGTAGAAAGATAGCACCCTTACGGATGCTTCACGTGCTCTGTAACCCTGAGCCGGGAGATATGAGGATCACCTTATCCTTTCTTTGCCGCCGCCTTTTTCTCAGGCTTCGCTTTCACAAGCGCTGTCTTTGCGGCGTTCTGTGTTGTTGACAGCTCCTTGAACCGCTTTTCAGACAATTCCAGCTCATCTCCAACTGTGACCTTTCTTTTCAGCTGCTTATCGTAATAGCTCTTGATGCAGACTGCTTTCATGGCGTCTCCTCCTTTCCTGTTTTCTGAGTATAAAAAGAACACCCATCATCTGACAGGTGTTCTGATTACCGTTATTTATGCTGTTTTCTTCTTTTTAGCTCTTTCTGCACGCTTGCCGTGTATATATCCCAAAGGACATTGAAGAGCGTTATAATATTCCTATCAAATCTGAGCCCACTCAAAGAGACTACGAACAACCTTTCACCTAATCCTCTACCACCGAGTAATCGGTGGTTTTCTTTGCACGAAAATACCACCTGCCGGAGCAGGTGGCATATACTTAACTGTTCCAAGTTATATTAATTCCAATAACTTCTTCAGCTACTGTATTAAGTACATAGCTTCCCTCGTCTGTACTTATCCAATTAAATTCTTGGCCTGGTATATCTAACTCATCAAGTATTCTGTTCGCCTCTTCTTCATCACCACAAAAAGCATATATGTAAGGGAAACAAATCTCTGGAAATTCTTCCAAATCCCCTCCATTGTCATATGAAATTCCGACTGCTACTCCTTTTAAATTATCATTCTCCTTACTTACAGATATCGTTATTGGATAACTCCCATCTCTATCCAACCAGAAAGTACGGAACTCATCATCTTCATAATCATCCCATTCCCCGTTCTCTAAATCAATATCCTCGTCGTTAAGTTTATTGTACCTCTGTTCAAATTCCTCTAAAGTGATAGCAAATGCCTCATTCTCTACCCTTATAGGCTCTAGGCTCTTTTTGCCACACCCCATCAACATTCCGCAGAATAAACACAGCAGCAACATACTTAATAATTTTTTCATAGGCATTTCCTCCCTCACCTGCGCTTTACACCACATCCTGATTATACCTCTACTACAAAAATATGGCAACAAAATACCACCGGCCATTTCTGACTGGTGGTAACTACTCATGCTATTCTATTTTCGAGAT
>ERZ1643247.2447-NODE-2447-length-14665-cov-4.621287_pt1 | contig 14665 bp, 9 predicted proteins | sample MGYA00579264_ERZ1643247 | MGnify/ENA primary metagenome ERZ1643247 (study PRJEB29033, sample SAMEA4952262) | chicken gut metagenome | biome: Broiler Chicken; feature: Gastrointestinal Tract; material: Caecum | place: Ireland | collected 2018 | study: Broiler... | reverse complement strand
GAAAAGTGCGGGCGCACTATCTCGCCGACATGTGCCGCATCTCGAAAGAACATCTGGAAGCCGTCTCGCTGTTGCAGGACGCCAAACTTCCGCTCGTGGGCTACGGGTGCTGGCCGCTTGACGAAAAAAAGAGGGCCATGCCGCCGCCGCAGCTTTTGAAAAGACTGAAAGCGAGCGCCGAAAAAGGGCTCGGCAAAGAATACACGTATATGAAAGTTCTTGCCAAATGGGTCAGGACCTGCGATCAGCAGGGTCAGCTTGCCATGCACCAGCAGGGCCTGATCGAGCCGTTCGAACGGCTTGTGCAGTCGCTTGAAAAATGGTATGAACAGGAGAGCAGCTATGTTTTGTGACAGATTTTTTCTTCTGAAAAATGTATCGGAGCTCCGCAAAGCGATCGAGACGGGCGCCCAGACGCCCAGGCAGCGCTCTTTATGGAACATGATGCTTTCCTGCGCGCGGAGCGGGCCGCTGAACTATCCTTGGTTTACTCCCTTCGTCGCCGTCGTCACGCAGGAAAAACAGGATGTCGAAAACGCGAAGCGCGTCATCGCCACATATGCAGACAAGCTGAATCATCAGAATTATTGCACGGGTTTGCAGTTCCATTTCTGGTGTTTCGCCTTCCCGCACGCGAAATGGGCGATGTATTATCAGTGGCTTTGCGCACTGGGCGCTTATACGCCGGAAGAGCGCGAAGAGCTGGACGCGGTGTTCCTCAATTATCAGTTCACCAATTTTTATTACGGCATGCGCACAAAACCCGAGCCGGAGTGCGCGGACAATCAGACGCTTAGCCTGACCCTCTCCAACGTCATCGTGGGGTACCTCTTTTCGGATACGCGTATCGGGAAGATCATGCTGCGCGACGGGCTGAAACGCCTGCCCGAGATCATCGGCAGGCTGCCCGCGTCCGGTTATACGGGCGAGGGCAGCGATTATATGGACTGCGTCAACGGGCCTGCCATGTGGATCTGCTGCGAGGCGCTGGAAGAGATCACCGGCGAAAAGGGCGTGGCGTTCAAGAGATTTGAACCCAACGGCGTGCGCCCCGTCGACGTTCTGGATATCTGCGCGCGCGAGTGGATGCCGGGCGGGCTTCTGCTCCCGTGGGACAATTACGGCTATAACTGCGGGGTGAAAGCGCCCGTCGCATACGCGGCGAAGATCACGGGCAATGCCCGTTATTACGAGATGCTGGAAAAGGACGCGGACTGGGCGTACGACATCGGCACCGGCTGGGCGTACGACGATATGGTGTGGACGCTCATTTTTTGGCCGACCCAAGCGCCGAGCGTTTGGGAAAAAACGAAAAACTGGTTCGTTTCGGGCGTGGGCGGCGCGCTTGTCGGCGCGGGCGACACGCAGTATCTCATGCAGATGTGGGACGAATCGGGCGTGGAATGCCCCACGCGTTCCCATGTAAATCCGAACGCGGTCATTTTCAACGCGTATCATCTTCCCGTTTCGGCCGACGGGTCGAAAATGGAATTCGACTGCACGCGTTTCGAATATCCGGACACATGGCGGGTCGTCGATTTTCTGTCGATGGATTCCACGTCTCGCTACAATTACGGGGACGGCTGCATCGGGGCGCATTCCTGCGTGATCGTGGACGGAAACGAGAGCATGCGCGCCATGACCGAATACCCGCAGACGAAGAGCGAAGACTGTTCTGCGGAAGAGGGCTATCTCTCCTCGGACGCGACGCCGCTGTATGCGGAGCATTTTCCCGACGCGGTCCGCGTGTCCCGCAAAAGCAGTCTGCACTGCGATCGTTTTTTTGTGATCGAAGACGATCTGCGGTTCGGCGAAGAACATCTGCTCACGAGCCGTTTTCTTCTGAGGCCGGGCGCGGAACCGTGCGAAAACGGCGTCAGGATCGTCACGCCGGAAGGCGTCGTGCTCTCTCTGTGCGAAGTAGGCGGCGGAAGCGAAATTTCCGTGGAAAACGTCAAAAATTACCCGCATAAACCCGATCTTGCGTGCGTCATCGCCGATTTCAACCGGCGGGCGAAAAAGCTCGACCGCCTGTTCGTGGCATTTATGTCCAAGCGGTTTTCCGATTACGAGCAGATCGGGGGATTCCGAGCGGTCGCCGACGAAAAAGGAGATCTTTGTTACAAAGAGGCCGCAAAACTTTTGTCGGATCCCGGAGAGACGTTCGACCTTTCTCTCCCTCCTTTTATGGAAAGAGAGGCGAAGATCTGTTCCGTTTGGTGGTTCGGCAAAAAAATCGCCAAAAAGGAAGGGAAGGCGGTCCTCGTCTTGCCCGCGGGGCTGATCGAGCCGGAACTGTACCTCAACGGCAAAAAGTTCGATCTTTCGCCCTACGACCGTTCGATGCAGCTGATACGGCCGCATGTCCCGTTGCCGGACGAATTTTCGGGAGAGGGGCAGATCGGCGTCGTTCTGAAAACGCGGGTGCCCGTCGACCATTATTACGGCAAAGGATGGGGCACATACGGAATGAACGGCGGCGTGTCTCTGGCTTACGCGCAGGAAGAGGAGCGGCCCGAAAAGATCGAGTACGACGGCAAAACGCTGCGCGTGCGCACAAATCAAAAAGAATATGTCACGGAATACGTGCGATCGGGGGATGAAAAATGAAAGAGACATTGCTGGCGGAAGAAAGCTGTTTTGAAAGCGAAGAATCGCTCCGTAAAAATGCGGCGCATCCCGACTGGCGGGTGCGCTATGCGGCTGCGGTCGCGATCGGCGAGAGCGGCAACGCCGAATTTCTTCCTCTTTTGGAGCAGATCGTAAAGACGGAAAAAACGCGCCCGCTCTATTCGCAGCCGTCCTGTCATTTCGAAAACGCGCCCGACGATACCGCCATGGCGGAAATGGTCGGCCCGATCCGCGCCCGATTCGACAAAAAATACGACGATTTCACTCTGCAGGCGTGGCAGTGCCGCGGAAGGGTTTTGCAGGCAGCCTATTTTGCATACGCAAAGCTGGGAAAAGAGAGCAAATTCCTCAACGAAGAGATGTTCCGCATCCTCAAAGAGGATGTCGACGACGCAGCCATGTCGGCAGGCTATGTTGCGTTTGCCGCCTGCGGCGGGAAAGAGGTGTATGACCGGCTCGTGGAGATCGGCGGCTGCACGCATTACTGCGCGGGGGTCGAACGCGAAAAAACACTGCGGATTTTGAGGGAAAAATGCAAACTTCATTGAAAATGGCGATCGCTTCGGTGCCTTCTTTGCCGGGCGACGTCGAAGGAAACCTGAATAAAATCGAACAGGCCGCGCGGGAAGCCGCCCGCGTCGGGTGCGAATTTTTACTGACGCCCGAAATGAGCGCGTCGGGCTACGGTTCTTATCCGGAAGTGCTGAAAACGGCGGAGCGCGCGGGGGACGGGCCGATCTATCGCGGGCTTGCCAAGATCGCCTCGGCGTACGGCATGGCTGTCGCCGCGGGATTTGCCGAACTGGATGGAGACCGGCGCCTGATCTCGCATTACTGCGTATTCCCCGACGGGCGTTTCAACGTCACGCGCAAGCACCGCGTGACGCCCGCCGAGTTTCCGCTTTCGCCCGCGGTCAGGCTGTATTACGACGATACGGAAGAGATCGGCCACGTGTACGAAGGGGAAGAAAAATTCAACGTTTTCACGGTGAAAGGCATCCCCTGCGCGATCGTCATCTGCGCGGACTGGGGCATCAAAAATCTGTTGGATAAGTTGCAGCGCCTCGGCGTGCGGTTTATCATGCTGGTCACGGGCGCGGGCGGCACAAAGGACGACCGATATTCGCTGGAAGCGCTGCGCGATCCGAAAAATACGGTCCTGCGGGAAAAATATCTCAAAGAAATGGGGCACTGCGCTCCCGACGGCATGCTCTTCGAGTGCATGGACAGGAATATGGCGTTTGCATGCTGCAATCTGATCGGGGACGACGGCAAGAAATATTGTCACGGCGGCAGCGGCAAGATCGTGAACTGCGACGGAGAACTTCTGTACACGATGCCAGGCATCCCCGTGATCGAAAAGATGCGTACGACCTGCGGCTTTGCCGAATTGAAGTTCGAACTGTAAAAGACGGAGAGAAAGAGATGAATAAAAAATACAGCAAAAAAGTTCTTTACGGGACTCCCGCGCGCACTTTCCGCGGAGAAGATACCGAGGTCGCCTTTCTGATCGGCGGCATCGGCACGGGCAACTACAGCATCGGCAGCCGCGGCGAAATGAAAGACTGGGAGATTTTCGGCACGGCGGGCAAGGGCAATTATCTGCCCAATACGTTTTTCTGCATCCGCTGCGCGTCGGAAGGCAATGCGCGCGTGCTCGCGCTGGAAAGCAAGATGCAGCCGCCTTTTTCCAAATCTCACGGGTTCAAAGATTATGAGGTCGGCGGGATCCCCCGGTTTGAAAAATCCGAGTTTGTCGGCGAATATCCCTTCTGCAAGGTGATCCTCACCGACAGCCGTCTGCCCCTGCGCGTGGAATTGGAGGCGTTCAATCCGATGATCCCTCTGAATTCCAAAGACAGCAGCATCCCCGTCGGGATCATGCGCTACCGCGTGTTCAATCTGAGCGATAAAGCGCAGGAAGTTTCGGTCGCGGGCTCTTTGGCGAATTTCTCCGCTTTGAAAAAATATGAGCGGAAGACCTGGGACTATTACGACGTAAAAGATAAACCGAAGAACACATACGTCGAGGGCGAAAGCGTGCGGGGACTTTTCTACGAACCGAAAACGATCGCTCCCGACAGCACGGAATACGCGTCGATGGCCCTGACCACGCCCATGCACGACATCACATATAAGAGGATGTGGCTCAACGGCGGCTGGTGGGACGGCCTGCAGGACATGATGGACGATTTCTCGGCGGACGGGGATCTGAACGCGGAGTCGCACTATACCGCGAAGGATGCGGAAAACGACGATTCGGTGATGGGTTCGCTGTGCGCGAAAAGGGTCATCCCCGCAGGGGAAAGTGCTCTGTTCGAGTTTTATATTTCCTGGCATTTTCCTTACAGGGTGGACAGCTGGAGCGAGGAAATGTATGAAAACGAGGTCCTGAAAAAGGCGGCGGACGGCGACGGAAAGATTATAAAAAAGAGAAAATATTACGCGACGGTCTGGCGCGACGCGTGGGACGTTGCGGAGTATGTCGGGAGAAACTTTCCGAGGCTGTACGGCGACACGAAAAATTTCCACGACGCATTCTTTTCGAGCACGATGCCGAGCTATGTGCTGGACGCCGTATCGGCAACGATGACTGTGTTGCGCAGTCCGACCTGTTTCCGCTTGGAAGACGGCACTCTGATGGCGTGGGAAGGGTGTTTCCGCGACGAAGGGTGCTGCGAGGGGAACTGCACGCACGTGTTCAATTACGCGCAGACGACGGCGTTTTTGTATCCCGACCTGGAGCGTTCGATGCGCCGGGTGGAATATCTCGTGGAAACGCGGCCGGACGGCAAGCAGAATTTCCGCAGTTACCAGATGTTTTACGGCATGGGCGGGCAGGAACACGTTCCTGCGGCGGACGGTCAGCTGGGCACGTTCATCCGTTTCTACCGCGATTGGATGATCAGCGGCGACGACGATTTTCTGCGCGAATTATGGCCGAAAGTCAAGAGCACGCTCGATTTTGCCTTTACCTATTGGGATACCGACGGCGACTGCGTGCCCGACGGCAGCCAGTTCAATACCTACGACATTGCGTTCACCGGTCCGAACGCCATGATCAGCGGGCTGTTTTTCGGCGCGTTGAAGGCGGCGGAACGCATCTGCGAATATCTCGGAGACGAAAAAGAGGCGAAGCGTTATGCCGAGGCGTTCCGCAAAGGCAGCCAAAAGGCGGACAAACTGCTCTTCAACGGCGAGTATTACGACCAGAAGACGGACGACGTGGATGAATATCGGTATCAGTACGGCAACGGCTGCCTGTCCGACCAGCTGTTCGGCCAGACGCTCGCGCATATCGCTGGGTTGGGATACGTCTTCCCGCAGGCGCACGTGAAAAAGAGCCTGCGCAGCATCTTCAATGACAAGTTCCGCAAAGGCTTTGCCGATCACATGAATCTGCAGCGCACGTATGCGCTCAACGACGAACACGGCCTCGTATTGTGTTCGTGGCCGTACGGCGGCAGGCCGAAGATCCCTTTCCCGTATTCCGACGAAGTGTGGACGGGCATCGAGTACCAGGTCGCGGCAAACCTGATCTACGAGGGATTCATCGACGAAGGTCTTACCCTCGTCAAAGCCGTGCGCGACCGTCACGACGGCATTCGCCGCAATCCTTTCAACGAAGTGGAATGCGGATATCATTATTACAGGAGCATGGCAAGTTTCGGCGTGTTTTTGGCGCTGTCCGGCTATCGGTATGACTTGCCGCACGGCGAGATTTCGTTCGATCCGAAGATCAATGCGGACAACTTTTCCTCTTTCTTTATCAACGGAAAGGCGTGGGGCGTTTACACCCGCAAAAAGAATGCGGACGGCGAAACAGAAGAAACGACGAAGGTCTTATACGGCGATCTGGGAGACATCAAAGTAAATGGAAGGAGATAAACTGCATCGCAACAATTGCATAACGTACGCGATGCAGGGGATCCTGTTTGCCGTAGGATTCGTCTTTTTCGACACTTCCGGCATTTTGCCGAGATTTGTCAAAGAGATCTCGGGCAGCGACATTCTTGCGGGCGCACCGCAGATGGTGCGCCTGATTTCCACGACGCTGCTGCAGGTTTTGACGATCGGATATATAAGAAGGATCAAAAACGTGCGCAGATACCTGACATTCTTTATGTTTGTCAGCTATCTTGCGCCGATCGTCGTGATCGCGACGCTGCTGCTGAATGCGACGGGCGCGGTCATTATGGTCGGGTTGTTCGTCTCGCTGCTGATCATGTGGTGTGCGGACGGCTGCATGGTGATTTCTTATTATGCCGTATTTTCGAGAACGGTGCACGCAAAGACCCGCTCTACCGTGAGCGGCGTCATGCAGACGGCGGGGGGCATCGGCGGGATCGGTTCTTCCCTCGTGATCAAGGTCCTTTTGGATAACGGATCGATTCCGGACAAATTGGGTTATGCGCTCATCTTTATCATCGGCCTGATCGTTCTTGCCTTGGCAGCGACCGCATTTTCTTTTACGAAAGATGTTCGGCCTGAATTGCGCGAGCGGAGCGATGCGACGCTGAAAAGCGAGTTCAAAAAATTGGGTTCGGTGCTGAAAAAAAACAAAACGTATGTCCTGATATTGATCACGCAGGCATTTTTTACGATCTCAGTGATGATCGTGCCTCATCTGCTGAACATGTTCGAGGCGGAATTGCAGGTCAGCTCGTCTGACGTCAACACGTTTTTGAATTTTCAGAGCTTCGGCATCATGTTGGGCGGGCTTATCCCCGTTCTGTGCGGAAAAAAGCTCGGAAACGCGTTTCTCGTCTTGTTTTACAGCGTCTCCGGGCTGATTTGCGGGGTGTTTTCCGTCGTGTGCGTAGCGGCGCATCTGGCATCCTTCTGGATGTTGGCGGTCATTTCCGTCACCGGAGGGATCACGACCTGTTCGTGGGTCGCTTTCTACAATGTGATCATAGACGTGTCGGAGGAAAACGAGGTGACGGTTTTTATGCTGGGAAACAGCATCCTGACCTTGGTTTTGTCTTTGGCCACGGTGGTCGGCGGCATGATCATCACCTATGCGGGATATATGGCCGTTTTCACGTCGGCACTCGCGTGTGCCGTGATCGGGACTGCGTTTTCGGTCTATGTTATGTATTCCATGAGAAAAAGGAACGGAGAGAAGCAAAACAATGAATAAAAGGATCAAAGCGGCGGTAGTAGGGCTGTCTTTCGGCGGCTGGGTGATAGAGAACGAGCTGCTGAAAGAGGGGAGCAAATATTTTGAGATCGACAGCGTGTGCGATCTGAACGAGGAAAAGGCAAAGACGTGGGGCGAGCGGCTGGGCGTGCCGTATTACACCGATATGGACAGGCTTTTGGACGAGCGGCAGATCGGTGCGTGCGTGCTGATCACGGGTCCGGTGGGCCGTGCGAAGCAGATCGACAAGTGCATAGACCGCGGTATCCACGTAATGACGACGAAGCCGTTCGAACTGACGGCGACGGAAGCGGAGCGGGTTTTGAAAAGGGCGAGAGAAAAAGGGATCGTTGTGCAGATGAACTCGCCGTCGCCGCGTCCGGCGTCGTACATGAAGGCGATCCTGGACTATCAGAAGCGTTTCGATCTCGGTCGGCCGATCGCATACAGGGCGGCAGACTGGTGCAGTTATCGCGAAAAGCCGGACGGGCTTTGGTACGACGATTCCGAACGGTGTCCCGTCGCGCCTATTTTCAGGCTGGGGATCTACATGATCAACGAAGTGGCTTCTTTGATGGGGGACGTCGAAAAGGTGAGCGTGGCGGAAAGCCGGATTTTCACCGGGCGTCCGACGTCGGACAACGCGCTTGTAAGCGTATTGCACAAGAACGGCGTGGTGGGCAGCATATTTGCGTCGTTCTGCGTAAACGATCTGCAGCATTACAAGTGTTCGTACGAGATCAATTACGAGCGCGGCACGATCTACAAGGCGGTAAAACCCCGCAACAGCGAGACGAGCGGAAACAAGGTTTCGATGCAGGTCGTATATACGAAAGACGGCCGGCAGTACATGTACGAAGAAGAGATCGAGGATTCGTCGAACTATCAGTGGGAAGTGTTTTATCGCTGTATCGGCGGAGCGGCGTATGACGATCTGGTCAGCGACGAGCAGATCGTTGCGGGGATCCGGCTGATCGAAATGATGAAAAAAGAAAAGATGATCTGATTGAGGGAGAGAGAAAATGCTCAACGTGGTGTTATACGGCGGCAACGGCCATCAACTGAGCGAAGAGCAGATAGCGAAGACGCACGGCGTGCGGCTGTACGGGGTCTGCGGCGCTGAAGCGGGCGCGGGCACGAAAAGATACAAGTCGTTGGGCGAGATCTGCCGCGACGAGGCGGTAGACCTGGTTTCGGTATGTTCGCCGCTCCGTTCCGAACAGGGCCGCGACATACTCGAATTGGTTCGCGCCGGGAAACACGTATATGCGGAAAAGCCGCTCGCAACGGACAACGCGGAGCTGGACGAGATTTTGACGGCTGCGCGCGAGCGGGGGGTATTTGTCGGCGAGATGTGCGGAACGGCGTTCGACGAACCGTATTACAGCGTAAAGAAGATCCTGTCCGAAGGAACGCTGGGCGAGGTCGTGCAGGCGTACATGCAGAAATCGTATCCTTACGGCGAATGGCGTCCGCAGGATGAGCGGACTGACGGCGGGCTGATCCGCCAGAACGCGATCCACGCGGTGCGCGTGTTGATGCAAACGCTGTCGTTGGGCGAAGCAAAGAGCATGCATGCGTCTGAGACGGTCAAGGGCAACCCGCACGCGGGCGAGTATGCGGACGGCGGGCTCAGGATGGCGGCGTCGTTCCTGCTGACTTTTGCAAACGGAGCGATCGCGACGGTGAACGCGAATTACCTGAACCCGAAAGGGAACGGGGTATGGGGCAACGAGCGCCTGATCGTGTTCTGCACGGGCGGGAGCATAGAGACGGACGCGGTGACGCGCACGATCCGTGTTTCTACGGACGAAGGCGTGCAGGTTCTTCCGTGGGGAGAAGGGAAAGATTATTTCGGCATGGTGGCGGACCATCTGAACGGAGAGACCGAGCGGCCTATTCCCGAAGAGATCGAGTTTCTTCCCACCAAGACGGTGAATTTATTGCGCGAAAGGGCGGAGGAGGCGGCAAAATGATATTGCTTGGAGATTGCCTTACGGTGCTCGGGGCGCGGCACGGCCTGGCGCTGAGGCCGCAGGAGCGCTGCGCGTCGCTCGTCCGCTGTGCGCGGCACACGGAGAACAAATTTCAGCTGGAAGTGGGGCTGCGGATCGGGGGACGGGAGTATTATGCCCCGTTTTGTGTAAAATCGGAGACGCATCCCTTTGATTTTGCGGACGAGCGGATGGGGATCGCGGACACGGAGTTTGATTTTATCGCGGCGGAACACGGGGTCATGGTCACGCTGAAGATGTATATCCCGTTCCGCCCGAAAGACGAGGCGTATTCCACGGTCCCTGTACTGTATATGTCGGTAAAGGTCCGGAATCTGCGGGGCAACTACCGCTGGACGGAGCGCAAGAGCGAGAAAGCGGCGGGCGAGGTGTTCGTGGCTTTTGACGATAAAATTTTCGTATCCGAACGCGGCGGGAACATATTGAAACTCTCGTACGATTTACGTGCGGAGCGCAAAGCCGATTTTTACGCGGCTGCAGAGGGAACTTCGTCTCGCCAGACGGATGAGATCGATGTGTTGCGCGGAGGATTCGGCGGCAGGGCGAACGAACTTTCAGGCGTGTTCTCGTTGGACGCGGGGCAGGAATCGGAACCGATCCTCTTTGCCTGGTGCAGCTGTCTGCCGGACGTCTTTCAATACCGCGGCGAGAAATGTCCGTTCGCTTATCGCGACAGGTTTTCCGACCTGCGCGCAGTCTCGTCTTATGCGCGGGAGCATGCGGAGGAGGTCAGGAAAAACGCGCAAAATCTCAACGCGATCTTTCTGGGCAGCGATCTGGGGACGAATTTTGATAAACTGCTGTGCATGAGCCTGCATTCGTATCTCATGAACACCTGGCTGGTGAAAAAAGGCGAGCGGAAGATCTTCACCGTATGGGAAGGAAATTGTTATTTCAACTCCACGGTGGACGTGGAATACACCGAAGCGCCTTTTTATCTGATGCTGTTCCCGGAACTTCTGAAATATCAGCTGGACATGTGGCCGGAATTTGCGAAGAGGAACAACGAGGGAACGTATCTCTGCCACGACATCGGCGAACTGACGGAAGCGGAGGTGCAGCATTATCCGCACGACATGCCGATCGAAGAGAGCGCCGATTATATCCTCATGCTGTACATGTACGAGAAGGCGACGGGCGACGAAGGCACGGTTTCGCGGAACCGTGTTTTCGCGGAAGAGTTGCTGCGGTTTATCCGCCGCTGCGGCGGCGAGAGCGGGCTGGCGCATCTGCACACGGCGAACACGCTGGACGACGCGGGCAGCGCGATGCAATACGGCAAAGAGCAAGTCTATCTGGGCATGAAGACGGCGTACGCATACCGCTGCGGCGCGGAGCTGGTTTCCGATCCCGCGGAGCGGAAGGCATACCGGAAGCTGAGCCGCCGGATCGTGCGGGAGATCGAAAAGCGGGGGTTCGGCGACGGGCATTACTTCGTGGCGCTGAGCGACGATCACGAGGGCGTGTCGGACACGTGGAGCAACCGCCCGCTGGAGGGCAGGATCCCGGGCGTAAAGGCGTCGCACATCTATACCTTCAACACGTACGCGCTGACGTCGTATGCGGGGCTCGGCCCGCTGCTGTCGTCAAAACGGGCGAAGTCAGACCTCGACGTGTCGCTGCGCGAAACGCTGCAGACGTACGGAAGCCGGCACACGTCTTATTTATCGGAAATGACCGCCGACATGGCTGCGGGACTGGCGGGGAATTCGCCCAAATGCGGGTGGATCTCGCTGAACGTCGCGCGGGACATCGCCGCGATGCGGCAGGGCAAAGATTACAGGAACAATTTCCAAAGATACTGGGATTGGGTCGAAACGGCGAACAGCGGCGAGTTTATGATGTTCATGGAAACATTCTGCGGGAACAACCTGCATTATTACCCGCGCGGGGTGGTGCTGTTCGGCGTATTTTCCGCGGTGCGCGGCGTGCGGGTGCGGGACGGCAGGGTCACGTACGACAAAAAGCGGCAAGGGGATTATCCCGTCATAGAACTGGCGGATTACGCGTCGGGGCATGTGCCCGGCAGAAATAAAGAGCGAAAAGAGTAAACGGCGGAGGAAAAAAGGAATGTCAAAATCAAACGGATGGGCGGCGCTCAACCTTGAAAAGCCGGACACGATCCCGCGGACGGAGTATTCGGCGCATTTTCACTGGGATCTGGTGCGGCGGGTGACGGGGATAGAAGTCAGCGCTTCCAGTCCCGCCGACGTGCAGACGAAGGCGTCGAACGCGTTCGTGAAAGCGTGGGATTACGGCTTTATGTGGAACGTGTGGGTGCACAGTCATAACGCGTTCAACGGGTTTTATACAAAAATGGGCCATGCGTCTTATGCGTCGGAAGGAGTCGATTTTTCTGCGGAAACGGTGTGTCCGTTCGAAGATCCGGAAGAGGTCCTTGCCTTCCGGCCGACGGAAAAATACGGAAAGATCGACCGAGCGGCGGTGCTGCGCGAGATCAATGCGGACTATGCGGAAAACTGCCGCAATTATCCCGACGCCGTGAGCATGACGGGGTGCTATGTCAGCTGTGTGAGCGGGCTGATCGAAATGTTCGGCTGGGAACAGCTGCTGATGGCGGCAGGCATAGACGCAAAGGCGTTCGGAGAAGTCGTAAAAGATTACGGCAATTTTATCATGCAGTATTTCGAAGTGCTCGGCCAAAGCGATTCGCCCGTGATCATGATCCACGACGATCTCTGCTGGACGAGCGGGCCGATGCTCGCGCCCGAATGGTACAGGGAATACGTGTTTCCCGTGTTGAAAAAGGAAGCGCGCCTGCTGAAAGACTGCGGAAAAAAAGTGCTGTTCACGTCGGACGGGAATTTTACGCAGTTTATCGACGATATTGCCGGCTGCGGGATGGACGGATTCGTTTTGGAACCTTCGACCGACATGAAATACATGGCGGAAAAGTACGGAAAGACGCACGTCATCGTAGGGAACGCGGATACCCGTGTGCTCTTATCGGGGACGAAAGAGGACATTTATAACGAAGTGAAGCGCTGTATCGACATCGGGCGCGACTGCCCGGGGTACTTTATGGCGGTAGGGAATCATATCCCTCCGAATACGCCCGTGGAGAACGCGCTGTATTACGACGAGGTCTACAGAAAACTCAGCAGACGCTGAACGCGAAGGAGGAGAGACGGTGAGCATCCCTTACAGACAGGTGCATCTCGATTTTCATACGAGCCCGCTGATCGATGAGATCGGCCGGGATTTCGACGGGAAAGCGTTTGCCGAAACGCTGCAAAAGGCGCACGTTACGGGCGTGACGGTGTTCGCGAAATGCCACCACGGCTATTCGTATCATCCCGCAAAGGCCGGAGAGATGCATCCGCACCTTTCGTTCGACCTGTTGGGCGAACAGCTGAAAAGTCTGCAAAGAGCGGGCATCCGCGCATGCATCTACATCAGCGCGGGTTACGACGAGCGGCTCGCCGTTCTGCATCCCGAGTGGTGGGTCAGAGACGGGCAGGGCAGGAGCTTTTCCCTCCCCGACGACGCTGCGGCGGGCTATCACAGGCTGTGCTTCAATACGGAATACATGGATATTCTCGAAAGGCAGGCGGAGGAAGTCGCCGAAAAATACCCCTGCGCGGGATTCTTTTTCGATATTTCCAACGTGGTGCCCTGCCATTGCGAAAAATGCCTGCGCGATCTGCGCGCTCGGGGGATCGACCCGGACGACAAAGAGGCGGTCCGGGCGTTTCAGGAAGAGGTATATCTCGAATACGCGTCGCGGCTGGAACGCGCGGTGCATAAGTATCAGCCGTCGGCGTCCGTCTTTCACAACGGCGGGCACATGCCGAAGGGCAACGCCCGCATCAACGCTGCGCAGTCGCATTACGAATTGGAAAGCCTGCCGACGGGCGGCTGGGGCTACGACCATTTCCCGCTGTCCGCGCTGTGGGCGGCCGCGGGGGATAAGGAATATCTCGGCATGACGGGAAAATTCCATACGAGCTGGGGCGAGTTCGGCGGGTATAAGCATCCGAACGCATTGCTCTACGAGGTGCTTTTGAGCGCGGCGCTCGGCGCGAAATGCAGCGTCGGGGACCAATTGCATCCGCTCGGCAAACTCGACGCCGAGACCTATAAAATGATCGGCGGGGCATACGGACGGCTCGAAGAGATCGAACCGTACCTGCAAAACGCGGAAATCGACGCAGAGGTCGGGCTGGTGAGCTATGAAAGCGTGCTCAAAGACGTGTATTTCCCGTTCGGGGAAAAGCGCACCGCGGGCGACGTGGGATGCGCACGCATCTTACTGGAAAAACATGAGCTCTTTCACGTGATCGATGCGGACGCGGATTTTTCGCGTTACCGCATGATCGTTCTGCCCGACAGGATCCGCGCCGAAGGGGAAATGAAGCAAAAACTGAAAAGATATGTCGCGGGAGGGGGGAAGATTTTAGCAACGGGCGAATCGCTGCTGGACGAAACCGGGCAGCCGATCTTTCCGCTCGGCGCAAAAGTTTTGGGCAAAGAAGAATATTCCCCCGTCTATTGCCGCATGCCCGCGGGCGCCGTTGCGGAAAACGAAGCGGCATACGTCTTTTATTCTGAAACGTACAGAACGGAGGGAGCGTCGGGGGCAGGCACCGTCGTATATCCCTATTTCAACCGCACGAAAGAGCATTTCTGCTCGCACCTGCACGCGCCGTATTCCGAAAAGACGGGCGGGTGCGTCGTATACTGCAATGCGGAGCGCAGCGTCGCGTGGATCCCGCTGCGGCTGTTCGAAGAGTACGCGCGGGTGGGCAGTTATTTCTGCAAACAGCTCTTCTCGTTCGCTGCGGACATGATCTTTAAGCCCGGCGCCGAGACCGATTTGCCCGCACAGGGGATCTTCACGCGCATGCGCGTGCGG
>ERZ1643247.2446-NODE-2446-length-14676-cov-5.899323_pt1 | contig 14676 bp, 16 predicted proteins | sample MGYA00579264_ERZ1643247 | MGnify/ENA primary metagenome ERZ1643247 (study PRJEB29033, sample SAMEA4952262) | chicken gut metagenome | biome: Broiler Chicken; feature: Gastrointestinal Tract; material: Caecum | place: Ireland | collected 2018 | study: Broiler... | reverse complement strand
CAGCTCTGATGAGAGGCGTTTTGAACAAGGGCGTAGTATCTACATCCCCAGGCAAATCGCCAGTATCGAATATCATCGTGGCCGGCTGTTCCGGGTCCTCCGTGTAATACAGTGGCCTGTCCCAAAACATTCGAAACGCCTTGATGATATCCGGGTAAGTACAATCGCAGGTGTTTTTTAGAATTTTGTAGATGAGGTACTGGCGGTAAGTTTCATCGTCAATTACTTCAAATGGGATGGGGTTTCCGGCGAGCTGGCCGGCTTCCATCCGCGTCATAACCGCGATATCTCCAACGCCATCGAGCTGTTTCCCAACGGCTGTTTTTACATCCCGCTCGGTTCTGAGCTGCTCAAAAAAGTCATATACCTCTTGCAGCTCTATACCGATTACTTCCATCAGGCTTTCAATATGGGGTTTGTCCCGGAATTGCTCAACCAAGTCTTGTTTGAGCGAGGTCACATAGTTAGCCATCGATTTCCACCTCGATCATATCCTCGGTTGTATAAGCCCTCTGGCGAGCGGTGATCTCGTGGCTTCTCTCAGTGTAATCCTCGGGTTCTAGGGCAGAGTTGTCAGTCGCAAACAACCTGATATCGATATAGCTGATGCCAGAGCAGGCTTTATAAAGCTCGGACATAAACTGCTGCGGCACAACATCTTCGCCGGCGTCCAAAGCCTCCATGTTCTCAATGATGGTCTGCCTGAGTAGGTCAACGTAGTTTGGAGGGATTGCTTCTGTTTTGCTAAGGGTAATCCCAAGGTGGAACCATACGTAAATTGTGGTGGGCCTAGAGAACCGGATGGTAATATCCTCGTCATAAGCTCCTGTAAGCACCACAGATGTATCCCCAAACGTGTTGATGCCCCCAGCCTTCTTCTCCAGGATTTGCTGTGCTATTTCTGTGGAGTCTCCCCCATCCACGACAATCTCAATGCTGTGAGGGGGTCTTCCGAACTCATCCCATTCGTGGCTCGGGTTCTCGTATGGTGCAACGCTCACAACGCCTTGGACGTTGTTCAAAATTGCGCTTCGGATGCTTTCAAGCATCATAGAGGAGCGGTTGAAAATTTTGTCTGCGTAAGACTGGCGGAACTCAGCGTCTGTTTCTTCGTCCCGACCGGCAATATATGTGCAAAGGTTTACAACGCTTAGTAAGCCGGCATCTGCTTTGACAATGTTGGTGATAACACCTTCCGGTATAAGGATATCGCCTGTATCTACCGTGCCGAATGTCAGGATGGTGGTAACGGTATCGGTGGTCAGGTTTTCAGACAAAACCAAGGTGTTTGTGGATGTAATATCTACTGCTTCAATTTTCAGAAGCTCGTTTTCTTCATCAACAGATACAACAAAATCCTCGGATTTTATCGCGGAAGCAAGCCCGCTGAGAATCTTGATAGCATTTAGCTCTGTTGGAGTAAAAGAAAACACCGCGCCATTTAGGGCTACGGTGTAGACATCTCCCATCTCAAGTGAAGCGATTTTGATCTCTGCCTTGTTAAATGCTGATCTTGTAATATCCCTGGCTTCAGCCAAACTTAGCTGCGTAGGTGGATTCGTAGTGGTGGAGATTAAGGTGCCGGCTGAGAGAGTGGTACCGTCCCTGCCGGTACAGTGGATAGGATAATACGATTTAGCAGCCGGCTCTCTTGTCGATCCTCCGTACTGTGCTACATTGTCAAGGCTGGTTCCTTCGGCAGATGACGGATACTGCGAGTAGTAGACATCCTCTCCCAATTCCCAGAGTTCAGCAATTTTGTCCGCCACATCTGTCAATAGGTGATTTACAAGAGATTCGGGGTTTTGCCTGGTGTTGACTCCCCACCGTTTCGAGAGGTTGTCGTGGAGTTCATCCAGAATCACATCCAGCCGTTTGATATTTGGCCCGTTTGGGGTCAAACCATAATCAGCCATACAGTGTCACTTCCTCTCTAAAGGTTTCTTCTCCTACAGCGCAAGTGTAGGTGAAGGTTGCAGCTCGATTTTTCCGGTCGTAAACAACCCGTGTAACCTCTGCTCCGGTAACACCTTCAACCTGGAGAATCTCATCTCGAATAAGCGACCGGATTTTCACGGTGTTCGGATTCTTTACAAAGACTTGCTCGAACCAAGGAAATCCAAGCTCTGGCCCGAGTCTCCATTCGTTGTAAATCCATCGCAGCCTGATAAGAACAGCTTGTCGAACACTGTTTGTGGTGGAGATATCTCCCACTTCGGAAACCGCGATATCTCCATCGTTTCCAAGAAGTATATCAATCAAAGCGGTAACACCTCCAAAATATAGTCGAGAAATTCGCAGAAATCCCCAGGAACACCTGTTAATCTCTTTTTGTGAGTAGGGATTAGAATCAAATATAAAACCTGTTATAGGGGATTGTAGGCCCCTTTTTGATAAAGCAGGATTTCTCTTCATTGACTAGCGGTGATCTCGTGATACAATGGTTTTCGGGAAGGGGGGTGAAATGGATGGATTGCAAATTCACAGTGACCTGCAAGTGCGGTAGTCGATCAGAGCTGACCTGTGATGGAAAACCATGGGAATTTTCAAAGAGGTTTGTTTGCCCAAATTGCGGGGCCAAAATGCCTGATCTCATGATTCAACAGTTAAGCACCGTTGCTGAGTCTATCGCTATTCTTCCTAGCGAATTGGATGGGTTCTCTCTAGCAATCAATCAGATCTGGGATCCAAATCCTGAAAAGTAAAGCGTGCTTTGCTTAGTAGTTCGTTCCACGCCAGTACAAGCGCAGCCTGCGCCTGGGCTGGCGTGAGTTTTTTCCCCCTAATATGTGTGGAAATACAAGTGGGAACAATCCCTTCGGGCGTTCCGTCCGGCAAAATCTTTTGAGCATCCTCAACGCTCATTGTGATTTTCATGATATCTGCTGGTTCCATTTTAATCCTCCGTTTTTGTTAATTGGGAGCAGATGTGCTTCCTCCGCTGTCTCCTGTGTGCGTGTGAGCCGCAAGGCTAACTCCGGAGCCGGTTACATCACCGCCTGCTGTGATGCTTCCGCGAACAGAGAGATTTCCAATTATTTCTACCATCCCGCTGTGAACTGAAAGTCTAGTGCCTCGAACATCTACTATGACGGAATTTGAGTTACAAGCATCGGCAAGAACAGGATTCGCATACGGGAAAAGACCTGGTATGCATATGGAATTTGATAGGTCGAAATCAAGATCGGTGTCGGTTTCCTGCCCATAAAGCCAAAAATCTATGCTCTGTTCAGCAACCACAATCAAGCATCCATCCCCAGTTTTGATGGGAAAAGCGATTGTCGCACCCTGCCCCATGGCCTGCGGAATTACAACCGGGACACCTGTGATATGGGGATAGTCTATTGTGGTTCCATCCGGCTTCTTGAATTTCATGCTCGGAGATACTGTAGCAAGGCCTGTGGACGGATCGAACGAGACGATCGTCCCCGGTATGGTCGTGTGGATGCCTTTCAAGGCCTCTTTCATATTTTTGTTGATCTGTTCAACAAATTCCTGCATCATTGGATATCACCCCAAAAACTGGCATAAAGAAAGGGCGGCAGATTACTCTGTCGCCCAATTCAAATGGAAGAATTACCAAATCACGTTATTGATAAACTCTAACTGGTGTTTGCATTTGGTGACTGATTCGTTTACGCTGACCTTCATGCGGTCAATAGTTCTTGACTCTCCAGGTTGCAACAGTTCCAATGGTTTGGACAAAGCGGAAGAAATCCTACCAGATCCTAGAAAATCGTCCAAAAGGAATAGATGCTCCGATGGGTCATCTGTTGTGAGCAAAGTTCTGTTCCGACTCAGAATGTCATAAACCTTTTTGACATAAACCTCTGTTTGCTGGTTAGGCTTGTTTCTAGCGCCTGCAACCGTAGACCAACCGCAGTGTGTCAGAACAACCATCTGAATCTTCGGAGTAGAGATATTCAGATCAGTTGCATATTTTCTAAACTCCCCTTGAGGGCTGGTCAGTGTCTGAATGAGCAGCTCCAAAGATTTGATGGACTGCTGATCTGTTCTAACAGGGATGATGAGGGCGTCCGTAGCGTACCAAGCTAATTGAGTGGCCCCTGCAAAAAACGGGGATGTGTCAATAAGGCATTTGGAGACAACCCCGATTTCATCCATTTCTCTATCGATCTCTGTTTTCAGAGATTGCAGAACGCTCAACAGGGCCGTTTCTCTTGAGGGAGATTGTAATCCTGCGGTTTGATTTATCGCGCTGATAAGCTGGGACGGCAACAAATACAGTTCGCTGCTTGAAGGAATATAATAAGTTTTCTTATTTTCAAAAAACTTATTGGTCGCCCCAGCAAAAGCCGCAATATGCGAAGGCTTTCCGAGGCCGGGAATCAAATACGGCAGGATTAGATCTCGAACCGAGGTGCTGGAATTGTTGTAGTATTGATTGTCAAAGAAAAAAGACAGGTTCCCTTGTGGGCAAGTGTCCACCGCAAGCACATCGTCCCCGAGGTAGCTCAAATTAAAAGCCAGTGTGGTTTTCCCAATTCCACCTCTCAGGTTACATAGAGCGTACTTCTGAAACTTCGGTAAATTGACCTCCGGGAAGTTCCCGTTGGCAATATCAACTTGTCTCTCAATTACATTTGCATATGAGTTCAATTCAACATCCCTCCGATTTGTTTTCCGATTTTCTGCAATTTGAGGATTTTTAATTGATATTATACGCCAAACAAGTAACTATGTCAACTAAGGACTTTTAAGATTCTTTTACCTCCAAAAGCCTGGCCTTGCATTTCCAATCACCTGAAACATTGTCACCTTCGATATCGAGGGAATAGACTCTAAAATAGCCTTTCACAGTTTCGGATTCGACTCTGACAAAATCATCGATGTTGATTGCCCCGTTTAGCAGGTACTCCACATCCCACCCAAGCGTGTTGGAGCCTGTCGCTTCATCCTGCGTGATAACGACTCGTGATGGAATCCCGAGCAATCCTGTGTCTGGGGAGAGCAAATACACCTCTTTGGACATTACATCTCCGGGTTTCTTCACCTGCATAACACCATTTTGCAGGCTCCAGGATAGGTTGCAGCACTTGCAGCCTTTGCTCATTATATCCTTGGCTTTTCCGATGAAGCTAAACCCGTTAGATATATCCACAAACTCCGCGTTGTAGGAGTAGGATATGGCTACGCCCATTTGATTTGCCACATCGTCAAAGATGGTCTTCCAGTTTACAACACCGTTGTATGATACCGAAACGTAGGTGTCCCGGATTTCAATCAGATTGTCAACGACCTCAATCTCGGTCTTTCGGTCTGCACTATCAATGGTGGTGCTCACATAGCTTACGATGCCCGCGAAGATCAAAGAGATCCTGCTCCCGTACCCGGCTCTCATAGATACAACGCAGTCCTTCTCGTTGAGAACAGCAAGCTGCGACTTGTTGAGGTTCCAAAGAGTTACGCGCCCGGTGTTCTGGGTTTCGAGATCACTTTTTTGGAGTGAAAAATTAACGTGCAGAGGAACAGGCTGCATTTTCGAGGTCTCCCCTACTTCAAACCCTGTCCCTCCCTTGGGGCCGGCGGCAAATCGATATTGTCTTCCAAAGTTGTCAAGCTCTGCCAAAAGCTGCCACCTCACATTTATCTGATAATCCGAATAGATCGGTTGCTTTCAAGGCAAAAGGTTAAGGCCCAAAAACAGGCAGCTTTGACCATATATATTATATATATTCTTTTAATATAGGGTTACGGTTACGGTTACGGTTAGCACCGGATTTTCCGTGGACTTTCCAGCGGATTGTCCGCATTTTGTCCCACGGACATTCCGAAGGACAACGAAAAAATACCGCTTTTTCATAATCGTTTTCGTTGATTTGAATTAACAATTTTTAGAAATTAATATTTTCGATTACAAAAAAAGCGAAGCTAAAAATCGGGTCAAAACAAGGTTTCTCGGGTGTTTTTTCAAACCCGTGAGCGGAAATTTTTCGGATTGTCCACGGACTGTCCGCAGGATTTTCCACGGACAATCCGCAGGACAACCTGAAATGAGGGTTGAAATACCTTGAAATCGACTATTTCCGGTGGAAATTCCACGGACAAAATAGCGGACTATCCTATGGATAATCCACGGATTGTCCATGGATATTCCAGCGGACAAAGAAAAAAGCAGGTGGCCGAAGCCCCTGCTCTTCCTGTATTCAGTTGTGATCAATTGGGACAAGCTTGATATCTAGTTTCATTCCCAAACCAGCCGCAAGGCGTTTGAGTGTTTTCAAGGATGGGTTTGCAGTTCCTCGTTCCAGCTTACTAATATCGCCTTGTGCAATTCCAGTTCTTTCGGACAACTCTCTTTGAGATAACCCTAATCTGCTTCTACTATCAGAAACATTATGAGCAAACTCTTCATCAATGATATCTGAACCGTTCATTCTTCCCTCCTGAAGTTTGACTTATTACACAACAAAAATTCGTATCAATAGTCATCATCCAATGCAAAACTTATCTTTGGCTTTATCCATCCCAACATTGACAAGCTGCGAATGGTATGCCTAATTTCATCCTGCTGGGACTCGGCCCACCTTTTTTTCCAATCAAGAACGTATTGAAGGATGTCATCTTCGGTAACCGAATCTCTCTGTGCCGCAAGATTATCGAACGAAAACACAACCGTGGTCATCATCTCAGCTTGATCGGTATTTTTGATTCTACAGAATAAATCAACGGTTTTGTGAAGCGCATCGAGTTCCCTTTCTGTATAAAGCGAAGAATCAAAAATAAAATTATCTGTCACTTTGGTTTCTACCATTGTGTGACCTTTGGATTGACTTTCAACCATCAAATTTTCGTTAGAAAGAGCCGTAATAGTTTTTTTAACATCAGGAGAGTAAGGCCCATAGCTTCCCTTGACAAAAGTGAATCCAGTAGCGATTCCCTGTCGCGTCAGCATAAAGCAAATCTTTTGAAAAATCACTCTACCCACATGCAAGGAATACCTTTGAGAATTTACTTGACGTACCACTTCAAGAATTAAAAGCCATTTGTTGTTAAACTGGGTTTTGCGAGATCCGCTCATAGAGCTATCATGACCAGTGGCCTTATTCAGAAATTGCGAAGTGAGTTTTTCTTTCGGAGTTCCATATGGAGCGTAAATTTCGATTTCGATTGGGATATCCTTCAAAGCTTGGTACATTTCAGGACCAACAACATCCCAACTTAGTCCACCGTTTCCGCAACCAAGCGGAGGAAACGCAATGGAGGTAATGCCCAATTCATTATACGATTCCCTAAACCATTTCAATCCTTCTCTAATGTAGGAAAGTTTTGAAGGAGAACGCCAATTATCCTTAGTGGGAAAATTCAAAATTGATGCCCCGGATAAATCCCTGTATAGATAAGGTTGTCCTGGTTTCACTTCACCTTTTTTGCATAAAGCTTGATACTCTTCGAACATAAGGGGGAATCGGCGCTTAAATTCCAAGGCTATGCCTTTTCCCATGACACCAACGCAGTTAACGGTGTTAACGATTGTTTTGCACTTGCTTTCAAATAGGTTTCCTAATAATATTTTCATCACAAGTCCCTCCTATTGAAAGAAGATTTTTGGCGTAACACGGATAGGCTTATCGAATCCACTTGATTTAAGATTTTCGTATCCGCTTTCGGTCGATACGCAGGCTCCAACTACTAGATCAAAGGGAATTGAGCCAACAACTAGAATTTCTGCACATTTAATTCGCTTTCGCTCGAATTCGATATACTGATCTTCATCAATCCACCATTTCGAATAGATCCTAACAAAGTCAAGTTGTTCAATCCCTTCTTCCGGTGAATAAAAGCGAGTGTACGAGCTTGCAGCGTTTCCGTCAGATACAACCGTCCCTTCAAAATCAAGGACTTGCGATGAAATAGCAAGCACACAAAGGGATTCAGCAATTTTCTGTCTAGAATACATCATCGGGTTCCGAGGGTCAAAATAGGCATTAGCATAAGAATGAAGGGGAAGACCGTTTGGAATGATAACCTTATCTCTCCTGATCTGAACATCTTTCATTGCAATAGATTCATGCCTAAGTTTTTCCGCCTGTTTATACGAGAGTATTCCGTATTCCATTACAGATGGGATGTTTTGAATTGGCTGAATATTGTAGACGCTTCTCTTTTTGGTGCGTTCAAAAAACACGGAGCTTGGCTTTATCACAGAGAGCCCTCCTTGCCTCAGAAAATTGCAAAGAGTTCCTATGTGAATGGCGCTAAACCGAACCCTTTGATTTATCGTACTTTAAGTTTATAGGATTTATCCTATAAAGTCAATGATTAAATCTAGGATTACACGATTTTATTCTCCAGTATCAACCGGGCAGAAAATGAACTGGGCGTTTCCGTTGAGGAAGTCGTTTCTCCCGATATGTTCAAGTTTAGTCATCGCTCCAAATATCCCGCTGGGAACACGGGCGGTTCCATAAAACACGTTAAGCGGAAATTTGGGGACGATCTTGACACCAAGTATAAGGGGTTCGTTTTGGGCGTCATAAAGGCTAAACTTCCAGAAATCCTTTGTATCGTTGTACGTGAATCGAATGAGATAGGGAGTTCCGGACAAAACAATCCGCGAAACACTGTCGTTCATGTCCGGCACCTCAATTACGGTGTAATCCAATCAGGCCTCTCCCCTTTCATTCAAATCAATCCGATGGAGCTTGCCGCATTGTAGAGGATACTCCCCTTGCTTCCGCCAGAACTCGAGCCACCCGAGCTGCTAGAACCACCACTGGAGCTGGAACTGCCTGAGCTGCTTGATCCTCCAGAGCTGGAACTCGAACCCGAAGAATAGCTGCTGGATCCACCTCCTCCAGAACTAACTGTGGAAGTGTTGGCTACGCCAGCTGAAGCCTGGGTGACTCCGCATTTCCCGTAGCTATCGGGGATGGTGGTCGTTTTGGCAGTAGTGACCCGTATCTTTTTGAAAGAGATTGGGATCTCCCTGGCATACCCGGTCTCTAGGCTCTTGCTGAAGCTGATGCTTTCAATAGCCATGTCCGTGTATGTGGCGTCAGAGGTAACGATGGTAACTGGTTCGCCTTTGTAGTACAGATCTTCCAGCTTTTTGATAACCTCATCAACCCGCGATGGATCGGATCCATGCCTACTGTACCAAGTGACCGGTGTGTTTGTGACATACAGCGTCATGCTCAACTTTTCAGGGCTGAGGATGATAGAGTCGCTCACCGAGAACCCGGATTCAACGGAATACTCTGGCACAGTGGCTTCCAAGGTGCGAGATTCGGTGATTAGAGCATCGAACTCAATATCATTTATCGAAACCGGTTGAGTCGCTTTTGCCATTTCATATCACCTACTTTGCATAAGCTAGGCCACGTGCCAGCTCTGCCGTGACATCTCTGGCTGATTTATCCATAGCGCCGGCGGCTTTTTGCTGAATGGCCTTGTCTCCTTCAAACCGGTTGTTGATGTTTACGTTCTGGATCACGCTCTTGCTAATCTGGTTAGAACCATAAGCGGTAGAAGCGGTTCCAAAACTGGGAGCCTGGGCGTTGACCAGCATTGCCATATCGTTCGCAATTCCACCGAGGGCTTTTCTGACCTTTTCTCTTCCTCCTGTGATGCCCTTGGACATAAGGTCGATCATATCCGGCATGTAGGTGTGGAAATTGCTCAAAGGCCCTTCTTCAGGCTCAGAGAAGCCCAGGAAAGACTTGATGGTGTTAGCAACACCGGATACAGCGTCAACCACCCCTCCAATCGCGCTCTTGATACCATTGATGATACCTTGGATAATATCAATGCCCCATTGCACTGCTTGGGCTGGCAGAGACTTGATCCAGTCAATGGCGGCGGTGAATCCTTCAACGATGGAGTTGTAGATACCGGATATCGTTTCTACGATCCCATTCCAGATATTCGTAAACACCGTTGTGATGGTAGTCCAAATTTGATTTACCACAGTGGAGATGGTTGTTAAGATCTGATTCCATACTGACGTGATGGTGGTCCAAATTTGATTGGCAATATTGGAAATGGTGGAAGCTATATTGTTCCATATCGTTGAAACAAATTCTGATATGACACTCCAAATACTGGAAAAAATACTCCAAATAGCATTTAGCGCGGTGCTAATGATATTAACAATGCCGTTCCAGAGGTCAGATCCTAGTTGCTGGACGTTTGTCCAAAGGCTCTCCCAATCTCCAGCAAATAGAGCTGAAAATACAGCGAACAAATCCGCCAAGACATCGAACGCCGTGCTAAATATGGAAGAAATCGTATCCCAAATACCCTGGAATGTCGTAATGATGGTTTGGCCCCAGGTATCCCAAAAAGCAGAAAGGGCGTTGAATATCGTTGTGGCTATGTTTAGCAGCAAGCTCCAAATGAAACTCAACAGATTTTGTATGGCTGTCCACGCATTAGAAAGAGCTGTTTGTATCTGCTCTCCGTGATTCTGCCAAAAGGTCAAAAGCCCATTAAAAATATCGGTTGCTAAACCTTTTATCCCTTCCCAAACGGTAGACAGGATATTTTGGATTGTTTCCCAGGCACCAGAGAGAGCGTTTAGGACGTCCTCTCCATGCTTGTCCCAAACATCCTTCATTACGCCGACTACATCTGAAGCAGCCTGGCTTAGCCCATTCCAGATTGTTATGACGGTGTTCTTTATGAATTCCCAAGCGGTTGTGAGTCCTGCTTTTATATCATCGCCGTGTTTGACAAAGAAATCCTTTATACCGTTCCAAACGTTGGTACAAAGCGTTTTGAGAAAATACCACGCGGCGGAAAGAAACGATTTTATCGTATTCCAGGCGTTGATAATTGTGTCTCTTACCGCTTCAGAGTCAATCCCGGCGTTTTCGAGAAGGGTTCCGATTAAAGAATTGTTACCCTGCATGAAGTTGATGAAATCTTCAACTACTAATGCGATAAGGGCAACGATTGCTATAATGGCTATAGTCTTGATGTTAATAGCAGATAGCACCTTTAGTATTGAGCTTAGGCCACTTGTTATCTTGCTAAAATTCATTACAGCAAAAGCAGACCCAGCGACAATGGCAACCAGTTTGAACATGTTCTGGACTCCGCCTAAACGGTCACTGAGCCAAGCCACCCCGTTCCGAACAGTGTTGAGAACCGCAATCACTTTGTTGAACGCAGTGACCATTGTTCTGCCTATCCCATCGGTTACGCCCAGCGTTTCGTTCGTCTGAGCCAGCCAAAGGCCCCACTTGCTGCGGATCACTGCCAGGGCATCGGTGATGCTGTATTGAACATTGTCAAACTCAGCTTCGATTTCATCAGCGCTGTTTACAAAGGCATCCTTCAGGTCTTGCACCTTGAAGGTGCCCTCCGTTGCCATATCTTCCAGCTGGTCGGAGGTTGTGCCAAGCTGTTTGTTTAGGAGCTGAACTGCTTCTGGGGCTTGCTCCAATAGCTGGCTGATGGTTTCACTGTCGATATAGCCCTTCTGGAAGGATTTGTTGATCGCCTCCATCAACATCGCTATATCTTCGTTCGTTTTACCGGCGGTCTTAAACAGCATCGTTGCCGCGTTATTGAACTTGACCGCTTCATCTACGTTTCCAAACAGCTCGGAGTTGCCTTTCACAAGGCTGGCGACCACTTTGCCTGTTTCGGAATAGGAAGTCCGAGTGGCTTCAGCAGATGCCATAATTTGCTCTTGCACCGCCTGCTGGTCCCCGAGGGAACTGGTGGCGTTTTTGATCTGATTGTTAACGCGGGTAAATTCTTCGACTAAGCCGTTGATTGAGGCAAGGCTGATACCAACACCAAGGAATCCGAGTGCACGAGACGCGGTATCCTTGATTTTGCCGATAGTATCATTGACCTTATTTACATCTTCGTTTTTGACCTTAAAACCGACTTTGTTGACAAACTCGGAAACTGTCAAAAATCATCACCTCTCACGGCTTATTTCTCGGTTGCCCGTTTCAACTCTTCGGCCTGCCCTCGCTCGATGTCCAAGTCCATGGTGTACAGGGCGTAGAGTTTTAGGGCTTCGTTGAGGGTATATACAGTTTCCAGTTCCAGCTTTGTCGCAATTCGAGCCTTAATGAGAATGTACATCCTCATTTCCAGCTCCGAAAATTGAGAGAGGTCTAGTTCTCCGAAGCGGCGGTATTCGATGTCAGCTTCTGTGCTAATCCCTTTAGGCTTCCAGATTGGACGCCTAGTCTCTTGAAAAAACCGCTGTAGTTCAGTTTGATAACCTCAAAGCATAGGATGTACATGTCTTGCACATCTCCGCAAAAAACCTCGTTTGCAAGGTCGTATGTCAACCGCGCGGTTTTGCCTTCGGTTGCATCCCCTTCTACAGAAACATTTTCATAATCAACAAGAAGCTTCTTCATCAGGCGCTCAAACTTATCGCCAGAAAGCGATGTGAAAGCACTCGCTAATACCGGTACAGCTTCGCTCACATCCATATCCATGATGTTAGAAGCACCGGTGTCAGTGGTTTGCCCCTGGGCCACATTTCCGCCAAACAGAGATGCAATTCCTCCCAGAAGCGGCGATAAAACAGAAGCCAGATCCCCACTGATGTTTACTGCAACAAATGCCGGAAACGGCTTGATATAAAAGGCGTTGTCTCCAATCACCTTTCTCGTAACTTCCATTTGTCTCATAATTCAATACCCCCTTATTGAATTGAAGAAGCCGCCTGTGGTTCCAGACGGCCTCTTTTCAAACTAATTTTATTCAGTCAAATCCCCATCTCCGGTGTGGATTTCCCATTCTCGGTTGGTAGACTCTTTGCCAAAACCTCGAGAAGCCGGCTTGATGGGCCAAGCAGCATCGGCACTGAACACCATGCCTCCCTTGAGGTCTTTGATCAGGACCGGGAACATACCATCTCCGGTTTCTCGGTCCTGATTCAACCTACCCTGAAGATAGGAGTTGGTTGCGGACGTTTGCAAAAGCGTGATCTTCACAATGAATGTTTTATCCGGGCTGATGCTACGGACAACCTCTCCGTCACACCCTACTTTCTTGGTCACACCATCGCCGTTGGGGTCAATGGTGACAAAGCTATCATCCGCGTAGCCAGTAACGATGTGGCTACCAAGAGCCACTGTCACTTCTTTGGGGTTGTATGTTTTTACTGCCATTTATCATCCCTCCTGCTTATTGCAACTCGTAAGTCAAGCTGCCGGTGAGTTCCGCAAAATGGATGGCTCCGGCAAGACGGGCAGAGAATTTGCAATTTCTCAGAGTGCGAGAAGCTTTCTCAGATGCGGTAAGGCTGGATGCCAGCGGAACAGAAGTGGTAAAACCGGGGATGGAGTTTCCATCCTCATCAAACTCTTCCGGTGCAATGCCGCCGGCATCCTGACCAGCTTTCAAAGATGCGATCATTTGGTTCTGGACAAGCCCGATACCAGGATCGGTGTACGGAACCTTGGGACGGGTGACAAACAGATTCACTACCCGCACCTGCATGTCGTTCTTCAGCCAGTCGCGGAACCGGATGACGTCAGCCCACTCCCCAGCAAGAACCTTCCCGTTCATGCTGATGTTCTTGTTGCCAACGGTGATGAAATAGTTAAGGCTATTATCGGCCAACGATTTCATCTCTGTGCTGGTCAAAGCGGAAGGGTAAACGGTAGAAAGGGTCTTGAAAGCGGCGGTTTCACTTCCGGACTCGTAATTTAGCCATTTGGCAACCCATGCAACATTGAGGTACAGGTTAGCTTCCGGGATGTCTTCGACAGACTGGCCGGATGTTTCCTTGCCAAAAATTCCGAAAGATCTGTAGTAGACATTGCCAACGGAGGGCTTGTCTTCGCCGTCCTCACCAGCTCCAAAGAAATCAAGCTCTGTGTAGCAGAACATCTTTTCCTGGGTTTCGATATAGGCGGCGATATCCTCATACAAAGCGGGATCTACACCGGCTGTGCACAGAACGTACCAACCGCTTGTCTCCAATGCACGGGAAATCGTAGTAGCGGGATCTTCCAGAACCTTATCGGGGCTATCGATAGGTTCATCCTCATCAAGAGAGCTGCTTTGCGTGGATGCTACCAGAGTGTTTGCCTCTGGATAGCTAACAGTTACTCCATAGCTGACCGGCAACGCTCCTTCCCTCTCAACAGTAACAGTGAGCGTGATATCTTCACTGCCCTGCTCCATAGATGCGATTTCCCCAAACACTGGAAGTTTGGAAAGATCTCCCAGACCGGTAATGGCAACTCCATCAACCGAGACGGTGTATCCCTTCTCGGTCAGCTTTTCAACAAGGCCGGTATTATTGATGCCGGAGATGGGGCCCTCCAACACGATATAGAGCCTGCGTGCTTTTTCGTTGAAGGTGATCGTGCAGCCGGTAACATTGCCATCTGCGCTGATAACTTCATTGACGATGTTATTCGCTTCTTCGATTGTCTCAGCTGCTCCCTGCGCTTCTTCAGAGAGCTTCTGAAGAGCGATGTAAACCTGCGTAGGAGGAGGACTTTGCGAAAACGCAACTCGCGCCGCAACGCCCACCGGATCCGCATTATCCCCGGTGGAAACAAAGCCGGCTTCCTCCACTTCATTAAGGCTGGAATAAACGCCAACGTTAGGAGCGTTATATTCACCTTTCGGAGCAGGCCCCATAATCAACAGATTGTCAAAGCTTGCATCGTCAATGATAGGAGAAACGATGTCGATGCTCACAGTGGCAATCTGGTCATAGTT
>ERZ1643247.2444-NODE-2444-length-14686-cov-6.860433_pt1 | contig 14686 bp, 12 predicted proteins | sample MGYA00579264_ERZ1643247 | MGnify/ENA primary metagenome ERZ1643247 (study PRJEB29033, sample SAMEA4952262) | chicken gut metagenome | biome: Broiler Chicken; feature: Gastrointestinal Tract; material: Caecum | place: Ireland | collected 2018 | study: Broiler... | reverse complement strand
AAAAAGCATCAAGCTGGTACATAGCAGCTTGATGCTTAATCCAATTATTAAATTACTGAATTGTTTTATTACGAAAAAGTCATTGAAAATAACATTAAAACTATGACTATAACCAAAATAATTACACTAATTATAGTTTGCGAAGAATGATTATTATCTTTTTTAGAATATGCCCTGCGTTTATCTTGTTCTACTTCATTTAAACGATTCAAAGCATGTTTTTCTATCAAACTTGGCTCATTACTTTTTTCATCCTTTTTCATTTTGTACACTTCTCAAATGTCTTCTCAAATGTCTTTTTAAATTCATCAACGGAAATATCGCCAGCCATCTTGCGCTGGTAATCAATATTATCTTTCATTATAATTCTATCATTTAAAGAGGTCTCTACTAGCTCTTTCATTCCTTGTACATTATCAGGAGCAAAAACTGCTTTTTCAGATATATATTTTGGCTGATGCAAAGTATTGTTAAAGCCAACAATTAACATATTTTGTTCAAAGGCAATTCTTACAGAATTCAAAATTTCGTTTTGGTGATTAATATCAAAGTAGACATCACATTCATTAAATAATTCAACTGTCTTCTTGCGGCTAACATTAGGATAAACTTTTACATTGGCATATTTCTTAAATGCCAATAGCTTATCAGACATCGTAGTTACGGCAGCAATATTGAATTCAATATCTGGCATTGCTTCAACTACCTCTTTTAAGTGTTCAATTTGATCAGAGTTAGTCATAATCAAAGCCTTGCGACGAAGTTGATTGCTACGTGGATGTGGGTAAACCATTCCAAAGAAGTCAAATTTCACATTACCAGTATCTTCTGGAATAAGTGATTTAGACTTTTGCCATTCACGATAGTTTTGGAAGAAAATATACTTTGTTCTTGTCTTGGTCTTCATCAAGAAGTCCATGTTTCCTGGCAGAGCATTCCCAGTAGGTTCATGCCAGAGCATAATATCGCCACCTGCAGTATCAACACCTAATGAAACAGAAAGGGATTCGTTTAAAGTGTTGTAAAAAATATGATCCAAATTATACTTGCGTTCTTTTAAGTAAAAGACCACAAACTCTGCGATATTAGCAAAATGCTTGTGACACCAACGATAGTTAAGGAATATATCGCCTACTTCTAAATTCTGAACAATGACTTCTTTACCTGATTGATTGAAGTATTTTCTAAGAGTTGCCTTTCCTTGATTATAAAAAGTTTTGGCAAAGAGTTGACCAACATTATTGTAGTGTTCAATCCAGCTAATAGCCCCGTTATCATCAAGCCAGCGTACTTCAGTAACTTCACGAGTATTGTCGGTTGAATTATAAATAATTTCAGCACGCTTATGATTTAAATCATAAACATTGGCATTTTGGCCAGTAGCTTCAATTCTCCAATATTTTGGCAATGGCACTTTATCAAAGTAAAGTGGATGTCCTTCCTTGCGAAAGCCACAATAAAACTTAATTGGTGAATCAATTTCTTCTGGTAAAAAGCCATTGTCATGGATGGCAACTGAAGGAATATTAATTTTGGCATATAATTCTGATCTCAATAAGTCTGCAGAATCTGCATTAAAGTTTTCAAATAAATTAATCATTTTTAATTTCCTCCAAGACTGTCTTCCATTGTCTGGCAACATTATCTGTTAAGTAAGGCGTTGCAATTTCATATGAACGTTCGCTGAATTTCTTAAGATCTACTTTATTAAACATCTTAACGATTGCATCACTTAAAGTCTTAACCTTCTTATCTTCTGACCAATCTTCGTCATAAGGAAGTAAGTAGCCATTTTCTTTATTATCAATAAAGGTTGGATTACCATATGGCACATCAAAACCAATCATTGCAAGGCCCGAGCCAACTGCTTCAAGCAAACTTAAGCCAAAACCTTCACTAGTTGATGCTGCAATATAAGTAGTATATTTTTCATAAACTTCAGTCAAATCATACTGACCCATTAGACGAATGTAATCTTCAGCTTGATTATTTTTAATAATATTTTGTAGTGTACTTGACTCTTCACCTTGACCATAAACATCTAAGCTAAGTTCAGGCAACTTCTTCTTAGCGGCAATAACTGCCTTAACTATCCAATCAATATGTTTTTCACTAGCAAGTCTTGAAGCAGTGATCAAACTAAATAGCTTTCTTGGAGCATTAGGCTTCATTAATTTTGGCAAGTTACCAACTGGAATACAGTCAACACGAGGTTGAACATTGTAGTATTTCTTAAATTGTTTATCCAATAATTCCTTTTGCTTTGGTGTGGACACAACAAAACTTGCTACTTCATCGCTGTGAGTAAATTGATATTCATAGAAGTTATTCCATAAGATTTCATTTTTATTAATAAAGTGATTATCATAGTGTTCTGCGTGAACAACTACTAATAACTTAGCAGGATTATGATATTCAAAGAATAATTGTCCATTACTTACATCATCGTGCTCATCTTCACGGTCTAAGATGACATAATCATCTTTAGTTAAATGAAGACGTTTAATCATTTCCAAGTACAAATCATTCTTTGAGTAATAAATTTTATGATTTGGAAATTCAAAAGTCTCTTTCTTGCCATTTAAGTGTTCAATATAAGCAATAGAGCCATCTTCATTGTAGAATTCACGGAAAGTAACGTAATTGTTTGATGCAATGCCTGCGTAATATTCACGAGCATACTTAGTGTATGAATAAAAATCACGCTTGATCAATTGATTATTGTATAGATAAGTTACTTGATCGATTGTTTGCTTATCTTTATCGTGAAAACGAGCAACGATTTGCATCTTTTCATCTGCTAAGTTATAAGTTACTTGATTTCCAGCAATATTTTTATCAGATGCACGTTTCTTCAAATGAAGTTCTTTTTCAAGTTTTTCCAATGGATAATCAGATGGGGCGATCTTAATGTCGGTGAAGAAATTATAGAACCAAATAATCTCATCATCACTAAAGCCAATATTCTTAGTTAAATCTTCAATATTATTGGCCAAGATCAAATCTGAAAAAATAAATTTAGCAGGAATGCCCTCCTTTTTTAAAACCTGTTCTCTGTAGGTTTGGGCATATTCAACTCCACTACTTGCCCAACCTATACCTAAGTTTACGTTATATACTGTCATTTCATTATCCTCTGTCAGTTAAATACCACAATTAATTGACCTTTATCATTAATTTTAATTTGGCTCAACATCAATTTATCAAAACAATCACATTTTACTTTATCCCAAAACAAAGAAAATGAATCGTATGCAAATGATTGCTGAATATAATCCGCATCCCTTCCAGAAAATGACCACGCCGAAGCATAAATCTGTAAGTTATTAAGATAATCTACTTGATCTATCCATGACCTATCTAAGGAAGCTAAAATTACTTGATGATAAAAATCATTCAATTGTTTTTTATTAATTAGCGCTTTTTTATGTTGTTTTAGTACTTTTTTTGTTTCTTTAATTAAATATTTTTTTATTTCAGATTGATTATTTAAATTTAAATTTTTAGGTATCTCAAGTTCTTTATAAGTAACATGAGTATTTAAAAACTCTCTTAAATCTAAATAGCTCCATTCTTTTTTACTGTTTAAATAAATATCAAGGACATCATTAATTATTCTATCAACTACAGATTGCAGATCTTTAATTGATATTAGTTCTTTTCGTTTCTTATAAAAATGCCTGGTTTGAATATTTAACGCAATTTGATATTTATTAGTTCGCATCCTAGCTTCTGTTCCATTAGATGCAACTCGAGTTTGCAATTGATATAATCCTAATTTAGTAATAGGATTATGTAATTTAACAATATTCTTACCCCCTTCTTTCTTATTTATTAAGTGACGAAAATGGCGTTTCTGTCTATTGGTACTAGCTTTAGCAATATAACTATCTTCAAGTGATACATAGAACCTACTCGTGCCAGGATCTCCTTGTCTTCCAGCTCGACCTGCAAGTTGTAATTTGACCCGTGGGGAAAGCATTTCTGTCCCTATAACAGCCAATCCCCCCTTCTCTTTGATACCTTTACCTAATTTGATATCTGTACCACGGCCCGCCATATTTGTTGCAACTGTTACTGCTCCCTCTTGCCCTGCTTCCTTAATAATTGCTGCTTCTTTTGCCGCATTAAATGCATTAAGAACATTATGTGCTATTCCATCGTTTAAAAGTAATTCTGAAATAATTTCTGAATTTTCAACGGAACCTGCAACCAAAAGAACGGGTCGGCCCTGTTCATGAAGCCTTATAGTTTCACCAATCGCCGCCATTAATTTATCAGCAATAGTTAAATAAACAATATCAGGGTAATCTTTTCTAATAACAGGCTTTCTAGTTGGAATTTGAATAACTTTTAAACCATAGGTTTCAATAAATTCATTTTCATCAACCTTAGCTGTACCACTCATTCCTGAAACTTTTTTAAAAAGACTAAACAAAGCAGGAAAAGTTATTGAAGCTGCCGTCTTTTGCATATTAGTTAATTTTACATTTTCCTTTGTTTCAACCGCTTGATGTAACCCTGTGCCCACCTGAACTCCATTTTTTAATCGACCATCAGTTTCATCTAGTAAGACGACCTTATCTTTAACTACAAGATAATCATGTCCTTTTTTCATGGTTAAATAAGCTGATAATGCTAAAATTATGTGGCGATAAAGCTCACGATTTTTAAGAGCGAAAAGATTATCTACTCTAAAATATTTTTCAGCTTTTTTAACACCATTATATGTAAGCCAAAATATCTTTTCATCTTGCTTAAAACGATAATCACGTTTTGGAACTAAAAGTTTAACAAATCTATCAGCAAGACCATACAAATTAGACTGTAAACTTGGGCTACTTGAAACAACAAATGGCGTTTCTGCTTCATCAAGTAAAACATCATCAACTTCATCAATTACAACGTAATTAAACGGACGAAGATATTGCTCAGCTTCATTAGTAGCTAAATTATTAAAAAGATAATCAAAAGCTAAAGAACTTGCTGTCGTATAAACAATATCGGAATTATATCTTTCACGTTTTTTTGCTGCTGTATCTTTTTCTTCACCTTTTAAGAATCCAGTACTAACAGTTAATCCCATCCATTGATAAACAGGGGCCAAATCTTCCTCATCACGTCCAGCTAAATAGTCACTTGTAGTAACCAACATCGCTCCTTTACCAGCTATAGCATTTAAATAAAGAGGCATTGTTGCAGTCAGAGTTTTTCCCTCACCTGTTTTCATTTCAGCAATGGCACCTTCATTTAATACAATTGCTCCAAGTACTTGAACATCATAAGGAAATTCACCTAGGATACGATAATCAGCTTCACGCATCGTAGCATATGCTTCAGGTAAAATATCATCAACTGTCTTACCAGCCTTCAACTGCTTACGAAAATATTGTGTTTGATTTTTTAATTCTTCATCAGTTAATTTACGCATCCTTGGAGCTAATTTATTAATCTGTTTTAAAATGTGATGCAGTTTTATCAGCTTAATCTTATTTACAATCAAGAATATCACTTCCTAAAATAATCTTTTATTTCTTGAATAATCATCAGCCAATCTGGATCATAGATATTTTCTGAATACCAATTATTTCTTTTATGATATCCTGCAAGTCTTTTTTTATTAATTTCAAAATCTGTTGAAGAAAGAAGTGGAAACTGTGGGAAGTAATTTTTTATTTCATAAATTGATCGATCAAAACGGGGACTAGTACTAATAATTTTAAAACCATGATTAATGTTTCTAGGAATCCAAGTATTCATTTCTTCGGTAAGATTACCATCATATTGCCAAGAAATATTAACAATTTGCAAAGGTATGTCAGTAATTTCTTTTTTTAATTGAGGCCATAACTTTCTAGATCTTTTACTATCTGCTACTAAAATCAAACTAACTTCTTCCGGATTTGTTTGATTAATTGGATCTTGGAAAAAGATATCATCAAAAATATTATTCGGCATATCTCGTTCTGCAATTTGAACTCGATCAAAATCCAATTCTATACATCCACCATTAATAATTTCAAAAGTATAACTAACAGCTCCTTTAGGATATACAAAATCCGTTTGATTGGAATAAAAGATTTTATTATCTATTTCATCACCTTGCAAATTAAAAAAGCGTAAACGACATACAAAAGTATTAACTGGATTAGACTGCGCTTTCACTGAGATCTTATAACTATGCCCATTAATTAACATTGATAAAGCCGGAATTTGCCTAGTTACCTGATAATTTCCACTGGAAAACCACGAAACAATGGTTTGTCCAGCAGCCATCAAATTATTTTTAAAATGAACATGATTTTTAGCTGTTTTTTTCAAATGAGTACCAGGCATATACGTATTCGCAACTGAATCCCAATAAATTTGATTAATAATTTTTTCCATTTTTTATTTCTTCCTATTGAAATTATTCTGCAAAACATATACCAACCGCTCAACAAACCATGCATTTATTGCATCATTATCATTATGACGCCCTGGAAAGCCCTTAAATGAAAATTGTTTAGCTGTTTTCACTGCCGGAGAGGCCTTTAATTTATTAATAGCAATATCATCATAATCATCATTTTCCATATATCCAACAAACAACCGAGTTTTTGATAAATCGCTATGATCAAATTCTTGCCAAAATTTTTCATCTAATTTATGCAAATTCTTATCATCTAAAGTACTTATTAATTGATGATCAATATCAAAAATAGTATCGAAATCATCTGGTCGCTGTAACCTTGCTCTACTTGCAATATATCCTAAATTTCCCAGTGGTTTTGCTACATTAATCATATAGGCGCCAATTCTTGAACCATATTTCAAAGCAGGATATGTTCCCATGGAAATACCATTCATAATCAATTGAGATTTATCAAAACCTAATTTTTTTAAGGTTCTCATGATAACATCCTCAATTTTAGTCCCCATCACATTATCTTTATCATCATAAAATTGACCAATTGATAAACGCATATCTGTAAATAAAAGCGCCGGTGCCTTTAAATTTCTAAATAGTGGAAATGCTTCAAAACCTTCCAAGCTACGAGCACCAGCAAAATATACATTTAATGGTGGTTTAAGATCTCCAGGATTAAAATAATATGCAATATCCTCTCTTCTTTCTAAATTAACAATTCTTTTACCCCCAGCAATGAATTCACCTTTGCCATCACGCCCCCATCTTGAATGTAAAACACCAATAGTTAGTTCACCAAAGCCTTTAACTTCGATTGTAATATCAGCTACTCTAGGTGTTTTACTTACAGAGATTGGTAAATATAATTCTTTATCTGAATTTTTATCTATTAATAGAACATAGTTATTGTCAGGATTCCCATCACTACCGATTTCTTGTATAAATATTCTTAAACGAACTGATACATTTTTGGCTTTCATAGTTAACCATAATTTTATTTTACGATTGGGATCTAAATAAAGACCATTACGATATGCACCAATATTTATCCATTTTTTTTGACTATCTATCTGTAGTTTCAAATTACCAGAATCTAAGAATTCAAACTCATTGATCTTTTTACTATTTAGTTCAATAGCAGTAGGGAAGATTCTAATACCTGATTGACCAAAAAAATATCTTACTTGTAAATGATTAATTAATGTTTGTGGATCTTCAACAATTTTTTCAGCTGCCGTACATTTCAAAAAATTCTCACCTGTAGCCGATAAATTTTCTAGAGCTTTCTCAGTATAGAGAACATGATATGGATCAATCAGTAAATACAGTTTTTTCCAATTTTCATCTGAGAGTTTTGCCCCTTCATCAATAATTACCACCAAATAGCCCTTGGCTTTTTTATTTTTTACTTTTAATTTTTCAGGAAAGTCATTAAAATGCCATTCAAGATCCTCAGATAACGAATATTGATTGGCCCAATTATTATTGCCTAACTGTAATATTCTCATTTAATTGCCTCACCATTAAAAATTCTATTCCAAATTTTCATCAAGTTTTTCTCTGAATATAAATTTAATAATTTGACATTGTAAACAAGTGCACGATTCCAATTTTGAAGACTATCTAAATAAAAACTAATAGCTTGAGTCAGCTCAGTAAAATCCTTACAAATCTTTCCATTTTTATCATTGACCAAAGTCGATGTTTCATAATCTTGCACCTTAGGTATTCCCACACTAACTGCAGCAGCTTGTAAGAAATCATCTCCATTAGTCCAACTTATTAATAATCTTGTTTTATCTAGAATATGCATCAAATCTGCAATACTTGTTACACGGCTTTGATTAATTATTAAATTTGGTACTTCTTTAACATCAATAATTTTTGCTTCATCCAAATTAGTTATTTTTCTATTAATAGTAATCTCACTTTTATGTTCATCTTTAAGTTCATCTATCACTTTAGTTACTAATTTACTTTGATTAGGGGTATAAGTTAAAAATTGAACTTCTTCATCTTTAGGCGCTTTTATTAAGCGGTGATAAATGATATCAGCAATTTTCTTTAAATCAGAATAATCTATATGCTCAGCAAAAACAGTTATCATTTGTCGTTTCATTCTTTGACTATGTCCCAATTTAAACTGAGTTTGAAATGGTGGCATGATTACTACGGAAAATCTATTACCGATTAATCCTTCAACTCTCTCTTTTTCATTTCTGGAATCAACAATTAACTGACCATCTTTTATTTTTAATAAACTATGAGTATATTTATTCCAATGATTAAGTGAATAGATTACTTTATAATTTTGGTATAAATTTAAAGGTACAAGTGATTTATCATCTAAACTTACAATCAAATGATCTTTGGCCTTTATTTTTTCTAAAACTTCTCGTTTAAAGATTTCACTAATAAGATCATTTAAATTTTGATATTGATTATACTGACATTTATTGAAAGTTGGATTCAAAACAACATTTTTATTTTCTGTATTATATTTAAAACGCCAATGTCCAATTTGATCATAATATGTTATCTCATTACCAACTTGTTTAGAAGATATAAATCCACGACTATCAATCATTAAAGTCTTAGTTTGCTGCCCATTTTCATCAAAATAAGTTATACTTAAAATTTTGCCATCAGTATCAAAAGCTAATTTGGCGAATAATCTATTATGTGAAATAACTATAATTCTGAACAGTGTATAATCAAAATATGCATCTTCTGGCCAATTAAAATCTGTTATATCTAAAATTTGATTATCTAAAGTACTAATTCCTTGTAGGTAATCATAAACAGAAAATAAATAATCTGGTGAAAATGCTAGTTGATTAAGTTTAGTAGTTAATTGGGGTTGATAATCCGTCAATACTAAACCTATTTTTTTATGATTATCCTGTAAAACTCGCATTTGATTAATTGCATCATAAAATTGAATACGTGGAGTATTATAAGCCCAATCAACTAATTGATTATGCCAAGCTGGTACAAAATATTCCATTTTTATTCTTCTTTCATTAACCGATCATATTTATGTGGATATAACATTGTCTTTATCTTATCTTCCATTCCAGATAAGAATAATGTCAACATCATAACATTCATAGGAATAACCGTAATTCCGGCATATTGACCAAGAAACATTCTGCCATACAAACCCACCATTATTTGGAGAGTTGTTAAAAATGCCCCCGGAAATGTAACAATAAGGAGTAGATGTGTAAGATACTTTTGTGTCGGCTTACCAGGCCTAATTGTAGGAATATATGAATGTTTATCTCTCATTGATTTGGCTGTTTCTTTTGGATCAACAGTCATAAAGGTAAAGAAATAAAATAAAATAAACGATAATATAGCTGTAACAATCATATTAAAATTTGTATTATTAATAATTGAATTGCGAGGGAAAAATTGTCGCATCATAGTCGGCAAAGATAAAATAGCCATTCCAATCATATAAGTCATCATTGCACCTATATTTAAACCAATTGGAGTAACTACTTCTTTAGCATCACTAGGTAAAGAGGTATCAATTACTTTTAAAGGATAATAAGCATGATTAAATGCAATCCAAAAGAATGTAACTAATAAAGTAAGAATTATTACTAAAAATATCCATAATTGGTAGTTTTTTACCTTTAAAAGGCTATGAAATAATATACTTAACGTTGGAATTAAAGAAATAATAATGTTAACTAAGATAATAGGCATTGTTCCGCCAATTCCAAATTTAACATTCATAAAACAAAACCAAACCGTAAGAAGACTTCCCGCCGTCAAAATTAAAACAACAGTTAAATCTCGTTTAAACTTTCTTTCGGGAATCATTGAATACGTAAAAAAGAATGCCTGTACAATTGTAAAAGCAAGTAGCATTACTTGTTGAACAATCTGAATTTGGTTCATAGAGAGAGCATCCAATCCCAGAAATTTCGTAAAAATCAATAACTGCATCAATAAAGTTACAATCATAAACGGATTTAATCCTAAGGAAAATATTGACAATCGCAAAAAATTAGCTCCACTCATCACACTCATAAGTGATAATGATGTATTTCCCATAATTTGTTCATATCTAGCAGTTATATCTGCAAAAGGCACAGGAATATAAGTCCCCATTATATAAATCAAAATAATTAAAAGCGTAAAGGCGATTCTTTTTATAACCGTCATTAAGTTTCTTTTATCAGTCAAATCTGTATCCTCAATCTGCTTTTTCTAATTCTTTATTTCTTAATACCGTCACCTATATAATAACATTTAATTATATTAAAACTTTAGTTTTATCCCCAAAAAAAGCATCTACTTTTTTGATACATTCCCTGTCAAGTAGACAGTAGAATTACATAAAGCTTTTATTCCTCAGTTGATTAATAATCAGCTGAGGATTTTTTTGGCTTCTCTTATTTTCTTTTCGTGTATTTTTTGCCAGTATTTATCAATTCGATGATTTGGTGCAATAGGGCAATTCTTAATATTGTCTTTCACCGCTTCTTTGCGCATTTCACCAGCAGTTAAACCGTTAAAACGTTTCTGTGGACCTTCATTAATGTAGTAATCTATTGTCTTACAAATAGAATCATTAAGTTCATCATAACTGGCCACTTGAGGATGAAGAATAACTCGCATTTCTTTGATAATGCCTTGCCAGCCTTCCATTGGACCATTATCAATACAGCAGCCAACACGAGACATTGATTGCGTCATGCCTTGGTCTTCTAATTGGTTTTGGAAAGGTGCGCGAGTAAATTGAAAACCACGATCACTATGGAAAAGCGGATGAGCATTAGGGTATGCTTTAACAGCCTGCTTATAGGCTGCTTGAACTAAGGCAGTATCGTTTCGTTTACTAATTGCGTAGCCAACAGGATAGCGATCATATAGATCAAACACAGTACATAGATATGCCTTAGACAGGTTAGCAGCAACGACTTCAGTGATATCTGTACACCATTTTTCATTAGGTCTAGATGCATTAAAGTCTCTTTTTAACTTGTTTTCGGCCGTTTTCTCAGGCGTTGTATGCTTGAACTTTAGCTTCTGGTATCTAGGCTTTGGTGATCTAATGCCATTGATACACATCAAGCGGTAAACAGTTTTATGATAAACCGGCTTTTCATCAGACATCTGTCGATTAACTGCCATGGTCATCTTTTCCGTCCCAAACAGACTGTTGTTAGACTTGGTTATTTCAATGATCTTTGCTTCAATCTTTTTGTCTCGTTCTTCACGCTTACTCGGCTTGCGCTTAGGATCAAAGTATTTGTAATAAGCTGAGCGTGCTATTTTAGCCCATTTGCACATTAAATCAATCTTCCAATTGTACTTTTGATGGCAGTCATGGATTAACTGATATGTTTCTTGTTTCCAGCGTCTTTTTATTGCGGCTTGTCTATATCTTGGTTGTCCGGCAAGCACATTCTTTCTAACTGATCTAATTTTTTTAGGAATTCGTTCTTAGTTTGTTCTTCTTTGAGCTGACGCTCTAATTCCTTAATTTTTCGATTAGCCAGTTCTAACTCAGTTAGCTCTTCTGGCCTCTTATGTCTGCCTCGTTTATCTGTTAATCCTGTTTCACCATTAGCTAGATATTTGTGTGTCCAGCTGTAAACCTGCTGGTAAGAACAATCAGATTTGACAGCTGTCTGAGTGTAATTCTTGTCGTGATTAAGACAGTATTGAACAATCTGAATTCTTTCTTGCTGGGTAGTTTTTCTTCTTGCTTTAGTCATATAGACCTCCGGATGGGGATCATAGTCCCGATTTTCTATATGACTATTATACTTGGAAACTCATTCTGATACTATTCCATTGCTTCTAATGCCATATTTATTAGCTAAAGAAGGTAACGACATTTTGCCAGCTAAATATTCTTGAACAACCTTTTCTTTAAATGCCTTAGAGTAATGATTATTGTATTGAGCATTACTTAGAAGGGTATCACGATTGCTTTGATATTGATGAACCCATCTTCTTACTTGCATCGCTCCACTTTTACTTGGCATCTTAAGCCGTTTAGCTATTTCAACGGTGCTCCTATTACCATTCAAGTATTGTTCAACTGCCCATATTTTTTGATCGAATGAATATTTACTTTTTCTGGACATAAAAAATCCCACCTCCATGGATAATTGAATACTTTATGTATTTCAATCGTCCACTTTAGTGGGATTGTATCATTTTAGCGGATGTTTTTATATTTTATTTAGTTTCTAATTCAGTAGGATTAATTAATTCTTCAAGCTTTCCAGTAGTTTTGTAAACAACCCACATTGCTAGATTTACAATATGATCGCCAATTCGTTCAAGCAAACGAATAACCATAAAATAACTTGAAGAAGCTGCGGCTTTTGACGGATCATCTTCAATTCCGTCAACAATTAATTTTCTGGCACGGACATAATCATGATCGATAATTCCATCACGACTGGCAACCTCTTTGGCCATTTTTTCGTCATCTTGTACGTAAGCCGTCAAAATTTGAATAAGCATGTGACGAACATTGTGAGTCATATTTGAAATGATCTCTTCAACTTCAGGAATTCTCGGATTACCCTTTACACGAATTGTTTCAAGAGCAATACTCATGGCATTTTCACCGATTCTTTCCAAATCAGTTGTTGCCTTCAAAATACTAATAACTACTCTGAAGTCAGTAGCTACTGGTTGTTGTAAGGCCATTAATTTCAAGGCCTTTTTTTGAATATCGATTGATTCAGTAGGAATCTTTTCTTCATTATCAACCATAGATTGAGCTGTCTTCTTATCATGATCAACAAATGCGCGTGTGGCTTGATCGATTTGATCATTTACAAAAACACCCATTTCCATAAATTGCGTGTTTAATTTCTTTAATTCATCTAAAAATATTTCGTGCATCTTTATACCTCAAAATTTAACCAAAACGACCGTTAAGATAATCACTCGTTATTTGCTTTTCAGGTGCAATAAACATTTCTTCAGTTGGCCCTGCTTCAATTAGATCACCATTCATTAAAAACGCTGTTTGATCAGAAATTCGCCCTGCTTGCTGTAAGTTATGAGTCACCATAATAAAAGTATATTGATGCTTCAATTCCATTAAGGTCTCCTCAATCTCACTACTTGATATCGGATCAAGCGCACTAGTCGGTTCATCCAAAAGCACTACTTTAGGTCTAACAGCCAAGGCACGAGCAATACAAATTCTTTGCTGTTGTCCACCAGAAAATGCTTGTGCATTGCGCTTTAAATTATCTTTAGTTTCTTTCCAAATAGCCGCTTGCTTTAGACTTTCTTCAACTCTTTGGTCAATTAAATCTTTATCTTTAACGCCAGCTATTTTTAAACCGTAAGCCACATTGTCATAAACCGAAAATGGAAATGGTGTTGGCTGCTGGAAAACCATCCCTACTTCCTTACGTAGCTTAACTAAATCCATTTTAGAGCTATAAATATTTTGCCCTTCAAACTTAATCTCACCAGTGATCTTTATATTTTCAATATCATCGTTCATTCGATTTAAGCAACGCAAAAAGGTAGATTTACCACATCCCGAAGGTCCAATCAATGCAGTTAATTCCTTCTCTTGAAAATTAAGATTGACGCCATGAAGTGCCTCATAATTGCCATAGCTCAAATGAACATCTTTTGCTGAAATAATTGTTGTCATTTTAACCAAAACTTCCCTGAATATATTCCTCAGTAATCTTACCTTTAGGATTTGTAAAAATATCCGCAGTGGAATTATATTCAATTACATGCCCTAAATGGAAGAATGCAGTATAATCACTAATTCTTGATGCTTGCTGCATATTGTGAGTTACCATAATCATTGTATATTTACTTCTAAGCTGCTTTAAAGTATCTTCTAGCTTTGAAGTAGAAACAGGATCTAGTGCACTAGCTGGCTCATCTAAAAGCAATACTTCAGGTTTAACAGCCAAAGCTCTTGCAATACATAAACGTTGCTGTTGTCCACCAGATAAAGCCAAGGCACTTTTATCCAATTTATCCTTTACTTCATCCCACAAAGCAGCAGCACGCAAGCTTTCTTCTACAATTTTATCGAGCTCATTTTTATTAGTTTGCCCATCAGCCTTTAGTGCATAGACGATGTTTTCTCTAATTGACTTAGGGAATGGATTAGGACGTTGAAAAACCATCCCAATATTTTTCCTTAATTCATAAACATTAATGTTAGGCTTATTCACATCTAAGCCATGAAACCAAATTTCGCCATTAACCGTTGCTACTCGATCATTCATTCGATTAAGTGATCGTAAAAAAGTA
>ERZ1643247.2443-NODE-2443-length-14698-cov-3.823329_pt1 | contig 14698 bp, 12 predicted proteins | sample MGYA00579264_ERZ1643247 | MGnify/ENA primary metagenome ERZ1643247 (study PRJEB29033, sample SAMEA4952262) | chicken gut metagenome | biome: Broiler Chicken; feature: Gastrointestinal Tract; material: Caecum | place: Ireland | collected 2018 | study: Broiler... | reverse complement strand
TCCGCCCTGCAGAGCTGGCGGAACCGGCCGATCCGCTGGGTAGTTTCGTTTCCCTTGCCCAGCACCAGCACCACGGTGTAATCCTCCGCTTCCTCAAGAGCTTTCCGGATGGCCTCTTCCCGGTCGGGAATGCATTCATAGGGACATCCGGTTTTCTGCACATAATACCCCACCTTCTTCATGATATCCCCTGTCCGCTCCGGTCCCGGATCGTCCGTGGACAGATAGATCTTCCGGCAGTTCCTGCCCGCGATCAGCCCCAGCTCTCTCCGGCGGTTCAGCGCCTTGCCGCCGGGACATCCGAATACGGAGATCAGGTCGTAGCCCGGATACTCCATCCGCACCGCGTCGAAGATCTTTCGAAAGCTCAGGGCATTGTGGGCGTAATCCACAATGGCCCGCACCTTCCCGCCCCGGCCGCTGAATTCCTCCATCCGGCCGCTGACCGTGACCCTGCGAAGCCCCTCCCGCATGTCCTCCGGCGGGATCCCCTCCAGATACGCCGCCGCAATGGCCGCAAGCGCATTTTCTACATTGAATACCCCGTGCATGGCCAGCTCAAAATCCTGTTCGAACCGGTCGCAGCTCACGGAAAAACAGATTTTCCCGTCCTTCAGCCAGATATCGTGGCCGCAGATATCAGCCTGCGGCGACGTGCCGAAGGTGAGAACGCGCCGGGCCGCAGAAGCGGCTTCCAGCACCCTTTCGCTTTCCGGGGAATCCAGATTCACCACCGCCGTATCCGTCTGCCGGAACATCCCGAGCTTGGACGCGAAATAATCCTCGAAATTCTCATGCTCCTCCGGGCTTATGTGATCCTCGGATATGTTCAGAAAAATTCCCGTGTCGAAGCGCACGCCCCGCACCCTCTGATACTTCAGGGCCTGGCTGGACACCTCCATGACCAGATAGCCGCTCCGCCCGCGCCAGGCGTTTCGGAAGTGCCGGTACAGCTCCGGCGCCTCCGGCGTGGTCAGCTCCGCCTTTTCCCATGCCTTTCCGTCATACATTCCCACCGACGTCAGGCAGGCAATTTCCGGCTGCCCGGCCCTGCGCCTGTATTCGTCGAAAATTCCCTTTATGTAGCAGGCCGTAGTGGTCTTTCCCTTAGTTCCGGTAATGCCTACGCACCGCAGGGCCCACCGCCATGGCCGCCCGCACATCCGTCACCAGTATATAAGGAACTCTCCCTATTCCGTAATCCCGTTCGCTGACGTAACAGACCGCCCCGCCCGCGGCGGCCTCTTCCAGATATTCTCTCCGGAAGGCAGCGCCCTTACAGATAAACAGGGTGCCCGGCTCCGCTTCTTTGGATTTATAAGAGAGCTTTCTCACCGGTTCTTTTTTCCGGCCGTACAGGCGGCTTTTTACCGCCAGGCCCTCTTTCTGCAAAAGCTCCAGATATACCTGCAGTTCCCTCATATCCATCGCCTCCGATTTCCCGAAAATACGGGAATCCGAAGTCCCGGCGTCTCCTCTGCAGCGGCCCCGCCGCAAGTATCAGCAGTTTTTCCATGCATGTCTTACCTATACTCCCCGAAGCGGCGCCCTCGGGCCGTCTGCGCCTGATCGGATGGGGGAGATTTCATCTCCCCATCCGATCACCGCGATACCTCGCTCATCTCGCGGCACGGCCGCTCGATGACCGTTGCCCGTCGGATGCCCGCTCGTGCCAGCACAGCGGTCGCCCTCCGGGCGTATCGCGAAAAAAAGGACTGCCGGAATCTCTTCATCCCGTCAGTCCCATTCTCGCACCGGAATATGCATAAAGTCCTCAGAAAAATGCAAAAAAACTGCAAAGTCAGAATTGCAGGCTGAAGCCGCTGATCCGCTCCGCGGCCGGGCTGTAGATCAGAATCATCGACGCGTCTGCATTTTCATCGGAAAACACCAGCAGAAACTCCCCCTGGTAGGGTATGATATCGCAGGCAAACTCCTGAAAGGCCACTTCCGCCATCCAGGAGAAACCCCAGCCCATAGTTTCTGCCAGCATACCGTCCTCCAGCGCGTATATGCCCTGATAAAATTCCTCAAATACATTTTCCGGCACAGCCATCTCTTCCCCGCCGTCCGTCGTCACCGGCGCGGTATCCGTCTCCGCCGCCGGCCCGTCTGCAGAGGCATTCCCGGTTCCGTCCGCGAGGGTCTCATATCCGCCGGCCCCCGTGTAGCCGTCCGCCGCCGCATTCCCGGTTCTGTCCGCGGAAGTCTCATATTCGCCGGCCTCCGTCAGCCCGTAATAGTCCCTCTGAAACGCGGCCAGCCGCTCCCGGAGCTGCCTCTGGATCTCCCCGGATTCCTCCGGCGTCACCTCTTTCTCCCAGGGCAGCGTGATTTTCACATATTCCATTCCCTGCCCGCTGAACGCGAAGCTCAGCTCCGCTTCCCCGTCCCCGGTCTCCACGGTCAGCCCCCGGGCATACAACCGCCCCTGACTTTCATCGTACAGCACGCCCTGCTCCAGCTCCGGTTCAATGACATCTAATTCATAGTCCTTCAGAAAACCGCCCATCAGCAGTGATTCCAGCAAATAAAAGACATCCAGCCTGGCCTGCTCCCGGATTGCCGGATCATTCCCTGCGAGCTCCGCCAGCGTCCGGCAGTCCTCCTCCCGGAACTCCGTCCAGGGATACAGCTCGATCTCTTTATCCGCCGCCGCAGACGCGATAACGCCCCCGTCGTAGTCCACTTCGCGGATGGCGTTCCTGTAGTCCGGGACCAGCATGGGCAGCGCCAGGCTCAGAAGGAGCGCCGCCGCAGCCAAAACCGCAGCCATTCCCCAGCCGGCCGCCTTACTTCTCCTGCTCATCGTCATCCCCGCCTTTCCTGTCCTTCAGAACCACCGTCACCCGGGTGCCTTCTCCCGGCCGGCTGTCTATCTTCAGTTCCCCGCCGTGGAGCTCCACGATGCGGGCGCACAGGGAAAGCCCAAGCCCCACGCCGCCGCTTCTTCGGGACCGGGATTTATCCGCCATATAGAAGGGTTCCAGCACGTGGCGCAGCTCTTCCTCCGACATGCCCACGCCCTGATCTTCCACATGGAATACCCAGGCCTCCTCCCGGCGCTCCGCCCGGAGGCGGACCGTCTTTCCCGCCTCGGAGGCCTTGCCCGCATTGTCCACCAGATTGGACAGCAGCAGCTCGAAGAGCTCCGGATCGACATCCACCGCGCCTCCATGGGCCGGCTCCACCTTCAGATGCACCTTCCGGGATACCATCAGCGGCAGCACCGTCTTATAGACGCTGAAAAACATCTTGTTGATCTCCGTCCGCCGGAATTCCAGAGACACGTGATGCAAAGACGAGAGCTGCAGCATCTTGGCGGACAGGATCTGCAGCCTCCTGGTCTGATCCAGGATAATCCCCGCGTATTCCCGGCGCTTCTTCTCGTCCATATCCTTCTGAATCCGCATCAGATCGGCAAAGCCCATAACCGATGTCAGCGGCGTTTTCATTTCGTGGGCGAAATTATCCACAAACCGCTGCCGCTCATCCGCCAGCCCCTGCACCTCTTCCACATTTTTCTCTATGGACGCGCTCATCCGGTTGATATTTCCGGAGAGCTCGTGGAATTCCGGACTCCGGTAGTCCGGCAGACGGAGGCCGTAATCGCCGCCCGCGATCCGCCCGAGCCCGGCGTTGATCTGATTCAGGGGCCGCAGAAGGCGCAGCACCACCAGAATCAGAACGCCGCCCGTCAGTCCCGCGAATACCAGGCTGGCGATTCTGGAGAACTGGAGCTGCTGCTCCAGCCCCCGGTAGATCGCCGTGACATCAGACACCGTGTAGACCGTATATGCCTCTGTCTCCAGCTCTGTGGGGCTGCCGGTGAGCATGTAGCTTTTGCCGTCCCGCTCCACGATCATGGACAGCATGCTGTCCGCCGCCTGCACGCTGCTTCTGAATTCCTCCGGCAGCATCGCCAGCTCCTGCCGCCCTTCTCCGCCCACCGGCTCTCCGTCGGAGCTGCAGACGACCAGGCGGTCCGTCCCGGCCTGCTGATTCTGCACCATCTCTCCGATGATCTCTTCCACCTGATCCGCCTGCAGGCGCAGCCGTCCCTCCTGCAGACGGCGGTAGACCACCTCGCTGCGCAGCGTCTCCGTGTAATAGGCGTTCTGAATGGCCGCCCGGTCGGTCTCCCTCTCCACCGTAGTGCGGAAATTCAGGTTCAGCGTGACGATCATGGTCACGTCCACGGCCAGCAGCGTCAGAAGAAAGGCGCAGAAAAAGATTCTCTGCCACAGCTTCATGGCTGCCTGCTTTCCAGCCGGTAGCCCAGCTTGGGAATCGTCACCAGCTTTCCCTGAAGCTGCATCTTCCGTCGGAGCTGCTGCACATGGATATCCACGGTCCGGCTCTCGCCTTCAAACTCATAGCCCCAGACCGATGCCAGCAGCTGTTCTCTGGTCACAGCGATGTCCTGGTGCTGGAGAAAGAATACCAGCACGTCGAACTCCTTCGGCGTCAGCGCCACCTCCTGATCTCCCTTCCGGACCTGATGGCGCTCCAGATCCACCTGAATGTCCTCGTAGACGAACTTTGTCCGTCCCTTGTTGCGCCTGCGGAGCACAACCTCTATCCTGGCCAGAAGCTCCATGGGCTCAAAGGGCTTTGTGATATAATCCTCCGCCCCCATCCGCAGGCCCTTCACCTTGTCCATGACATTTTCCTTCGCAGTCAGGAAAATGACCGGAGTGTCCAGCTCCTGTACCTGTTCCATAATCTGAAATCCGTCCAGACCCGGCAGCATCACGTCCAGCAGCACCAGGTCGTACCTGCCCTCCCGGATCTCCTCCGGCGCAAAGCTGCCGTCCCGGCAGATGCCGCACTGATACTTCGCCATCTGGAGCGTCGCCTCCAGCATTCTGGAAATTCCCTCATCGTCTTCCACAATCAAAATCTTCTGCATGATGTTCCCCCTGTTTTCTGATAGATTCCCCTTCTTTTCCATCCCGGAACAGATGCATGGACGCGCCTGCTGTGCGCGTTTTTCCGCCGCCCGTTACTGCAGCGTCTCCAGAGCCCGCAGCAGCTCCTCTTCATAATCGCCCTCCAGCTCCTCCGTCCGCCCGGCATTCCGGATATTGGTCTCCGCCCCGCAGGGCTCGCCGCCGTCGGAAAATTCCCAGATATGGTAGGTCAGCCCCCGGTGCTCAAAATCGATGCTCCCGCAGCCATCCTCTTCCGTATAGCCGAATGCGATTCCTTTTTCCCTGAGCTTCTTCTGAACCTTTTCAAGCCTCATCCTCTGCGCCTCCTCATTTTTCTGCCGCTGCACATCCGGCGGAGCCAAAAGCTCCGCCCGCTTCGGAACCGGAACGCCCTTCCGCCCCGTCCCCTGCTTCCTGCCTGTGAAAACACGCCGCTCCCCGGCCCGTTTCCGTGCTGCGTCTGCGCGGCTTTTTCCGTCTTCTATTCTACCTGCATCGCGCCGTTCTGACAAGGTGTTTATTTTTTCTTGCATATCCCGGAAAACCGTCGTATAATAGTACCAGCTTCACATGAATCTTCAGGGCAGGGTGCAAGTCCCTACCGGCGGTACAGCCCGCGAGCCGAAAGGCATGATCCGGTGTGATTCCGGAGCCGACAGTATAGTCTGGATGGAAGAAGATACGGCAGGCTCACGTTTGTTTTCGTATATATTGTCCTGAAATGCATCCGCATTTCAGGATTTTTTATTTTCAGCTATGGCAGGCCCCGGCTACTGAGGATTCGGGCCCGGTCCGGACTTTCCGGAACGGGCGCTTCAGAAGCCGGGGTCTGTTTTTTTGACCGGAACAAAAATTTTTTACGGAAAAGAGGAATGCACATGACTGACCGGGATTATATGGAACGCGCCATCGCCCTGGCCCGAAAGGGCCTTGGGCGCACCAATCCCAACCCGCTGGTAGGCGCCGTCATCGTAAAGGACGGCAGAATCATCGGAGAGGGCTGGCACGATCACTGCGGCGGCCTTCACGCGGAGCGGAGCGCCATCGCTTCCCTGACAGAATCCGCCGAAGGCTCCACCCTCTATGTGACGCTGGAGCCCTGCTGTCACTGGGGCCGGACGCCGCCCTGCACCGACGCCATCCTGGAACAGAAGATCGGCCGCGTGGTCATCGGCTCCCGGGACCCCAACCCGAAGGTCTCCGGCAAAGGGGCCGCGCTGCTGCGCTCCGCGGGCGTACAGGTGGATGAGGATTTCCTTCGGGAGGAATGCGACAGCTTAAACCCCGTATTCTTCCATTACATCACCACGCAAACGCCCTATGTAATCATGAAATACGCCATGACCGCCGACGGAAAAATCGCCACCCGCACCGGGGCTTCCAAATGGATCACCGGCGAGGCGGCCCGGCAGAAGGTTCAGGAGCTGCGCCGGATCTGCCCGGGCATTATGGCAGGCATCGGCACGGTGCTGGCCGACGATCCGCTGCTGACCGTCCGGGAGGAAAACGCCCGGAGCCCGGTCCGCATCATCTGCGACAGCCGTCTCCGGATTCCGCCGGACTGCCGGATCTGCCGGACCGCGGAGCAGTATCCCACCATCCTGGCCTGCGCCGCCGGAGCGGAAAAAGACGATCCCGCCATGGCCAGGCGGCGGCAGCAGCTTGAGCGCCGGGGCCTCCGGATTCTGGAGACGCCCGCCCGGGACGGGCACATCGATCTGAACGCCCTGATGCGCCTGCTGGGCGCGGAGGGCATCGACGCCATTCTGCTGGAGGGCGGCGGCACCCTGAACGAAAGCGCCCTGCGCAGCGGTATTGTGCAGGAGCTTCAGGTCTTTGTCGCTCCGAAAATATTCGGAGGGAACGGGAAATCGCCGGTGGAAGGCGAGGGAGTGGCCCTGCCTTCGGAAGCTCTGGGGCTGGAGCTGCGCGGCATTTCCAATATCGGCGGCGACCTGCTGCTGCGCTATCAGATCCGCAGCCGGAGCGCCGGAAAGGAGGCATTATGTTCACAGGAATCATAGAAGAGCTGGGCAGAATCCGCTCACTGACCCTCTCCGGGCATTCGGGCTCCCTGATCATACGGGCGCGGAAGGTGCTGGAGGGCACCCGGATCGGAGACAGCATCGCGGTCAACGGCATCTGCCTGACCGTCACCGCCATGACCCCGGACAGCTTTACCGCAGATGTGATGGCGGAGACCGTCCGCAGAAGCAGCCTGAAAAACTGCCGGCCCGGAGATCCCGTCAACCTGGAGCGGGCCATGGCGGCCGGCGGCCGGTTCGGGGGGCATATCGTCTCCGGCCACATCGACGGCACCGGCACCATCCGTTCCCTGCGCCGGGAGGAAAACGCGGTCTGGATCACGGTGGAGACTCCGCCGGAGCTCATGGAACTGATCGTGGAAAAAGGCTCCATCTGCATGGACGGCGTCAGCCTGACCGTGGCCGGCACCGGCCCGCGGGAATTTCAGGTATCCGTCATTCCCCATACGGGGGCCGAAACCACGCTGCTTCAGAAAAAGCCCGGCGATCCGGTCAATCTGGAGACAGATCTGATCGGAAAATATGTGCAGAAGCTGCTGGGCGCGGCTCCGGCTCCGGACCGGAACGGCAAAGCCCCATCCTCTGCTCTCCAAACAGGCGGCGCGGCAGGAAATGCCGCAGCCGCGGGAGCGTCCGCCGGAAGCGCTCCGGAACGCGCCCCTGGAACCGGCAGGGGTGCCTCTCCGTCCGGCGGCATCACCCTGGATTTTCTGCGGGAATGCGGCTTCTGACAGGGAACCGGAACCCTGCCGGAGCGCGCATATCCGACACTTTTTCCCATATCACAACATGCAGGAGGTATCTGACTATGGACCGACAATACAATACCATACCGGAGGCGCTGGAGGACCTGCGCGCCGGAAAAATCATCCTGGTCACCGACGACCCGGACCGGGAGAACGAAGGCGACATGATCTGCGCCGCCCAGTTCGCCACCCGTGAAAACATCAACTTTATGGCCTGCCACGCCAAGGGCCTGATCTGCACGCCCATGAGCGCGGAAACCGCCGGAAGGCTGGGCCTGCCCCAGATGGTATCGGAAAATACCGACAACCATTCCACCGCTTTCACCGTATCCGTAGACCATGTGGACACCACCACGGGCATTTCGGCGGCAGAGCGCTCCGTAACCATGATGAAATGCGCCGATCCCGCTACCAGGCCCGGCGATCTGCGCCGTCCCGGCCACGTCTTTCCGCTGGTGTCCCGAAAGGGCGGCGTGCTCGCCCGCAGCGGCCATACGGAGGCCACCGTGGATCTGCTGCGGCTGGCCGGCCTGACCCAGTGCGGCGTCTGCTGCGAGGTCATGGAAGAGGACGGCACCATGATGCGGACGCCGAACCTCTGGAAGCTGGCCGAGAAGTACGGCCTGAAATTCATCACCATCCGCGACCTGCAGGACTACTGCCGCGTCCACGACCGGCACCTGTTCCGTCAGGCCAGCGCCGACCTGCCCACCCGGTACGGCCATTTCCGAATCCACGGCTACGTCAGCGACATCACCGGCGAACACCATGTGGCGCTGGTGAAGGGCGATATCGGGGACGGCGAAAATATCCTGTGCCGGGTGCATTCGGAATGCCTGACCGGCGACACCTTCGGCTCCCTGCGCTGCGACTGCGGAGGCCAGCTCCAGAACGCCATGCGCCAGATCGAGGCAGAGGGCCGGGGCATCCTTCTCTACATGCGTCAGGAGGGCCGCGGCATCGGGCTTATCAACAAACTGAAGGCCTACGAGCTGCAGGAGCAGGGCCTGGACACCGTGGAGGCCAACCTGAAGCTGGGCTTCGCCCCCGACCTGCGGGAATACTGGGCCGGAGCGCAGATTCTGTCCGATCTGGGCGCGAAATCCCTGCGCCTGCTGACCAACAATCCCCAGAAGGTCTACGGCCTCTCCGGCTTCGGCCTGACCATCCTGGAGCGGGTGCCCATCGAGATCGAGCCCCAGAAATACGACAGCTTTTATATGAAAACGAAGCAGGAAAAAATGGGACATATTTTCCGGGAAATCCATTTCTGATCCCGGACACAGAAAAAACAGACAAGCAGGAGGAAAAAGTTTGGAAGTAAACTTCCAAATCTACCATTATTGACGCAGCGAGTGCGTCAGAAAGGAAGAAATCATGAAAGAAATCAGAGTACTGGAAGGAAATGTCGTCGCCCCGGAGGGTATGAAGGCCGCCATCGTGGCCTCCCGTTTCAATGAAATCATCGTCCGCAAGCTGCTGGACGGGGCCGTGGACGGCCTGGTGCGCCACGGCATGGACGCGGAAAACATCACGGCGGCCTGGGTGCCCGGCGCCTTTGAAATCCCCACCGCCGCCGCGGCCCTGGCAAAATCCGGCAAATACGACGCCGTTATCTGCGTGGGCGCCGTGATCCGCGGGGACACCACCCATTACGATTACGTGTGCAACGAGGTTTCCAAGGGCATCGCCCAGATCTCCCTGTCCACAGGCATCCCGGTGCTCTTCGGCGTCCTGACCACGGAAAATATCGAGCAGGCGCTGGCCAGGGCCGGAAGCAAAGCAGGCAACAAGGGCTACGACTGCGCCCTGTCCGCCATCGAAATGGTCAATCTCATGAGGCAGTTCTGATATGAAGCCCCATCTGATTTTTGATTACGACGGCACTATCCACGATACGCTGCGCATCTATTTTCCGGCCCTTCAGAGGGCTTTCCGCTGGCTTCGGGAGGAACAGGGCATAGACGTGCCCGAAGTACCCAGGAGGCAGGCGGCCTCCTGGCTGGGCATGAACACCCGCGACATGTGGAATTCCTTTCTGCCGGGCCTTCCCATGGAGCTGAAGCAGAAGGCGGCCCTCCTGGCGGGAGAGGCCATGGCGGAGCAGGTGCGCGCCCACCGGGCGGCCTGGTATCCGGGCGTCCGGGACGTTCTGGACACCCTGAAGAGCCGCGGCTTTCACATGTCCATCTTAAGCAACTGCCAGCGCTCCTACGGGCTCATCCACTGGGAGGAATTCGGGATGGACCGCTGGTTCGACGCCTTCTATGACTGCGAAACCTACGGCCACGCGCCCAAATCCGGGATCATCCTGGAGATCGGCCGCACCCTGCCGCCGCCCTATGTGGTGATCGGGGACCGGGACAGCGATCTGGACTGCGCCAGAGCCTCCGGCAGCCCCTTCATCGGCTGCCTGTACGGCTTCGGCTCCCCGGCGGAGCTTTCCGGCGCCGACTGCCTGATCCGGAAGCCGGAAGAGCTTCCCCGGGCGCTGGAACGCTGGACCGACTAGTCCCTGCCCAGCGCTCAGCTTCAAAAGCGGCCGCCGGCCATCTGCTGCCAATCCTGTGGCAGACAGACGGCCGGCGGCCGCTTCCATATCATATTCCATTCAGCTCAGATGCCAGATATCCTCATTGTACTGGGCGATGGTCCGGTCGGAAGAAAAGTACCCGGCCTTGGCGATATTGACAAGGGCTTTCCGGTTCCAGCTCTTCCGGTCGGCGTAATCCGCATAAGCCTGCTCCTTGGCCCGGATAAAGTCCTCCAGGTCCAGAAGCGTCATGAACCAGTCCTTGGTGATCAGCTCATGATGCAGCCGTTCCAGGCTCACCGGGTCGCCCAGCTCCATAACCTCTTCGCTGACGATGAAATCCACCAGCTCCCGGATCAGCGGATCGCCCTCATAATACCTGGCGGCGTGGTAAGCCTTTTCCTCATACAGCTTCAGCACGTCCTCCGTCCGCTTTCCGAAAATATAGATGTTGTCGTCGCCCACCAGCTCGTGTATCTCCACGTTGGCGCCGTCCTCGGTGCCCAGGGTCACCGCGCCGTTCAGCATGAACTTCATATTTCCAGTACCGGAGGCTTCCTTGGAGGCCAGAGAGATCTGCTCCGATATATCCGCCGCCGGAATCAGATGGGATGCCTTCGTCACGTTGTAATTTTCCACCATCACCACCCGGAACCAGGGGCTGACCTCCGCGTCCTGGGCAATCAGCTGCTGCAGGCACAGGATCAGATGAATGATATCCTTGGCGATGGTGTAGGCCGGAGCCGCCTTTGCGCCGAAAATCATCGTCACCGGAACCTCCGGCTTTCTGCCGCTTTTGATCTCCTTATATTTGTAAATGGCATACAGCGCGTTCATCTGCTGGCGCTTGTATTCGTGAAGCCGCTTGATCTGCACGTCATAGATGGAAGCCGCATCGATTTCCAGGTTCTGGGTCTCGTACAGATACCGCCGCAGATCCTTTTTGTTTTTCCGCTTGACCTCGTCCAGCCGGTCCAGCACACGGGGATCATCCCGGTAAGCCAGCAGCTTCTCCAGCTCAGAGGCATCCCTTTCAAAGCCGTCGCCGATCAGCTCCCGGATCAGCTCCGCCAGTCTGGGATTGCAGTGAAGCAGCCAGCGGCGGAAGGTGATGCCGTTGGTCTTGTTGTTGAATTTCTCCGGATAAATGCGGCAGAAATTCTTCAGCTCGGAATTTTTCAGAATCTCCGTATGCAGTGCGGCCACGCCATTGACGGAAAATCCGTAATGGATATCCATATGAGCCATATGCACCTTCTGGTCTTTGTCGATAATATAAACGCTCTCATCGTCATATTTTTCCCGCACCCTGGCGTCCAGCTCCCGGATAATCGGCAGCAGATGAGGCACCACCTGCTCCAGATAGGAAACAGGCCATTTCTCCAGGGCCTCGGCCAGTATCGTGTGATTCGTATAGGCGCAGGTCCGGCTCACCAGACGGATGGCCTCATCCAGGGTAAAGCCCCGCTCCTGCAGAAGCCGGATCAGCTCCGGAATCACCAGGGACGGATGGGTGTCGTTGATCTGAACCACCACATGCTCATCCAGATGATGCAGGTCCACGCCCCGCTCCGCGCACTCCTTCAGAATCAGCTGGGCGGCGTTGCTGACCATGAAATACTGCTGGTAGATCCGCAGCAGCTGGCCCTGGCTGTCGCTGTCGTCGGGATAGAGGAACAGGGTCAGATTCCGCCGGATGTCCTTTTTGTCAAAATTGATGCTGTCATTTCCCACCACCGTGTCGTCCACCGAATCCAGATCGAACAGATGCAGCCGGTTGCAGCCGCCGTGATAGCCCGGCACATCAATGTCGTACATGACAGACTGCAGGGTAAACTTCCCGAAGGGCACCTGGAAGGACACATCCTGCCGGTTCAGCCAGCTCTCCCGGGCAATCCACGGGTTTTTCAGCTCCCTCTGCTTGTTATTCACAAACTGCTGCCGGAACAGCCCGTAGTGGTAATTCAGCCCCACGCCGTCCCCGCAGAGATTCAGCGTGGCGATAGAATCCAGGAAGCAGGCAGCGAGACGGCCCAGGCCTCCGTTTCCCAGTGAAGGCTCTAGCTCCATCTCCTCTATCTCGCTTAAAATCAGCCCATGCTTCTTCAGCGCATCGCTGACCTCATCATACAGGTCCAGATTGATCAGATTATTGGATAACAGCTTTCCGATCAGGAATTCCGCCGAGATATAATAGAGCTTTTTCTTTCCCGCAATGCGCGGGCGGCGGCTCATCTCTTCTTTGGTAATCTGCATCAGCACTTCGAAAATCTCATCTCTTGTACACTGGTCCAGTCCCCGTCCGAACCTGGCCTGCAGCATACTCTCTATTCTCTCTTCCATATCCTCACCTTCCTTTTGATTTTCTGTCATTTTCCGCGGCAGGCGTTTTGCCATTCGCCCCGCCATATTTCTGCGCCGATTCCCGGATCACAAGCCGCCCCTCGAAAAACAGGCGCTTCGGAGCTTCCTGCTTCCGGATCAGCCGGAACAGATGGTCAACCGTAGCATGAGCCATCTCCTCCGCCGGCTGCTCCAGGGTGGTCAGGCTGGGAATATAATACCGCCCGGCTTCCAGGCCGTCAAATCCCATGATGGAACAGTCCTCCGGAACACGCACGCCGCTCTCCTTCAGAGCCCTGCAGGCCCCCATGGCCAGGGTGTCCGCCGTGGCGTACAAAGCCGTAAAGTCCGTCCCTGTCTCCAGAAGCCGCCTGGTCATCCGGTAGCCGCTCTTCATGGAATACCCGTCCGCCGACGCTTCCATATAGACCACCAGAGCCGGATCAAAAGGAATGCCGTTCTCGGCCAGCGCCTGCCGGTATCCCTCCATCCGCAGCCTGCCGATGCTTCTGTCGTCCTCCCCTGCGGCCAGCACGGCAATCCGCCTGTGCCCCAGGCTGCAGAGGTAATTCACGGCCTTACAGCTTTCCTTCCGGTTGTCCACCGACACGCTTCCTCCGATATACCCCTCCGGATTCTCCTGCTGCCCGATGGTGCTGATCACATATGGGACTGTCAGCCGTTTCAGCAGTGCAGGCGGATGTACGAAGCTGCCGCCCAGGAAAATAATCCCCCGCAGCTTTTTCTCCTTCACCAGCTCCAGAGCAATCTCCAGCTCATTTTCTCCATCCTCCACCTGCTGAAGAATACAGGCGTAGCCCTGCTCCTGGGTATCTCTCTCAATGATATGAATAATATCTGTAAAAAACATGTTGTCCATGCCCTTGACCAGCAGCGCGACGGCCCTGGCGTCCGCCCGCTTCAGATTCCGGGCGCTGTTGTTGGGCACATATCCGGATTCACGGATCACCCGCAGTATTTTCTCCCGGGTCTGCGGATTGATGTCCGGATGGTTATTCATGGCCCGGGACACGGTGCTGACGCCCACGCCGCATTTCCGCGCAATATCCCTGATTGTTACCGAATCCAAATTTCTTTCTCCTTTTCTCCGGACGCCTCAGCTCCGGGCTCCGTCTTTCCGTCACAGTCTCTACAGGCGTCCGTACAGCTTCGTCATATGCCGGATCTTTTCCAGCAGCCCGTCCGTAATCTCTCCCGGCAGGAGCCGCCATTCCCAGTTGCCGCCCAGGGTAGAGGGATAATTAAAGCGCGCTTCCGCTCCCAGCCCCAGATAGTCCTGTATGGGCACCACAGCCAGATCCGCCACGCTTGACATAGCCAGCCGGATAAAATCCCATGGAAGCTCTTCCGGACTGCTCTTCTTATTATTCATATATTCGCCCGCAAACCAGCGGTCATGGTCGTTCATTTCCTGATACCAGCCGGCCAGCGTATTATTATCATGAGTACCCGTATATACCACGCAGTTGTGGGAATAATTGTGCGGCAGATAGTCGCTTTCCTCTCTGGAATCAAAGGCAAACTCCAGCACCTTCATGCCCGGATAGCCGGTCTCCGCCAGCATCCGGTACACGCCCTCCGTCAGAAATCCCAGATCCTCCGCAATAATATTCATCTCTCCAAGCTCTTCCTTCAGCCGCCGGAACAGCTCCATCCCCGGCCCCTGCTCCCAGTGGCCGTTCTGTGCCGTAGCGTCTCCGTAGGGTATGGAATAATAGGCTTCAAAGCCCCGGAAATGATCGATCCGCACCACGTCATAGAGCTGAAAGCAATGGCGTATCCTCTGGATCCACCACTGATATCCGGTCTGCCTGTGATACTCCCACCGATACAGGGGATTGCCCCAGAGCTGGCCTGTGGCCGAAAACCCGTCCGGCGGACAGCCCGCCACGCCTTCCGGCTTCTTCTCTTCATCAAACTGAAACAGCTCCGGCGACGCCCAGGCATCCGCGCTGTCCGGCGCCACATAGATCGGCAGATCGCCGATCATGCGGATTCCTTTCTGATTCGCATAGTCCTTCAGCTTCTTCCACTGGCGGCTGAACTGATACTGCTGAAAACGGTAAAAACGCAGCT
>ERZ1643247.2439-NODE-2439-length-14726-cov-43.714334_pt1 | contig 14726 bp, 17 predicted proteins | sample MGYA00579264_ERZ1643247 | MGnify/ENA primary metagenome ERZ1643247 (study PRJEB29033, sample SAMEA4952262) | chicken gut metagenome | biome: Broiler Chicken; feature: Gastrointestinal Tract; material: Caecum | place: Ireland | collected 2018 | study: Broiler... | reverse complement strand
GCCGGTTCGGCGGGCTGCGCCTGTTCTGCCGTTTCCGCGGCAGGTTCCGCGCCCTTTTCGGCGGGTTCCTTGATCTCTTCGCTCATATTTACTTTTCCTTATCGTCCTTCTTTTTATTATTGACGAGTCCTTCGAGCGCCTTGCCCACATTTTCCAGCACGGTGATCACCTTGGTGTAATCCATGCGGATGGGGCCGATGACGCCGTAGGTGCCCAAATTCTTCCCCCCGGCCGAGTACGTCGCGGTGACGACCGAACAATCGTCGGGGACGTCGCTGTCGTCGCAGGAACCGATCTTGACATTGATCTGGATCTCGTCGTCATCCGAGTCGATGAGTTCGGCGATGCGGTCCTTGCTGGAAATGACAGAGAGGAAGTTTTTGACGTTTTCGATGTCCTCAAATTCAGGGTGATTGAAAATTTTATCCTGCCCGGAGAGGACGACATCCTCTTCGCGCGGGTGCGTATACGCCTTGAGCGCGTCGATCACTTCGCGCATGACCTGGCGGTACTGGCCGAACTCCGCGAGCACCTGCTCCTCGACGTCCTTCGCCTCGGAAAGGCGCTTGCCTTCGAACAGTTTGGAAATGACGCGGGAAGCGTTTTCCAGATCTTCCTCCGGCATGTTTTCGGGGATATCGATAAAGCTGTCGCGCAGGATACGCTCGCCGGTGACGATGACCAGCAGCGCCCGGCCGTCTCCGCAGGGAAGCAATGCGAGGTTGCGGATGCGCTCGCCGTCCGCATGCGGCCCGATGGCGACGGAAGTGTAGTCCGTCAGCTCAGAGATGACCTTGGTCACATCCTTGATGAGGTGCTCGACGTCGTTCGACTTGTGGCTGAACGCCTCGTGGATGTAATCGAGATCATGCTCGGACAGGTCGCCCTTCTGCATCAGTTCCTCGATATAAAAGCGATACGCCTGCGGCGAGGGGACCCTGCCGCCCGACGTATGGAACTGCGTCAGATACCCCAGCTCTTCCAGCGAAGCGAGCTCGTTGCGCACGGTGGCGGAGCTGATGTCCGTCAGGTGCTTTTCCGCGATGCTCTTGCTGGACACGGGGACGGCGGTGTTGATGTATTCGTCCACAACGATCTGTAAAATTTTCCGTTTGCGATCGGACATTTTCATCGCCGAACACCTCTTCCGAACTTTGGCACTTCTTTTTTTACTATGTTAGCACTCTCTTAACCTAAGTGCTAACGCTATTATATATGGATTGCGCCGCTTTGTCAAGAGTTTTGCGCCACAATCTGAAAAAATTTTTTGCCTGCCGCGAGAAAACAAAAACGGCGGCTCGTACAGAGCTGCCGTTTTTGACATATCGGTAGGTTATTATAACGGGAATGAGCACAGGGAGGGCGCGGCGCCTTTCGGAACGGAACAGTCTCCGCTGCCCGAAGACAGATCGCCTTTTGGTTAACTAAGGTTTACTTTCATCCTTATTATACTCGACCTACACTCTCCTGTCAAGCAAATCGCGGCCGTTTTTTCCTTTTTTTTGAAAAGGCCCGCTGCGGTGCTCGGGCAAAAGCCGCAAAGGCGCGCCTGCCGCCGGGGCAAGAGGATGCCTTTCCGCCCATGCGAAGCACATCGGCCGCGGCAGCCCGTTCCGCAAACTATCGCGGGCGCTTCCCCGACCGAACGCGGCGATGCGCAAACTCACGCGCGCCGCCAATGCCCGCGCCATGGAGGCAAACGGACGAGAGCCCCCTGCCGCTGAACGGGCGGGCGGGAACACCGCCTCTGCACACCTTGGGGAAAATACGCACATCCGTTGAAGGGCGAAGAGCCGAGAGGCCGACGTGCCCTGCTGCGCCTGCTGCGGCCGGCCGACGGCACTCTTTTGCCGACCGCCGCCGGGAAAAACCTGCACTGACATGCAAACTAAAAGGCAGCCCGGGCCATACGGCCCGGGCCTCGGGTTTTTTAAGGCTGCTGCGTGCCCTGCCCCGCGTGCAGAGACTGTGCGATGGAGACGCCCGCGCTGGTGCCGATGCGGTCCGCCCCCGCCGCCTCCATGGCGAGGAGGTCCTCCGCGGTGCGGATGCCGCCGGACGCCTTGACTTTACAGCTGCCGCGCACCGTCTGCTTTAAGAGGCGCACGTCTTCCGGCCGCGCCCCGCCGCCGAAGTACCCGGTGCTCGTCTTGACGAATGCCGCGCCCGCATCGCGCGCGCACTCGGCCGCGCGCACCATCTCCTCGCGCGTGAGCAGGGACGTCTCTAAAATGACCTTGACCGGCCTGCCCTGCGCGGCGCGGACCACCTTTTTGATCTCGCGCTTGACGTAGGCATAATCCCCGTTTTTGACGGCGGATATGCAGATGACCATATCGATCTCGTCGGCGCCGTCGGCAACGGCGCGCTTGGTCTCGTACACTTTGACGGGCGTGACGTTTTCGCCCATCGGGAAGCCGACCACACAGGCGATCTTGACCTGGGGCACATCCTTTAAAAATGTATTGCAGGCGGAAACGTACACCGGCTGCACGCAGACGGAATAGAAACCGAAGTCGCGCGCTTCATTGCACAGTTTGCGGATGTCCTCGCGCGTCGCCGTCTGTTTGAGCAGGGTATGATCGATCATCTGCAGCCGCCGGCGCAGTTCCTCCGCCTTTTTGACCCGCTTATATTCGGCAAATTCTTCCATCTCTTCCGGAGAAATCGGCGCACGGCCCTCCCCCGCTGCCGCGGCGGACGGCGCAGCCGTACCCTCTTCCGGCGCCGGAGCAGCCCCCGCAACGTCCTCTCTCTTATCAAACCAACGCATTCAGTTATCCTCCTCTGCGATCGTGCAGTACACGAGCGGCTGCCGCGGCGGCAGCTCGCCCCCGACCGCAAACGCCCCTTCGATCAGGGAAAGCGCACCGGCCGGATCCCTTTCCGGATCAAAATACACTTCGGCGAGCGGATCGCCCGCCCGCACGGCCTCTCCTGTGCGGCGCAAGAGGCGCAGGCCGACGCCGTGATCCACCGCATCCTCCTCCCGCAGTCTGCCGCCGCCCAGCTCCACGCATGCCCGGCCCAGCGGCGTCGCGGCGACGCGCAGATACCCGTCCGCCTTGGCGCGGACCCAGGCGCGCCCTTCCGCGAGGGGAAGGAGAGAAAAATCGTCCACCGCGCGCGCATCCCCGCCCTGCGCCGCGACCATCTCGCGCAGCTTTTGCAGCGCGGCTCCCGAATCGACGGCTTTCTGTGCACGGCGCGCGGCCTCTTCCGCGGAGATGCCGAGCACCGCCTGCAAGAGGAGTGCGCTGTGAGAGAGCGAGAGTTCGGATAAGTCGTTGCGGACCTCCCCGCGCAGCACGCCGATCGCCTCGCGCACCTCGGCGCAGCAGCCGATGCTGTCGCCCAGCGGCTGATCCATACAGGTGACACAGGCACACATCCGCCGCCCTGCGCGCCGGCCGAGGTCGACCATCGTGCGGGCGAGGCGCACCGCTTCTTCCCCGCCGTGCACGAACGCCCCCTCGCCGTACTTGACGTCGAGCAGGATGACATCGGCAAAGGACGCGAGCTTTTTGCTCATGACGGAGGCCGCGATGAGCGGGATACTGTCTACGGTGGCGGTGACGTCGCGCACGGCATACATGCGCTTGTCCGCAGGGACGATGCGCGCCGTCTGCCCGGCAATGACGCAGCCTACCCGCTCTGCCTGCGCTTCAAACTCCTCCGCCGTAAGGGAGACGCGAAAGCCGGGGAAACTCTCCAGTTTATCCAGCGTTCCGCCCGTATGCCCCAGCCCGCGGCCGGAATACTTGGCACAATGTACGCCGCAGGCGGCGAGCACGGGCACTAAGACGAGGGAGGTCGAATCGGACACGCCGCCCGTCGAGTGCTTGTCTGCAAACAGGACGTTCAAGCGGGGGCAGGGGATCGTTTCGCCGCTGTGCGTCATGGCATCTGTCAGAAAGAAGCACTCCTCGTCCGTCATGCCTCTCCATACTACCGCCATACAGAAGGCGGCGATCTGCGCGTCGGAAGCGCGGCCGTCCGCCACGGCGCGCACAAAAAAGCGCACCTCCTCCTCCGTAAGGGCAAAGCCCCTCTTTTTGCGGTCGATCACATCGTAAACGGTCATTCGTCAAACTCCTTTCGGATGCGTCAAAAATCCCCTCCGCCCGCACAGGTTTCCGTGATACAATGCAAAAACCTTCCCCTTTGATCCTGAAACAAAGCGAGGGGAAGCGCGGAGGTGAACGGCATGGATCTGCTTTTATCCGGCGCGGCGATGGGCGCGCTGTATCTGCTGCTCTTGTTCGGCGCCTGTTTCGGCGGGGTGGTCGGGTTCCGATGGTATTCGCTGCGCAGCCGCGAAGAGCGGGAGCGCGCCCTGCGCGAAGAGTGGGAACGGGAGCAAGAACAGACGCCCGCGCCGCCGCCCGCGCCGAAGGCTGCTTCTCCGCAAAAGGTTTACTATATCGTAGAAAAGAAGCGCACCCGCTCCAAAGCGGAATACGGGGAACCACGGGAGATCCATTTTTGAAACTTCCCCGGAGATTTTGTTTTGAACTGACAAAACAAAATCTTCCGATTTGAGGGGAACCCTGAACGGTTTTCTCTCGGCGGCCGGCTTTCTCGCTTTGCGTGATCTTTAAGGGCACGCCTTTTATAAATCGCGCAAATCCTCTCTTTCCGCATAAGCCTTGCGGCAACTTGGGGAAAAAACAAAAGCGTGGTTTTGCCTTTTTCAGGCAAGTCATTGTTCACGGAAATTTGTTTCAAGCTGATGAAACTAATTTCCGTGAGCGGAGGGCTCTGCCCTCCGCGGCGCACTTTGAGAGCTTTCCCTTAAAAATGCGCGCCACATTTTACCCGCCGAGGCACTTGCGCGCAATTTAGAGCGCGCGAGCGGATCAGTCGATCTTACGGACGTTTTCACCCTCTGTCCAGAGGCGCTCGAGATGGTAAAACAGGCGGGATTCGTCGTTGAAGATATGCACGATGATGTCGCCGTAGTCGAGCACGCCCCAGCGGCCGTCGCGCACGCCCTCGGTGCGGCGGGGCTCGATGCCCTGCTTGGAGAGATGCTCTTCCAAATTTTCGCACAGAGCGCGCACCTGCGTGGTGTTGCGGCCGGAGGCGATGACAAAGTAATCGCACAGCGCCGTCTTTTCGCGCACGTCGATGAGGAGGATATCCTCCGCCTTTTTCGAGGAGAGGTAGTTGCCGATCTCCTGCGTCAGTTCCAAAACTTCCATAGTGTCTCCTTTGTATTATTTGCGGTGTTCTTTATAATATTCGTAGGCGCGGAAGGTGAGCGGATAGATGTTTCCGCCTCCCTTTTTGAGGTGTTTGAGCTCCTGCTTCAGGCAGTGATACATGCAGGCGTTCAGATTTTCTGCAAACAGCCTGCGCAGCTTGCGGATGCCGGGAAAATCCCGCCCCGCTTCCAGCATGTCCGACAAAAAGATGAGCTTCCCGAGCGCGGTCATCTCCGGTTTGCCGGAGGTATGATAGCGGATGGCATCGAGCACGTCCGCATCCGTCACGCCGAGGATGCGCTCGGCGACATACGCCCCGCTGTACTGGTGCAGTACGGGCGCCGGGACCTCCTCCGGGGGCGCAAACCCCTTTAGCAGCGGGGAATCGGCGGGCAAATTTTTGGCGCAATCGTGCAGGCCGGCGGCGAGCACGGCCGCGTATTCGGAGACGCCCGCACTTGCCGACCGTTCCGCCGCCATAAGCGCGACGCGCAGGCTGTGCTTGCGGCGGGCGGGGGTGAGATACTCGAGCGCGCGGCGCACGGGGCCTACGCGGTACAGCTCGTTCGCGTCGATGTAATCGGCGACCTCTGCCGGCACGAGCGAGCGGACATCCTCGCCGAAGGCGCACAGCGCGCGCACTTCCGTCGAAGAGACGGCCGCCCCCGTGTAGCCGAGGGGGATGAAAGGTTTGCCGAACCGCGCCGAAAAGCGCTTTTGCTCCTTTTGGAAATCGGCGGGATCCCCCTCTCTGCCGCAGGCGACCAGCTGCGCCATCGAGAGGATCTCTTCCGGCTGTTTCCAGCTGTAAAAGTCGCGCAGCATATCTGCCCCGACGAGCAGGTACAGCTCGTCCTGCGGATAGCGCTCGCGGAAACGGTGTACGGTGCGCACGGTATAACTGGTGCCGCCCGCATTGATCTCGTACGGGCTGACCTCGCAGCCGGGAATGCCGGAAAAGGCGAGGCGGGCCATCTCCAGCCGCGCCGCGGCGGGCGCGAGATGCCGCTCCTGCTTGTGCGGCGGCAGGCCCGCGGGGACGACGATGATCTTGTCCGCCCCCAGCTTTTCGCGCGCGGCGCGGGCGATACGGACATGTTCTGCATGGACGGGATCGAACGACCCGCCGAAAATAGCGATCTTCATGCGATGAAACTCTGTGCGGGGCCCCTGCCCCGCCCTTTTTTCCTTTTTCTTCCAGTATAACACAAGTTGCCCGCGCGCGCAAGGTTTGAAAAAGCGATTTTTTGACAAAAATCCACGGAAAACAAGGAGCGCCCCGGATTTGCCGAGACCGGCATGCGGCGCGCGGACGCCCGCCATACCGAAGGGGCGCACGAGGGACACCGACCATGAAAAAAATCGACCTTCCGCTTTGGACGGATACACTGTTTACCTTTGCCGCTGCGGCGGCCTTTTCCTTTTGTGTGCTGCGCTTTTACATACTTTCTGCCTGGGGAGCGGCCGCGGCGGCCGCCGCCATTGCGGGGGGCATCGCCTTCCTGCTCTTCCGTCTCCTGCGCGCGCGGCGCAAAAAGCGGCGCGAGAAAGAAGAGGCCGCGGGACAGGCGGCCGCACTCGCCTTTCATCTGGCGATGCGCCCGCCCGAAGAGGACGCGCAGCTGATCGCCCGCTGCCTGAACGCAACCGGCGGCGGACAGAAAGGCGACAAAGCGGCCCCTCCGCCCGCCGCAAAAGGGACTGAGGTGCCTTCCGCGCCGCAGGCCTCCCCCCAAAAGGCGCGCGCCGTTGCCGCCGGGAGTGAAGTGCGCGCGGGAGATGCCCGCTACTTTCTCCTCTTCCGCTTAGAAAAGGTGACGGCCGACGAGCTGCGTACGGCCGTCCGAGCGGACGGAAAGGAAAAAGCGGCGCTGGCCGGAGCGTTCACCGATGAAGCGGAGAAGCTGGCGGCGGCGTTCGGCATCCAGCTGTGGGGCGCGGAACAGGTATATGAACTCGTAAAAGGGGCGGGGGCGCTGCCCTCTCCCCTCGATGTCCCGCCGCCCGCAGGAAAAAAAGGCAAATTTTCCTTCCGGCTCCGCCGCGAAGCGTGGCGCGGGTACGCCTTTTCGGGCGGATTTTTGCTGCTCTTTTCGCTGTGGGCGATCTTCCCGATCTACTACCTCTTTTCGGGCGGATTGCTGCTTTTAGCTGCTGTATTGGTGCGGCTGTTCGGCAAAAGCGAATGAAAACCGCGCCCTCCTTTGCGCAATTTAGTCTGCATCTTTGCTACAATAAAAAAAGTACAGCGCACGATACCTTGCGAGCAAGGCCGTGCGCTTATTTGTTTTACTTTTTAACTTCCTTATAATATAATTACGATGAGACAGACAAAAATGGAACAGGAATTTTGGTGAAAGTATGGTTTATTCGATTTGTGAACGTTTCATAACGAAAGATCATCCTGCTTATTTAGAGTGGAGGACTGATTGTCAATGCGATGAAATCGCCTCTGCGGATTGCAGCCTTTTTAGTCACAAGTTACTATGGGCGTATGATGATAAAATAGAACTTTCGGATCATGAACAATGGCTTGCCGTCCTTGTAATAAAAAAGGGGGAAGACCTTCCCTCTCTTGAAGGCTTTGAGTTTTGTGGCTATGACCTTGTAGACGGAGAGGATGAGTTCAGCACGGGATTTGGGACCAGCTCGTTGACAAATTGTTCTTTTGATGAGATCTTTTCCTTTAAGGACCTGAATCAATAAAGCCTCTGCGATAGCCGAAAACAGGCGGAACATTTGCAAGAACTCTTGCGCAAAAGATTTCCGGATGAGCCACACGCAGATTGTATCATATGTGCTGTTTGGCGGAAGACAAACATTAAAAAGTAAGATAACCTACGCTTTATTTAGCACGAAAAAGAGAGAGGGTTTTTAAAAAACCTTCTCTCTTTTTGACCCTATGGGAACTGCGCTTTTGCGGGCGTCCTTCCTTTCGGCCCGACTTCTCCGGCGGATCCGGATACAGAGGTATGCGCGGCCCTCCGCGCGGATCTCCTTACAGATACAGCAGAGCGGAAAAAATAACGGGCACAAAGGCGGTCAACTGCATAAAGATAAACAAAAACCAGCCGGAAATCTTGCTCGCGACCAGCGCGAAGGCGCTCGGCTCCCCTTCGCTGCCGCCCTCCTCGTGGAAGGCCCGGTGCCAGCGATTGTGCCAGCGGCATAGGGAGTAATGAAAATACAGATCCACGATGCTGAGCGCGCTGCACGCGATATACACAAACGCCATCAAACCGACAGACAGGAAATCTTCCGCCCTCACCCCTACGGCAAAGCAGCCAAGCAGCAGCACGCACAGCCCGACGGCGGAGGTCAGGCTCATGCAGACGATCAGCCTCCTGTCGCGGGCGCGCTGCAGCCGCGCGGCGGACGGCTTGTTTTTGGAAAGAGTATTCTTCATACGATTTTCCCTCCGACCGAGATCACCCGAAAAGTATAAAATCGGTACATCCCGCCCTCGCTCATCGACACCGACCCGGAGACCGATCCGCCCGCCGCGAGGAAGTCCTCCGAAAGCGTGAGCGTGCGCCGCACTTTGTCATCCCACTGAGCCCCCGAATAAAATTCCACTTCGAGAACGGTGGAAAAATCTTCGATGTCGGCGGAAGAAGTGACGGTGATCGTCACGTCGGTCCATCCGTCCACATCGATATCGAGAAAGCGCGCATAATTGTCTTGATCCAGCTCCACTCCCACGACGAAGCGCTGCACGAACACGAAGACAGCCGCCGCCACAACGAGCAGGCAGACGATGTACCCGAACACGCGCTCGCCGTGCGTGAAGCCGTTGACGGGCGTGGACAGCTTTTCCTTGACGGGCCGACGCTCGCGGATATCCGGCTCTGCGTCCCCTCTCGGGCGGCCATGCCCCCGCTCTCCGTCGGGCGGCTGCATGGAGGACAGCCAATCGGGCGTACCGTCTGCGCGCAGCTGCTGCGGAGAGGCCGCGCGTTGCTCCGCCTCGGTTCCCACAGCGGCGCATGTTTCCTCCTCTGCGGGCACTTTCCCGGAAATTTCTTCGGGCGGCGCCGCAGAGGCAGGCGCCGCGCCCGCGCTTTCCGCCGCGGAAGATGCGCCGTGCGGCTTTTCCGTTGCGGCGCGCAGGATCTCCTCCACCTCCACGCCGAGCACTTCCGCAAGCGGCAGCAAATAGCGCGAATCGGGCAGTTCGCCCGCCTCCCAGCGGGCAACTTCCTCCTCCGCTGCGCCCACCGCCTGCGCCAGCTGTGCAGGCGTCAGGCCGAGTTCCCTGCGCTTTTGCGCGATAAACACTTCCATATTCTCTCCTTTCGGTGCTTAAAACTCGATATGTTTGAAATCTTTGCGGGAAGAGCGGCGATAAAAGATCGCCTTGCGGCCGATGACGGCCACGCAGTCTGCCCGCAGAGCCTCGGCCAGCTGTGCACCCGTCGTTTTGGCATCCTCCTCGGCGTTGGTGAGGATATTGACCTTGATCAATTCGCGCGCCTCCAGCGCATCGGACAGAGATTTGATCATATTTTCGCCGATGCCCGCCTTGCCCACCTGTCCAACGGGCTCGAGGTTGGCGGCGATGCTCTTTAAGTTGCTCCTCTGTTTGCTTGTCAGCATACGTTCTCCTTTTCGATCTATACTATAAGGAAATACATCCCTTCCCGCGCAGGCAAGCCCGCGCAAAGCGAGAAACCCAGCCGCGCAAGCAAAGCGAGCGGCGGAATTTTCCTTCCCCATCGGAAGATTTTGTTTTGTCAGCTCAAAACAAAATCTCCGAGTTGACTCCTTTGCGCAAGCAAAATCACACTTTTGCGCAGCGCAACCCTATTTGGCAATCCCTTGCCTTTTGCAGGAAAGGTGAAGCTGCCGCGCGCTCTCAAAGGCGTGCCCTTCCAAGCGCGGCGGCGAGGAAAACCTGGCCGACGAACAAAGTGAGCGGCGGGGTTTTCCTTCCCATCGGAAGATTTTGTTTTGTCAGCTCAAAACAAAATCTCCGAGTAATCACTCTTTGAACGAAAACTCCACGCCGCCGACGACGACGGTATCGTCCTCCCGCACGCCCTTTTCGCGCAGGGCGCGGATGACGCCCTTGTCCTTGAGCACCTTTTGGAAATACGCCATCGAATCGGGATCGGACAGCACGACGTTGCGTTCGAGCATGTCCACCAACCCGCCCGTAACGTACCAGACCTCTTCCTCTTCGTCCTTTTCGATCACAAATTCGTTGACGTCCGGCGCCTCGTATTCAAACTCGTCGGCAGGGAGGGGCTCGGCGGGCGGCAGTGTTTCCAACGTGGCGAACACGGCGTCCAAAAGCTCCTTCGTCCCTTCGCCGAGCAGGGCGGTGATGGGATACGCAGAAATATGGGGATACGCCTCGCGGAAGCGGGGCAGATTTTCCTCCGCGCCGAAGGCATCGCACTTGTTGAGCGCGACGATCTGCGGCAGGGAGGCGAGCTTTTCGCTGTATTCGGCGAGCTCGGCATTGATGCGGGCAAAGTCCTCGACGGGATCGCGCCCCTCCATGCCCGAAATATCCACCACGTGCACGAGCATGCGGGTGCGCTCGATGTGGCGCAGGAAGTCATGTCCCAGCCCGGCGCCCTGCGCCGCGCCCTCGATCAGGCCGGGGATATCCGCCGCAACGAAGGACCGGTCGTACCGGCGCACCACGCCCAAATTGGGGGACAGGGTGGTAAAGTGATAGCCAGCGATCTTGGGTTTGGCCGCACTGATCTTGGACAGCAGCGTGCTCTTGCCCACGTTGGGGAAGCCGATGATGCCCACGTCCGCGATGACTTTCAGCTCTAAAATGAGGGTGTGCGGCTGCGTCTTCTGCCCCTTCTGCGCGAAGTGCGGCGCATGCCGGCGGGAGGTGGTGAAGCGCACGTTGCCCTTGCCGCCCTTGCCGCCCCGCGCGATGAGGTGCTTTTCTCCGTCGGCGTAGACGTCGCACAGCAGCTTGCCCGTCTCCGCATCGCGCACGAGAGTGCCGAGAGGCAGGGCGATGACGACATCCTCTCCCCCCTTGCCGAAGCAGTTGTTGGTGCCGCCCCGCTCGCCGTCGCCCGCCTTGAAGCGGGAACCGAAGCGGAATTCGACGAGGTCGTTCTTGTCCTTATCGCCGACGACGTACACGTCGCCCCCCTTGCCGCCGTCGCCCCCGTCCGGGCCGCCGTTGGCGAAACCTTTGAAGCTCTTGAAGGAATTCATCCCGTCTCCGCCGTCGCCCGACTTGACGGTGATCTTCACCTTGTCCGTAAAGAGAGATGCCATACTTTATACCTCTGCGGCGCCGCTCTCCGCCGGGGAAGGGGCTGCCGTATTCTGCTTGTTTTGCTGCGCAAAAAAATCACACACGCCGGCGAGCGGGCAGCTGCCGCAGGCGGGCTTTTGTGAGTGGCAGACGCGGCGGCCGTGCCAGATGAGCCAGTGGTGCGCCTTGGACCAATCCCGCTGCGGGATGACCTCTTTGAGCTGCTCCTCCGTTTTGGCGGGGGTATGCGCGTGCGCGAGGCCCAGGCGGTTGCTGACGCGGAACACGTGCGTATCTACGGCGATCGCGTCCCGATCGAACCAAACGGAGGAGACGACATTCGCCGTCTTCTGCCCGACGCCCGCCAGCGACTTCAGATCTGCAAATTTTTCGGGGACCTGCCCGCCGAACTTTTCCAAAATATCGCGCGAGGCGGAGAGGATATGCGCCGCCTTGCTGCGGTATAAACCGCAGGAAAAGATATACCCTTCCAGCTGCTCCTGCGTGAGGGCGAGCATGGCCTGCGGCGTGTCGTGCTCGCGGAAGAGCTCGGCCGTGACCTTGTTCACCCGCTCGTCGGTGCACTGCGCCGAAAGGATGACCGCCACCAGCAATTCATAAGCGGACCGATAATGCAGAGCGGGGCGCGCGTCCGGATACGTCTCCGCCAAAATTTGCAGCGCCTTTTGCGCCTGTTCACGTTCCATGCCTCTATTTTACCATAAATTCTGCGCGAAAACAAGGCTTTTGCGGTACCGGCTCCGCCTTCCTGCCCGTTCCCGCCGTGCTTTCAGCCCACGCGCGTGAGAAAGGTGCGCCCGCACTGCCGCTCGACGCGAAAATAGCCGAACAGCGCCCCGTACCCGCAGCCGGAAATGACGCGGCGCGCCTGCGCAAAATCGAACGCGCCGATGCGCACGGACAGGCCGCACCCCGCTCCCGTTTCCTGCGGAGTGGAGACCGCCGCCGCGCGAATGCCGCCCTGCCGCAGGCGGGCGGCACAGTCGAGTGCCTGCGCGCGCGAGCGGAATACAACCAAAAATTCACACATACCCTTCCTCCTTGGTCGCCCGCGGAAAACTTTGATACCGCGCGGCATACTATAATAGTACAGTATATGAACGGGCGCGCCTTTTGGCGCGCTTCGCAGGGCCGCCGCTGCCGCGGCCTGAAAAGAGAGGTGCCGATGATCTATTTTGACAACGCCGCTACGGGCGGGCACAAGCCGGACGCCGTCGTGCGGGCGGTGCGCGCGAGCATCGAAGGCCCCTGCGGCAACCCCGGACGGAGCGGACACGCGCTGTCCGTCGCCTTGGCGGAAAACGTGCTGCGCTGCCGCAGACTGCTATGCGACTTTTTGGGCGGAGAAAGCTGCGAGCGGGTCATTTTGACCAAAAACTGCACGGAAGCACTGAACATTGCGCTGTTCGGACTGCTGCGCCCGCCGCAGGGCCCGCCCGCAAGTCCCCCGCATGTGGTGAGTACGGCGGCGGAACACAACGCCGTGCTGCGGCCGCTCCTCTTTTTGGAACGGAACGGATACATACGCCTCACCCTCGTACAGCCGCAGGAGGGGCGCATTTCTCCGGCGGCGATCGCGGCGGCGGCAGAAACGGACACCGTTGCCGCGGTGTTTACCCTCGCTTCCAATGTGACGGGAGCGGCCATCGACCCGGCGGCGGTGCGCGCCCTGCTGCCCGGACACATCCTGACCGTGTGCGACGGCGCGCAGGCATGCGGACACTCGGCTGTCCACATGAAGGAAAACGGCATCGATGCGCTCGCCGTGGCGGGACACAAGGGCATGCACGGCATCCAGGGCAGCGGCGCGCTGCTGCTCTCCGAACGGATACAGCTGTTCCCCTACGCCTACGGCGGCACGGGAACGGACAGCGCCGCCCCCGACATGCCTTCCTTTTACCCCGAACGGCTGGAAGCGGGGACGCTCAGCTTCCCTGCGGCCGCCTCGCTGGCAGAGGGCGTGCTGTACCTGCTGCCCCGGCGCGCCGCCATTGCCGCCCGCCTGCACGAACTGACAGGTACGCTGCTGGAAGGGCTGCGCGCCGTGCGAGGCCTACGGGTCTACTCCGAGCCCAACCCCTTCGGCATCGCGGCGTTCGGCTGCGATGCGCTCTCTTCCGAGCTGTTCGCGCAGCGGCTTTCCGACGAATATGACATCGCCGTACGGGGCGGACTGCACTGCGCGCCCCGCATCCACGCGGCGCTGGGCACCCTGCAGGCGGGGCTGGTGCGCGCGAGCCTCTCCGAATTCAATACCGAACGAGAAGTTTCCGAATTTTTGCGGGCCGTACGCGCCATCGCCGCCGCGCCCTGAGCGCTCCTGCCGCAACGGATGCGCCCGCCCTCCGCAGGGAGGGCGGGCGCACGAACGGCAGACGATCAGATCTTTTTCAGCTTTGCGATGACCTGTTCCAGCTTTTTGCGCTTGGCGGCATCCAGCATGGGAGCGACGGCCGCACAAAAGTGATCTAATTCTGCATCCGACAGGGTCCCCGCGCGGCGGCTGCGCTCCGCCTCTTTATAGATGGCGCGCAAAATTTCCCCCTCGCCGCGCCCCTCCGCAAGCGCGGCCACCGCCTTCGCGGCGGCCGCGACGTCGGCGGGAATGCCTTCCTCCTTTTTGCCCTTGCCGCCCCTGTCCTGTGCGCCTTCCGAATACGAACGAAAATCCTGCACGATGCACCTCCGCAAAAAATATTTCTGCAATATGTATATGCGGCGGGCCGCCACGGTGCGCCGCGGGAGAAAATGAAATGGCCGGACAGGAATGGAATGCACTGCTGCCGATGCTGCTCGCCATGAGCGCGGGCAAAACCAAGCCGCCGAACGAAAAGGCGACCGATCCGCTCACAGAACTGCTCTCCCTTCTGCCCGATCAAACCGGCGGAGCGGGCATCCTGCAAACGATCCTCTCCCTGCTATCCGGAAAGGGGGAGGCAACGCAAGGGAGCGGCGGGCTTTCTGCCCTACTGCCCCTGCTCGGCGCACTGCAACCGCAGCTTGGCGCGCAGAAAGAGCAAAAGCCGACAGCGGACGGAGCGCAGGAACAGCCCGATCCGCCGCCGCGCGCGCCCCAAAGCGCCGCGGCGGCCCCCGGGCAAGATGCGGGCGCGATCCCGGCGGATCCGGCGCGCCGATGCTTGCAAACCGCCGTGCCGGGCGCCTTTGACCCCATCGAACACTTCGCCGGGGAAGAGATCGTACAGCGGCTGGAAGCGTACTTTGCCGAATAACCCGCTCTGCGGCCCAACGGCCCTGCCTCT
>ERZ1643247.2438-NODE-2438-length-14727-cov-6.766903_pt1 | contig 14727 bp, 13 predicted proteins | sample MGYA00579264_ERZ1643247 | MGnify/ENA primary metagenome ERZ1643247 (study PRJEB29033, sample SAMEA4952262) | chicken gut metagenome | biome: Broiler Chicken; feature: Gastrointestinal Tract; material: Caecum | place: Ireland | collected 2018 | study: Broiler... | reverse complement strand
TATTTTGCATTTTTTGAGAAAAATGAGTTTATGTAAAAAAATAGTCCTAAAATCCCGTGCCTATTTTTAGAAAAATTTAAAAAAATAGGCACAAACTAAAAAATTAAACTTATCCGAAACAATGAAAAAACCCTGAATTTATCAGGGTTTCAATTTGTTTGGAATGAGTGGACTCGAACCACCGACCCCCACCTTATCAGAAAAGTTAACCTTTTTGCGTGGGTTTATAGATAGGTCTTGAAATGCCCGTAAAATCAAACATTTTAGCACATTGAAAATGAAATTGATGTCAACGAAAAATACACACCTGACATCAATTGACATCAAATGTGGTGTTTTTGAGTAATTTGGGTGTTCTAAAACTTTCTAGAACTATCAAAAAAGATTTAATACTTTTTAGTTGAAATCATTAAAAACAAAGATTGTGTTTATATAAAATATTTTGAAAAATAGATACAAACTACTCTACTTTATGATATAATCAAATCATAGGAGAAAGTCATGTCTAACATTAAGGTTTTTGAAGATAAGAAAATTAGAACTCAGTGGAACGAACAAGAAGAAGATTGGTATTTTTCGGTTGTAGATATTGTTGGTATTCTAACTGATAAAGATTATGATGATGCTAGAAAATATTGGAAAGTGTTGAAAGGCAGACTTAAAAACGAAGGAAGTGAACTGGTATCATTTTGTTACCAGTTGAAATTACCTGCACAAGATGGTAAATTACGAGAAACAGATGTTTTGAATACAAAAGGTATTTTGCGTCTTGTTCAATCAATTCCAAGCAAAAAGGCAGAACCTTTTAAAATGTGGCTATCACAAGTTGGAAGTGAAAGACTTGATGAAATTGCTGATCCAGAGAAAGCAATAATTCGTGGAGCTGATTTTTATCGTGCAAAGGGCTACACAGAAGGCTGGATAAACCAAAGACTACAAACCATTGAAATGCGAAAAGAACTCACAGACGAATGGAAAGCTCGCGGTATCGAAAAAGAAAAAGACTATGCAATACTCACAAATGAAATGACAAAAGCGTGGTCTGGAATGAGTGTGCAAGAATATAAACAACTTAAAGGCCTCAAAAAAGAAAACTTGCGAGATAATATGACAAATATTGAACTTGTCCTAAACATGCTTGCCGAAGTTACTACAACTGCTATTTCAAAACAAGAAAATCCCAAAACTTTTGAAGAAAATAAAAAGATTGCTCGTCGTGGTGGAAGTGTCGCTAGTGACGCCAAGAAAAGATATGAAGAAGAAACTGGAAAGAAAGCAATCTCCCCACGCAATGCAGACAATAAAAACTTACTTGAAATAAAATCTGATGAAGATAAATAACAAATTATAACTAATGAAAAACACTAGGAACTTGAAGTGAACTCCGCAGCAAGGTTCACTTCAAATGGGGTGCACCCCAAAATTTAAGAAGTTTTCTTATGAAAAAATTATATAAAATACTTAAATAAGGAAGAAAAGAAAGAATAAACAAAAAAGAAAAAAGATCTTGAGATGTATTTTTTTGGAAGAAAAGGATTTTTTCTATATTTGATAGTAAGGAAAAGTCACCAATGCTGAATATTTTGATGGAACAAAGAAGATTTTGTATACATTAGTCATAATTTAAATAAATACCATATTCATTTTCATACATAAAGACACACACTTTCTAAACATTATAATCATAATAATTTGCCAATATGAAAAACAGTATATAAGATTTAAGTTAGTACTTTAATACAAGTGTATATCGGAAATTTTTCATTTTAATGTACAACAGGAATATGTATATTAATCATTGACAAAATCGATAAAAGAGGTTACAATTATGTAACATGAAATTTAGATTTATAGATCAAATTCAAAACTTAATTAAAAAAAGTTTGGTTGTAGAAGTTTTAAATTTGACAGACGAGGAACAAAAAGAACTTGTTTCTATGCTATTTCCGTATATTATAAATGATACAGAATCATCATATTCAAATTTAAAATTAGATGCATCAAATATTTTGGGTGGCAATTTTTTTGAAAAATTAAATCAAATAAAAGTTTTTGTAAGAAATTCTCTTTATGACCAACTTGAAAAAGAAGGGTGGCTAAGGATTCATGCTTCAGCAATAAAAAGCGATGCCGTCACCTTATTTGTAGGAGATTCAAAGGTGGGGAAAAGTTCTAGTGCTTTTTTAACTTCATCACTTACTAAGGCAAGTTTTGTTGCTAATGATGATATTTATCTTCATCCAACAGTTCCTGTTGCAATAGGATATCCAGCAGGATTTGGAGTTCCTAAGTATGTTGGTAATATATTAGGAATAGAAAAAAATTGCCATATTTTCAGTGAAAATAGTTATTGGTATACAAATGAAGATATGCTAAATATGAATTACAAAATAGAATATGGTGGAGAAATTAAGAGAATAGTTTTTCCTAATTTTACAAAGAAAGCAGAAACAATTACATCGGTTGAGAAATTAGACTATGAAAAATTTAGACAAAAGATTTTTGACTGTTCAAAAGTCTCAGGTTTTGACAAGTCCTTATATCAATACTTATCAAAAATTCCAGGCTATTCTATAACTACTGCAGGTGTTTGTACGGAGTACTGTAAAGCCTTAAGATCGTTAAATGACAAAACTTTTACGCATCAACAAAACATATATAAAAATTTAGGAATCAATTATTATTTTGGTTTTAATGATGACTTGGCCCATAGGTTTCAAGAAGTCAAGAAAAGCGGATTTGAATATATTTCTATAAATGCCGATACATACTCGGAAGAAAATTATTACGGTTTAGAAAATATAATTATAGAAGCATTAAAAGCAGGGCTTAAAATAGCTTATGTTCATGCTCCATATTGTAAGGAATACAGTATAAGGTACTTTTTTGAAAATGGTCCTCAAACTGAACAGATTATGAATTTTCATAAATATGCTGTAGGATTATGTGGAAAATATAAAATCCCAGTGTATGTTATGCATGCCAATAGAAAAAATGATTCTCCGCCATTAGGGAATGTATGCTTAAAAAATTTCTCTGAATTAAATGACATATCAAAGCAAAACAATGTAAAATTGGCAATTGAAAATATAACATCATTACAGGTTTTAAAATTTCTATTAAGTAACATACAGGATGAAAACTTTGGATTGTGTTACGATAGTGGTCATGATAATCTATATACAAAAAATCCAGCCATGTTAGATTTCGCAAAGGGTAGAGTTTTTACTGTCCATCTTCATGATAATTTTGGTGATAAGGACAGTCATAATGCTATTGGGGACGGAAATATAAATTGGTCTTTAATATTTAATAAATTGCAATCAGCACATTATAGAGGCCCGTGGATGTTAGAAGTAAAGAACCCAGAAAAATTTGTTTCTGAGCAAGAGTTTTTATCAGAAAATTTTAAGAGATTAAAAAATACATTAGAAAAAACAGGGGTGCTATCTGATGAACAAAACAAAAATTTATGATTTTTTAGCTAAATATTTAGATGAAGCAAACATTGAACAATTATTCTCCAATCTTCAAAATAAACAAAGAAGTAATATTTTGTCAGATCAATATTTTGTTAAAATCGGTCAAAATACTGACGAATTATTCTTTAAAAACCTTGTTAAAGAGATTAATTTGTACAAGAATAATACCAACTGTAAATTTTTTCCTAAACTGATAGATTATTATATTGAAGAAGATATTTGTTCAATTGTGCTAGAAAGAATAAATGGACAGGTTTTAAATAGCAATCGTAATACATACATAAATGACGCGTTAAGCGAAGATGAAAGATTAAAGATTTTAAATGAAATTTTAAATATAAAAACTATCAAAATAGACGATAAGCTTGACTGTTCATATTCTAGACAAGACAAACTTAGCAAATATATGAATAAGTTAATTGATATTTTAGGCTCATCTGATTTAAACATACTTGAAAAATATTCTAATGATATTGCACAAGTTAAATGTGATAATGTAATTAGCCATGGAGACCTTATTCCACCAAATATTATGAGAGAAAACAATAGTATCTTTTTTATAGATTGGGAATTTATTGCCATTCGCCCTGAAAGCTATGACATTGCATATTTTTTGATGTTCTCCAAAAAGGAAAATTCACTTGATGTTTTAAAATACACGAAGTTTTCTTCAACTTTCAAAAAAGAAGTAAAAAAAGATGCAATTATTTTATGCCTTAAAGAAATGAATAATTGGAATAAGTTGCACGGAAAATTAGATGATGCATTAGTAGATGGCAATATAAAAAGATGGAAAAAGGAATTGCTAATTATTTTAAAGGGGTATGAAATATGAAATTATGTGTAGTATCTCCACTTTATAATGGTTTATATAGATATTGTAAGCCTCTTGTCGAACTTTTAAAAACCAATACCGATTTTGAAATATTACACGTAGGATTTGATGAGATTTGTTTTGATAAAGACAAGATTATAACGCAGGTAGATCGTGTGGCAAAAAAAATTATTGAATTTTCCCCAGACATCATACATTATAATTTTGGCACTTATGATTCGGAACAATTACTTCCTTATATGCTAGAAAAAAATGGGTTTAAAGGTAAAAGTGTTTTAACATATCACTCACTTCAACTTGACTTGTTTAAAAAACTAAATTGTCCAGATCTTGATGCAATATCAAATGAATATATGGGCAAGATGGACGGCATGATATTTTTTACAGATTATGCCAAAAACATATATAAAGAGAAATACCCTGCCTTATCAAAATATGTTATTAGTTTTCACCCAGCAACGCATGAGAACCAAACAATTAGCGAACAAGAGAAAAAATTTTTTGAAAAAGAATTTGATGTTGACGAAACAAAGAAAAATGTTGCACTTTTAGGTTATGCATCTCATTGGAAAGAAAGTAATTCTATTGTGGAACTAGCAAAAAAACACAAAGATATAAATTTTTTTATCGCTGGACCTTATTGGGCAGACAAAGTTAAAAAAGAAAACCCTGACACAGATATCTCAACTTTAACAAATTTAAAAGTTATTGATAAAGAATTAAACAAAAAAGAATTTTATTTTTTTGTTAAAACCTGTGTAGGATTTTTCCCATATCACTATTATAAATCATTTCAAGGAAGCGGGTTATTGCCTAATTATCTGTTGAGTGGATACCCCTGCTTAGTTAATAATATAAGTCAACTTAAAGAATATTGTGGAGAAAATAAATATTGTTTTGACTTTAGCAATCAAGAATTATTGAATAAAAGATTGACAGAAATTTTTGATGAAAAAAATTTAAAAAAGAATAAAAGATTTTCTTATCAAAATCATTTAGATGATATATTGAATCTTTATAGGGAGATATAAAATGAAAGTTGCATTTGTTCATAAGGACATTAATGTCGATGTAAATGCTGGAGGGATTAACACTGTTTATTTAAAGCATATTGAAGAACTTGAAAAAACAGGGGTTGAAACAATTACTCTTACATCAAGAGATGGAAACTGGCCATTTAAGGGGAAAAGATATATTTTGCCATTAGACTCCACTCGTAATAAAAAAATAAGACAAATATTGGAAGATGAAAAGCCAGACATAGTTGATGTTTTTAGTTGGAATGCTGAATTATTGGATTATGTAAGTGGCGCACACAGTTGCAAAGTGGTCATGAGAGCTGATATACCAATGAAATATTATGGCAAGGAAAATCTTGATGAGAAAATGGCTAAAAAATGTGACAAGGTTGTGAGTATAAGCAAATGGTGTGATTTTGAGTGGTCATCAGTTATAGGAAAGTCAACCACCATTATACCTCATGCCTGTGATGCCCCAGTTTTAACTTCTTGCGAAAAAGAACAGGACACTATTGTATGGGTTGGTAAGGCAACCGATACAAAAGGGTTTGATTTGTTGTTTCAATTAAATGATAATTTTTTCAAAAATTACAAACTTACTGTTGTCTGTGCAAAGACGAAGTTCTCAGATGAAGAACAATTTTCTTACTTAAAAGCCAAAGGTGTAAGCATCGTTGAAAATCTTTCAAACGAAAAATATTTTGAATTGTTAGCCAAATCACAATTTGTTTTAAGCACTGCAAGGCGAGAAGGTTTTTGTATAGCCGTGCTAGAAGCTATGCTTTACGGCGCCATACCTATCATTCCTTATTGGATAGGGGGAACAACAGATTTTGTAAATAAACGCAATGGCATTATATATAAAAATTTGAAAGATATACCAATTTTACTGCAACAAATTAAAAGCACTAAACAGATGTCTTCATTAAACATTATAAAGGCAAAAAAATATAATTGGAAAAGAATTGTAAATCTTTCGTATAAAATGTATAAGGGGATGATAAATGCAAAATAAATTTTCTATTATTGTACTCACATACAATTCAGGAGAATACATAAAAAAAACAATTGAATCAATACTGCCTAATATGATTGACGGTGACGAATTAATCATAATTGATAACAATTCAAGTGATGATACTATATCAAAGATACAAGAAATTTCCATTGAAAATTGTTCAATATATAAACTTTCAAAAAATATAGGTATAAGTGCAGGACGCAATTTGGGGGCTTCATTAGCAAAACATTCAAAACTGGCATTCATTGATAGTGACATAATTTTAGAAAAAACATCCCTTCAAAATGCAAGAATTAAGATCAATGAATGTGACGCATTAATTGGGGAATATTATGATGAGGGCAATGGGTTAAATTGGCAAATTGAAATGACTCGTGAATTATTTGCAAAAAAAAGGAAAGAAAATTTTGATGGCCCTATAACATTTAAAAAATTTGCAACTTTTAGCGGTGGCATGTGCGTAATAGATAAAGATGTTTTTTTAAAAGCTGGCGGATACAGTGAAAAATACTTTGGCTCACCTTGTGAAGATATAAATTTTGAATTTGAATTATTAAAGCAAAAAAGAAAATTGTTGATTGATAAAAGTTTTGTTGGACACCATAAAAAGAAAAAACTGACATTATGGGGGTTGATAAAAAGAGGAATACATAGTGGTAAAGGTGTTGCTTTGTTGATAAGATCTTCTTTTAAACATAAAGTGATAGTTCCATTCAATCTACAATGGCCACGATTTCCTCTTTACATTTTGTTATTTATAATCTTATTATCAATTTTTAAGCCGTGGTCGCTAATTACTTTGGCAGTGTTGACAATCCTTAGATGGCTTACAATTATATTTTCGATTAAAAAAAGATATTCTTTAATTCGACTGATAAATTTTGAAGTTTTACGCTTTATCTATGAGTTTGTATTACTATTTTCTTTATTTTACCATTCAATTTTTTATTGGCCCAAAACGGAAAATGCAATATCAAATTATAAAATTATAGAGGTTAAAAATGGAAGGAAAAGTTAATAAGTCTATGGACATGGACGATTTTGATAAAGATAAACTTGAATGGCTAAAAAACGAAATAATAAATATTGAAGAATATTTCCTCGAACATGGGTTTAACATTAGTTCTTGGTATGGAAATATCGGTGAAAATAAGTATTACGACAAATTAAGCAAATTAAACAAGGGTTATAAATATAAGCCATTGTTGGATAAATATGACGACAAATATCCATCTTTTTTGGTTTGGGAAATTTACAGTGTATGGTTTGGTGTTAAATTTAAAGCTGGAGATAAAGTTTTAGATTTGGGTGGGGCATGTTCGCTATTTTCATTTTTTCTTGCAGTTCACGGAGTTTCTGTTATTGCAATTGATAAAAACAAACAATTGGTTGATGAGTCCAATAAAATTGCGAAAGTGTTAAACCTTCCATATTTAGCAATATGTGATGATATAGAAGATTATATGTTAGATTGTAAGGAAAAATTTGATGTTATAACTTCAATTTGTGTTTTTGAACACTTAGAACAGGAAAAAAGAAAGAGAATAATTTGTTCAATTCATAAAATACTTTCTAAAAATGGCAAAGTTGCTATCACTTTTGATTACCGCAATCCATCTAAGTTTGTAAACATTAACTCTCCTCAAGATGTTATTGATCTGTTTGGATGTTCTTCTCATTTATCTCTTGCAGGAGATGGAAATTTTTATGACAATAAAAAAAATTATTTGGTTCACCCTTTCTTTCATAAAAGCTTTTTTATTAAATACAAATTGCGCTCTATAAAAAAAGGAAATTTTAGGAAAAGAGATTTTTTCAAAATAAAATTTAAAGATGATTATTCTTTTGCTGTGGTATTTTTGGAGGTAAAGTGAAAGATATAGTATTTCTTTGCGGATATTCTCGTACAGGAAAATCTTCAATTGCACAAATGCTTTATAAAAAATATGGGTACAATATTATAAAAATAGATGCTATTATAAATGCAGTAAATCAGTTATTAGACAATAAAATTGACAAACATAATTATGATGACAGGGTTAAAACAATTATTGTTAGTTTAATAAAAAACTTTTGGTCAGATATAAAAAATCGTGGTTATAAATATGTGTTTGATACTTGTTCTATCAATGTCCAAACGGCAAACGAACTAAAAGATTTGCTTATGCAATTTAATTTTGATATAATATTTTTAATAAATACAGCACAAGTAGATAATATTATGGCAAAAATAAGGAAAACGGAAAAGCCTTATGATTGGACTAAACAAATAGATGACAATAAACTTTATGAATTCTGTAAAAACTGTCAAAGGGAGTCAAAGGAAATTAAGTTGGAATGTGAGAAATTAAAGATCAAATATATCGATGTTTGTGACAGCGATTTATTAGACCTGTTTGAAAAGGTAGAGAAAATTATAAAATGAAAAAAGTATTAATTTCTGGTTATTTTGATCCATTACATAAAGGACATTTAGATTATATAAAACAGTCCAAAGAACTTGGAGATTATTTGGTCGTTGCTGTAAATTCTGATGAAAGTGCCATAAGAAAAAAGGGACATTATTTTATGCCTGTAGAAGACAGAATAAAGATAATAAAGGCACTAAAAAATGTTGACGAAGTTATAAAAGCGATTGATAAAGATGATAGTGTTGCAGAAACCATAAAATTTGTAAAGCCTAATATTTTTGCTAAGGGCGGAGATCGTAATATATCCAACTTACCTATTAAGGAAATTGAAGCGTGTAAGGAAGTTGGGGCAGAAATTGTTACAGGTCTTGGAGAAAAAATTGAATCAAGTTCTCACCTTATTGAACGAGAAAATTTTTTTAAGGACAAAAATATAAGGTGCGACTTGCATGTTCATTCAAATTGTTCTGATGGTGGGCTAGACGCAAAATCTTTAATTGAAAAAGCCAAACAAAACGAAATTAAAATTCTTTCTATTACCGATCATAATAATATTGATATATACAGACAACTGCAAAGTGTTGATTGTACTGGATTGCTGATAATAAATGGCTTTGAGTGTGATGTTGAGTTCAATGGAAAAAATTTGCATATTTTAATGTATGGTTTTAATCCTGACAATAATTATGTCAACCAATTTTTTGAAAATTTCCGCAAAGATGATATAAAAAATTTTGAAGAAATGATTGATAAAGTATGTCAAAATTATGGCTTAAAAATATCTAGAGAAGATATAGCATATTTTGAAAAAGAAAATTGCTATTTTGATAAGGTAAGATTAAACAATTTTCTGACTCAGTTAAAACTGGCAAATTCTCCAAAAGATGCTTATTATCAATTCACAAAAGATATCTTGGATAAGCAAAGAAGAAGTGTACCTGCCAATGACCTATTTATCCTTGCAAAGCAATGTGGCGCTGTTACAATTTTGGCGCATCCTATGAAATATGTTGACAATGATTTTGATTTAGACAATCTTAAAGAGTTAATGCTTGAATTAAATAAAATAGGCCTAGATGGAATTGAAGTTTTTAATAACCGACAAACTTTAGAAAATCAAGAAGAATTGTATAAATTTGCAATAAATCACAACATGGAATATAGTGCTGGAAGTGATATGCATAGCAAAATAGGTTTGCAGGAAAAGAAAGAAATGGGGAAAATCCTTGGGCAAAATATAACTTTAAAAATGTTTAGTCCAGCTTTAATAAAAGTTTTTGAATCAAAATATAAAAATAAATAAATTAAAATAAAAGTTAAAATTTGAAAAAAGTTCGACAAAATGTCTAACTTTTTTATTATACAAAAAAGAATTGCTATCAGCAATTCTGCATTTTGGTTGGAATGAGTGGACTATGGTCTACCGACCCCCACCTTATCAGGAAAAGTCTTTTTAAAGTGTGGGTGGAACACCTATTATCATTTTACCCTTACTTACAATAATCTTAGCACAACAAAATTTCTTTTGTAACAAAACAAGAGCAATTTTCTGTTGCAGTTTGTTGCAAATGTGCTTATTTTTGATATATTATTCGTTTTAAAACGGTCTAAAACTATGTAAGTCTAAAATTTTTTATCATCTTCTTTGTTTCCCATAAAAATTTACTATTTGTATTTTATCTTGTGCAGTCAAAACAAAAGAATTTTCTCCAGAATAATTTTTAAAGTATTCGAATTCGATTACTTTAAAAATTGGATTGTTTAATGTTTCCCATAATCCTAAATATTCTATTATAGTAGAATTGTTTCTTAACCAATTATTAATAACTAATCTAGAATGATTAGGAATTTTTTCTTTTGCTATGTCTGTTAAACAAATATAATTTTCTTAATTAACTTTTTAATAATTTAAAGATATTCCCTTAACTATAACTTGTCGTCTAATTTTCCTTTTTAAATCTTATTATAGGACGTTTGTTATTATATTTGTCAAAAAATCCTTCATCTAAACACAAGAGTTCTTCAATCTGATTTAATGGTAAACCTAGTCCTCTTTCACTTAAATCTTGTTCAAATTCTTCAACGGTATATCCATTTTCAAACAGCATTTCTAAACTAAATTTAAATAAAGATGGTTTATATATTTGAATTACATTATCAAGAGGCTCATTCTTTCTATATCTATGATAAGAATAATTTTTTATATATTTTAAATATTCATCATTGGTAATAATTCCCAATTGTTTTGCTCGTATAAGCATTGCACCTATTGATACAAACCATTTTTGTTTAAGTCTAACAAAATCATTTAAACTTCTTACAGATTTCATATCTTCAATAAATTCATCTTTTGGCAATAGGAATGCAGAGGCGAATAGATTAGCCTCATTTTCTAATTGATTTTGCTCACTTTTGGATAGTTCCGAATAGTTATAGGAATTATGGAGAATTATATGTCCGAGTTCATGTGCTAATGAAAAATTCTTTCTAGCCCAACTCTCTTTATAATCTTCTACTATTACACAAAATAATTTGTTGTTTTTAATTCTAACCTGTTGCGTATATCCATCTATTTTATAATTAAGTCTCCCATAGAGGGGGTTAAAACTTGAAACTATAATTCCATTATGCTCTAAAACATTGATGATATTTTTTATAGGTTTATTGGAGATTTTCCAATAATTTCTTAATTGATTGGACTTTTCTTCTATACTTAAATCATTATCTAAATCAGGTAAATTTAATTTAGGCAATTCTAAATATTCACATAAAAATTCATATAAATATAAAACTAAATCTGTTTTTACTTCTTGATTTCTTTTCTCTATAGCATCTGCAGCGGCGCTTGCTCTAAAAAATGTGTTTTGAGTTTCAAAACTAAATGTGTATGGAGTGGTTAAAAATTCGTTTTTGCATTGTAATGTTTTTAAAAGTTTTAGATAAATATCAAATTTGGGTTCCGTGTCATTGTTTTCATATTGGCTTAAGGCTTGTTTTGTAATGCCTAAAACATCTGCTAATTCCGACAAAGTATAACCAGCAAGGATTCTTGCGGTTTTTAGTTTTTCTCCTATTATTTTCATAAAATAAACCTCCTTTAATTATTTTATGAATTCTTTTCTTGGTCTTTAGAAATGTCTTCGTTCTGTTTAAATTTGACATCTGACTTAATTTTGATTTCATAAGTAGGTCTCTTTTCTACTAGTTCATCTTCGCTCTCATCTAAGATTTCAACATCCGGCAAAATAAATTCGTTCCAAGATTCATCAGTTTTATACACTTGGTAGTTTTTGCACATATATTTTCCCGTAATTCTATAAAGCTCTCCAGATTTATGGTTAAATTTACAAACTAATATACAATATTCTTTAATATCGTATACATTAGAAAATTGTGCCGTTAAAGATTGTAACAAAGAGATTAGGTTCTCATGAGTGTTTATTTCTACTTCTTCGCCAAACATATTTGTTTGAACACCATTCCCTTCATGAGAACTTGAAAGACAAAATGCATCTGTAAAATGAAACTTATCAATGGATTTTCTTTTTAAAAGGCTGTAAAATTTATTGTCGCTACAAATTGTGTAAAGCGTTTTTTCATTTTCATCATAAACAACAGCCATTTCATAGGAATGTCGCCTTATTTTTTCAACATGTAATCCATTTTGATTTTTGAGTTTGTGCAGTCCAGAAAAAGCATAATTGTAATTCATGACCCATGGATGATTGTTGTATTCTAATCTCATCTGCTCTCTTTCAATTCTGCTATCTTGCAATCCTTTTTGAATAGCTTCGACTATAAGTTTTTTGATATTTTTCATTGATTATCTCCTTTTTTTATTTGTATTATACCTAGATAATACAACAAAAAGAGAAAGTATGTCAAGAAAAATTCGATAAAAAATCAAGAAATTTTAGAAAATCGTGTTGTTTGGTAAAGTAATTAGATGAAATTGGGTGGCTCAGAGAATTATTTGATGCTGTTGCAAGCAGTATAATTTTATCAATATGTTATAAGAAAATCAAGTTTTAACACAAAATTTTGAGAAAAAGGATACAATATTATAATAACTATGTTATAATAACTTTATGAATGAACACAAAACAATAAGCAAAATTACTAAGCAATGCGAAAATGATATTGAAAAAAGTAAAAGTTTGCTTGATAGTGATTGGGTTGTGAAAAACTTTTCAAAAGATGAAGCAAACAAACTTAAAACAATTATGATTGCAGTGCACGGATTTTCAAGTTCAAGAAATTCTTTTGTCTTTGCAAAGATTTTGCCTGCTTTAAAAGAAAACAACATCGGTTTAGTTTGTTTTGACTTGCCGGGACACGGGCTGCGAAAGAACGAAAAATTGAATGTTAAGGCTTGTCTTGATACTATCAAAGATATTGAAGATGAATTAAGGTCTTTCTACTCTGGTCCAATAAGTCTTACAGGTGCAAGTTTTGGTGGATTTTTGCTTTTAAGATATTTGGAGAACAACAAAAGAATTTATGGTAAAGTTATTTTGCGAGCACCAGCACTTGAAGAATACGATGTTTGCAAAAATGACACTCTTGAAAACTGGAAAGAGATGATTGAATGTTTAGACAGTGGTAAAAACTATATTCGAGATGGTATGGAAGTTGAAACATCAATGCTTGAAGATTATTTTAAATTCGATATATTTAATCATCTTAACATCAAAGAAGATGTCAAACTTATCTATTGTAGCGAAGATATTTCTGTAAACAATAATAATATTTTTAAGTTAGCAAAGCTAAAAAATTGGGAATTGTTTGAAGTAAAAGGCGCCGACCATTTTTGCAGACGAGAGCAAGATATTGAAAGAATAACAAAATTGTTTCTTGATATTTTGAAGTGATATGATATAAAGATTATGGAGTTTACCTTATGAATGATTTTGAAAAAAGAATAAATTTAAACTTTCCATTGGAAATTTTATCACAAGAGGTTTGCAGACGATATAATCTTGGCAAATTTATAGATAATCAATTGATTAAAATTGGCTATGAAGATTATAACTTCATTTTAACCACAAGCAAAGGCAAATTTGTTGTTAAAGTGTTTTCAAATTTGCGAACTGACAAAGACTGTCAAAATCTTGCTGACCGAGGCTCAATTCCGCATAAGCACGGATTTTCTTGCCCTAAAATCTACGAAACTAGTCAAGGTAATTTATTGATAACAACAATAAACGGAGTAAAATTTAGGTTGCTTGTTATGGATTATGTTGACGGAAAAGATTTCTTCACACTTGACGAATTGCCAAGCGAAGAAGAACTAAAAGTAATTGCACAAGAAACAGCAAAACTTAATTTAATAGATTATCGCCCTGAATTTATTTACGACAAATGGGCGATTGTCAATTTTGAAAAAGAATATTTACAAAATAAAAAATATTTAAGTGGGAAATATAAAATTTTAATAGAACAAGTCTATAATGAATTTAAAACAATTTATTTTTCTCGTCTCAAATATGGTTTTGTTCACGGAGACATAATTGAAACAAACATCTTGCGAGATAGTAAAAATAAATTATGGTTTATTGATTTTTCTGTCTCAAACTATCTTCCACGAATTGTTGATTTAGCAGTGCCAATTTGTGATTTGTGTTTAGATTTAGATAACATAGAAATTTCAAAACAACGAGCACAAACATTTATTACTGAATATGAAAAGGTTTATCCACTAACCGATTATGAAGTTCAAGCACTAAAAATCTTTTTAAAGTGCCATCAAGCAATTTCAATATTAGAAACAACAAGAGAAAAAGTTGAAGAAAACAATACAAGTGATGAAAATTTAAAGTTTTTAGATAAAGCTCAAAAGGGTTTGGATTTAATGTTAAACTATGATTTTATTGAAAATAACCAAAATTTTAAAATATAAAAAACTATGAATTTGGAGTAAGAATGGCAAAATTAGTTGTTGAAGTTGGAATGGAACTTG
>ERZ1643247.2432-NODE-2432-length-14764-cov-43.207288_pt1 | contig 14764 bp, 12 predicted proteins | sample MGYA00579264_ERZ1643247 | MGnify/ENA primary metagenome ERZ1643247 (study PRJEB29033, sample SAMEA4952262) | chicken gut metagenome | biome: Broiler Chicken; feature: Gastrointestinal Tract; material: Caecum | place: Ireland | collected 2018 | study: Broiler... | reverse complement strand
TTACGGCGAGCGCTGCCTCGAATACATCGTCGGGCGCAAAAAGGTCGCCATTTATATCTACCGCATCCTGTACATCCTCGCCGTACTCATCGGGCCGTACATGACGGTCGCAGCGGTTTGGAATATCGCCGATATCTTCAACGGCCTGATGGCGATCCCCAACCTCATCGCGCTCGCGCTGCTTTCGGGCGTGGTCATCCGCGAGACCAAGGACTATTTCCGGCGCTTTCCGAAAGGGAAGGACGCCCTCCCCTCCGTCGAGGAGGAGCCGGCGACCGGCGAGGCAAGAGACTTCGGCATCCCTCCGGAAGGGGAGCCGGACAAACTGTCGCCTCCCGGCGCGCAAGTCCGGGCGTCGGTGCGCTGCGGGCCGCGCTCCTTTCCGGCGGGGTCGGGGTGCGCTGCCGGGCGATCTTCGCCTTTTTTGCGAAACCGCCTTGACAAACGGTCGGTTTTCCGTTACAATAGTCGGTAGAAAAAGGTTCGCATCCTCTTTGCAGAGGATCACAGGATGAACGTAAGGGAGAGAATTGTCATGCAGGAAGAACAGGCAAAGGCGCCTGGAACAGAGGCAGCGGCGGGAGCGGAGTCTTCGGTCGCGCAGGAGCCCGTTAAAAAGCACCACGGATTCACCGGCAAGATCGGCTTTGTGCTCGCGGCAGCGGGTTCAGCGGTCGGGTTGGGGAATTTGTGGCGTTTTCCGTACTTGGCGGCCAAATACGGCGGCGGCATTTTTATTTTATGTTACATCATTCTCGCCGCGACGGTCGGCATCACGCTGCTCATGCTCGAGATCGCCATCGGCCGCAAGACGGGCAAAGGGGTGCTCGGCGCGTTTGCAGCACTCAACAAAAAATTCAAATGGCTGGGCTTTTTGTGCCTCGCCGTACCCATCATCATCGTCCCGTATTATTGCGTCATCGGCGGTTGGGTGGTCAAGTATATCGTCGCCTTTTTCGGCGGCGCCGCGGGGCTGGTCGGCTCGCCCGGATCGGTCGATACCGGCGCATACTTCAATACCTTCATTGCGGATCCATGGCAGCCGCTCATCTTCTTTTTGATCTTTGCCGCGGCGACCATCTTCGTCGTCGTGTTCGGCGTGCAAAAGGGGATCGAGCGCATCAGCAAGGTGCTGATGCCGCTGCTTGCCGCCATCTCGATCTTTTTGATGATCTATGTGCTCTGTCAGGACGGTGCGCTGGAGGGCGTCGCATATCTCTTTACGCCCGATTTTTCCAAATTCAGTTACGAGACGCTGCTCGCTGCCCTCGGCCAGCTCTTTTATTCGCTGTCGCTCGCGATGGGCATCATGATCACCTACGGCTCGTACATGAAAAAAGAGGTCAGCGTATCGAAATCCTCCCTGCAGATTGCCATCTGCGACTCGGCGTTTGCCATCGTCGCGGCGACCATCATCATCCCTTCCATCTTTGCTTTTTCGGCGTCGCCGGATGCCGCGCAGGATGCGCTCGGCACCTCCGGCCCCTCGCTTATGTTCGTGCAGCTCCCGGCCGTGTTCAATAATTTGCCAGGCGGGCGCTGGATCGGCGCAGTCTTCTTCATCCTCGTCTTTTTCGCGGCGCTCACTTCTTCCATCTCGCTGGTGGAGGCGATCGTCGCCGTCCTGCGCGAGAATCTGCACCTCAAGCGCTGGGTCGCCTGTGTCGTCGTGTTCGGCATCGTCCTCGTGCTCGGCGTGCTCTCCTCGCTCGGCTTTGGCGTGCTCTCCGGCGTAAAGCTCGAACTTCCCTCCGGTTCCGCCTATCAGATTCTGGATATCTTCGATTATCTCGCCAACAGCATCCTCATGCCGGTCGTGGCCATCCTGACCTGCATTCTCGCGGGATATTTCATCGATAAGAATCTCATTCCGGACGAGATCGGGTTAAAAAAGCAAAGCAGCCGCGCCTACTTCCGCATCATGGTGCGCTACATTGCGCCCGTCTGCATGGCGATCATCCTCATCAGCGGCATTGTCTTCAATCTGATCCTTCCGCCGCTGTAACGGCGTACCTGTCGCGCCCCGCCTGCGGCGGGGCGCTTTTGCTTGCATTGTTTTCAGAGGAATCTGTATGTTTCACAAATCCAGACCGATCGACCTCGGCAAAGACGGCGTCGGAGTGCTGGTCTTAAAACTGGCTCTCCCCGCCGTCCTCGCGCAGGTCATCAATTTGCTGTATAACCTCGTCGACCGCATGTATGTGAGCGCTCTGCCGGAAGGAGAGAGCACCCTCGCCATCGCGGGGCTGGGCGTCGTGTTCCCCATCACGCTCATCGTCAGCGCCTTTGCCAATCTCGTCGGATTGGGAGGGGCGCCCCTCGCCAGCATCGCTCTCGGGGAGAGGAAAGAAGGGGAGGTAAGCCGCGTCTTCAATGCCGGCGTCGCGCTGCTCGTCCTGTTCGGCGTCCTGCTCACGGCCGCCGTCCTCATTTTCTGCGAGCCGCTCGTCCGCCTGTTCGGCGCTCCGACGGCCGTGCTCCCGTACGGCAGCAGCTATCTCTTTATTTATGGGGCGGGTTCCCTTTTCGTCATGCTCTCGCTGGGGCTGAATCCCTTCATCACGGCGCAGGGATTCAGCTTTACCGCCATGTTCACTGTCGCCATCGGCGCGGTCCTCAACATCGCGCTCGATCCGCTCTTTATCTTTGTGTTCGATATGGGCGTGGAAGGGGCTGCGCTCGCGACCATCCTTTCGCAGGCCGCCTCCGCCGCTTGGGCGGTCGCCTTCTTCTTCCGCAGGAAGACGGCTTACCGCTTCCGCCCCTCGCAGTTTCTGCCGCCGTGGCGCATCGTCCGCCGCATCCTCTTCCTCGGGCTCTCGCCCTTTATCATGAGCGTCACGGAGAGCGCCATTCAGATCGTCTTCAACGTCAATCTCGTCCGTTGGTCGGGCGATAATCCCGATTATACCGCCGCCATCACCATCATGCTCAGCGCGGTGCAGATGGTCTGTATGCCTCTCAACGGGCTCGGAAACGGCGTGCAGCCGCTGGTCAGCTATAATTACGGTACGGGCGATTCCGCGCGCATCAAGCGCGCGGTAAAGATCGTCGCCGTCGTCGCGCTGTGCGGCAGCGTCTCCGTATGGCTCTTATCTTTGCTCGCGCCGCAGGTGTACGGCTATATGTTCAACGCCTCGGATGCCGTCATGGAGCTGGTACGGCGCTATACGCCCGTGTTCATGATGGGTACCGTCATGTTCTTCGCGCAGATGACTCTGCAAAATGTCTTTATCGCGCTCAATCAGGCAAAGGTCTCCATCTTTTTGGCCTGTCTGCGCAAGGTGATCCTGCTTATCCCGCTCTGCTTTGCGCTGCCGTATGCGTTCGGCGTGGCGGGCGTATTTTACAGCGAAGGGATCGCCGACATCGCGGCGGGCATCGTCACGGCGACCACCTTTTTTGTCCTGCTGCCGCGCATCCTTAAAAAGCGGGAGAGCATGCTCGCGCCGGAGGGTGCGGCGCAGTGATCGGGCAGTTTTCCCTGCCCGGCTGTGGATGCAGCGAGGGCAGGGGGCGGCTGCTCTGCCGCCGACAAATTTCGCCCGTTTGTTAAAAAAATCGGAAAACAGCCATATTTTAATTGACAAAGGTGCTTCAAAAATGGTATGATATACAAGCTGTTGCGGGGGTGTAGCTCAGTTGGTTAGAGCGCATGCTTGACATGCATGAGGTCATAGGTTCGAGCCCTACCATCCCCACCAAATCAAAAGAGGACAGACGAGCGTCTGTCCTCTTTTGATTTTTGTTGTGTGCCTCTCGTTTCCCGCGCAGAGGCAGGGATTTTGGCCTGTTTGCTGCGGAGAGATCCGTATTTTGAAATTGAGCCGAGGGAGATCCCCATAGGGGCGGCAAAATTTTATCATCCCGCCAAACCTGAAAAGGATGGGGCCGCCTGCCTGCTTTATTGTTTTTTTGCATTTTTGTATGGGCGGCGGAGCTCTGCGGCGATATATTTGCGCAAGCATGTTTGCGCCTTTTGCGGCATACGATATTGTCGGGATGAATTCCCTCCGGAGGTGCGAACATGGAAGAGGAAAGGCCGCAGACGACGCTCATCGAGCAGCAGAAAAAGATCAGCCTGACCGCAGTGGAGAGCGTGGATGCGTTTTCGGCCCAACAGATCGTGCTCACGCTGCAAAACGGGCGCGCCTTTATTGCCGGAGACGATCTGAAAATTGTCGGTTTTTCGAAGGCGAACGGCAGTTTTTCCGCGGTCGGGAAGATCGCGGGCGTTCGTTTTTCCGCCAAGCGCGAAAAATTGGTCCGCAAACTCTTTGCCAAGTGAGCGGCCTGTACGTTTTCTTTGTTTGCCTGTTTTGCGGAGAACTGGCGGGGGCACTGTATGAGCCGTTCGGCTATGCTGCATGCAGGCTGTCGGCGCGTGCTCCGCTTGCCCGCAGGCCCGCTTTTCGTACGGCCCTGTCCGCCGCGGCGGCCCTCCTCGACCTCCTTTTTTTTCTGCTTTGCGGCGCGCTCTTCGTCCTTTTTTCCGCTCTTTTCCGTTTTCCCTCCTTCCGCCCGTACATGGCGCTTGCGGCAGCGGCCGGATTTGCTCTTTGGCGAGGAAGTTTGCACAGAATACTTGCTTTTTTATACGGGAAATTGTATAATAGATACAGGAGCGGCCGTCGGCGGAAAAGGAAAGCGCATCGGCCGTCTGGGTACGATGAAGGAAGAAAAGTTTAAGAGGATCGTCATCGGCAGCACCGTCGCTGCCGTCGTATTGCTGGTATTTTTGATCGTTTTTATGATCTATCAGTTGGTTTCCGTCTCACAGAAGCGCAGTCTCGAGCAGGAACTGATCGAGCAGATCGCTCTGTACGAGCAGATGGCCGAAGATAAGGCCGGCGATATCTCCATCTATAAAGACCGCGTTTGGCTGGAAATGGCCGCGCGCAAGCTCGGGCTGTTGGGAGCGGGCGACGTTGCGGACTTGTCGTCTTACATAGCCGCGGCCGAAGGGCTGCGCTTCGGCGAAGGGGAGATCGTCTATGAGATCAGCTGCGATTGATATCGGTTCCAACTCCGTCCGCCTGCTTTTGTGGGCGGACGGTCGCACTTTGTATAAAAAGACGGACACGACCCGGCTGGGCGAAGGGCTCGCCCGTACGGGCGCTTTGTCCGCGCAAGCTATGGCGCGCACGGCGGAAGCCGTCGCGCGCTTTTGCGCAGAGGCGATCGAGGCGGGCGCAGACCCCGTCTGTGCCTTCGCCACAGCCGCGGTGCGCGGTTCCGAAAACGGGGCGGATTTTGTCCGCATCGTCAAGGAGCGCTGCGGGCTGGATGTCGACGTGCTCAGCGGCGAGCGGGAGGCGCTCGCCGCCCTCGCCGGGGCATTGGGGGACCGGGATGGCGGCGTCGTCGATGTGGGCGGAGCCAGTACCGAACTCACCGTTCGCATCGGCGGCAGGATCTATGCGCGCAGCGCGGATGTCGGTGCCGTTCGGCTGAAAGATGCCTGCGGAGAGGACGAGGCGGCTCTTTCCGCATTCATTGCCGATAAGCTCTCTCTCTTTGCCGATGCGCCCGTCTGTCCGGATCTCGTCGCCGTGGGAGGGACCGCAACTTCTCTCGCCGCTCTGGAAAAACAAGTCGTTCCGTATGACCCGGCCCGAATCGAGGGCACCGTTCTCACGGCGGACGGGATCGAAGGCTGGGCGCATCGCCTGCTTTCCACGCGTCAGGAAGAGCGGCTGCGTCTGCCCGGCATGGATGTGCGCCGCGCGGATATCCTCGGCGGAGGCGCGCTGCTGCTCGCGGCGGCGGTCCGCAGGGCGGGGGCCGATCGCGTAACCGTCAGCGAGAGAGATAATTTGGAAGGGTATCTCGCCCTCGTGCAGGGAGGAATAGGGGAATGAAGCGCGTATTCGAACGCATTCTGCGTATACTCATCTTCATTGCATCGCTCGTCCTTGCAGGCGCCGTCATTTGGGTCGCCTATCGGGACGCAAATTATTGGCAGTGGTATTCTTCCGTGCTCATCATTCTCTCCCTCGTATTGGGCGGCGCGCTCGCATCCTTTGTGTGTATTGCCCTGCACGAGCTCGGGCACGTTCTGTTCGGCCTCGCCAACGGCTTTCGCTTCAACAGCGTGCGCATCGGCTGGCTGAAAATTTACCGTAAAGACGGCCGTCTGCGCTTCACCCTGCGCGAAATGCCGGACTCCGTCGCCGGCGTTGCGGAAATGATCCCGCGCCGCACCGATCGGCTGTATGTCCGCTATTGCCGTATGACGGCGGGCGGATTGGCCTTTTCCCTCCTTTGCCTGCTCGCTTCGGCAGCGGCGTTCCTCCTGTACTTTTTGGTCGGGATGCCCTTTGCCGTCTATGTGCTCACCTGTACGGCCTTGCCGTATGCGTTCGGCATCTTTTTCTACAATCTGCTGCCCCGCTGTGACGGCAGCGCGGATACGGACGGAGGGATCCTCCGCAGCCTGCGCAAAAAGGATGCGTCCAGCCTCACGGCGGTCAACATCCTCGCGATCGAGGGGCGGATGTATCAGGGGGATGCTCCCTCGCAGATCGATCGAGCGCTCTTTTACGGGCTTCCGCAGCTGCCCGAAGATGACTGGCATTTCATTTTGATGACCGATTATCGGCTGATGTATTGTATCGACAGCGGCGATACGCCTGCGGCGATCCGCGAGAGCGATCGCCTCGCGAGCGTGCTCGATTATGTCCCCAAATATTACCGGAACGCCATTGCCGCGGATATCCTCTTCTGCGAGTGCAGCATGAAAGAGGATAAAACGGAGGCGCGCCGCTTATATGGCGAATTGAAGGGATATCTGCTCGCGGAAAAATCGCTGCAAACTTACCGCATCGCCGCAGCATACGAGCTGTACGTCAACGGCGACCGCATGGCGGCGCTGCACGCGCTCAATGCCGCCGAACAGAAGGCAGAGCAGTGCGAGATCAAGGGGCTGCGCAAGTATGAGAGCCGCTTGATCGACTGTATCCGTTATGGCATCATTCCGGAAGGATACGCTTCCTTTTAAGTTTATTTTTGTTTGTATCAGACAAAGCCCCCGGCCGCCGCCGGGGGCTTTTTGCGCGCCGCAGGCAAGGGCGGCGGTCAGCAGGGGCGGCTCAGCCGGCCGCAGCAATGGGGGCAGAGCGCGCCGCCCCGCTGCACGCAGCTCGCGCAAAAGGTCCGTCCGCAGTCTTCGCAAACATACGCCTGCGCGCCTTCGCAGGGCGCGCCGCATCCGGCGCATTCATTTTGATCGTTCATGATCCGGCCTCCTTTTTCTTCCTGTATTTTCCAGTATGTGCGGCAGAGCGGCGCATTATACGGGAACGGCAGTCTCATCCGAACGGATAGACTTCTTCAAAAGCTGAATGTTTTGTCGAGCTTCTCTTTTTCGTGGCATACAGGCGGCTTTAACGGCGTTAAACGCGGTCGTCGCAAAATGAATTTGCAAAAGTCAGCCCAAATCGTTTTGAAATTCGGCCGAAATATGGTATAATAAACGTATACAAAAGTACTAAATTCGGCGCATTGTAAGGAAAGGAGAGCGACTATGACAGACAAGGTACAGGGCGAATACGGCGAGGAGCAGATCCAGGTCTTAGAAGGGCTGGAGCCTGTCCGCAAGCGGCCCGGAATGTATATCGGTTCGACGGACGAGCGCGGTCTGCATCACCTCGTGCAGGAGATCGTGGACAATTCCATCGACGAGGCGTTGGCGGGCTACTGCGATACCATCCGCGTCACGATCAATAAAGACGGGTCCTGTTCCGTCGAAGACAACGGCCGCGGCATTCCGACGGGGATCCACCACAAAGAGGGGATTTCTTCGGTCGAGCTGGTGCTCACGAAACTGCATGCGGGCGGCAAGTTCGGCGGGGGCGGCTATAAAATTTCGGGCGGTCTGCACGGCGTCGGCCTTTCGGTCGTCAACGCGCTGTCCGAGTGGCTGGAAGTGGAAGTATACCAGAACGGCCACATCCATAAGCAGATCTACAACCGCGGCGTGCCGCAGCGCGCGCTCGCCGTCATCGGCGATACGGATAAAACGGGCACCAAAGTCACCTTTTATCCGGACGACGAGATCTTTGAAACGGTCGTCTTCCGCTACGAAAATCTCAAAGTCCGCCTGCGCGAGCTGGCATACCTGAACAAGGGACTGACCATCTCCATCCGCGACGACCGCGAAGATCCCCCCAAATACGACGAGTTTTGCTACGAGGGCGGTATCCTGCACTTCGTCGAGGATCTCAATAAAAATAAGGAGACGCTCTTTTCGCGGCCCGTCTATTTTGAAGAGTCGCAGGAGGACAGCGCCATCGAAGTTGCCATCCAATACAACGACAGCTATAACGAGACCATTTTCAGTTACGCCAACAACATCCATACCGAAGAGGGCGGCACCCATCTCGAGGGGTTCAAGGCGGCGCTCACCAAAGTCATCAACGACGCGGGGCGGCGGCTGAATATCCTGAAAGAGAACGACAAGCTCTCCGGCGAAGACGTGCGCGAGGGCATCACGGCGGTCATTTCAGTCAAATTGACCGAGCCGCAGTTTGAGGGACAGACCAAGACGAAGCTGGGCAACAGCAATATGCGTTCCTTCGTTCAGAAGGCGACGGTCGAGCACTTGGGCACCTACCTCGAAGAGAATCCTTCGCAGGCGCGGGAGCTGATCCTGCGCTGCATCACGGCGCAGAAGGCGCGCGACGCGGCGCGCAACGCGCGCGAGCTGACCCGCCGCAAGGGCGTCCTCGAAAACACGACGCTGCCGGGCAAGCTCGCCGACTGCAGCGAAAAGCGCTCCGAACTGTGCGAGATCTACCTCGTCGAGGGCGACTCGGCGGGCGGTACCGCCAAGCAGGGGCGCGACCGCCGCTTCCAGGCCATTCTGCCGCTGCGCGGCAAGATCCTCAACGTCGAAAAGGCGCGCCTCAACCACGTCCTCGAAAACGAAGAGATCAAGAGCATGATCACCGCGTTCGGCTGCGGCATCCACGACGACTTCGACGAGAGCAAGCTGCGCTATGACCGCATCATCTGCATGACGGATGCGGACGTCGACGGCAGCCATATCCGTATCCTGCTCCTCACGTTCTTTTTCCGCTTCATGCGCCCGCTGATCGAAAGGGGCCATGTCTACGTCGCGCAGCCTCCGCTGTACAAGGCGACGCGCGGAAAGGAAGAGAAATATATGTATTCGGATGCCGAGCTGGAAGAGTACCGCAATTCCAATCCCGGCAAGTTCGATCTGCAGCGCTATAAGGGCCTGGGCGAGATGAACAGCACCCAGCTTTGGGAGACGACGATGAACCCCGCGACGCGCACGCTGCTGCGCGTCAACATGAAGGATGCGGTGGAGGCGGATGAGATGTTCTCGCTGCTCATGGGAGAGAAGCCGGAACTGCGCCGCCAGTTCATCGAGCAGAACGCGAAGCTCGTCGCCGAGCTGGATGTGTAAGAGGTGAAGTATGGCTAAAAAAGAGACCAGTCCCGAATTGACGGAAGAGTTCAAAAAGACCCTCGCCATGACCAACCTGATCGACGTCGAGGTGGATGACGAGCTGAAAAAGTCCTTCATCGCCTATGCGATGGCGGTCAACGTCAGCCGCGCCATCCCCGACGTGCGAGACGGCCTTAAACCGGTCCATCGCCGCATCCTGTACTCCATGCACGAGATGGGCCTGTACAACGACAAGGCGTACCGCAAGTGCGCGCGCATCGTCGGCGACGTCTTGGGCAAATACCACCCGCACGGCGACTCCGCCGTATATGACGCCCTCGTGCGCCTGGCGCAGGATTTCACCATCAACTGCCCCCTCGTTGACGGACACGGCAACTTCGGCTCGGTGGACGGCGACCCGCCCGCGGCCATGCGTTATACCGAGGCGCGCATGTCTAAGCTCGCGGCGGAGATGCTGCGCGATCTCGACAAAGAGACGGTCGACTTTTATCCGACCTTCGACGATACGGGCATGCAGCCGACGGTGCTGCCCGCCCGCTTCCCCAACCTGCTCGTCAACGGCAGCGACGGCATTGCTGTCGGCATGGCGACCAATATTCCGCCGCACAACCTCGCAGAAGTGATCGACGGCGTCATCGCCCAGATCGATAACCCGGAGATCACCGTCGAGGAGCTGATGCAGCATATCCCCGCGCCCGATTTCCCGACCGGGGCCATCCTCATGGGCAGGGCGGGCATCAAGCGCGCCTATATGACCGGCCGCGGCAATTATGTGCTCCGTTCCCGCTGCGAGATCGAGGAGTACCAGTCCGGCAACGCGACGCGCACCCGCATCGTCGTCACCGAGATCCCGTATCAGGTCAACAAGGAAAAACTGATCAAGACCATCGCCGACCTCGTCAAGGATAAGCGGGTCGAGGGCATTTCGGACATCCGCGAGGAATCCGACCGCGACGGCATGCGCATCGTCATCGAGCTGCGCAAGGATGCCAACGCGCAGGTCGTCCTCAACACCCTGTATAAACATACACAGCTACAGACTTCGAACGGCATCATTTTGCTCGCCCTCGTCGACGGCGAGCCCAAGGTGCTCAGCCTGAAGGAGATCATCCATCACTACATCGAACACCAAAAAGAGGTCATCGTCCGCCGGACCCGCTTCGACCTGAACAAGGCGGAGGAGCGCGCGCACATCGTTGCGGGCCTCGTTTTGGCGCTCGCCAACATCGACGAAGTCATCGCCATCATCAAGGCCTCGGCGGATAAAAACGTCGCCTGCACGAAATTGATGGAGGCGTTTGAACTCTCCGATAAACAGGCCAACGCCATCCTTGAAATGCGCCTGCAGCGCCTCACCTCCCTCGAAGTGGAAAAACTGCAGGAAGAGCTGGCCGAATTGGAGCGCACCATTGCGGACCTCAAAGATATCCTCGCCAACGAGGGGCGTGTGCTCGACATCATCAAGACGGATCTCGCCGAGATCCGCACCAAATATGCACAGCCGCGCAAGACAGAGCTCTCCCACGATTACGGCGAGATCGATGTCGCGGACCTCATCGAGGAAGAGGATGTCGTCGTCTCCATGACGCACTCGGGCTACGTCAAGCGCCAGCCGGTCGCCGAGTATAAGGCGCAGCGCCGCGGCGGCATGGGCGTCACCGCACACAAGCCGAAGGACGAGGACTTTGTGGAGAATCTCTTTATCTGCTCCACGCACGATTCGATTCTGTTCTTCTCCAATTTCGGCAAGGTGTATTCCATCAAGGCGTACGAGATCCCCGAGGCGCAGCGCCAGGCGCGCGGCCGCGCGATCGTCAACCTCTTGCAGATCGGGCAGGAGGAGAAGATCACCGCCATGATCCCGCTCACGGGGACGGCGGACGGATTCATCGCGATGGCGACCCGCCGCGGCCTCATCAAAAAGACGGCCCTCGAGGAGTTTGCCAATATCCGAAAAGTCGGCAAGATCGCCATCAAGATCAACGAGGGCGACGAGCTCATCTCCGTTCAGTTCACGACCGGCAAGGACGAGCTGATCATTGCCTCCCGCGAGGGCAAGTGCATCCGCTTCTCTGAGGAGGATGTCCGCCCGATGGGCCGCGACACGCAGGGCGTGCGCGCAATATCTCTGAGCGAGGAGGACTGCCTCGTCGATATGCTCGTCGTCAAGCCGGATTGCAAGATCCTCACCGTCACTTCCAACGGCTTCGGCAAGCGCTCCGATGTGGACGATTACCGCCTGCAGGGCCGCGCCGGCAAGGGCATCAAGGCGGGCGTCTTCAACGAAAAGACGGGCTGGCTGGTCAACCTCAAGGTGGTCGCCGACGACGAGGACATCATGATCATCTCGGACAGCGGAACCATCATCCGCCTGCATGCGTCCGATGTCTCGCTCATCGGCCGCAACACGCAGGGCGTGCGCATCATGCGGTTAAAGGACGCAAAAGTTGCGACCGTCGCCATCGCTCCGAACGAGGAGGAAGAGGGCGCGAAGGAAGAGAGCGGTGCCGGCGGTCAGCCCGCGGCAGACGGTGCGGAATCGGCTCCGGAAGGAGCAGAGCCTCCCGATGCGGCGGACGAAACGGAAGAATAATATTTTGAAAAATGCATGGTTTGCGGTGTACCGCAAACCATGCGAGAGCGGCCCGCCGATGGATCGGCGGGCCGCATTTTTTGTCGGAGACTTTTCTCTTTGTGCTTTTGCTCCTTCAGCGGTCACCATTCGAGGTAGCCGCAGACGGTACACTGTTTGTAGAGGTGCCCGTCGATGTACACGTCCACAAAGTGTGCGAGATGCGGCTCGTTTTCTGTGCCGAAGCAGGGGCAGGTGACGCTGTGCCAACCGCCGTTCAGGCTCTGCGCGGTCAGTTCGTGCGGGCGTTCATCTACATATCCGCACGCACAGGCAACCGTATGCGTCGATTGGATCGGGTCATCGATCCAATCATTAAAGTTGCCGCTGTAAGTCAACGAATGTGTTTCCGCAGCGGTGTACCCGCATGCACAGGAGAGCGTATGGGCCGAATCGGTAAAGGAGACGGTTTGGAATGTATGATCTTCCGTGCCGATATTTCCGTTGCCCGAACAGAGAATAGAATGCTGTGAGCCGTTTAAGGGAGCGAGAGAATGCGTATATCGATCGCTGTGCGCGGGGTGATCTTCCAACTCGCAGGGGCAGTGCGCCGTCACGCTCCCGTCTGTATTTGTATAATAATAGTTATCGCTGCATACGTGTGGGAGTGGTAAACCGGTTACTGTGCGTAAGACTGTAGCTGTATATATTAAATTAATTTCGTTGCCTTTGAGTACAATTATACGGCTGCAATCAGGAGCTTCTACATAACCATTGTGCAAAAATAATAAAATATCACCATTTTTATCATAGCTATAGCTAAACGCGACAGTGACATGCCCAAAATCATTTGTGTTAGATCTCAGTTCAATAATGACAGGGTATCCTTGATCTAAGTAGTCAAGAGTAAATGATAGTTGTCCGTCAGTTGATGTATGTGGCTCAAGCAATTTTTCCAAATTAGCAAAGCCGAGGGCAATACTAACAGCCTTGAATGTTTCGGCTGCATCATGAATATTGCCATTTAAAATATAAGTATAGTTTTCTTGAACACCGGGGCTTTGTGTTATAGTATCAAGATAACTAAGAGAATTTTGAGTAAGTTGTTCACTGATTTCATAATTTTCAGGAATTAGTGTGTCGTTCCAATACGTATCATAATAGGAAAGCACCATGCCGGTGGCAACAAAGTTACAGTAATTTTCAGGATTTTCACCAAAGTTCTTAATAAGATTTGTAAAGTAATAATTTAAAAAAGTATCATTTGTTCCCTTTTGTAATCGACTGATACCTCCATAGTTTTGAATATCTTTACCATATCTAGTTTTTTCGGAATTAAGCGCAATGCATGTATTAGTACTTGCGTATATATTTGTGCGCTGCCGGTAAGGTGTTAAAAGACCAAGCATCAGCAAAAGAAAAAAAATAGTTGTTATAAATGATTTAAAAATAGAGTTCATACTGAATACTTTCCTTATTCATGATCAAACTGATGCCGATAGTGGTCATAGTCATACACGACGAAACTATCCTTCAACACTCCCATGATGCTCCGCACGGCATTATAAACCTCTTCGTCACTCATACTAAGCTCATCGTAAAACTGAAATACAACGTTTAAAAAATATTTTCGTCCTCGTGCGAAACAGCCGCAGCAAGTTTTGGCATATCTTCTGTATAAGGATTTCCTTCTGTTTTAGGATAATAGATCCCGCCGCCGCAGGAAGTGATATCAGGACGTACCCAATCGCCAAAATCAGATCCCGACACTCGCCAAATATCTCCGACAAGCATTAGCTGACTGGGTTGCGTAATAATCTTATCCCCGTCTGCACAGATATAGCGAGAAAAGGTATCTTCATACCCCGGCGTCATCAGAGGGCTTTTCGCGATTTGCTCTTCATCAATACCAACCGGGTTAATAATTATTTCAAACGGATATATATTTCCCTGAATGCTGACATTGCCATTTAAAATATATTGATAAATAACCTTTTTGTGTAAGTTACTGTTATCCGATATGTATTGAACAAAATTATAAGTAGTAGTAATACCGGTAAGATTTCTCGTATCTGGCAGGATGAGTAAGCCGTTTAAGTCAGGATCAAAATCATAACAAATTAAATCATAATAAGCATAAATATCGCGTACATCTTCTGTGTAAATTTGAAAAGAATCTAATTCCCCGTTTGTATCATAAAAGTAGTTTACATTCTCCATATTTAATACGTGATTTGTATGCGGTTCACTGCGGAACTGTACAGGCAGAGGGATCTCCGGACCAAACGCTTCTCCGGTCATGTCGACTTCGATGGCGTCGCGCTTTCCCGCGATGATAAAGGTATCTTCGCCGTCGATGTACCAATGCCCGTTGTCCCCGATGGTGATCACGCTGCCGTCTTTGCCGTCTTCTCCGTCCTTGCCGTTCTGTCCGTCGGCGCCGTCCTTGCCGTCTTGGCCGTTTATGCCGTCTTTACCGTTCATCCCATTTTGTCCGTCCTTGCCGTCCAAACCATCCCGGCCGTCCTGACCGTCTTCTCCGTCCCGGCCCCGGACTTTGCCCAAATTTTGAGTAGAACCGTCCGGGAGGGTACAAATCAGTTCGCCCGCTTCGTTGATGGAAAAGGAGGGCATTTTCTGTTCCGCACATCCCGCAGCCGAAAGAGCGGTCGTGACTAAACACACGATCGTCAATACGAGTGCTAAAAGTTTTTTCATGATGATCTCCTCCTTGATTCATCTTCACCATCCGCATT
>ERZ1643247.2430-NODE-2430-length-14767-cov-5.395120_pt1 | contig 14767 bp, 13 predicted proteins | sample MGYA00579264_ERZ1643247 | MGnify/ENA primary metagenome ERZ1643247 (study PRJEB29033, sample SAMEA4952262) | chicken gut metagenome | biome: Broiler Chicken; feature: Gastrointestinal Tract; material: Caecum | place: Ireland | collected 2018 | study: Broiler... | reverse complement strand
CGGCGGGAGAAACGAGGTTTTCAGAAGCGATCAGCTCCAGATTGCGGCGCTGGCGGCCCAGCTCGTCCGCCATGGCGGCGCCGACCTCCGGATCTGCGCTGCGGACAAAGCCGATCGTGTCCATCATATTCTGATACATGTTACGGATTCCCCTTCCCTGTTTTCTGTAGGATTCCGGCCCGCCGTGCGGCATGGCGCACAGACGGGCGGCAGGACGGGAAGGCGGATGCCCTCCCCTTTTCGACTGATTTAGCCTATATTATACACTTTATCACGCTGAAACGCAACAGTGAACAGGGTTTATTTTACGGCGCCGATGTCATGGCGGAAGTGCACGTCTTTCCAGTGAATCCGGCCGACAGCGTCATAGGCGCGCCGCAGAGCCTGATCCAGCGTATCGCCGAGAGCCGTCACACCGAGCACGCGGCCGCCGTTGGTGACGAACACGCCGTCTTTGAGCGCTGTCCCGGCATGGTACACCGTCGCGCCCTCCACCTGGCCGTTTTCGTCCAGGCCGGAGATCGGCAGGCCCTTCTCATAATGGCCCGGATATCCGCTGGAGGCCATCACGACACAGGCGCAGGCCTCGTCGCTCCACTCAATGGGCTGATCCTCAAGGCGTTCCTCGACAACGGCCATGAGAATATCGACAAAATCCGTTTTCAGGCGCGGCAGCACAACCTGCGTTTCCGGATCGCCAAAACGGGAATTGTATTCGATCACCTTCGGGCCGTCCGGCGTGAGCATGAGACCGAAATACAGGCATCCCTTGAACGGGCGGCCTTCCTTCTTCATGGCCTCAATCGTGGGAAGGAAAATCGTCTTCATGCATGTTTCGGCAATTTCATCCGTGTAATACGGGTTCGGGCTGATGGTGCCCATGCCGCCGGTGTTCAGGCCCTGATCGCCGTCGAGCGCGCGCTTATGGTCCTTGCTGGATACCATGGGCTTCACACAGCGGCCGTCCGTAAACGCAAGCACGGAGACCTCCGGCCCGGTGAGGAATTCTTCCACAACCACGCGGTTGCCGGAGGCGCCGAACACCTTGTCCTCCATGATCTCCTTTACCGCGTCCTTCGCCGCCTGCAGATCGGGGCAGATCAGTACGCCTTTGCCCAGCGCCAGGCCGTCCGCCTTCACCACGATCGGGAATCGGTTGTTCTGCTCAATCCAGGCAATGGCTTCGGCCGGATCGGCAAACACCTCGTACTGCGCCGTGGGGATGCCGTACCGCTTCATGAGGTCCTTGGAGAAAACCTTGCTCGCCTCGATCTGCGCCGCGTTGGCGCGGGGACCAAAGGCCGGAATGCCCTCCGCCTCAAGTGCATCGACCATGCCAGCCGCCAGCGGATCGTCCGGGGCAACAAACACAAGCCCCACCTTTTTCTCTTTCGCAAACGAAACCACGGCAGGGATGTCCATGGCGGAGATCGGCACGCACACGGCGTCCTTCGAGATGCCGCCGTTGCCGGGTGCACAGTAGATCACGCCGGCCTTCGGGCTTTCCTTCAGCTTGCGGATGATGGCGTGCTCCCGCCCGCCGCCGCCAATTACGAGAATATCCATTTGACTGCAGTCCTCCTTCGTTCAGGCAGAAAAAAGGTTCCCGCCGCGGAAGAGGGACCCCCTTCCGGGCAGGGAACAACGCTTTTCTCAGTGATGGAACAGGCGCATGCCGGTGAAGGCCATGACCATGCCATATTTGTTGCACGTCTCGATGACATTGTCGTCGCGGATGGAACCGCCCGGCTCCGCCACATACTCCACGCCGCTCTTGCGCGCGCGCTCGATATTGTCACCGAAGGGGAAGAACGCGTCAGAGCCGAGGGCCACGCCCGTCATGCCGGCAAGCCAAACCTTTTTTTCCTCGCGGGTAAGCGGCTCGGGCTTTTCCGTAAAGAAATTCTGCCACACACCGTCGGCCAACACATCCTCATATTCATCGGAGATATAGACGTCGATCGTATTGTCGCGGTCGGGACGGCGAATGTCGGCGCGGAACGGCAGGGCCAGCACCTTCGGATGTTGGCGCAGGAACCACACGTCCGCCTTGTTGCCGGCCAGGCGTGTGCAGTGAATGCGGCTCTGCTGGCCTGCGCCGATGCCGATGGCCTGCCCGTCCTTCACATAGCAAACGGAATTCGACTGCGTGTATTTCAGCGTGATGAGAGAGATCACAAGGTCGCGCTTTGCGTCCTCCGGCAGTTCCTTCTTCTCCGTCACGATCTTTTCCAGCAGGCTGTTGTCAATCTTAAACTCATTGCGACCCTGCTCGAAGGTGACGCCGAACACGTCCTTGTGCTCCACGGGAGCAGGGCGGTAGTCGGGGTCAATCTTCACGACATTGTAGGTGCCCTTGCGCTTCGTCTTGAGGATCTCGAGCGCCTCGTCGGTGTAGCCGGGAGCGATAATGCCGTCGGAAACCTCGCGCTTGAGCAGCAGCGCCGTTTCTTTGTCGCAGGGCTCGGAAAGGGCGACCCAGTCGCCATAAGAGGACATGCGGTCAGCGCCACGGGCACGGGCATAGGCCGTCGCAATTGGGGAAAGCTCCAGATCGTCCACAAAATAAATCTTCTTGAGCGTATCGCTCATCGGCACGGCGACAGCGGCGCCGGCCGGGCTCACATGCTTGAAGGATGCGGCCGCCGGCAGGCCGGTGGCTGTCTTCAGCTCCTTCACAAGCTGCCAGCTGTTGAACGCGTCAAGAAAATTGATATAGCCGGGCCTGCCGTTGAGGACCTCGATCGGCAGATCCGATCCGTCCTGCATAAAAATCCGGGACGGCTTCTGGTTCGGGTTGCACCCGTATTTGAGCATCAATTCCTGAGACATGCTGACTCCTCCCTGTTCACTGATTTTTATTGCGGATTTCCGACTCCCACGTGCCAGTCTCCAGATCGATGAAGCGCGTAAAGAGTGAAATCTTGTTCTCCTCGTTCAGAGACTGCCAGACCTCCTCCGTGAACTGCGCGAGATCGCCGCGCACGGTCACGAGGGTCGGCTCGCCCTCAAAGGAGGGAAGCGGATTGCCGTCTCCCATGTAGGTGTGAATGAAGTGGCCTTCCCCCGCCTTCGGCTGTGTGTACTCGAAGAAGAAGCGCTGAACGGAATTCTCGTCGCCGCAGTCGCTCTTCAGGATAGAAAGCCAATAGGCACCGGTGCTGTTCTCGACTTTGCCGGAAATACGGGGGGTGAAATTCGGATCATCCGGCTCAAACGTGCGGGAGCGAAGCGCATCCTCCCAGGCGTTGCCAGCCTCGAGGAAATTATAGATGGTGTCGGTCTGATCGCCGTTCGTGACAATCGTGGTGCCGTCGAATACGCGCACGGCGTTGTAAATCACAAGAGACGGATCCTGCATTTTGCTCTCGTCAAATGCACGCGTCTTCACGCCATCACCCTCCGCCACAAAGACACGGTTACGGCTGTTTTCACTGCGGCCCATGATGAAATAGGCAATCACTGCCTTCTTGCCGTCTTCGCTGCGGCCAATGATGATGCCGCGGCCCGGATAGCTGGTGGAGGCAAGTTCCTCCTGCAAATTTTTGATTTTCATGCTTTCGATTCCTCCCTGCAATGTACAATTCCGTTTTCCACCGTGAGACGTCCTTCGCAGAAGAGGGAAACCGCTTTGGGCAGCAGCTTCCACTCCGCCTGCTCCATCACGCGGCGCTGCAGTGTCTCGGGAGTGTCGCCCTCTTCGACCGCCACGGCCTTCTGGAGCACAATCGGACCGCCGTCACAGACATTATTTACAAAATGCACCGTTGCGCCCGTCACTTTGACGCCGCGGCGCAGCGCTTCCTCGTGAACCCGCAGGCCGTAAAAGCCCTCCCCGCAGAAGGAGGGGATGAGCGAGGGATGCACATTGAGAATTCTGTTCTCATAGCGGGCCACCACCCGCTCGCTGATGATGGTGAGGAAACCGGCGAGCACCACCAAATCAATCTTCGCTTCCGCCAAACGGGCGAGAAGCGCGTCGTCATAGGCCTCCTGCGTCGGGAATTCCCGGCGCACAATCACGCTGCTTGGCACACCGGCCCGCTGCGCGCGTTCCAGCGCGTAAACGCCCGGCTTGCTGGCCAGCACAAGGGCAATTCGGCCGCCGTGGATCTCCCCGGCCGTCTGCGCATCGAGAAGGGCCTGCAGATTCGTGCCGCCGCCCGAAACGAGCACTGCTATGTTCAGCACAGAATCACGCCCTCCTCGCTCTCCACAACGGAGCCAATCAGATAAGCAGGCGTATCCATGGCATTCAGATCGGCGAGAACGCCGTCCGCTTCCTCCTGTGGAACGGCAAGGCACATGCCGATCCCCATGTTGAAGGTGTTGTACATGTCATGGTCGGAGATGCCGCCCTTTTCCTGCAGAAGGGAGAAGATCGGCGGTTTCGGGAAGGAGGCGAGAGCGATCTTTGCCGAAAGACCGGGGCGAAGCATGCGCGGAATATTCTCATAGAAGCCGCCGCCCGTCACATGAGAGATGGCGCGAACATTGTGATTCTTCAACAGGGCGAGAACCGGCTTGACATAGATCTTTGTGGGGGTGAGAAGCGTTTCGCCCAGCGTGCCGCCGAGCTCCGGAATGTACTCGTTCACATTCTTCTCATCGAGGCCGAACACGCGGCGCACCAGGCTGAACCCGTTGGAATGCACGCCGGAGGAAGCCAGGCCAATGAGCGCGTCGCCCGCCTGCAGCGTGCTGCCGTCCAGGATCTTCGCCTTGTCCACAATGCCCACCGTGAAACCTGCCACGTCGTAGTCATCTTCGGGCATCATCCCGGGATGCTCGGCCGTTTCTCCGCCGATGAGCGCGCAGCCGGACTGCACGCAGCCTTCCGCCACACCGGCCACAATCTGCGCGATTTTTTCCGGCACATTCTTCCCGCAGGCAATGTAATCCAGGAAGAAGAGCGGCTGCGCACCGCAGCACACCACGTCGTTCACGCACATGGCAACAGCATCAATGCCGATGGTATCGTGCTTGTCAAGCAGCATGGCAACCTTGAGCTTCGTGCCGACACCGTCTGTGCCGCTGACCAGAACAGGCTCACTCATGCCGGCAAAAGACGGCTGAAAGAGGCCGCCGAAGCCGCCGATCCCGGAGAGAACACCGGGAATATTCGTGCGCTTCACGTGCTCTTTCATCAGTTCCACGGCCTTGTAGCCGGCGGTCACGTCCACGCCGGCCTCTTTATAGCTGTTGCTGTAGCTTTTTTCGTTCATCTTTCCAATCCTCCGTTTTCCGCCTTCGCAGCAGGCGTGATCAAAGCTCCGCCACTTTCTGCTGCAGCGCTTCGTCCTTCGTGCGCACGCCGTCCTCCATCGTCTTCTTCATGGCGGCAAGCTGCGCAGCCAGCCCTTCATCGGAAAGGGCGAGCATCTGCGCCGCAAGAATGGCGGCATTGTCGGCGCCGTCGATCGCCACAGTCGCAACAGGGATGCCGGAGGGCATCTGCACCGTGGCCAGCAGGGCATCCAGCCCGTCGAGCGTGGAGGACTTCACCGGAATGCCGATCACCGGCAGCGTAGTGTGCGCGGCAAGCACGCCGGCCAGGTGAGCCGCCTTGCCCGCCGCTGCGATGATGGCGCCGAACCCTGCCTCTGCTGCACCGGCAGAAAAAGCCGCCGCGGCTTCAGGCGTCCTGTGGGCGGACATGACATGCGCCTCCACCGGGATCCCAAAGCTCTTCAAACGCTTGATGGCGGGAGCTACCACCGGGAAATCACTGTCGCTCCCCATGATAACGGCTACCTTTTTCACAGACATCTTCCTTTCTTTTGCTCATGCACAAACAGACTCTCGTATCGCATACTGCGGCCTCGAAAACAGAGGAAGCAGGCTGCGGCACATTCGGCACAGCCTGCTTCCTTCCCGATGCACGACGGGCATTCACGGCGCAGGCGCCACTCAGCGCTGCAGCCTGCCACCCTCGTTCCCGGGATTATCCGAAGAAACCTCTGATTCCATTTTAGGATAAACAGCCCACAAATTCAAGCGATTTTCCTGAATTCGTGTAAGAATTCGGGGAAACAAAGGCGCACAGGGCTGTTTTTGTGGATTCTGTCCCGCCTGCGGGACACCGTCATTTGCCGTCGTTCGACATCAATTCCTTCACGGAAGTGGCCAAACCGGCAAGAGACTGAATTTCGGACGGGATGATGATCTTCGTGGCTTTTCCGTCCGCCGCTTTCTGGAAGGCCTCCAGGCTCTTGAGCGCGATGACGCGATCGCTCGGAGCGGCCTCGTTGAGCATGCGAAGGCTGTCTGCCAGGGCCTGCTGTACGGTGGTGATGGCAAGCGCCTCGCCCTCGGCCTCGCGGATGCGCGCTTCCTTCTTGGCCTCGGCGCGCAGAATGGTGGATTCTTTTTCACCTTCGGCAACCAGAATGGCGCTCTGCTTCTGGCCTTCGGCCTCTGTGACGGCAGCGCGCTTTTCGCGCACGGCCTTCATCTGCTTTTCCATCGCGTTCTGGATCTCCGGCGGCGGGATGATGTTTTTGAGCTCCACGCGGTTGACCTTGATGCCCCACGCATCCGTCGCCTCGTCGAGGATCTGGCGGATCTTCGTGTTGATGATGTCGCGGGAAGTCAGGCTGGCGTCGAGCTCCAGCTCGCCGATGATGTTGCGCAGCGTGGTTGCCGTGAGGTTTTCAATGGCGGCAATCGGACGCTCCACGCCGTAGGCATAGAGCTTCGGGTCCGTGATCTGGAAATAGACGACGGTGTCGATCTGAATGGTCGCATTGTCCTTTGTGATCACAGGCTGCGGCGGGAAATCAATGACCTGTTCCTTGAGCGAAACCTTCTTCGAGATGCGGTCCACAAACGGAACCTTCACGTGAAGGCCAGTGGACCAGGTGGCGCTGTAGGCGCCGAAGCGTTCGATGACGAACGCGTACGCCTGCGGCACAACCTTAACGTTGCTGATGACGATAATAATGAGAACGATGACAAGCGCCAGGAAAATGTACAGTGGCCACATAACATGCATTCCTCCTCTTTGCAGTCAGTTTTCCTTGCGTTTCCTCTTCATTTTGCCCAAACTCATGAAGTTTACCGGGGAAATCAGGCGGCGGGAAGTTCTTCCACAATCACCTTGACGCCCTCAATCTCGCGCACGACAACCTCGGTGCCCGCCGGGATGACGGTGCCGCGCACGGAGCGCGCCGACCAGACGGAGCCAAGCACCTTGACTTGGCCGACGGCCTGCGTGTTGTCGATCGCTTCCGTGACAACGGCAACCTGCCCAATGCAGCGCCCGGCGTTCGTATCCTCACGGCGGAACCGCGTGAGCTTTTTCACAAACGGGCGCGTGCACAGCAGCGCCGCCAGGGAGAGCACCACAAACAGAATCCACTGCGCGTAAACGGGCGCGCCGCACAGGGCGGCAATCAGGGCGGCAATGCCGCCCACGGCAAACCAGATGGACACAAGCTGGTTTGTGGCGGCTTCCACCACAACGGCGAGGATTATCATGGCCAACCAGAAAACAGCCCAACCCATTCTTTTTATACCTACCCCTTTCCGGCCGGTCGTTCCCCCCGGGGGAGCCGGCCTACTGCACCTGAACCGCCGCGGCATGGAACAGCAGGCTTCCCCGCCGTTCGCTCCGGATGTTCAAATGATGATCTTATCTTATCATAACCGGGCAAAACTTACAAACAGTTCCTGCGCTGAAAAAGCGGAATTTTCAGGCAAAAAAGTGAAACGCGCCGGCTTTGCTCCCCGGATTGACAGGCGGCACGTTCGCGCTTCGCCGGGGAACGCCGCTCTCCGCCCGCCCTCAGAAGCTTCTCTTTTTATAAATGCGGACGCTGAGGAAAAAAGAACCGACAGAAATCAAAATCACCAATGCCGCAAAACCGGCAGCGAGCAGCCCGGAGGGATGCAGCACCGCCTGCAGAAAGGCAATATTTTCACCAAAGCGGAGAAGTGCGCCCAGCACGACGGTGACGAGGAACACGCCCACCACCACAAAAATACGTGCCTTTTCCGGGCCAAACCGATAAATCACGGGGATTTGCGCAGACAGGAACAAAAGGCCGCCCGCCGCAAAACCGGCCAGGAACGAGACAGACTCGCCGAGATCCAGCTCAATTCCCGCCGCCTTTGACCCAACGGCGATCAGAACGCCCACCACCAAAGCCGCCGCGAGAAATACGACACCGAGAAGGTATTTGGCCAGCACGATCTTCCAGCGAGAAACAGGCAGGGCACGGGCGTAACCATCCCACCCGGCGAGCTTGTCGTAGCTGAACGCATAGATGGGAGTGAGCACGCCGAGCAGACACAGATACAGGCCAATCAGCAGCACGCGCAGTCCCGTCTGGGAAAAGCTGCCTACCAGGAACACCACCAGCGCCAGCAGCAGCGATTTCATGTTTTTCCATGTGAGCATAAGGTCCTTTTTCAGCATGCCGGTCATGCCTGATCCCCCCTTCCGTACAGCACCATGATCTCTTCCAGTGTGGCGCGATCCACCACCATGCCCCGGTATTTGCGCGCGGCAGCCTCCCGGTCGTGTGTGAGGGCGCTCGCTTCAAACGTGCCGCGGCGCACCGCAAGGCGATCCTCCGGGTCGAGCCTTCCCAAATCGGAAGGGCCGCAGCGGATCACGCCCCAGCGGTCGATCAGCGTATCTTTCCACTCGGAAAACAGGATGCGGCCGTTGTGCAGATACGTGACGGAGTCCGCTATCTTTTCCAAGTCCTCCGTCATGTGGCTGGAAAACAGGACGGCGTGGTCCTCATCGCTCACGAATTCCTGAAAGAGCTCCAGAATTTCATCGCGGGCAGCCGGGTCAAGGCCGGCCGTGGCCTCGTCGAGCAGAAGCAGTCTGGGCCGGTGTGCAAGCGCGGCGGCGAGCGAGAGCTTCATCTTCATGCCGCGGGAAAAAGCCTTCACGGGCTTTTCCTGCGGGAGCGAGAAGCGCTGCAGCAGACTGCGGTAATACGCGGTATCCCAGCCGCGGTAGCAGCTTTTCAGAATGGAACCGATGTTTTTCGGGGTGAATTGCTCATGGAAGCAGCATTCATCGAACACGACGCCGATCTCCTGGCGAACGGTCTCCCCTTCCCGGATATTGTCCTTTCCGAACACGGAGACGGAGCCGCCGTCCCGCGGCATCTCGTCGAGAATAAGCTTGAGCGTTGTTGTCTTGCCCGCGCCGTTTTCCCCCACAAATCCCATAATGCTGCCGCCGGGAACGGAAAAGCTCACCGAGTCAAGCGTGAAGTCGCGGTATTGTTTCGTCAGATTGCGGATCTCCAGCATGGTATCCATACACATTTCCCTTTCCAGCTCAGCTCTGCGGCTCTCCTTCATACAAGAGGGTGAGCATCTCCTGCAGCTCCGCTAGGGATACGCCGCCCGCACGGGCCGCTTCCACGGCCTGCTCAAGACGGGCCTCCACTTCGCGCAGACGCGCTTCGCGGAGCAGCTCCCTATTCTGCCGGGCAACAAAGCTGCCCTTGCCCACCACAGTTTCCACAAACCCCTCGCGCTCGAGCTCCTCGTATGCGCGCTTGGTCGTGATCACGCTGATGCGCAACTCCTTTGCGAGCAGACGCATGGAGGGCAGCGCGTCCCCCGGAGACAATTCCCCGCTGAGGATCGCCGCCTTCACCTGGTTCGTGATCTGCTCATAGATTGGTTTGCCGCTGCTGTTGCTGATGACAATGTTCAAGGCTTTCATCCTTTCGCCTCCTCGCGACAGAGGCACGGTATATATACTGTATATATAGTATATATACAGTATAACCGATTGTCAAGAGAAAAAGAGTCGGGGTACCGTCAAAAAAACGGCGCGGACCGGTGCGGCTGCCCGCCGCACGGCTCGCGCCGCAGAGAACGCAATCGGACAAAATCAGACTTTTTCGTTCTTTTCCTTTTCGAAGCGGAACACATTCCAGGAAAGACGTTTCAGCGTTGCCTTGACAACGCCGTCCTCCTCCCTGGCAGAAGCATTAACGGCAGGCTGAATGCGGTCCGGCGCCTCAAAGGTGTTTTGGGCATCCAAATCATCGCTGTAAAGCTGAATCGCCTCCACAAAACGGAAGCCGGTAAAAGCGGAACAATCGAGCTCCACCTCCGTGTCGTTCTCCCAATCCCGGTTGATGGCGAAAACAGCCAGGGTACCGTTCTCCTCGTCGTAGGCGGCGGCAGCATCGACGAAAGGCAAGCCCTCCTTCTCGGGATACTGGGAGGTGTCGTCCACTGCGTAGGCAGGCAGATCAAACGTCTCGCCTTCGACAACAACCTGCATGGAACAGCCGCGGCCATATTCCATGAGCTGATGGAAGGGATAATAGGAAGCACTGCGCCACACGTGTTCCCGATCCGTTCTGCAAAGGGCAGCCAGGCCGCGCGTCATACAGCCAATCTTGACCCGATCGGCATGGCGCAGGAAGGCCAGAAGCACGCTTGCGCTGCCGAGTGCGTCCGCCATGTCGCCGATAGGAAATTCCCGCTGCTCCATGTTGTCGGGATCATGGCGGACATAAGACCGATCGGGGCGGAACGCATAGTGCGTGTGATAGAGATTATACGGTCCCCAGCCGGGATGACGGATGCCCTCGAGCGGCCGCATCATGGTGCCGTACTCATCGAAGGAGAGCATCAGTTTCCGCGGGGAACGCATTTTAGCCTGCACGAAATCGCAGAGCGCGGCTTCCGTGTTGATGTAATCCTCAATATAGGCAGAACCGCCGAGCAGCTGCGCATAGTTGCCGGGGGCCGCACTGTGATAGTGATGCATGGAGACAAAATCAAGCGAATTGTAGCACTCCTGCAGCACCTCCAGATCCCACTGCGGGTAGTGATCGAGGAACGGCGAGGAGGAAGCGCACACCGCTGTTTCAATGCGGCCGTCCACCCATTTCATCGCTTTGGACACCTCATTCGCCGTCACGCCGTATCCCTTGGGATCCTTTTCCCAGGAACCGATCTGCCAGGGGCCGTCCATCTCATTGCCGAGATACCAGGTTTTCACCTGATACGGCTCCTCCCTGCCGTACCGGCGGCGCAGATCGGACCAATAGGTTCCTCCCGGATGGTTTGTGTATTCCGCGATGTGGATGGCGTCCTGCAGCGTGCCTGTGCCCAGATTGATCGTGTACATAGGCTCCGTTGCAATTTTTTCCGCCCACTGCAGGTATTCGTCGTGTCCCACGTCGTTCGGAATATACTGAAACCAAGCCAGATCCAGATGCGCCTTGCGCTGCTCCACCGGGCCGATGGAATCCTTCCACTCCCAGCCGGACACAAAGTTGCCGCCGGGCAGTCGAAGGGCCGGCAGCCCGGCTTCCCGCAGCGCATCCATGAAATCACGGCGGAAGCCCTGCTTGTCCGCTGTGGGATGCTTGGGGTTGTACATGCTGCCGTTGACGATGGTGCCGATCGGCTCCATGAACGCGCCATACAGTCTGGGCGAGATTTCCCCGATCGCATATTTCGGGTGAAGCGTGAGTTTTGTTTTCTTTGCCATGACAATTCCTCCCATATTGACACCCGCTTTTTTGCAGATGTCTGCCATGCGCAGGTTCCTGCCTTTTCCTCTTGAAAAGGGAAGAATCCACGCGCATAATTTATCTTCATTATAGATAAATAGCTGAAATCGTCAAGTCTTTTTTCTGTAAAATCTGCTGCGTGTTTAACGTTTTACTGATCCCCACCGGCTGTGGCGAAAAAACACAAAAAGGCACGCCGCCTGAACCGCACAGGCAGTGTGCCTTTGAAAATTGAAAGCTTACGCTACAAAAAGGAATGGTTTTACTTCTGGTTAACAGCCTTTCCGGCATTTACTCCTGCGGAGGAATCCTTGTTAAGCCCTTTCCGGGAGGTGAAATACGCTTTGAGCGAATTCACCACAATCGTTACGCCGAGTGCCAGAAGCAGGATAGCCAGGATGATCTGCAGGCCTTCCACCATGAAGGTAGCACTGCCGGCCTGCACAGCCTTGCCCATGGCGATGAGGCGCTCCACAAGCGCAGTGAAGGTGACGCACAGCATGATGACAAGGGGCGGGAACAGCATCTTGTTGCTGCGCTTTGTCACTTTCATGAACACGCACAGCGTGATGAGCACCAGCGCGCTCAGCAGCTGATTGGCAGAACCAAACAGCGGCCAGATGTTGGAATAGCCGATCTTCGTGAGGATAAAGCCACAGACAAGGGTGACCGCGGTGGCAAAATAGGTGTTGCAAACCATACGGCGCCACAGGGGAGCGTTCTTGAGATCGTCCACGGAGAAGAATTCCTGGAAGCTCATGCGGCCAATGCGCGCCACTGCGTCAAGGCTGGTTAGAGCCAGCGCGGAGACGCACATCGTCATAAAGCACTGCGCCACATACACCGGAATACCGAACATCTCAAGGAAACCGGCCACACCGTGGCTGAACACCTGGAACGGCGTCCCGGCAGCTGCCGTGCCGTCCTGCGCAGCGGAAGCACCCGCCACGCACAGCGCAATTACAGCCAGCAGGCTTTCAAGCACCATGGCACCGTAGCCTACTTTGAGCATATCCTTTTCATTGGCAATTGTTTTGGAGGAAGTGCCGCTGGAAACAAGGCTGTGGAAACCGGAAACAGCACCGCAGGCAACCGTGACAAACAGAATCGGGAACAGATCGCCGAGCTGATCGTTGTGAAAACCGGTGTAGACCGGCAGATTCATGGAAGGATGCGCCACCACAAGGCCAATGACGGCCGCGATGATCATGCCCACAAACATGAACGTGGTCATGTAGTCACGTGGCTGCTTGAGCAGCCACATGGGAAGCACGGCGGCAAACGCAATGTAGATGAAGGTGATGATGTTCCAGGCATCTTTGGAAGCCGTGATCGGCAAGCACATGCCGAGGGCAAGCGCCGCAACCGTGAACACAAGGCCAACCACAACTTCCTTCCAGCCGGAAAGATTCCACTTGCGCTGGATCAGGCCAAAGAACACGGCGAACAGAACAAACAGCAGGGAGATTGTGCCGGCAGCGCCGTTGGAGGCCGCAGTATCTGCCAGGACGGTGGGATCCGCCGAGGAGAAAGCATTGAAAGTACCGGCAACCATATCGGCAAAGGCTGCGATGACAAGAAGCGTAAACAGCCAGCAGAACAGCAGGAACAGCTTGCGGCCGAAGCGGCCAATGTATTTTTCAATGATGAGGCCCATGGACTTGCCTTCGTTCTTCACGCTGGCATACAGCGCACCGAAGTCTGTGACGGCACCGAAGAAAATGCCGCCCAGCAGCAGCCACAGCAGCACCGGCAGCCAGCCGAAAGCGGCTGCCTGAATGGCGCCGGTGACAGGGCCTGCGCCCGCAATGGAGCTGAACTGGTGACTGAACACAGTCCAACCGTTTGTCGGAACATAATCTTTGCCGTCGTTTTTCAGAACGGCAGGCGTTTTGGCGGCGGGATCAATGCCCCATTTTTTGGCAATCCAACGCCCGTAAAGGGCATAGGCCAGAATGAGACAGACCGCTGCAATCAAGACGATGACCAGGGTGTTCATAAAAACCTCTCCTCATAAAAAAATAAAAAACCTTCGCCCTCGGGAGCGTTTTCACGCTCTCTCGAAGACGAAGGTCAGTGACAAAAGAATGAACCAATCTCCGCGGTACCACTTCGCTTGCTTCCCCTTCCGGGGAAACCGCTCCTGCGCAATCCATCAATCGCGCTGCCGTGTAACGGAGGCAAACCGAGTGAAGTTACTGCCGGCGCACCGGATTCTCCTCACTTGCTGGCAGGGGATATTCCGCGGGCTCTTACAGTACCGCCTCTCACCATGTCGCGGCTCTCTGTTCTGCAGGGGACCCGGAAACTTGTCCTGTGTTATCGCATTTCCTTGTTGTTTTTGTTGTCTATACTATAGTCCTGTTCGCAAAATCTGTCAAACCCATTTTTCAACAAACAAAGATCACAATTTGACAACGTTTTCATTCAATTCTTCATTTCCGCACCGCTTTGCAGCAATGAAGCAACCGGAAAGCCAAAGCAATTGTGTCTGAAGGCATTTCCGCATGGCACTGCGTCATTGCGGCAGGCAACGGCTGCCAAACTTCACATCATTCGTGCGCTGCCATTTTCTCATTGTTTTCGCAAGGAGGAGGCCAGCCTTTTCACACTTTCCGGTCTCTCTTCCCTGTCAGGAAGAATCCGGCTTAAGGGTTGGTTCAAAAATTGCGAAATGGCCGGGCCGAGTTCGCCCAACCAATGACGCGCTGCTTCATGCCGTCCACATCCAGCACACCCCGGGAGAAGCCTTTTCGCACAAGCTCTTCCGGTACATACTCATCATACTTTTCAAAGACGGGAACTTCCTTCGGATAGACCAGCTCCAGCGGATCAAACTCCTTTGCGGCTTCTTCCGCTGCAATGCGGTAAAAGTCCTCCTCCCCTGCCTTCATGGTAAACTGCAGGTAATACGGCCGGGAGGGGTTCATGCCTTTCAATTCCAGACGCCTGGCGCAGCGAATCTTCAGAAAACGCTCCAGCGCAAGGAACGAATAGCTGCCAAGCCAGGGAAACAGCGCCCACATATTTCCGCCGAGATGAACCAGCGGGCGGTGTTCCATGCCTGATTTTCGGAACGTTTCGCGCGCTTCCTCAAGGCGGCAGACGGCGTGGCGCATGAGATACGGATACATCTTCTGTTCCTGCAGCACGCGGTACATGCGTTCCAGAATACGAGTGTGAATATCGCCCGCCACATCGCCGAAATAGGCAGGAATATTGCCTTTCACGAGCGTGCAGTAAACCTCACGCCTCTT
>ERZ1643247.2429-NODE-2429-length-14773-cov-5.408411_pt1 | contig 14773 bp, 14 predicted proteins | sample MGYA00579264_ERZ1643247 | MGnify/ENA primary metagenome ERZ1643247 (study PRJEB29033, sample SAMEA4952262) | chicken gut metagenome | biome: Broiler Chicken; feature: Gastrointestinal Tract; material: Caecum | place: Ireland | collected 2018 | study: Broiler... | reverse complement strand
TAGAAAAAGCAAATAATTCAAAATCTTGAACTAATCTTTTATTAGTTTCAATCTTTGAAATTTCTTTTGAAGTTAAATCTATTCCTTGCAATTGCAATTTTTCAGCTAAATCTTGTTGTGAAAGTTTAGCTTGTTTTCTCAACTCTTTTAATTTTTTTCCAGATATATTTTTAAAATTACTATATTTTGTTATTTTCATTATTATCCCTCATTCGCTTTATTAACGATTAAATTGTAATATTTTTGTCTATTTTATTATCCCTAATAAAGCGATTTTTTATGAAAATTATTGAAAAGTAAAATTAACTATGTTATTATATATATTGAAAATATAAATAAGGGGGATACTATTATGGGAAAAATATTACGTGGTATTTTTAATTGCAATTATTATAGCTGTATTAGATAATCCGATGCAAAAATGGGAAGACTTTGATAATGCAGAATTAAAAAGCAATATAGAAAAAGCATTTGAAGAAATTAACCGTAATTCTTCTGGAATAGAAAGAATCGCTCAAATTGATGATTGGGCTAATGGTCCAAGATATAAAATCACATATAATAATGATATTTATTATGTTTATGCTTATGATAATAATCAATTAGCATCTATAAACAAAGATTTAGAAGGTGAAGCAATTTATACTAATGAAAATGTTGATTTTGAAAACACTGATTCTAATTCTATTGTATTAAAATATGGTGAATTAGGAGAATACGGTAAAACTGTTACATATGATGGTCAAAATTATATAAAATACTTTTTGCCAGAGGGAGAATACGAGGTTGAGGCATTAGTAAGAAATTCAATGTTTTTTATAGAAGATACTGAAATATATAAAAATTCTTCAGGTCATGATGAATCTAAAACCCTAGATACAATAGAATTATCAGATGTTGGCTCTAAACAAAATATAACATTAAAAGCAAATAATTGTATCAATCTAGTGATTAATTCTTCTATATCATTAAAAAAAATAAATTAATTCATAAAAAATTGCCACTCAACGTGGCATTTTTTATATTTGCTAATATTCTAATTCATCTTCCTGTTCATTCTTTTCAAAATTCTCTGTATCAAATTGTTTTTCCACATTAAAGCTAATATATGTTTCTTTTTCAAAATCTCTTATTAAATTTTCTTCAGAAGGTGCAGAAAACTTATGACAAATCCAACTAATAAATTTTTGAACTGTAATTTTAAATCTATCAATAACTTTCTTTAAATAGTTATTTTCCTTTTCTAATTTATTTATAATTTCTTGGTATTGATAATCTATTTTATAAGTTTCATCTTCATATTTATTTTTTAGTTCTTTTTCCTTTTGCTTAAAATCTAATTCAAGTCTTTTACATTTTGCTTTTAATTCAATATTATCTTCTGTCAATGATTTTCTTTCTGTTTCAAATTTTTCTGCTTTATCAATAATATTAGCTTGTCTTGATAATTCTTTATGCAATGAAACATTTTCTTTATGAAGTTTTTGTATTAATTCATCTTTTGGCTTAATAATTTCATTTTCTATTTTTTCATCTCTATTTAGCATAATCTTTTTAATATCCTTTATATCAGGTGTTTCTGGTAGTTCTAATTTTATATCTTTCAATACTTGTTTAGTATTTTCATAATTTGTAATTTGTTTATATTCTTGTATTGAGAAATGTTCTCTATTTGTTTCTTCAACTAATTCTCCTCTTTCTAATTTAAAACCTTTTTCAGAAATATGATTAAAATATGCATTTTGTAAATCTCTATAACTATTTTTTCCTTTCCAAAAATCTCGAGAACAAATTTTATCAATTTTATTTCCTTGCTTATCTTTGGTATGAACTACTGGAATAAATAATAAGTGCATATGTGGTGTATCTTCGTCCATATGAATTACTGCTGATATTATATTTTCTTCTCCTAAATTTTTGTAATTGCATATAAAATTATAACTTTCTTGAAAAAATCTCTTACTTTCATTATAACCTATTTCATCAAAGAACTTTTGGTCAGAAGTAAATACCATTTCACACATTATAATGCTATTACTTCTTATTTGACCTTTTAAATTGTTTCTTTCTTTTATTCTATCAAATTCTTTTATATAACTTAATTCATTTTTCTTTATATAATAATTTAATTCTGTTTTACTACTATCTATATTTTTATTTGAGTGATTTTTTGTTTTTCTTTCATTATGCCTATATGCTCCCATAGCTTTTGCCCTTGTTAATTTTTCATTTCTGATTATGGCATAGCTCATATTTTTTTCCTTGCTCTTTCTTAAACTCACGAGATAAGATTTTCTTGTCTAACACACTAGACAAACAAGTTTGTCTGTGTGCCCTACGGGGTTTTCCTAAAAACTGCTAAAGCATTTTTTAGGCTATATTTTATAAAGGCTATTGCCATTATAAAATATAGTGAAGTTGCATTTTAGAGTATTTCTTGCAACTTCATATCATAGCAAAATTCTACAAAGGTGCTACAGCCTTTTCGCCAGCAAAGTTAGCATATAGGCTATCGAAAAATCCCTCTGGATATTTTCTTTCATAGTCACGATTATATATAGTAGTTTTATTATTTGCTATATTTATATTAGGATTACCCAAATTATTATATAAGCAAATTACTAAATAATTTGTTATATTTTTAATACTATTATTGTTTCTTGCAATATCTAATAATTGAATTAAGTTATCTTTATTAATTAAAGAAATTTTTGATAATATTTTTGAATTAGTTATTATTTCATTTTCTACTTTTAAGTTATCTGCATAATACAATCTATCTATAACATCTTCTAATATTGATTTTTCTTCTTTCGTAAATTCATTTAATTTACATTTTTCTTTTACTTCATTTAATAAGATATATTCTTCATTGTTTTGAGGATTGATAGAATCAGTATTGGTTGTATTAGTTTTGATATTATTAGGATTGATTGTAGGTAAATTTTCCATATCAAGAATTGTATTTCCTACTTTTCCAGAACAGTAATTTTTACTGTTCAAGACTTGTAAATTTTCCGTATCTACAAAATTCTTTATATTTTCGTGTTGGATTTTACCAACATAAATCAAATTAGGTTTCCCTAACCCTTGTCTTTTTTCTGCAATTAAATTAACATCCGTTAATTGTTTAAATGCTTTTGTAACTGTCTTTTCGGATAAGCAAAGTTTATTTTGTACTTCTTCTCTTGTAAATATTAAATAAACTCTACCTTCTTTATCAAACCAATGATTTTTTTGTGATAAAGATAGTCTATCAAGTAGAAAAGCATACAATATTTTACTATCTGAATTTAACTTTTCTTTATACAATCTATTAACAAATAATTCTTGTGGTATCTGATAATATTTATTATTCAATGTTTCATTGATTTTATAAAAATCTATTTCGTTCATCTTTCATCCTTTCCAAGACTTTTATTGTCTTTAATTTTGATGAAAGAGCATATTTAAGTTATATACAGTTTTTTAAAACTTTTTAAAACATTTTTTATACGCTTAAAATTTTTTTAAAACATAAATTTTAGAACTATTTTAGAACTTTTTATAGAATTTTTGAGAACTGCATAGAAAAAGAGTATTAACCAAAATCCATTGATTAATACTCTTTCAGACTTTTGCAATTTTCTTGAGTTTCCTCAAAATTGCTATCGTATGGTCGAGGTGAGGTAATTCCTCAAATGCTATTTTCCTTTATATATCAATATTTTCAAAGAACTATTTTAAATTGTTGAAGTTTTTTGTTGAAGATTTAATGTTTTTTATTGTTTTAAATTTCAACAAATTCTTTCCAGTTTTCTTTAGTATTTCAATCACTTTTATCTTCTGCTGAAAAGTCAACTCCAAAAATTTCTTTACCAATTAAATATTTTTCAACATTCTTATTTTCAGAGTTTTCAAATTCACTATCTACATCAACATAGTATTGCATAGTTATCGTAATATCTGAATGACCTAATATTTTCTTTAAAACTGCTGGTGCAATTTTTGCTTCAGCGCATCTTGTTGCAAATGTGCCTCTTAACATATGAGTATGAACATCTGTCTTTTTCACTAATTGACCTTTTTTATTTTCTTCTTCAAGTATACCAATTCCAAGTTTCATTGCAATTCTTTTTAAGTTACTATTGATAGAATTTTCTATATGCATTGTTTTATCTTCTTTACAAAATAGTAGATGATTTTTATTTGTTATTTTATGCTCTAGTGCAGACTCAATTATTTGCTTACTTATATTAGTCATAGTTAGAGTTCTTTCGCCGTTTTCAGTTTTAGCATTTTCTCCAATTATTGCTTTACCACTAATATTCTTGGTTTGGGTCTTTCTTATATGGATTTTTCTATTTGTTAAATCAATATCTTTTTCATAATTTAAAACTAAAGCCTCGCCTATTCTCATACCTGTTGTTAATAATAACAAAAATAAATATTTATTAGGGCATTTTTCATAGCTTACAGAATTTAGATAATCTACTAATTTCTTTTGTTCTTCAATAGTTAAAGACTTTCTGTGATGACTCTTATATTCACTTTTTGGCTTTTCAACTCTTTTCCAACCTGTCATAAAATTATCTGTTATTATATTTTCATAAGTTGCTTGTCCAAATGCCATACATATTAATTCATAAATTTGTTTTATTGTACTTTTAGAATATTGTTTTAAGCTTTCTAAATATTTGATTATATATTCTCTTTTTACTTTTGTTATAGGAATATTGGTAAATTTCTCTTTTTGTAATTTCTTTAATGTATCATTTTTTCTTTTAAAGGTGGCTTGTTTTATTTTACCTAATTTAAAATCTTCTTTTAATACACTTTCTACTAAATCAGCTATTGTTTTATTACTTTTAGTAATAATTTTTATTCCACCATTCTGATTTAGTTTTAATTTTTCCGTTAAAGCTTTATTAAAAGCTTCTGTCTCATCTTTTCCAACAAAAGTTTTTGTCATTACTTTACCTGTTGTTGTGTCTCTACCAACTGTTAATATTGCTTTAGGAGATATTATAAAATAAAAATATTTACATTCTACATTATTGTTAAACACTTTACCATTTTCAAACTTACTAATTGCTCTGTATTTGCAAGTGCCTTTATATTTACAGTTATTACAAATTTCCTTACTGGATAATTTATTACTTTTATCCTTGACTCTTTTTAGCAAATAAGTTCCTGATGTTATTCCTTTAACTTTCAACTTACTTCCATCCTTTCCTAAAATTTCAGGAAATACCTTGCTTTTTAAAGGAATTAAATGCTATAATGCATAAAGAAACATTTGTGCAAGGTAATCCTTGTGGTCTAATTTTCAAATGTTTTTGAAGGTTTAAATGGGCATATTTAAATCTTCTTTTTTGTTTAGTCATTTGTAATTTCATTGCTTTTAAAATAATCTTTAAAAGATTGTTCCATAACAAGCCAAGATTTACCAATTTTTTTAGCTGGAAAATCTTTTTTATGAAATAATTCTAAACAGGTCTTATTTCCAATCTTTAAAGCTTGTCTAATATCTTTAGTCTCCAAAAATACTGTGCCATTTAATGTCCTCATACGCAATTCCTCCCTTCCTATAGTTTCAAATACAAAAAGATTTAGCTATTTCTCTTGACTGATTACATGAAAAGTTCTATAATATTAAGTGAGAAATATATAAATATTTTTCAAGTTCAACTGCATTATATAATAATATTTTTACAATGTCAATGAATTTTAAAAAATATTTTATTTTTCTAACAAATGCTTAAAAGGTGAGTTTATGAATATATTTAATGTAAATGTTCCAAAAGATAGTATATCAATGATTTTTGATGAATTTAATGGGGCTGAAAATTATAATACAACATTATATTTGCATAAATCAAAAATTGTTTATGATGAAGAAGGTAATAAATATTCTGCAAAATTAGAAATAGATTTAGAGCAAAATTCAAAAAAAGATAAATTGGTTAAGCAAATTTTCAATAAAGAATACGGAAGCTATATAATAACTTTTATAAATGCTGATTTTTCTACAGCAGAAAATGCTTATTATTCTTTCTTTATTTATTATGGACTAGAAGGCTTTAATTCAATATCTGAAATAAAAGAAAAGTTTCCACTTGAATATAAAGCAAGATATATATCTACAAAAAGTTTTCTTGATTATTATAATAAAGCTTTTGAATATGTAAAAGATAAATATATAAAATTCCAAAAAAATATGAAAGAAACTATTGATTTTGTTTTCAATTTACATGATATTCAAACTGATAGTAAATTAGATAAATATTCTAAATTTGTTGCATTTTCTAATTATACTAATTTAACAAATCAATTTGATACAAGAATTAGTTTTAGAATCATGTCTGATAATCGTTCGGATATAGCAACGTTGGAAGATGTCGAATTATTAGCTCAAGATATTGCAAGTAAAGAATCTGAAAGTGGGGTTTTATATTTATATGAAAGTGCATCACATTTTGCATTAGCTTATCTTGCGCTATACGATTTAATTAGAAATTCAACAAAAAATATTAGTGTTTGCCAAAATTGTGGAAGATATTATTTACAAAGTTCAGGTAAAGAAGTTTATTGTGATTTATTTAATATAGATGGTAGTCCTTCTTGTAAAACTTATGCTTCTCGCAAAGCTTATGATAATAAAATAGAAGATGATATTGCTGAATTAACATATAAAAGGGAATATCAAAGAAGAATAACGCAAGTGTATCGTGCAGACAAAAAGCAAAAAGAACAAATGAAAAAAGACTTTAAAATATGGAAAGATAAAGCAAGAAAGCAATTGAAATTGTATAGAGAAAATAAAATTTCTAAAGAAGAATTTTGTAATTGGATAGAGAAAAATAAATAGAGATTAAAACATCATATTAAAAATATGGTGTTTTTTGTATAATTTTTAAAATTTTTGAAAAAATAAAATAATATTTAATAAATATATTTACAATCACTCGTAAAAGTGGTAAAATTAACGAGTAGTTGTAAAAAAGGAGCGAATGTATATGAGTGAAAATAAGTTGAAAGAATTCTTAAATGAAAATTATGGTTATATAAAGACTAAAGATTTTGAAAAATTAGGTATTTCTAGACCTTCAATTCAAAGTTATATTGATAAAAAAATAATTAGAAAAGTATCAAGAGGATTGTATATAGATAATAATTTAATAGAAGATGAATTTTATATACTACAGCAAAAATTTTCTAACATCATATTCTCATATAATACAGCATGTTATTTATTAAATTTAAGTGATAGAGCTCCATATAAAATAGATGTTACTACTTTAAATCATAATAATATAGGCGAAGATTTAGAAATTCACTATGTATCAAAAGATAAGTTTAATATCGGAATCACAGAAATAAAAAGTCCATATGGCAATCCGATAAAGGTATATAATGCAGAAAGATGTATATGTGACTTATTAAAAAATAAAAATGAAGTGGATATAGAATTATATAATAAGATTATTAAAAATTATTTTAAGCAATCTAAAAAAGATTTAGAGACACTAGAAGAATATGCAAAAATATTTAATATACAAGAAAAATTTGAAAACATTATGGAGGTATTAATATAGTGATTGAATATAGTGAATTATTTGAAAAGTCAAAAAAACTTGCAAAAGATTCAGGATTAACACAATTAGAATTATATCAAAGATTTATGTTTGAAAGAATTTTAGAAAGAATATCTGTATCAAAATACAATGAAAATTTTATATTAAAAGGTGGATTATTATTATCTGCAATGTTAGGAATAAATAGTAGAAGTACTAGAGATATGGATATTTCTATCAAGGGTATTGATGTATCGCAAGATAAAATGTTGAAGATTTTAAATGAAATTCTATCAATAGACATTAATGATAAAGTGAAATTCGAGGTTGTGAATATTACAGATATTCGAGCGGATGATGAATATGGTGGAAATAAATATCATTTAGTAGGAAAGTTAGAAAATTTAAAAGTAGCACTAGAAATTGACATTTCAACAGGAGATGAGATTACACCAAAAGAATTAAATTTTGAATATACATCTATTTTCGATAATAAAAAAATCTATATTGGTACATATAATATTGAAACAATACTATCAGAAAAAGTTGAAACTATACTTCGTAGAGGTAAATATAATACTAGAATGAAGGATTATTATGATGTATATTTCTTTTTAACAAAGCTAAAAAATGAAATTAATTTAGAAATATTTAAGCAAGCATTAAATAATACTTTGAGAAAAAGAGAAGCCTTTGATTATTATAATGACTATAAGCAAATTTTAGATTCAATTTCTGAAGATGATAGAATCGCTAATTATTGGAATACTTATAAAAAGAAAAATAAATATGCTGAAAATATTGAATTTAGAGAAATTATCAAAATTTTAAAAGAATTTTTAGATAATATAAACTAATTATATTATGGATTGGAGTAAAAAATGAACAATAAGGAACAGAGCCAAAAAGCAAAAGAATTTGCTGAATTTTGGAAAGGTAAAGGATATGAAAAAGGTCAAAGTCAAACTTTCTGGTTACAATTATTGAGTGACGTCTTTGGTGTAGATAATCCAAGTGAATTTATCGAATTTGAAGATCAAGTACATATTGATAAAAATACAGGTTTTATTGATGGGTATATTCCATCAACAAAAGTTTTAATTGAGCAAAAAAGTATTGATAAAGATTTAAGAAAGGGAATAAGACAATCTGATGGAAGTTTATTAAATCCTTTTCAACAAGCAAAAAAATATATAGCAGAATTACCATTATCAAAACATCCTAAATATGTTGTTACATGTAATTTCAAATCTTTTTTGGTTTACAATATGGAAAATCCAAATGGTGAGCCAGAAGAAATATTATTAGAAAATTTAGAAAAAGAATATTATAGATTACAATTTTTAGTTGAAACAGGGAATGAACATTTAAAAAGAGAAATGGAAATATCTATTCAAGCTGGAGAATTGGTTGGTAGGTTATATGATGAAATTTTAAAATTATACATTAATCCTGAAAATGAAGAAACACTAAAAAGTTTAAATATGCTTTGTGTAAGATTAGTATTTTGCCTTTATGCAGAAGATAGTGGATTGTTTGGTAAGAAGTTAATGTTTCATGACTATTTATCTAGGTTTGAGGTTAGAGATTTAAGGAGAGCATTAATTGATTTATTTAAAGTTCTTGATACAAAAGCAGAAGATAGGGATCCTTATATGGAAGAGGAACTATCTCAATTTCCTTATGTTAATGGTGGTTTATTTGCAAATGAAGATATAGAAATTCCAAATTTAAACGAAACTGTAAAAGAATTGTTATTATCAAAAGCAAGTGAAGATTTTGATTGGAGTGAAATTAGTCCAACAATTTTTGGAGCTGTTTTTGAAAGTACATTAAACCCTGAAACAAGAAGAAAGGGAGGAATGCATTATACATCGATAGAAAATATTCATAAAGTAATAGACCCATTATTTTTAGATGATTTAAAAGAAGAATTGCAAGAAATAAAACACATATCAGTTATAAAAACAAAAAAGAAAAAACTTACAGAGTTTCAAGATAAATTAGCAAACTTGAAATTTCTTGATCCTGCTTGTGGTAGTGGTAATTTTTTAACAGAGACATATCTTTCTTTGAGAAAATTAGAAAATGAAGTTATATTTGAACTTACAGGTGGGCAAATAGGTTTAGCAGATGAGAACATCTCTCCTATTAAAGTTTCTATAGGACAGTTTTATGGAATAGAAATTAACGATTTTGCTGTAACTGTTGCAAAAACTGCTCTATGGATTGCAGAAAGTCAGATGATGAAGGAAACTGAAAATATTTTACATATAAATCTGGATTTTTTACCTTTGAAATCTTATACAAACATAACAGAAGGCAATGCCTTAAGAATTGACTGGAATGACGTTATACCAAAAGAAGAGTTAAATTATATAATGGGGAATCCACCATTTGTGGGAGCAAGACTAATGAATGAAGATCAAAAAGAAGATATTGCTAATATCTTTAAAGGAACAAAGGGTGCTGGTAATTTAGACTATGTTAGCTGTTGGTATAAAAAAGCAACTAAATTCATTGATAATACTGCGATTGAAGTAGCTTTTGTTTCAACAAATTCAATTACTCAAGGTGAACAAACATCAATACTTTGGAAAGATATATTAGAAAAAGGCATAAATATAAATTTTGCTTATAGAACTTTTAGATGGGACAGTGAAGCAAAAGAAAAAGCTAGTGTGTTCTGCGTAATAATAGGATTTAGTTTTAATATAAGAAAAACAAAAATTATATATGAAGATACAAATATTTTTAAAAATGTAAATAACATTAACCCATATCTAGTTGATGCTCCCAATATTTTTATTGAAAGTAGAAATAAGCCTTTATGTGATGCTCCTAATATGGGAATTGGAAATAAACCAATAGATGGAGGTTTTTATCTTTTTACAAAAGATGAAAAAGAAGCTTTTGTGAAAAAAGAACCAAATTCCGAAAAATGGTTTAAAAAATGGTATGGTGCTCAAGAATTTATGGAAAATAAACCTAGATATTGTTTATGGCTAAAACATTGTCCACCTAATGAGTTACGTCAAATGCCAGAATGTATGAAAAGATTAGATGCAGTGAAAAATTTTAGATTAACTAGCAAAAGTGAAGGAACAAGAAGAATTGCTTATGAGCCTACAAGATTTCATGTTGAAAACTTTCCTACAGGAACATATATTGTTATTCCAGAAGTAAGTACTGATAAAAGAAAGTATATTCCAATAGGATTTATGACTTCAGATGTATTATGCAGTAATTTAGTAAAAATAACTGAAACTGCAAGTTTATATCATTTTGGAGTTTTAACGTCAAATGTACATATGGCTTGGGTAAGATCTACTTGTGGTAGATTAGGAAATGGATATAGATATTCGGTAAATATTGTATATAACAATTTCCCTTGGTGTAATCCAACAGAAGAACAAAAGAAAAAGATAGAAAAAACAGCACAGGCAATACTTGATGCCAGAGCATTATATCCAAATAGTTCTTTAGCAGATTTATATGATGAACTAACAATGCCAAAGGAACTTAGAAAAGCACATCAAGAAAATGATAAAGCAGTTATGGAGGCTTATGGATTTAATTGGAAGAAAATGACCGAATCTGATTGCGTAGCTGAACTTATGAGAATGTATGAAAAATTAATACAATGCTATAACAAGGATGTGTAAAAATATGTTTAGAAAAAAAGAAAAAAACAAAATAGAAAATGAAAGTAAAAAATTTGTAACCGATTTTATATTGCCACTATATCTTAATCAATGATTTGTATATGATATTTTAGCAATAAAAAATGATGGATTTACAGAATTCTTTGAAATTAAGGACAAAATAGGAAATAGTAATGAACAAGATGCAAATATAAAAGCAACTCTTGGTACTAATAACGACTTTGCGTTGATACAAGCTAATTTGGATGGAGAAATAAATACAAAAACATCTAATGATAATAATAATGAAAAATCTTATAAAAAAACACATACTCCAACTTCTTTATTTATGCAAGTATACCAGTATTTAAATGAAAATAAAAAGATTACTAAATTAGAAAATTTATCAGATTTAGATACTGTTGACAGTGGAGATTTCGTAGAAATAAAATCTAACATTGAATTAAATACAATTGTTGAATTTTTTGAAACTCTCGATAAAGTTATTGACATTACAGAAGCTTTTTCTAGTTTTTCTTCAATTGATTCGAAGAAAACTATAAAAAGGAGTCCACTTTCTAACATGAAAAAACCTATAGAAAATACATTAAAGGCTTTGGTAAATGAAAATAATAATGTAAAATATGGTATTTGTAAATTAGAGGAAAAAGAACTCGTCGTTAAGCTAAACAAAGATTATTTTATAAATAGTGATTATTCAGAAATAAAAAATGGTAAATTTAAAATTATAGGAAAAGTATTAGAGATAATACCAGAAGGAGAAAGTATACTTTTAAATCGAGAAAATGCAGTAGGATTATACGATCCAAATACATTTAAAGAAGTAAAAGAATCTTTAAACTCTATACCTAATATTAATTTTCAAGAATTTAAAGATACTGTACAAGGAAAGACTATAGTAATAATGCCTATTGCAATTTGTATATAATATAAAAAAGTTCAAGAAGAAGGTGAAAATAAAAATGAATGATCAAAAAGAAATTGAACTAGAACAATACAAAATATTTATTGAATCAGCTGAAAAGAACAGTGATAGAAGAATTACTCAAAACAATATATATCTAACCATAAATTTAGCCTTTATTTCATATATTTGCACACAAAATTTAGATTTTAGACATAATTTAGTTGTATTAATAGTTGGATTAATCATCTGTACTATATGGTTTTTTACAATTTCCAATTACTCAAAAAGAAATAAAGTAAAATTTGATATTATAAATGAAAGTGAATATGGTAAATTATATAAAGAAGAATGGAAAAGAATATCAATTCTAACACCACTAACGGTGTATGAAAAAATAAGTTCAGGAATTTTTGCTTTATTATATATAGCATTATTCATAATAAAAATTTTTTAAGAAAGGATGTGAAAAAGATGTATAATCTATTTATAAGTCATTCATGGACATATAATAATACATATGAAGATTTAACAAAATTACTAAATAACGCAAGTTATTTTAGTTATAAAAATTATTCCGTGCCTAAAGATGATCCTATACATAATGCCAATAATGATAGAGAACTATATAATGCAATAGAAGAACAAATAAGACATGCCAGTGTTGTTTTAATTCTTGCAGGAGTATATTCATCATATAGTAAATGGATTGATAAAGAAATAGAAATAGCACAAAACTTAAATAAACCAATTTTAGCTATTGAACCTTGGGGCTCAGAAAAAACATCAGCAAAAGTTAAGAATTCTGCTGATAGAATTGTAAGGTGGAATACAGATTCAATAGTAAGTGCCATAAGAAATATCTCATTATAATAACTAAGGAGTAGACTAAACTACTCCTTCAAATTTTCATTTTATATGTGTAGGAACTGTTTAAGAATATAAACAGTTTTTCATCTTATTTTAGTTTTAGATTTCTTTTTGGTTTCTTTTTCTATTTGTATTTTTTCTTCCTCTAACTTTTGATGAAGTTCAAATTTCTTTATTTTTTCCAACCTTTTAAAAATATTATCACAAAGTCTTATTTCTTCAGCAAGTGGTGTGATTTTTTTAGAAACTTCTATAATTTTATTTTCTATAGTTTCCTTTTCATCTTCTGTTTTAGCTCTTTTGTGCTTTCTCCACAAATTCTCTCTTTCACTTTTTAGTGGATTAATTTTCTCATAAGCAGATTTTTGATGATTAATTAATTCTTGTTCCGTATTGATGTTATTTTTACATACAAATCTAACTTGTTTAGAAAATTCATCCATTTTCTTAATTTCATTTAATAATTCTGGCGTCATTTTCGTTATATTGGATTTTAAGACATTTTCTGTATTGATGCCGAATAATTTCTCATAATGAAATATTAAATATGAAATAGAGTCTTTAAATTGCAAACATTTCTGTTTTTCATTATTATAATTTTCATAAGTCTTATTAATCAGTAAATATGGCTCTGGAAAATATGGAAATTCAGGCTGTGTTTCTAAAATTCTTTTATAAATATTTTCTTTTGAATATTGATTACCAAATTGTCTTTCAATTCTCGTATTTCTTTTATAAGGTTCTCGCCTAATAGATAATGTATTGTTCTTTTCAGTAACAATATAATCTAAATCCTGTAATATTTTAATAAATTCATTATAATCCCTAGCATTTGTTATTGCATAATCAATACTATCTTTCATTAGTTCTTTATAAAGACTGCTTGTAGCAAATTTATTATATCTATCATTTTGATATTTGTGCTTTAATATACTTAATCCATATTCTTCACAAAGCTTATCAGAAGTATTTCTCATTATCGCATAATCTTTTTTAGTATTACAAAATCGTTTACCATCTATAAATGAAACAGAATTTAGTACAAAATGGTTGTGTATATTGTCTGTATTTAAGTGTGTTGTGACAACTACTTGAAATTTGTCTCCCCATATTTCTTCAGCAAGTTTTACTCCAATTTCATGTGCTTTTTCTGCTGTAACTTCTCCTTTTACAAATGATTGATAGCCATGATAACATTCTATCCCACCAGTTTTAAAAAATTGCTTTTTCACATTAGTCATTTCATAGAAGGCTGTATCTGGCATACAATTTATACCTGATACATATAGTTTATTCTCGGTCTTTTCTCCATTAATTGCATAATCTATCAACCTATCTAATCTACTTTTAAATTTCCATAGTTTTGTTGTTGCCATATAAAGTTCCTTTCTTTTGGGGTAGAAGATATACTTGCTCTAAACTTAAAACTAAATCTCGTATTTGATGTAGTAATGGAGTAAACTTATCTTCTCTCATATAACCTTGATATCTGTTGTAAGTTCTTGCCATTTGATTTAAGTTATTTGCCATACCTCTTAATTGAGAAAGTATTTCATAAAATCTTTCATCTGGTTGTTCTTTTAACTTATAATCTAAAATTATTTTTCTAAAAAATTCTGACTTATTTAATCCAGACTTTTTGACTTTCTCATCAAAAATTCTTTTTTCATCTTCATTTAAAAATACGTTGATTTTTATATTTCTAGTTCTCACTTTTTCATCTCGCTTTCTATTTTTTTATTTGGGTTTTGGACTTGTTCCATTCTTATGTGTATTTG
>ERZ1643247.2428-NODE-2428-length-14774-cov-159.657721_pt1 | contig 14774 bp, 13 predicted proteins | sample MGYA00579264_ERZ1643247 | MGnify/ENA primary metagenome ERZ1643247 (study PRJEB29033, sample SAMEA4952262) | chicken gut metagenome | biome: Broiler Chicken; feature: Gastrointestinal Tract; material: Caecum | place: Ireland | collected 2018 | study: Broiler... | reverse complement strand
CATGCGCTTGAAGCGCCTAATCAAGCCACCGGCTCAGCCGGTGGTACTTGACTTTTCTTTTGTCAGCTCAAAAGAAAAAGTGAGAACCCTTTATTTTACAATTTTGTTACAAAATTCGCGGAAAAATTATACAAGCGGGCGCTATACTGAAAGCACAAAGTTCAAAGGAGTAAAGAAAAAGCAATGAAGAAGATTCTTATGGCAATCGCAAGCTTGGCAATGGCTTGCGGCATCGGTTTCGCAGCAGTCGGCTGCGGTAACAGCGACGCGATTGTAGTATGTGGCCGTGAGGCATCCTCCGGCACGCGGGAAGCATTCGATAAAATCGTTGCGAATGCAGACGGCAAAACATTGGAAGAATATGGCGAAGAGACGAACCCCGACGGCGCTGCGGAAGGCGGCTATGTCAGCGGCGCGCAGTATTTTAACGGTACGGGTCTTGTCGCAAGTAAAGTTGCGTCTACTAAGGGCGCCATTGGGTATATTTCCCTCAGCTCCGTTGACGAAACGGTTAAAGCTCTTACGGTAGAGGGTGTAGCCGCATCCACGCAAACTGTTTTGGACGGCGATTATGCAATTCAGCGTCCGTTTGTCATTACGACGAGGAAGGAAGGCAATTTGACGCCTATCGTCAGCGACTTTTTGGATTTCCTGCAGAGCGACGATGCGCAGAAGGTAGTGGAAGAGGAAGGCCTCGTTTCTTTGACGGAAACGGACGACCGCAATGGCGAAGCTCTCGGCTCCTATGAACCGAAGGCGACGGCTCCCGCAGAAGTTACGGACAACTGTGTCGTGATTCGCGGTTCCACGTCGATGGAAGATGTGATCACCGCGCTCGTCGGCGAATATTGCGACGTTAACTCCGCATGGATCGACGATTCCGCGTTCAGCATTTCTTTGAACGGTTCCAGCGAAGGCCGCGATGCTGCGAAAAACGACACCGTCGGCAATGTGATCGGCCTTGCAAGTTCGGCAAGCAGTTCCGACAGCGAGCGTTACTGCTTCTACATCGCGCTCGATGCTGTCGCAGTCGTTGTCAATCCCGATAACGAACTTTCGAATATTACGCTTGCGCAGCTGTATGATATCTATACCGGCGCCGTTACAAAGTGGTCTGACCTGACGGGCAGTGCGGAATAATTTATGGACAGAACAAAGGTAAAAGAGCTTTTCAGCAAGGTTCTTTTTGCGGCGGCGGCGATCGTGTGTATCGTCGCCGTTATCGCGATTTTCGTATTTATTATCATCCGCAGTGTTCCTGCGCTGAGCAAAATCGGATTTTTCAATTTTGTATTCGGCAACGTATGGAATCCGGACGGAGATGATGTTTATGCCGAGGCATTAGTGGGGAAATACGGCATCCTCACGATGATCGTCGGCTCCATTTTCTCCACGGTCGGGGCACTCATTATCGGCGGTATTTTAGGATTTTTTACAGCGGTGTTTCTTGCCCGATTCTGCACTCCGAAGGTCAAAAAGGTATTCGGCTCGGTCATCAACCTGCTCGCGGGTATTCCGTCCGTTGTCTATGGCTTTTTCGGAATGGCTGTACTGATCCCGTTTTTTGCGAATTTTTCGCCTACGGGCGACGGTGCAGGCCTGTTGGTCACCTCTCTCGTTTTGGGCATCATGATTTTGCCTACAGTGGTCGCGCTATCCAAAAACGGTATGGAGGCGGTGCCGCAGGAGTTGTACGAAGGTGCGCGTGCTCTCGGTGCTACGCACGAACAAGCGGTGTTCCGTACGGTCGTTCCCGCTGCTAAGTCGAGCATTACCGCGTCACTCATTCTCGGTGTCGGCCGCGCCATCGGCGAAACAATGGCGGTGATCATGATCGCCGGGAACAGCCCTGAATTCCCCGGCGGCCTGTTCGGTTCTTTCCGCACCATGACGGCGAACATCGTTTTGGAAATGGGCTATGCAGGCGAAGTGCAGATGGGCGCGCTCCTGTCTACGGCGGTTATTTTGCTTATTTTTATCGCCATCATCAATCTGCTGTTCGGTTTGGTTGTTTCCGACAAGAGGAAGGCGAAAGGGGGCAAAAAACTGTCGGTCGGGGTACGCATGCCCAAATGGTTAAAACCTGCGGCGATCGGCAAAGTCGTGTGTTGGATCTGTGCGGTTTTTGTAGCGGTCTTTCTTGCGTTTATAATCGGGTATATTGTTATCCGCGGCGTACCGCATCTGTCGGTTGACTTCCTGTTCCGCAACTATCACTACGGAGACGAGCCGGCAATTCTGTCGTGTATCGTATCGACGTTGCTGCTTATCGTTGTCAGCATCGTGATAGCCGTTCCTTTCGGCATCGCCACGGCGATATTTCTCAACGAGTACACAAAACGGGGCAGTAAATTCGTGCGGATCATCCGCAGCGCTATCGATATTCTGAGCGGTATTCCGTCCATTGTCTACGGCTTGTTCGGTATGCTCACGTTTGTCGTATGGTTTGGCGGCGCCGCAAGTATTTTGGCGGGTGGGTTTACCATCAGCATCATGCTGCTGCCCACCGTCGTCCGTTCTACGGAGGAAAGCCTGAAAGCCGTGCCCGATTCCTTCCGCGAAGGCTCGTTCGCTCTCGGCGCGGGGAAAGTGCGCACTATCTTCAAGATCGTTCTCCCCTCGGCGTTGCCCGGTATTTTGTCGGCAGTAATACTTGCTATCGGCCGGGTGGTCAGCGAAACGGCTCCCCTGATGTATACGATGGGTTCGGTCATTCAGCCGATGCCGAACGGATTTTTGGGGGGCGGAGCTACGCTCGCGGTGGCATTGTACAAGCTCGCGGGAGAATATAAATATATGGATCAAGCCTATGCAACGGCCGTTGTATTGCTTGTAATTGTCTTAGGTCTGAATTTTCTCGCCGGGTTTATCGGCAAACGCTTAGGTAAAAAATTCCAAGGAGAAAACAATGCTGTTCGGAAAAAGAAAAAGCAATCCGCAGACAAATAAAGTTTCCGGCGCCGCGGGAACGGCAATTATAGCGGAAGAAGAAAAAGTTGCGGCGTCCTATGTGGGCGACATTACAGTAAAAAATGCCGATTTATTTTACGGCGATTTTCAGGCTCTCAAAAATATCAGCATCGAAATTCCTGAACACAAGATAACGGCGTTTATCGGACCTTCGGGCTGCGGCAAATCTACCTTCCTAAAATGTTTTAACCGCATGAACGATCTCGTGCAGGGATGTAAGATAACGGGCGAATTTAAAATCGGAAATGTCGATATTTACGGCAATATCGATGTAAACGAACTGCGCAAGAATGTAGGTATGGTGTTCCAAAAGCCCAATCCTTTCCCCATGAGTGTGTACGATAACATTGCCTACGGTCCGCGCACCTTCGGCATCAAAAAACGCGCCGTGTTAGACGAAATCGTTGAGCGTTCTTTGAAGCAGGCGGCGATGTGGGATGAGTTGAAAGACAGGCTGAACAAATCGGCTCTCGGACTTTCGGGCGGGCAGCAGCAGCGCCTGTGCATCGCGCGTGCGCTCGCCGTCGAACCGGAAGTTATCCTCATGGACGAACCGACGAGCGCGCTCGACCCCATTTCCACGAGCAAGATCGAGGATCTGTGTATGGATCTAAAAAACGACGTAACGGTCGTCATCGTCACGCACAACATGCAGCAGGCGGCGCGTATCTCCGATAAAACGGCGTTCTTTTTGCTCGGCGACTTGATTGAGTACGGGGATACGGACCAAATTTTCGACCGTCCGAAAGACAAAAAGACAGAAGAATATATTACCGGGAGGTTCGGTTGATCTTATGGTAAGAAGGCAATTCGACGAACAGCTCTCCGAGCTGAAAGATTTATTGACAAAGATGGGCGAACTCAACTGCGAAGCCATTGCCGATGCGGTTACCGCCCTCGAAACACAGGATACGGAACTCGCCCGCCGCACGAAAGCGGTCGAGCGGCTGGTGGACGAAAAGGAACAGCAGATCGAACGTCTGTGCCTGAAAATTATCTTAAAACAGCAGCCCGTCGCGAGCGATCTTTTGTTCGTGACCAGCGCGATGAAGATGATCACCGATATGGAGCGCATCGCCGACCAGGCGGTGGATATCTCCGAGCTCGTCATCAAGATGAGCCGCCTGCCCTATGCCGATTCGGTGGCGGAAATATCCGATATGGCGGAGCGCGTGCAGGCGATGGTGCGCAGCGCGGCCCGTTCCTTTGTCGAGCGCGACGGCGACCTCGCCAAAGCGGTCTGCCGCGCGGACGACGACGTGGACGACTTGTTCGACGTCATCAAGCGCAAACTCACCAAAATCGTGCACAAGGATATCGACGAGGACGACAACGGCGAGCAGGCTTTGGATATGCTGATGGTCGCAAAGTATCTCGAAAAGATCGGCGACCATGCCTCGAACATTGCCGAATGGGTGCTGTTCATGATCACGGGCGAGCATAAGAAACTGAACTAATGCGCTCGCGAAATTTGTTTTAAGCTGTTAAAACAAATTTCTGCGATTTTAAGGGGAAACCCGAGCGGTTTTCCCCTTTGTCCGCGATATATAAGGGCACGCATATTATAAAATCGCGGACATTCACCCCTTCCGTAAGGCAAGGGATTGCCAAATTGAGTGCAAGAGCAAAAAGCGTGGTTTTTGCTCTTGCGAGTAGATTATTAAAAATAATAAAACCGCAGACTCACGGAAAAATCGCAGGGAGCAAAGCGAGCGAGATTTTCGTGAACAAGGCGGCGGAGCCGAGCGATGGCCTGTCGGGCATTGCGAAAAAACCGTGTTCGTGCGCAGCCGCAAAAAGCCGCAGGGAGGAAAGTCCTTCTTGCGGCTTTGCCCCCGTTTTATCCGTGCGAAAGAGCGTTCCGGAACCCCGCGGTCCCGCCGGACACGAAAAAGTCACCTGTTTTTACACGGTTTACAAATTTATTACAATTTTATTACAATTTTTACAAGTGTATTATACAACTTTCCCGTACAATGAGAGTATAAGGCAGAATTTGCGTAAGATAAAAGTTGTAAGGAGAGAGTTGTCATGAATATCGGTATTTCCGCCCTGTTGGCGGAGAATGCGCAGATGGGTGCGCTGGAGTATGTGCTGGCGGTCATCGCGCTGCTGGCTGGCTTGGGCGCGTTCCTCTTTGGGTTTAAGGTGCTGTCCGACAATATCGAAAAGCTCGCCACAAACAAACTGCGCCGCTGGTTCGACAAGACGGGCAAAAGCCGCCTCGCCGGAGTGGGCATCGGCGCGGGCGTTACGGCGATCATTCAGAGTTCGTCGGCGACGACCGTCATGGTCGTCGGGTTCGTCAACGTAGGGCTGATGTCGCTGTTTCAGGCGACGACGGTCATCATGGGCGCGAACATCGGCACCACCGTTACCGCCTATTTTTCGGTTTTGGCGGATATACCGTTCATTGAATTTATAACCGTATTTACCTGCGTAGGCATATTTATGGATATGCTCTGCAAGAAGGATAAAAGCAAGACGATCGGCATGATGCTCGCCGGGCTCGGTCTCGTGTTCCTCGGTCTTGAATACATGGGCATGGCGATGGACGATTTTGCGCAGCAGCAGGTCGTAAAGGATTTCCTCGTAAGCGTAGACAGCCGCATCGTTCTTTTATTGGCGGGCATCGTGATCACGGGGATCGTGCAGTCTTCCTCGGCGGTAACCACGCTCATCGTGCAGATGGTCGGCGCGGGGCTGATGATCGGCGATCCTTCCAACAGCGGCGTGCTGTTTTTGGTGCTCGGCACCAATATCGGCACCTGCGTAACGGCGCTTTTGTCCTCCGTCGGCGCAAACACGAATGCCAAGCGCGCGGCGCTCATCCACCTCATGTTCAACGTGTTCGGCACGGTCATCTTTTCGGTTTTCCTGCTCTGCTGGCCGGGATTTATGAACGCGACGCTGGGCAAATGGTTTGCCGGCAATCCGGGGTTGCAGATCGCGCTGTTCCACACCTTCTTCAATGTGGTCTGCACCTGCATCTTTTTGCCCTTTGCGAACGTGTTCGTCAAGATCGCGACGAAACTCATCCGCGGCAAAAGGGACGGCGCGCCTGCCGGCGACGTCGTGCCGTTGGACGATCGTTTCCTTTCCACCCCGTCGGTGGCGGTGGAGCAGGCAAACAAGGCTGCCACGCGCATGGCCGAGCGCGCGATGGAATCGCTCAAAACCGCGTTCGACGGGTTTATTTCCGAAAACGAAGACGTTAAAGAAACAGTGGACGAACTGAATGCGCGCGTTGCGGACATGGAGCGCGCCATCGTCGCCTACCTCATCAAAATTTCCGCGCAGGATGTTTCCCTCGCGGACGAAAAGCTCATCTCCGCCATTCATCACGCCACGGGGGACATCCTCCGCATCAGCGAGCTGGCGGACAATATCACAAAATACACGCGCAACTGCAAGCGAGACGGCATCGAATTTTCCGCGGGCGTCAAAAAATCCTTGCAGGATATGTATGCGAAGATCGACGAACTGTACCAAAAAACGCTGGACGTGTTCGATAAAAAGGATATCACCGCGATCAAAGCGGTCGACCGGGTAGAGGACGACGTAGACGCCGCCCGCAAAGAGATGGTTTCTGACCATATCCGCCGCCTGAACGAGGGCAAGTGCAAGCCGCAGTCGAGCGGCATCTTCATCAACCTCGTGGGCAATCTGGAGCGCGCGGCCGACCACCTCACCTATGTGGCGCACGCGTTCGATTAACGGATTTTCTTCGGCAACTCTCTTGCCCTTTCCGCGTTTTTGTGGTATACTGAAAGCAAAGGAAGACCGCCCAAGCAGGGCGCGCGGCGCGATAGGCGCGCAGAGGAAGTTGTTTTGGAAAAGCGAGTTTATCTGTTAGAGGACGACAAAAATATCGGAGAGCTGGTGCGCTGTGCGCTGGAAATGTCGAATATCTCCATAGAGTGCTACGAAACGATCGCGGATTTCATGGCGGCGGTGGAAAAACAGCCGCCCGCCGCGGCTATTTTGGACATCATGCTGCCCGACGGGAACGGTTTGGACGTTCTGCCCAAACTCAAACAAAAGTACCCGTCGATGGGCGTCATCATGCTCTCGGCGCTGGGGCAGGAAACGGACAAAGTGCGCGGCCTGAATTTGGGCGCGGACGACTATATCGCCAAGCCCTTCGGCGTGTTGGAACTCACGGCGCGCGTCAATGCGCTCCTTCGCCGCGCTGGCGGCAACGCCTCGCTCGTGCGCGGAGACCTTTCCCTCGACGAGGAGACCATGACGGCCACGCTGCGCGGCGTCAAACTGGAGCTGAACAACAAGGAGTTCAACCTCCTCAAATACCTCATGCAGAAGGAGGGCAAGGCGCTCACGCGCGAAAATATCCTCAACGCGGTGTGGGGGTACGACGAGGGCGAAACGCGCACCGTCGACAATCACGTCGCCCGCCTTCGCAAACTCGGCATCGATTACATAGAAACGGTGTTCGGCGTCGGCTATAAATTTGTTTACAGGGAATAAAAAGTGAGAAAAAGAATATTGCTCGTATCGCTGCTCGTTTCGGTGGTGGGGCTCGTGCTGCTGTCCGTACTGTTCACGGAAATGTACTATAACGGCGCGATCTCGCAGGCGGAGGGGCAGCTTAAAATTTATATGCAGGTTTTTGCGGAGGAGTACGACGGTTCCGCCGAGGCGGAAGGGGAGGCGGAACGGATATCTTCCCTGCTCGGCGGCGCGCGCGTTACCCTCTTTTCGCCCGACGGCTCTGTCCTTGCGGACACGCAGTCGGATACCTCCGAAAACCACGCCGAGCGAGAGGAAGTTTCGGAGGCGCTGGAACACGGCGAGGGGTTTGCCGTGCGCGCCTCGTCGACGCTGGGTGTGAACATGATCTACTACTGCAAGGCGTTCCCGGAGGGCGGCGAAACGCAGTACCTCGTGCGCATCGCTCTGCCCGTTTCCTCCGAAGTTTCGGTGTTTACCGACGCGATCCCGACGCTTTTGTGGTTCGTGCTCATCGATATCCTCGTATGCCTTTTGATCGCATGGATGGCGACCTCGTTCATTCTGCGCCCCGTGGAGCGGCTCACGAAGGCGGCGGCGACGAGCGGCGGCAAGGAGGTACAGACGGAGTATTCCGAACTCAAACCCATCGCCAAGATGATGAACGATATGAACGCCGAACTCAACGAGCGCGTCGCCAAAATGAAGGAGGACCGCCGCATCGAAAAGCTGATTTTGGGCAGCATGGAGCACGGCATCGTCATCTTCCGCAGCGCGGAAGACGTCATCCTCATCAACAAGACGGCAGCGCACCTGCTCGATTACGAGCAAAACGAGCCCATCCGCTCCTTTACGGAGGATCGGGAGATCGCGGATATCCTTGCCGCAAACGAACCCGCATCCGTTTACCGCAAAATCGAGGGTCGCGACTACAACCTGCGCTTTACGTTCAAGGAAAAATCCAGCGTGCTGCTCATCACCGACGTGACCGAATCGATGGCGGCGGCGCGCTCGAAAAACGATTTTATCGCCAACGTCACGCACGAAATGAACACGCCGCTCACGAGCATCCGCGGGTTTGCCGAACTCATTGCCGAGGGCGGCATTCCTCCCGAACGCACCAAAAGCGTCGCAAAAACCATCATCAAGCAGAGCGACCGCCTTTCCAACCTCATCCGCTCCATCATCAACTTTTCCGCCATCGATTCAGACGAGCTGCCCGACTACGAGGTGGATCTGACCGAGCTCGTGCGCGAAACGATCTCTTCTTTCGAGCCGAAGCTCTCGCAGAAGAATATCGCGCTGAAATTGGATATCGCAAGCGGCGTCAAAGTCATGTCGCGCCGCGAGCGGCTTTTGGAAATTTTCAACAACCTCGTTTCCAACGGCATCCGTTACAATAAGGAGGGCGGTACTCTCACCGTAACGCTGACGGGCGGCGAACACCCCGCGCTTGCCGTTGCCGATACGGGCGTAGGCATCGCGGAGGAGGATAAAGAACGCATCTTCGACCGCTTTTACACGGTCGATAAGTCGCACAACGGCGGGGGCGGCGGGTTCGGCTTGGGCCTTGCCATCGTCAAAAAGCTGTGCAAGCGCGCGGGCTGGAAACTTTCGGTACAGAGCGAGCTTGGCGTCGGCACGGAATTTTCCATACAATTCAACCCTCCCAAAGAGGCGAAATAATGGCGCGCGGGCAAAACGCCTGTATTCGTGAAATTTATCAAATTATTGCAAAATCGGCAAAAAAGCGCAATAAAATGCGCTTTTTTGCGTAAAAAATACAAAAAAGCGTTTGCGGCGAAAGCGGATAATTTTTTATCGCGGGCGCATACTGCATAGAAACGGAGGTTGTTTGTATGCCCGAAATTTTGCAATATATCCTCATCGGTATCGCGGCGGTCGTGGTGGTGGCGATCGTATTAAAACTGTTTAAATTCGGATTTAAAACGATCATCAAATTCGTTATCAACGCGGCGATCGGCATCGGCGCCATCTTTCTCTTGAACCTCATCCCCGGCGTGGCGATCCCCGTCGTGTGGTGGACGGCGCTCATCACCGGTATCTTCGGCATCCCCGGCGTCATCGTGGTACTCATCATCAGCTTTTTTATCTGAAAAGTTTCCAATCAGAAAGCCCTGTCTTGCGGCGGGGGGCTTATAAAAAGAGCGGGGCGCGATTCGCGCCCCGCTCTCGCCGTATATTTTTGTTTTTACGCATCCTTTTCTTCGGCGCGCGCCTTTACGATCTTCTCCGATTCGGCGGGCGGCACTTCCTCGTAGCGCGCAAGCTCGCTCATGAACTTGCCGCGCCCCTGCGTCATGCTGCGAAGGTCGGTCGCGTACTTCTGCAATTCCGCCTGCGGCGCCTCCGCGTTCACCACCTGCATGTCTTCCAGCATGTCGATGCCCAAAATGCGCCCGCGCCGCTTGTTCATGTCGCCCATAATATCGCCGAGGTAGCTTTCGGGAATGGCGATCTTCAAGCGCATAACAGGCTCCAAAAGCACGGGTTTGGCGTTTTTCAGCCCCTCTTTGAAGGCGATCGCCGCCGCGAGCTTGAACGCCATTTCGGAGGAATCGACGTCGTGATAGCTGCCGTCGTAGAGCACGGCGCGCAGCCCCGTAACGGGGTACCCCGCCAGCACGCCGTGGGGCAGGCACTCGATCAGGCCCTTTTCCACGGCGGGGATGTACTGTTTGGGCACGCTGCCGCCCACAACTTCCTCCGCAAACTCGAACTCACCGTCGAACGGTTCGAAGCGCACTTTGCAGTGCCCGTATTGTCCGTGCCCGCCCGATTGCTTTTTGTGCTTGCCCTCCGCCTCCACCGTCTTGCGTATCGTCTCGCGGTAGGCGATTTTCGGCGTTTTCAGGAGCGCGGAAACATTGAATTTCGCTTTCAGTTTTCTATTGATGACGTCAAGGTGCGTTTCGCCCTGCCCGCTGATGAGCATTTCCCCCGTTTCGGCGTTCTTTGCAACGCTGAACGTGTAATCCTCCTCCGCGAGCTTGTTCAGGCCTTGGAAAATTTTGTCCTCGTCGCCCTTCTTTTCCGCGTAGATCGCCATGGAGAGCACGGGGCGGGGGAAGTGGATGGGGTCGAATTTGATTTTTGTTCCCTCGTCGCACAGCGTGTCGCCGGTGTTGGTCGCGGCAAGTTTGTTCACCGCGCCGATATCGCCCGCAGAGAGCTCGCTCACGGGCTCTTGCTTTTTGCCCTTTAAGAGGTAAATTTGGTTGATGCGCTCCGTCTTTCCCGTCGTCGCGTTATATACCGTGCTGCCCGATTTGAGGGTGCCGCGGAACACTTTCAGAACGTTGAGCTTTCCGACGAAAGGATCGACGACCGTTTTGAACACCTGTGCCGCAAACGGCGCGTCCGGCTCGCAGGTAACGCCCGTGAGGTCGCCCGAATCGACGGCGGTCGCCAGCATCTCCTGCCGCTCCTCCGCGCTGGGCATATATTTCACGATCTCGTCCATCAGGTTGATGATGCCGCGGTTTTGCAGCGCCGAGCCCGCCATCACGGGGATGGTGTTCACGTTGTAGATGCCCTTGCGGATGCCGTGGATGATCTCGTCTTTGGAGAGGGATCCCTCTTCAAAGTATTTATCGAGCAGCGCCTCGTCGTTTTCGGCTGCGGTCTCGGTCAAATTCGCCTGCATTTCCGCGAGCGTGCCTTTCAGTTCTTCGGGGATAGGCACCGGCTGTTTTTTCGCCTCGTCGGCAAAGTGGTAGCAGGTTTCTTTGAGCGCGTTGATGTAGCCGACCATCTTGTTCCCCTCCATCAAAGGGATCTGAATAGGCGCGATCTTGCCCGCGTATTTTTCTTTGAGCGCCGCCACCGTGCCCGCATAGTCGGCGTTGTCTTTATCCACGCCGTTGATGAATACGACCATCGGTATCTTGTTTTTCAGGCATTTGTCGATCGCCTTTTCCGCGCCGACGGTCAAAGTTCCCGTCGCGCCCGTTACGATCAGCGCGCCGCCCGCGGCGCGCAGCGCCTCGTTTTCTTCGCCCTCAAAATCGTAAAATCCCGGCACGTCCAAAAGATTCAGCTTTACCCCGTCCCACATGGTATATGCCATGGAGAGGGAAATAGACATTTTCCGCGCGATCTCCTGCTCGTCGTAGTCGGTCACGGTGTTGCCGTCCGTTACCTTGCCGAGCCGGTCGGTCATTCCTCCGTTGAATAAAAGCGCCTCCACGACCGAGGTCTTGCCCTCGCCGCTGTGGCCGATGACCGCAATATTCCGGATATCCGCTCCTTTGATGCTCATAATTCAGCCCCCTTTTTGCCGGTGCGGGAGCGGCGGAAACGGCTGCTTGCGCGCGGCCGACGCCCCTTATGCGGCAAACGAACGCAGCAGTGGATTTTTTTGAATAAAAAAGCGTTCGTCTCCATTATTATAATATATAATTTTGTTCTTTTCAATAGGTAATTGAAAATTTTTTGCAAAAATTGCAAAATAAGCTCGGTTTCGCTTGCCGCCCATCTTTATACGGGGTATAATATGTAAAAAGCGAGGCGTTTATGAATCAGTCTTTTATCCGCGAAATTTCCCTCATCGGGGAAGAAAATTTTCAAAAATTGCAGAATGCGCGCGTCGCGGTGTTCGGCATCGGCGGCGTCGGCTCGTATGCGGCGGAAGCGCTCGTGCGCGCGGGGGTGGGGCACCTGCTGTTTGCCGACGGCGACGCGGTTGCGCAGTCCAACCTCAACCGCCAGCTCATCGCCCTGCATTCCACGCTCGGCAAAAACAAGGCGGAGGTCATGCGCGAACGCGCCTTGGATATTTCGCCCGATACGGAAATCGAGGTTTTTACCGGCTTTTTCGATGAAAAAACGGCAAATTTCTTCGATTTTTCCCGCTTTTCCTATGTTGCGGACTGCATCGACCGCGTAAAGGACAAAGTGTTGCTGCTCACTCGCGCGCGGGCGGCGGGCGTGCCCGTCGTAAGCTGTATGGGGGCGGGCAATAAGCTGCACGCCGACTTCAAGGTCGCAGACATCGAAAAAACGCGCGAATGCCCGCTCGCCAAGATCATGCGGCGGGAACTGAAAAAGGCGGGCGTCACGGGCGTAAAGGCGGTGTGTTCGGAGGAAAAGCCCTTTGTTCCCGATAAGGGCTGCGCCGAGGAAGGGGAGCGGTTCGTCGGCAGCGTGTCGTTCGTTCCCTCGGCGGCGGGGCTGCTGCTCGCGGGGGAGATCGTGCGCGATCTGATAGGGCGGTAAGCGGCCGCACAAAACAAAAAAACACCCTTGGCGGGTGTTTTTTCTATGCCTGTGAGCCGGCGGTATCCGAAAAAATCAGAGAAAAAGCGCAAAAACCAATAAAAACGGTCAAAACGAACCGTTTTCAGGCAATAAACGGGCAAAAATGACTGTTTATTCGGCGAGCGCCCGCAGTATCTCAAGGGCAAGCCGCTGCTTTTTTTCGGAAAGTTTGCCGAGGATATCCAAACATTCCAGCTGCGGAGCCGTCAGTTTGTCGGTGTCGCTGTCCGAAAACAATTCGCTTAAGGTTATCCCCAAAACATCGCAGGCGTCGCAGAGCACCTGCACGGTCGGCATGGAATCGTTTTCATTGTACCAATTATACACGGCCGTTTCCGGTATGCCGATCTGTCTTGCAAGCTGTGAAAGAGACCATCCTTTTTCTTGCCGTAAGCGGTCGATTTTTATGCGCGGGTCCTTCATACCCTACTTTAACCTCCCCTCGTAATATGCAAGTACTCTTATATGGTATCGCAATTAAAGAAAAATCGAACTATAAATAATTGCGGAAATATAGGAGATTTCTTGCAAATTTGCCGAAAACGTGGTTTAAAGGGGAAAAAGGATATGCAGAATCCGCATTTGCCCGGCAAAAAGATAAGAAAAAAGCCCCGCGGCGGCTCTTTTTTTGCAACGGCGCCGCCCTTATGCGGCGCCGCGGTTATCCGGATTGCGGAACTTTTGTGCAGAGCTTGCCGTTCCGTTTGTCCAGCTCGATCAATCCCTCGTCGATCATCTTGCGCAGTTCGCGCGCCATCGCGCTGCGGTCTACGCAGATATAATCGGCGAGGCTCGTCTGCGAAAAGGGCAGGGTAAAGTAGGCGCTCTTGCTTTTTGCCGCCAGCAGGGAAAAATAAGCGGTCAGTTTTTCCCGCGTGGTGCGCCTGCTCAATATTTCGAGGTGTTCCGAGAGCGCCTGCGTCTTTTCGCTCATCAGCTTTACGAGGTTGGAAACCACCGTACTGTGGTGCGCGCACGCCTTGGGGCAGCGCTTTACGATGTGCTCGTAATCGATGAGCAGTATGTCGCAGTCTTCGTCCGCAAGCAAAAAGTATCCCGCCTCCGCGCGGGCGGGGCCGAGCACGTCTCCGAAAACGCCGCCTTTTCCCAACTGTTCGAAGATGGTCCGCACGCCGTCGATGTCCGTTTTCACGAGGCTGATCTTGCCCCGCTGCACGACGCCCACCCTTCCCTCAGGCATGGGGATCTCTTCTCCCTTTTTATAGGATTTTACCGCTGCTTTGAAACACGCTGTCATCGCGGCGTATTCTTCCTTTGTTACCCCGTCGAACAGCGAGGTCGTAACTTGTTCCATTTTGCCCTCAAAGTGTTGCATTTATCACAGTTTATAAATATAAAGCAAAATGCGGAAAAAGTCAACCGAACGGCGGGGCGTGCATAAAAAAATCCGCACGCTCGGAAAACGTGCGGAAAAAAAGTTCAGTTTTTTTCGCCTGCGGAAGTATGTTCGAGCGGTTTTCCCGTCGTATTGTCGCAGAAAGCGGAAACGCCCTTTTTGCGCAGGGCGCGCACCGCAAAGAACAGCGGCGTGCCCAGCCCGTACACCCAAACGCCCTGCGTGAGCGTGAGGGAGGCGAACATGAACCAATAGCCCGCGTAGGCACTGCCGCCCAAAATGAGCACGAACGGTATTACAAACGCATTCACCAAAACGGGGAAAATGCCGCCGACGATGAGTTTTAAGGGGGTGTTTTTGATGAATCTGCCCGCCAAACAGGTGAGCGCCGCCGCAACGAGCGAGCACAAACTTCCCAACCCGATATCCCACGCGTTGCCGGTGATGACGTTCGCGAGCAGGCAGCCGACGTACAGCGCGGGTATGCTCTCGGCATAGAACAGGGGGAGCATGGTCAGCGCCTCGGCGGGGCGGATCTGGAACCCCAGCGTTCCGAACGCGAGGGAGCCGAGCGGCCAGGTGAGCACAACGTACAGCGCGGCGATAATGCCCGCCCTGCACAGCTTTTTGGTGGAAAACCTCTTCATTATTCAGTTACCTCGGTTGTTTTTAGGTAGTGTTTTCCGAAAACCTACCG
>ERZ1643247.2425-NODE-2425-length-14790-cov-183.296573_pt1 | contig 14790 bp, 16 predicted proteins | sample MGYA00579264_ERZ1643247 | MGnify/ENA primary metagenome ERZ1643247 (study PRJEB29033, sample SAMEA4952262) | chicken gut metagenome | biome: Broiler Chicken; feature: Gastrointestinal Tract; material: Caecum | place: Ireland | collected 2018 | study: Broiler... | reverse complement strand
CCTGGTTTTGGTTGCAATATCCTATGTGCATATCGTTGTAGTAAAGCTCAATACCCGGAAAAACCTGATAAACAGTAATCCGTCCATATCCCGTTTCATTCGACAGCCTGAATATTTTACAGTCCTGACACAATTCGTCTTTGGCTTCTTCCGGGGAACCATATAGTTTCATTCCCTCAAATTTATCTGGCAATTCTGACTGTGATAAAATCTCAATCGCGCCAGAGAGTGTTTGTTTGTCATAGGCAAGCACTTCCTACGCCTCCCTTCGGTTTGATGTGGCTAACCATTTTCAGTATAGGCGCGATAACGAGTGATGTCAAATGTTTTTCTGGCAAAAAGAAACAGAGGAAAATCCTCTGTTTCCGGATAGTGTTAGGTATAAATCAATTCTTGAAAAATAACTTCCTCCGCCTGTGCTTTCAGCGTGTTCATCAGCCCCACCCAGCGCATGGAGTCACGGGCTTTCAGTTCTTCGGTGACGCCCGCCGCTTCCATCATACGGGGCAGCATGGCGTCCATCCGTTCACGCGCCTCCCGGTCAATCTCCAACAGGTGCGGGTACAGCTTTTCGCTCAAAATCAAGCTGCTGTAAAGGCCGGGCCGGTGTTCCTTCAGGTAGCGTTGCCGCATACGGCCATACTTGCCGATGGGGGCCTCCGGCTGCTCGGAAAGTTTCAGGTCGGGGATGTAGTAATCTCCGCAGCGGGTGTAAGTCAATTCGCTCATGTTCATTCTCCTTTGCACTGTGATGGTTAAACTGCGGCGCTGGCCGATACGGTGGCCTTGCGCGGCTCCTGCCTGGGTAACTGGCTGACGGGGGTAAAAATGCCCTTCTCCATGTCCTCGGCCCGGATCGCGGCCTTTGCCGCCTCCACCTGGGCCTTGCGCTTGGCGTTGTAGCGTTCTTCCCATTCCTTCTGCTTGCCGTTTGCCTTGCGGCGCAAGTAGTTCTGGTGAAGCCTGTCCTTGCGTTCCTCCTTCTTCCGCAGTTCTTCCTGTTCCTCCGGGGTCAGGGGAACCGGCTGCAAGGCGGGCGGGATATACCGGCCCACAAAGTTGAAGTAGATTTCAACCTCCTGCGTGGTGTCCTGGCTGCCTTTGCGGGCGCGTTCATGGACAAGGATTTTCTCTACAAACTCGTTGAGCATGGTGTTTGTCAGCGTGTCGAAATTCTCATACTTGTCAATCAGGGCAATAAACTTCTCCGCAGATTTCCGGCTCTGCTCATAGCCGGTAACGGCCTTTTCCAGTTCCGTGATTTCCGCATTGAGAGCGTCCTGCTCTTTGGCATACTGTGCGTCCAGGGCCTCATACCGGGCGTCCGGCAGCTTACCCAGGGCGTTGTCCTCATAGATTTTGCAAATCAGCTGTTCCAGTTCCCCGGCCCGCTTTTGGGCGGCGGCCAGCCGTTTCCGCTTCTTGGATATATCGGCGGTCTGCTGGGCGGCCTGCGTTTCCTGGACGGTGCGGATAAACTCGGCCCGGTCATTTTTGGAATACTCCGCGATGGCCCGGAGCATATCGGTTATCAGGGTCAGGACGGCCTCGGCCCGGATGCGGTGCTGTGTGGGGCAAAGGGCGCCGATAGGGTACTTGCTGTACTGGCTGCAAGTAAACTGTGGGTCACGCTTGCCGTTATTGACGCGATGGACATACATCTTGCCGCCGCAGTCGGCGCAGTACATCAGGCCGGTCAGGGGATGGGCCTCGCCCCAGCCGTCCGGGTAGCGCCGGACATTCGCCCGGATGCGCTGCACATTGTCAAAGGTTTCCTGGTCGATGATGGCCTCATGGGTATTCTCGAAAATCGTCCACTCGCTTTCGTCAACATAGTGGCTTTTCTTGTCCTTGAAGTGCTTGCGGGTCTTGAAATTGATAGTATGGCCCAGGTATTCCCGCTTTTTTAGGATGTTCACAATGGTGGACGATCCCCAGCCGTAGGGGTCTTTGACCGGCTTTGACCTGTTTACGCCCTCGTGAAAGCGGGCCAGATGGACAGCGGGGATTTCAACCTTTGCCTCGGACAGCAGCTTGGAGATTTGATAGGGGCCGTAGCCCTCCATCGTCAGGGAAAAGATGCGGCGTACCACTTCGGCGGCTTCTTCGTCCACAAGCCAGTGTTCCCGCTTTTCGTCCCACAGATAGCCGTAGATAACGGTGCCGGTCAGGTGCTTGCCGCTCATGCCCTTGGACTTGAACACGGAGCGGATTTTCCGGCTGGTGTCGCGGGCATAAAACTCGTTCATGATGTTGCGGAACGGGGTAAAATCATCATCGCCTTTCAGACTGTCTACACCGTCATTGATAGCGATCAGCCGGACGCCGCGCTGCCGCAAAATCTCCATGACCTGGCCGACTTTCAGATAGTCACGCCCCAGGCGGCTCATGTCTTTGATAACAATGGCCTCCACCCGTCCGGCCTCGACTTCCTCCATCATCGCCAGAAAGCCGGGACGGTCAAAACGGGTTCCCGATACGCCGTCATCGGTGAAGTGAGTGGGGTTCGGCAGCCCGTTCCGGCGGGCAAATTCCTCTAACATCTGCTTTTGATGGCTTATGGAGTTGCTCTCGCCCTGTAACTCATCATCGCGGCTCAAACGCTCATACAGTGGGGTGATTTTCTCGTTTCTCATGGCTGTACCTCCTGAAATGAAAATGCTCTAAGTGACTGCTTCACTAACCATGACAAAAACCATGATTAAGAAGTCACTTAGAGCATACATCTCCGGCCGCCAGCTTGTAAAGACGGTATTGCCGCACCGCGAAGTGGTCCGGCTTCTGTTTTGCCAGATCCTCGAACATCAGGTCCACCGGATTTTGGAATTCCTCATCATCTTCCCGGACTTCCATGATGTTGAGAAATTCCAGCAGGGTGGCGAAGTTTTGCTCCTCTGCCGGGGCCTCATAGTGGATATAGGCAATAAGCGACGTAAGCAAGAGCTTTTCTGCTTTGTCCCAAAATGGATCACCGCCTTTTCCCTCGCCGCGGGTGTTGGTCATGAAGGTCGTCACCAGCTTCAAAATGTCCTTTTCGCTGTGGATATAGTGAAAGGGATTATACCGCATCGACTTTTTAAAGTTGATGGTGTTGAAAATTTTGATGCGGTAGCCTTTCTTCAAAAAGGCGTTGCCGACCTCCAAAACCGTGGTGCCTTTCGGGTCTGTGAGGACATAGGAACTGTGCATTTGCAGGAGATTGGGCTTGATCCAGAAGCGGGTCTTACCGCTGCCGGAACCGCCTACAATGAGGACATTTTTGTTCCGGGCTGTTTTGGGGTCTTTGGGGCGGCTGGACATGGTGAGGCGTTCGGTCTGGGTCAGGATGATGTTGTCCTCAAACTTGGGGGCCACATACGGCTCGATGTCTTTGGCGTTGCCCCAACGGGCCGAGCCGTACTCGCTGCCGTGGCGGTACTTCTTAGCGTTCTTGCCTTTCAGGTAGACCGCCAGCCGCAGCCCCACGCCGCAGCACAGACCAATAACCAGGTCAAGCGGGTGGAAACTGGGCAGGATGCGGCCCAATGCGCCCGGCAGCACCGACATGAGAGACATCATCTTTTCGGAAAAGTCGGCCCCGACGGCTAGCCGCCAAGCATAACCCAGATTGGTAGCATAAAGGCCCATCAGGACATAGGGCAGGTTCAGGAGCACAAGGCGTTTGGTGTTTTGGTTCATCGGCCGGCACGCTCCTGTTTCTTTTCCCGCATCTTGCCGGGCACCAGCTCTGCGGCCAGGGCCTTGAACTGCTGCAAACGCTCCAGAACACTGGGGCGTTTTTCTTTCTGGACCAGCTTGGCAGAGTAGTCCTTGAAGGCGGCGGTCAGGGTATCGGCATCCCGCGCCTTGAAGAAAACCAGATACCGGGGCGGATCGTCATGGTTTTTGGTGATGGCGTAGTCCACACCGTACTTATCCAGAATCCGCTTGAAGTCCCGGATGCCGGTTTTCTCGATCTCAATGTTGGCGGCTCCCTGGTCCTGCCGCAGAAGCTGCTTGACACTTTGCTTGCCCACCGGCTTGTCATGCGATTTACCCGCCCTCCACTGCAAGAACTTACGCGCCGCCGCCAGGATCGTCCGGCCCGTCAGCTTGGTGGTGCTGATGGCAAAGTTGATCGTTCTGTTCTCCACATCTTCCTGCATGGGGGTCATCCTCCTTTCCAGCCTGCATCAGGGCCACGATGAAAAAGCCGAACCAGGTACCCGCCGCAAAAAATACCGCGCTCGTCCACATGGTCAGTCCAGCCGGATGGCCACAAAACTCTCGCCGCCCTGCATCAGGATGACGCTGTGCTCTTCCAGAAACTCGGCCAGCTGATACAAGTCCGCTACCTGAAGGGACACGGTGTTGCCAATGTGGTCGATTCGGAAGAAAATCATGGGACCGACCAGGTAGGATTCCTCTCCGATGTCCATGACCTGCTCCGGGCAGTAGCTCATGAGGATGGGCAGACCGGGGATACCATACAGCAGGTCGGCCTCGTCGAAACAAGGCAGATAGTCGGGAGCGTCCTCCAACCGGATGACCGAGAGAGGCATCTCGGGGCCGGCCGTCGCCAGATAGAGGGGACGCTCCGACACGGGCGGGCCAGATACGGGTGTGGTGCTGTCTGCCAGCAGGCTGTTCAGGATGGTTTCGATGGCGCAGACCTTCTCATAGGTCTGCTGTGCGAGGGTGGGTTTCGTTTTGTTCATGGGCGATTCCTCCAATTTTGTTCTTTGTATTTTGTGATTTGTGCCAGCCGTTTAGAGTTTCTGCATTTAATCCAGGCAGATGACCTGCAGGATTTCCCTATCGACCGTAATAAACTTTTGGTGACTGTTCAGGAATTTCAGCACATACTGCAAATCGCCCAGCGAGAGGGAAGCAACAGAGAGTTCCTTGCCCAATCGAAAGAAAACCATTGGACCAATCAGGTAACGTTTACCGGCCACACACGATACTTTCCCAGGAGAGTAGCTCATCATAATGGGCATATCGGGCAAACCAAACAGAACATCTGCCCTCTGAAAATCAGGATGATAATCCTGCGCACTCTCCATGCGAATGATGGATAAAGGAATCTCCGGGCCAGTAACTACCAGATAGCCGTTTTCCTGCTGGGTCACAGTGCAATCCAAATCATACACGTCGTAAAAGAATAGTCTGGACACATAAGCCTCCAGCGCCTCCATTGCCTCCAATTCTTCTGAAAAAGTGCTGTCCATCTTCTGTTCGTACATTGAATGTCCTCCTGTCTCTGCATCGTGCCAGCCGGTCAGCGTTCCTGACTGCGCTGGCGCTTTTTCTGCCACTGCTCCAGCAGCTTGATGATGGTATCCTGCATCTGCTTGGGGGTGTAGGATTTCGGGAAATACTTGCGCAGCACATCGTTTTTGATGGTCACACGATCCATTTCGGCCTTCTTTTCCTCGCCCATGATGTCGAAGATGGCATCGTAGGTGCACTTGCCTTCCTGGCTCAGCTTCTTGATCCGCTGGGCCTGGGAAAGGGAGGGCGCGTTTTGGGTATCCTGCATGGCCTCCAAAAAATCCCGCTGTTCGGCAGCCGTCAAATAGGACAGCTCCACAGCGGGATTGAAGGATATCTTCTTTTGGTCTACCAGGTCCAGAAGTTCCGGGATGAGGTTGGTGAGGCGGATGAAGCGTTGGACGTTGCGAGCACTATCACCCGCTTCAGCCGCAATCAGGTCACGAGACTTGTGGCCAACTTGGCCACAAGTTAAATCGCCTCTAACTCCCTGATGATTCATTGCTTCCAGCTTCATTTTGTAGGCGAAAGCCCTCTCGCTGGGCAGAATGTGTTCCCGCTGCAAATTGCTGTCCACCATCTTGATTACAGCTTCCTCGTCACTCATGTTGCGCACGATCACCGGCAGAGTAGTCAGCCCTGCCAGCTCTGCCGCGTGCTGGCGGCGGTGCCCCGATATGATCTCGTAACCTCCTTCCTTTCGGGGCCGGGCAATGAGCGGAGCCAGCACGCCAAACTGGGCCACGCTCTCCACCGTCCGCTGCATGGCCTCATCGTCCAAGACCTTGAACGGATGGTTTTTGAAGGGATGCAGCTCGGAGATGGGGATTTGCTGGATTTGCTCGCGTTGGGGTTCGGTTGGGATTGCTTCTGGTTTCTGCTCTGAAATAGTTCATCACCTCCAACAGAAAAGGCCCAGAGAAACCTCTGGGCCAAACTTTTATCCTGTTTTGAAATCATGCTGCACCCGGGCTGCATAGGAGCTGTGCATGGTCATGGGGGCGTTGTAGAGGGTCGCCAACAGATACTGCCGCATATTCCGCACCTGAGTGGTGTTCTCTTTCAGGCACATAAGAACAAAACGCAGATGGTCGCTGTTCAGTTTCATGAGCTGGGCCTTCACCACCTCAGCGGGCTTGTCATCGCCCGCAATGCGGATGAACCGGCGCTTGCTGCACACGGTATCCACCAGCAGTTCCAGCATCTCCCGCAGCATATCCTCATCATCAGGGTGGCCTGCAATCAGAGCCTCGAAGTTGATCTGCCGAGAAAAATACTCCTGATACAGGGTGCGGTCGTCTTTCCCTTCGGTTTCCATTCCGGCGGCTGCGCCCGAAAGGAAAGGATCAGTCTCACTCAGGTCAGTATAATTCTTATCAGTCTTATTACCGTGTCCTTTCGACACATCATGAACTGTACTTTGGACACTCACAGAAGTGTCGTTCGGACACTTCAAGAAGTTTCCTTCGATGAAGTTCTTCACATAAATCAGGTTGGGCTTTCCAAGCCCCTGACGCCGGCGCTCAATCAAACCGGCTCCTACTTCCAGTTCGCGCAGAAGGCCGACGGCCTTCTTGTTGCCGCAGGCAAGGCTTTCCATGATTTCTTCCACTGTGAACACAATATACACCCGGCCTTGCTCATCCAGCCAGTCGTTCCGGGCGGACAGACTCATCCGGTCCAGCAGCAAACCGTAGAGGACTTTGGCGTCGGTGGAAATACTGCGAAAGGCCGGGTCAGTGAACAGCGCTTTGGGAATACGGTAAAAAGCAAACTGTTCCGCCTGGGGGCCATAAAAGTAGTCGGGCATGGCGTCACCTCCTTAATATGGGGGATTGGGGGAGGGGAGAGAATAGAAAAGCACACCTTTCATCCATAGCGAATGACAGGTGTGCTCGGAATTGCTGCTTTCCAAAATCCTATATACGAGTAGCGGTTTTGGTAGGTGACTTTTTTCACCTACCGTTTCACCTACGAAGGGGCAGTTTGGAGAGTAAAAGAGGCCAAAAGATACGTCAAATTATGTGAAGAACGGCCAATAAAACGATATGTAATTTGTAGTTATTGCACAGGAAAAATAGCATTTCAGCACAATGTACTTTCTCATAACCGCTTGGTCCCGGGTTCAAGTCCTGGCTGGCCCACCAAAACAAAAACACCCACCGTGCACGGTGGGTGTTTTTGTTTTGGGCGGCGAGAAGTGTCCGGCTCATCCCTTCGGCCCGGATGCCTGCCGCTGTGCCAGGCGGGCATTCAGCCGGCGGACGCTGTACCGGCCAGCCAGAAGCCCGGCGGCCCAGATGAGGAGGAACAGCAGGGCAAATACGCCAAAATACCGCGCAAAGCCCGCCAGGCTGTGCTCCATCCAGCGCATGGCATAAGCGGCCGGCAGCATGAACAGGGAGAGCAAGAGGAAATAAACGCCGGTCTGCCGTGCCAGGCTCCAGCGCTCCATCTCCCAGACCACGGAACTGCCCCCAAAGCCGGCCCCCACTAGACAGGCCGTGAGCGCCTGGACGGCAACGGCGCGGCTTTCACTGCCGGCCCAAAGCACAAGCTCGGGCATACAGGCCAGGTAAGAGCCGCCGCCCCACCCAAGCGAGACCACCACGGTCACAAAGTAGCTGATCGCCAGGCCCATGGGCGCGCCCAGCAAAGCGCGCTGCAAAATCTTCTTTTTCATCGTTACACCCCCAGAATCTGTTTGATCTTGGATACATAGCGGCGGGACACATACGCCGTATTTCCATCCGCCAGACGGATGCAGATGGTCCCCGCCAGGTTCAGGTCAAAGCATTGGATCTGATCCAGATTGACGATTTCCGAATGGGAAATGCGTATAAAGCGCCGCGGGTCCAACCGGCCTTCCAGCTCGTACAGGCGCAGCCGCAGAAGATATTCTCCCTGCGCGGTGGCCGCATACACCCTGCCTCCGGCCGCGTAGATGCGGACGATCTTATCCGGCGGCAGGATTTCGAGCTGTCCGTCCCGGCTCCCCGTCAGGATCTGTGGCGGCCCTTCCTGCAAGCGGCTGACCAGCTGTGTGATCTGCTCCGTCACCGCTGCGGTCCATACGACCACTTTCGGTTCTGCGCAGGACGGATCGATTTTGATTTCTACCTGCATATGGGCTTCCTCCTTTCGTCCCCAGTATAAGGGAATCTCCACGGCCTTTCAACGATTTCCGCACAGCCGGTCCCGGAGGGACGACAGACGGCATCTGCGCCCTCCTGCCCGGAAACGCACAGCAAAACCGGCCCCCAAAAGCCTTGCGGGCTTCTTCAGGGGGCCGGCGATTGATTGAGAATCTTGTATATTACCGCTTCCGTCCGCGGCCGGCGGTCTCGCCGCGGGCCAGCTTTTGCAGGCGGGGCTTGTCCAGGACGGTCAGGCCGCCGCGCCAGAGCTTGACCAGTCCTTCCTGGGCGAAGTATTTCAGCATCCGGCTGACCACCTCCCGGGCCGAGCCCATATAGCGGGCGATCTGGTCGTGGGTCATGTGCAGGTCGGCGCCGCCGGTCTTGGCCAGCTCGTCGGTGAGGAAAATGGCCAGCCGCCGGTCGGCGCTCATGAACAGGATCTGCTGCATGGCCCACATGGTCTCGGAGTAGCTCTCGGCGGTCATCTGGTAGGCGTAGCAGCGGACGTAGATGTTCTCGTCCATCACCCGCTTGAAGGCGCCCGCGCCGATGCAGTAGGCTTCCACCGGTTCCTCGGCGTCGATGTGGACGTCGAAGGTGACGGCGTCCAGCACGCAGGAGGCTGACAGGATGCACACATCCCCCGCAAACAGGCGGTAGAGGGTGACGTCCCGGCCGTCCTCGCTGAGCAGGTAGGCCCGCAGCTGGCCTGCGCGCAGCAGCAAAATGCCCACGCAGTTCTCGGTGGGGCTGTGGACATGGACCCCCTTGTCATAGTGGACCGGCCGGGCGAACCAGCACAGGTAGTCCTGCTGGGCCTCGGTCAGCTTGTCCCAGAAGGGAAAACTGCAGGCCAGGCACCGTTTGTCCGCCGCCTCTTTACGCTCCATAAAAACCGCCCTTCCGCAGGGCCTTGGCGGCCTCGTTGCCGGCCATGGCCCCCTCGTACACCGCTTTGGCCACCTGGAGCAGGCCGCCGGTGCAGTCGCCTGCGGCGAACAGGCCGGGGATGGTGGTCATCATGTGCTCGTTCACCACGATCCGGTTGCCGTCCACCTCGGCGCCCATCTTGCGGGCCAGGGCGGTGCTGCCCGCCACGCCCAAGGCCACGAACACGCCGTCCAGGGCCAGCTCCTCGCCGCCGGCCAGCCGGACGCCGGTCACTTTACCGGCCTCCTCGCCCAGGATGGCCTCCACCTTTTCGGTGCGCACGGCGATCTCAGGAGGGAAACTGGCGGTCAGCGGCGCACCGCCGGTGAGCAGAGTGACGCTTTTGGCCAGGGGCAGCAGGGCGGAAGCCTCGTGCAGAGCATACTCGCCGCTGCCCATGACAGCCACATCCTTGCCGCGGTAGAAGAAGGCGTCGCAGGTGGCGCAGTAGCCCACGCCGTGGCCTTCCAGCGCCTTGAGGCCGGGGATGGGGGGCGCGGTGCGGGACGCGCCGGTGGCCAGGATGACCGCGTCGGCAGGGTAGTCCCCGGACAGCGTTTCCACCGTCAGCTTGTCGGTGAAGGTCAGGCCCACGGCCTCCGCCTCCACGAACTTGACCCCCACGGCCTTGGCCCCTTCGATGCCGCGGCGCTCCAGCTCCGCGCCCGAAACGGGCCCCGGCACGCCGTAATAGTTCTCGATGCCCTCGGCCCGGGCCAAAGCGCCGGACCCACGGGTCAGGACGGTGGTGTCGATGCCGGCCCGCGCCGTATACAGGGCGGCGGACACCCCCGCCGGCCCCGAACCGATGATTACAACCTTTGCCATAGCGCTTTCCTCCCGCGTCGTTTTTATCTTCAGACTGTCGAAAAAGTCCTGTCCAGCCGACATGTGCGGATGGACGGGACACATACAGGGAAATTTAGCGCCGGGAGTGTGCGAGGCCGCAAGGCCGAGTGCGCGGTTCGGCGCTAAATTTTGTCTAAAAGGGGGATATTAGGGGGAAAGGATTTCTGTCGCGCGACTGCGCGCAGAAATGGGTTCCCCCTAAAGCGTGTCGTTTTCGACACGCTATATAGTATCTCACATTTCGGCGCCGGATTCCGTGACCGGCTTACAAAGCTTCGGCTCGGCCCAGGCCAGCAGCTCCCGGACCGACGCGGCGTCGCCGGCGTAGGGCCAGGCCGCCAGCATTTTGTCTAGGGCTCTGCGCCGCCGGGCGGCCTCCTCCATTTTGCCGGCGGCCAGCGCCTCCCCGTAGAGAACCAGCGCCATGCCGGGATGCGACTTCATCTGCTTGAGGAAGGCCCGCAGCTGTTTTTCCTGCAGGGCGGCCAGGCCGGCCTCGGTCTGGCCCTCCGTCAGCTGGAAAAACGCCTGATCCACCTCGAGGGAATACCGGTGGACCGCCGCCAGCCGGGCCCCGCTCCCCAGCAGCCTGGCCCGGAGGGCGGCGGCGTCCTCATACCGCCCTTCGTCCAACAGGCGGCTGTAGCGGCAGACCCACACCGCCCCTTTCAGGGGGTCGTCGGGGCCGGCGCCGCCCGGCAGCTCGAACCATTCGGCGGGCAGGTCCTTCAGACGCCGGCCCTCGATCTGGGCCGCGTTGATGGCCAGCTGGGCCCAGATGGCCCGCTGGGCGGCTTTGTCCCCCCGCAGGCAGAGGGCGTTGTAGCCGTCGTTGGGCATCCCCTGGATCTTCAGCGGGATGCCGTTGACAAGGCCCAGGTACAGCCCCAGCATCGCCCAGACCCCCCAAAGCCCGGCGGCCAGAGGCGCTTTCTGCCAGCATAGCCATGCCCCCAGCCCGCAGAGGGCCGCCGACAGAAGGTTGGCCAGCGGCCCGCCCAGATTGTACAGCAGGGAAGGGAAGCCCTCCTCCCGCCAGGGGGGCGGGGCCAGCAGGCACTGCCCCCCGGTGCCGACCAGCTGGTAGCGGCAGAACTGCAGCCTGCCGTCCTTTTTCAGCAGCATGATGCTGCCGATGCGGAAGGACACGAACCCGTACCCGGTGGCGAGCCCCGCCGCCAGGTGCCCGCCCTCGTGCAGGACGATCTGGACCAGGACGCCCACCGCAGCCGCCGCCAGCAGGGCCAGCAGCTGCCAGCCGGCCAGATCCGCATGGTCCGCCATCCAGGCGCCCAGCCATCCCGCCCCAAAGCCCAGGGCCATCATCAGGGCCAGGGTCAGCACTGTCGAAAAGGGGAAACGTTTCTTTTCTTTCATACTGTCTCCTTTTTGCAGACGATCTCTGCCCCCATCATACCGCACCCGCGGCCAAAAAGCAAGCCGGGCATTTCCCGGGGGAAGGTTTTGTGCTATACTGGACACGATCTATCCAAGGGAGGCAGCCATGAACAAGAAAAAGATCCTCTTTATCACCACCGGCGGCACCATTGCCAGCGTGCGCACCCCGCAGGGGCTGCGGCCGGTCTTGTCCAGCGGGGAACTGCTGGCCCATATGCCCGGCCTGGCCGGCCTGTGCCAGCCGGACACCCTGGCCCTGTGCAGCATCGACAGCACCGACATGAGCCCGGCCCACTGGCTGGACATGGCCCGCGCCATCGAACAGAACTACGGCCGCTACGACGGCTTTATCCTCTGCCACGGCACCGACACCCTGGCCTATACGGCGGCGGCCCTGAGCTATCTGGTGCAGGACGCGGCCAAGCCCATCATCCTGACCGGTTCCCAGCAGCCCATCTCGAACGAGATTACCGACGCCAAAAAGAACCTGCGGGACAGCGTCGTCTGCGCCCTGGACCCCGGCAGCCGCGGAGTGATGGTGGTGTTCGGCGGGTCGGTCATCGCGGGCACCCGCGCCAAAAAGAACAAGACCATCAGCTACGACGCCTTTGCGTCGGTCAATTTCCCCCACCTGGCCCAGGTGCAGGGGGACCGGCTGGTCCGCTACATCGAGACGCCCCGCCCCGCCGGGCCGGTGCGTTTCAGCCATGAGCTGGATGAAAAGGTCTTTCTGCTCAAGCTGACGCCGGGCATGGGCCCGGAACTGCTGGACAGCATTTTCCGCCTGTACGACTGCGTCATTGTGGAAAGCTTCGGGGCAGGGGGGCTGCCTCAGTCCCTGGTGGAGGGCTTTGCCCGGTGCCTGGGCCGCTACGAGGACACCCACAAGGTGCTGATCCTGACCACCCAGGTGACCTACGAGGGCAGCGACGCCGGCATCTACGAAGTGGGCCGCCGGGTCAAGGACCGCTTTGCGTTTTTGGAGGCCCACGACATGACCATCGAGGCAGCCGTGACCAAAAGCATGTGGCTGCTGGCCCAGAACTGCGCCAGCTTCGGCGAGCTGCAGCGCCGGTTCTACCAGCAGGTCAACTTCGACACCTTTTATCACTGAGAGGGGGCGGGGAGGATGCCCGATTGTTCGCCCTTCTGGTACACCATCGACACCATGCAGGCCCTGCACGGGTACGACTACCACGCGTTTGAGCTGTTCGGCCCGGTGCACCTGTTCTGGCTGGGCCTGTGCGCCGCGCTCTGTGTGGGCGGCTCGCTTTTGTTCCGCCGCCTGGGGCCGGCGGGCCGGCGGCGGGTGCTGGCGGTGCTCACCGTCCTGCTTTTGGCCGACGAGCTGCTGAAAGACGTCTCGTCCCTCGCCACCGGGCAGTTCGTCTGGGCGTTTTTGCCCTTCCACCTGTGCAGCATCAATCTGTTCATCTGCGTGTGGTACGCCCTGCGCCCCAACGACCTGGCCGCCGAGGTGCTCTACGCCCTCTGCCTGCCCGGCGCGGCGGCGGCCCTGCTCTTTCCGTCCTGGCAGGCTGTGCCCCTGTGGAACGTCATGCACCTGCACTCCAGCACGGTGCACACCATGCTGGTGTTGTTCCCAGTGCTTCTGCTGGCGGGGGGCTTCCGCCCCGACGTCCGCCGCCTGCCCAAGGTGTGCGGCGTTTTCTGCCTCGACCTGCTCGCCGCCGCCCTGGTCAACCATCTGTGCGACACCAATTTCATGTTCCTGCGCGGGTCCTACGGCAACGCCGCCCTCGGCCTGATCGAGCAGGTCTTTGGCACCGGCCCGGGCTATATCGCCGGCCTGTTGCTGCTGGTCCTCCTGGTCTGGACAGCGCTGTACGCGCCGTGGGTCCTCGCCGGATGGAGGGGTAAAAAAGGGCGTTGATGTTGAACAAACCTTTCAGGCTCGCTTTTTTGCCCTCTCAGTCATGCCGCACAGCGGCATGACAGCTCCCCCGCACGCGGGGGAGCCTCCCCTCTCAGTCTCGCCGCCCTTGCGGGCGTCTCGCCAGCTCTCCCGCGGGGAGAGCCAAGTGCACGCCCGTGGGTGGCAGCTAAGCGGTGGTAAGGTAAACTTAAAAACAGCAACGGCTCCTTTTGCTGTCATGTACAGCAGAAGGAGCCGTTTGCCGCTTATTCCCCCCGAAGGGGGGATGTCGCGCAGCGACAGGGGGGACACATTAAAGGGGTGGCGGGCGGGATTCGATAACAACAATGCGGGGGCCAGCCTTACAGCCGACCCCCGCAGAGGGACCCTATCTTTCGTGACGCAAAAGTTCTTTTGTTTTGGTGCGATCAACAACAGAAGGAATAATTGGTGTTTTATTCCCCTTTGTCGTCACAGTAAAGGGTGGTGCCAAACCGGCAAGTGTCTCTAGGACTCACCGGCTCCTATATCAATCCCGGTTATGGTGCGACCGAGACTGTTATAAGTAATTTTTAGATGAGGTTGTCCATACCAGCCTCAACAGTGCCAGTCCGGGTAACAGCAACAGCCACGAACTTCACGGTGTCTTCGATGCCCCAAACGCGGCCATCGGCGGTCACGATGCTGACGGAAACCTCGTAATCATAGTCAATGTACTGCTGAACGTGCGCAGCATTATCATACTTGGTGGTGTCCTCAGTCTTCAGGTTCTCGACGCTCTGAGTGATCTTGTGGCCGAGCTGCTCCAGGACATCCTTGTCGGTCACGCTGCCATTAACACCGTAAACCTCAACAGCCGTACGAGCATCAGCCTTAAAGCCAATTTTGTTCAAGTTGCCGATCTCATCATCGTAAGCGTTCAGGTTCTTAACCAGAGCCTCACCAATGTCGGTCCGACGGGCATCAGACGGATTAACGCCATAGCCGTAGGGATAGATCTCAAAGACCTGACCATACTTGACAACATCGGCGTTGCTGAAGTAATCCTCAACAGCGCTCTTCAGAGCGGCATCCAGATCACCGTTAGAAACGGCAGTCACCTTATTCTGAGCCTCTTTGCTCATGTTGTTGACCAGAGTCTGGGCAGAAGCGCTGGTAGAAGGAGTGACATTGGGCTCCTCAGGCTTCTGGGTATCATCGGTGGTGTTGCCACCGCAAGCGGTCAGCATGCTGACCGCCATAACACCGGCCAGCATCATAGAAGCAATCTTCTTGAGTTTCATAATGATTTTTTCCTCCTTATGGTGTATAAAAGATAGAGACCCAAAACAGGTTGAAAGGAAG
>ERZ1643247.2420-NODE-2420-length-14812-cov-5.042895_pt1 | contig 14812 bp, 10 predicted proteins | sample MGYA00579264_ERZ1643247 | MGnify/ENA primary metagenome ERZ1643247 (study PRJEB29033, sample SAMEA4952262) | chicken gut metagenome | biome: Broiler Chicken; feature: Gastrointestinal Tract; material: Caecum | place: Ireland | collected 2018 | study: Broiler... | reverse complement strand
GGCTGGACATGAACAGGCTGGATATAGACCTGCTCTTGTTATCAGTAATAATTTTTTCAATCAAAAAACAAACCTCACTATAGTTTGCCCTGTCACAAATACCAATAACCAATTTCCACTGCATGTCCCACTTGACAGTAGAACCAAAACAACAGGGGTTATTCTTTGTGAGCATATGAAAGCATTGGATTTAAGCGCCAGGGAATACCGTATTGTTGAAGAAATACCAAAGGATTTGCTAATAAAGGTTATTGACATCGTAACTGCAGAAATCGAGATAATTGAGTAAAGAAAAAGCGTGTGCAAGTTGCACACGCTTTTTCTTTACTAGTAAAACTAAGACCATATCCTCTTCCCCGGCCGGAACAGGGGTTGCCGAAACACTGGAAATGGTTGACAATTTTTTCAAGTATGGTATCCTGTGGATAAGGTTCCATACCAATCCTGAAAGGGGAATCCTTATGAAACATTTGATAGAGCAATTAAAAATATGGATACGGGAGAATAGGAAAAAGGCGGTTGCCATTGGATCGACAGCCGGGGCTGCCGTCCTTTTGATTGCGGGTACGGTTACATTTGCCGCCCTAAACGCCGGCGGCGGGCTGGAAGTTGTATCATCTTCGGGAACCGATCCCGTCAGTGAGACGCTTTCCGTTTCTTCCATAGAAATCCCGGAATCCACGCAGACTGTCCAGAATGAGGACGGAACTACAACTGTTGTCGAGCAGTATGCCGATGGTACAGTGAAAGAGGTAACAACCGCGAAAGACGGTTCCGTCAAAGAGGTAACACGCCAAAAAGACGGGACGACAAAAGAAGTCACCACCACGAAAGATGGAACCGTCACAGAGGTGACAACGAATAAGGATGGTTCCACCACCCAGACGACAACAAAGCCAAACGGGGAAACGCAGACTGTGACCAAGCCGACCGGCGGAAATGGAAGTTCCAGCTCTTCCAAACCTTCCGGGAACAGTACTTCCTCCAAACCGTCCAATGACGCTCCTTCCAAACCTCAAACCCCGTCAAAGCCGACCGGCGGTGGAAGCACATCCTCCAAGCCATCCGGCGGCAGCTCTGCCCCATCAAAACCGGAATCCACCCCGTCAAAGCCTTCTGACGGCGGGAATACCAGCAGCACCCCAAAACCCCCGGTCTCTTCCGAGCCGGAAGAGACCTTCCCAGTAACCCCCGCAGATCCGGTATGGAGGTACACGGAAGCGGAGATCAAGCAGTTCATCCAATCCGGGATACAGTATGGACAGAGCATTGGGATGACCTACTGGGCGGAAATGAATATTGATAATTCCAGTTGGACTCAGCCATGGGATGAATTTACAGGAATGACGCCGCTTGAATTTATTCAAGCCAGATTATCAAGATATAAGTCCGAAGGCATTACCGATTTTGGCCTGGCGTATGCTTGGGATACAGCGAATGACCGATGGGAAGTATACATCCTTTATTGATAAATAAAAGCGTGTGCAAGCTGCACACGCTTTTTTTCTGTCCAATCAGTAAAACCAAGAAAGGAGACCTTTATGAAAAGAACAGCAAAAAAATTTTGGAAAAGGATTTCGGCAGCATTGATGGCAGTCATGATGATTGTCACCTTTTTGCCGGCCAGTGTCAGTGCGGCGGAGGGCGGACGAATCGAAAAGACCTCCCGCCTGCCCTATGGGTACGACTTTACGGGGATTTACTCCAACGTACCCGCCAAGTATAAAGGACACAGTATGACGGCAAACGAGGTGGAGCGCTGGACGTTCATTACTGCGGATGGGGCGCGCCACCCCGCCTATTGCATTGAGTTCGGCAACAACAATTTCACGCCGGGCGGCTCTGTCTCTTCGAGTACCACTTTTGACAAATTAAACGACACTCAACAAGCATACGCGACGTATGCTCTCATGTACGGGTATGATGGGACGACAAAATGGGGATATTCCGCGGATGCGGAATACTACGCAACCCAAGTCATGATGTGGGCGATTGCGGACAATGTCTTTAACAACTCTACCTACGAATCCGATTTTGTCAACGGCTTCTCGACCGACTGGATTACCGGGACATACCACCGGGAAATCGGCGATATTTACTACAAAATCAAGAGTGAAATTTTGAACCACAAAAAAATCCCGTCTTTTGCCAAAACCAATGCAGTAACAGCACCCACTGTGACCCTCAACTACAACGCTTCCACAGGGTACTATGAGACAACTTTAACCGATACCAACAATATCCTGGCCAGCTTTACCTTTGAGTTTGGGAGTGATGTAAAAGTCACCCGCAGCGGCAACGCATTGAAATTGCAGACAAAATCTGTCATCCAGAACCCCCGCACTGCTTCCACCTACAAAAGCGCAACCCTGCAAAACCCAAACGCCAAAATCGTCTGGTGGGAACTGCTGGAGGACAAATGCGGAGCCGATCAAGTCAAGGTGCACGGACAAATCCAAAAAGACCCTGTCCGCGCCTATGTCAAAATCAAGACCAACAGCCTGTCCAAAGCACATATTGTAAAAACATCGGATGACGGGAACGTATCAGGGATTAAAATCCGGATTTCCAATTCTGCTTTAGGATATAACAAGACGTTCGTAACAGACAGTAAAGGCGAAATCAACGCCACTGACTTGATAGACGGTTACAAATATACCGCAACGGAAATGGAAGTTCCATCGCAATATATCCAACCGCAGTCCCAAACATTTACCGCGTCCATCGCAAAGACCGTTGAGCTAAAGTTCCATAACACCCTGAAAAAAGGGTGGGCACAAATCCGCAAGGAGGACAGCAAAACAGGAAAGCAAATCCCCGGCGGGGTTTACGGCCTGTACAACGCGCAAGGGGAATTGATGGAAAGCGTTACCACCAAAGCGGAGGACTACGCCCGGACTGAGAAACAGTACCCCTATGGCACCTATTATTGGCAGGAGATCACCCCGCCTCCGGGATATTCCCTTAACCCGGAGAAATATCCGGTTGCCATCACAGAGGACGGACAGACAGTCAGTGTGACGGCGACGGACGACGCGCAGCTTGTCCAGATTGAAATCCTGAAACAAGGGGAGGTACTCTCCAACTTTGATTTCCGCATGACCGAGTTTGGGAAAGTCTACGCGCCAATCTATGAAATCCGGAACCTTGGCGGAGCTGCATTTGAGATGGTAGCGTTAACTGATATCGTTTCCCCGGATGGGACATTGTGGTATCACGCAGGGGATCTAATTGATACACAGATAACTGGGGAGGACGGTTCCCCGGCAGTATTCAAGCCCTTGCGGTCTTTATCTGGAAAAGTACTTATCAGGGAAAAAGAAGCCCCATATGGTTATTTCCTTGGTTCCAATGAATTTGAAGTTGAGCTGGGCTATGATTCCCCGGAAGTACAGCAATTCACAGTGCAGGTGGACGCGGAAAACAGCCGTCAGAAATACAAACTCCGCTTTGCAAAGACCATCGAAGAAAATGAGGTTTATCCGAACCCGGAAGCCTATCAGGACATAATCTTTGGGGTCAGAACCAAAGCCCCCGTCTTAAATGCGGACGGCGCAGAAGTGCTGGGAGCAGATGAACTGGTTGATGTGATTGGATTGGACAGCAGTTTCAATGGGATTTCCAATACGGACTACTGGGAAGGCGCAGACCTATATTTGCAGGAACTTCAAACGGCAGAGGGCTATAACCTGAATCCTGAAAAATACGGTTTCGGATTCGAGTATACAGAACAGACCATCCCTCTTGTCTGGAAAGATTTAAACGAAACATACAATGAAATCCTGAATACGGTGATCCGGGGACAGGTAGAACTGTATAAGCGTTCTTCCTTTGATGGGAAATTATTACCCAATGCACACTACGACATTTATGATTTAAACGGGAACTATATTGAAACCCTGGTGACAGATCAAAAAGGTCATGCAATCAGCTCTATGCTGCCTTATGGGGATTACATTCTAAAAGAAATGATCGCTCCAGATCGGTATCATCTTGAACCGACGGAATACCCATTTTCTATCAACGAACAAGGCCAGGTCATTACCTTTGACATGGAGGACGAGCCTAAAATTGGTATGATTACGGCAGACTACACTGAAAAGGGACATGATGAGGCCATTGGTATCCCTACCGGAGATCCTTCCCATTTGGCATTAACGGTATCCCTTTCCCTTTTGAGCCTGTCCGGCATTGGAATCCTGCTGTTCAAACGCAGATCCCGGAAATAACTATCTAAAAGCCTGTAACCCCGCATGGTTACAGGCTTTTTTGCATTACTGCCCCTGGGGCAGTAAATAGAAAACTAGTCAAGGAGGATTACAGATGAACAAAATAAGATGTATGTGCGCCGGACTTTTGGCCGGCGCTCTTTTGTTATCTGTCCCTGTTGGGGCAGCCAGCCCGCAAACACAGGAACTTATACAGACACAGACTTTTGAAACCATGGATACAGATTTCCACGCCCAGTTTGACAGCCTGTTTGAAACCAGGATAACCCGGAGTGGAAAACAATACGAACTCAGCCACATTGGATACCAGGTAGTAAAGGAAGAAAAACAGGAAGAAGATACCGAAACCACTTATGAAATGGATTTCCGCGACCTGTACAGCAAAGAGGAAGCCCATCCCCAGGAATCCATCTCTATTGAGCGCGGAGGGGAAACACAGACATTCCAGCTTGACACGGTGACTTATCAGCCGCAGACCATCCAGAACCGTACAGGAACTGTAACAGCCACAACCGATTTCGATTTAAAAACAACACAGCCCCAGCCAGAACAGGCCAAAACAGTTGCCTACCAGGATAAGCAGTCCGGGCAGACTGTCCCTGTTACACTGGAATTTAAGGAATTACGCTTGATTCAGGATTGGGGTTGGGTCAATGACGTATCAATCCCTCTCCAGGTATCCATGTATGACGCCGAATATTATCAGCTTGGGGAGGAATTGATCTCATATAACCCCGACAGGCCGGCAATCCAAGGGCATGAAAACACGATCCTCCAACAGCTTGGGCTGGACACAGGGCGATACCGGATCGAAAACGCACAGTGGAGCGGCGAACCATACCAGGTAGGAGAGATTATCTACCGGGACGCCGTTGCAACTGGAAGCCGCTATGCAGCCCATTATGAAGCTGTTTATGAATCCACTGTTTCCCTGCCGGATTGCCCCGGATGGACAGCAACGGCACATTACAAAGCTTCTGACACTTCCTATACAGGCGAATCCCTCTATACCGTGGAAGCATCCGCCGCGTATGTACCCATCCCAAACAGTTATATATGGATTGCAGCAATTGCCGGAAGTTCCCTGCTCCTTCTCCTGGCTGCCGCAATGACAGTATGGTTCCTCATGAAGCGCAGGAAAAGGGAAAAACAGACGGAAATCGATGGAATTGATCTATAAGCAATTGCTGTATATAATAAGGAGGTAAAAAATGGACTGGGGGAAATTAATTGTGGATTCTGTATTTGCCAGTATTGTTGGTACAGCTATTGCAAGCCTGACGACGATCATTGTCAATGCAATCAGCCATAGCTCACATCTGAAAGAGATTAAGGATGCAGGGAACAAGGCTGTCCAAAACACCAATGAGCTGAAAGAGGAAAACATCAAGGAACATACCCTTTTACATGCAGATCACGAAAAAACAGATCTACTAATCACTTCACAGACCCGGGAAATCATAGCGAACCTCTCGAAAGCTGAAAAAAGCGTGGACGCCCTGTCATCTGGTTTTTTTAAGGAAATCCAGGAACGGAATAATCGATATTCCCATCTTACATATTCCCAAAAAGAAATGGCAGACAGTATTGAAAAACTCTCCGCTTTTGGAGAACAAATGAAAGCCCTCCACTATGAGAATATCCAGCTCACCCAATTGCTTTTGGAAAGAGAACGAGAAATCACTGTACTCAAACAGAAAACCAAAGAGCTGCAAAAAGAATTGGATCGCTATATAACGCATGAGATCGGGCACGATAGCCTTTCTTTATAAATGACAACCACTTCCCAAACACCGGTTAAAAAACCGGTGTTTTTTTATATCCATTTTTATGACAGGAGGAAACCGGGATGAAAGACCTTTTAACCCAGATATACCGTCTCCTCGGTACAAAACCTTATCACAACTATGTTTACCTGGACAGTGCGCTAGACGTAAAGCAATCGGATGAACGCCCATCCCATGCCATGGTATACCTGCACCGGAAAGATTACCATAATCTAGCCGGGCGCCTAACCGCCACAAAACGGAAAGGGAAACTCATCAATTACCTGTATCAAATTGCAGAACATAACATCAAAGCCGACCGATTGCCTTATGCCACTCTCCCCCGTGAGCGTGTGGATCCCCTGTCCTTGTGTGATCTGAAATCCCCAGCTGATCACAGCCTTTCTTTAATCCGAGAGGGGCTGCCTGCCGTGTTAACCCCGGAGCAACTGCTGGACACAGTACACGCCCTGCGGAAATACCGGGCAACAAATGCCCTGCTGGTTTCTGCGCGCGGGCGACCGGAAGGGGAGTTAAAAACCTTTGAAGAATGGAAAGGGCTTGGATGCCGGGTAAAATCCGGAAGCAAAGCTTTTTATACCATCCGGCCAAAAGTAAACGGGAAAGAAGAATATTATATTGCCACTGTTTTTTCTTCCGCTCAAGTCAACAGCAGAACCCCGCAACCGCAAAAAACCAAAACGGGAAAACACCGCACCGTTTGGATCAGCCCCCATACCCTCCCTATCCTGTCCGGGAAGCTGTTTGCCGAAATCAGAAAAGAAACTGGAGGGGTTCTGGATTTGAATGGGATCGACTTGGACAATACACAGGATACCATCTATGGTCTCCTGCAACGGTATACCTCCAAAATAGCAGAAAGCCTTCCTCTCCAAACAGAAAACGCCTGTATGCGGAAACAAGTCATTTCAGACTGCGTTGTACAGGAAATCGGGTCAGATATCGGCATTGAACCATGGGGACATGGAAAAAGCCATCTCAACTATTACCTTGAGTCCTCAAACTCCTACGAAATCTTTGAGGACGTAAATTATATCCAAACAGTTATGGCAAAAGTCCAAAAGACATTGGAAAATGCACTTACAGAGACGCAGAAACAACAGAAACAGTCCTTCCGGGAGTATTGCAAACGCTCTATGGGGAGCCTGCGGGATATCGGGTATGGGGAGCCGTCCGGATTAGTGGAAGTGCCGCCTCCTGTCAGGGGCTACTGTATCAGCAGCCGCCCGGAAGAACTATATACGGTTGGGAATGGCGCAGCTACGCCTTTTTCAAAAGATCCGGTATCCTATCTGCTTCCTGATCACATACTTTGCATCCATCAAAACGTGCTTTCCGATATCTACGACGAAATTGCCGATTCCCCCTTTTATTGGACGGACGAGGTGCAGAGGGTTGTCTCGGAAAAAAAGGCCGACTACCTGGAACGGTATGGGTTCCAGAAACCCGAACCCAATACAATTCTGTCAGAATTCCTTGAAAAAAGCCCCAGGATTGATCACCTATTGAAATCAAAACTCCCACCGCTTACGGCAGTCAACAAAGTACAAAAATATCTGGAACAGGCGAAAGGGAAAGAATCCTTGTTTGAAATTATTTCCGATGATTTTCACAACCTTTTGCCCAGCCAACCCGACGGTTTCCTGGGGATCAATGAAAAAATAGAAGCATTCCGGAAAAAAGCCGGGATTGAGCCAGACATGGAAAAGGGGGAGGCGGTCGAATATGCCGTCTACCTGCCTACCTTGTCCGGCCCAGTATCCATTGTATCCTCGTACCAGTACTATAACCCACAGGGACTGGGATTTCTGGAAGACCTGGCGCTCAAACTGGAACCTGTGCAGGACTACTTTGCTCCTGATAATCTAAACAATCTGTTCGGCGAGGACTACAAGGAATACCTTGAGAGGATACATATTTCCCTGGATTACGGAAAGCACCCGAAAGAACCCAACATAGGGCAGATGAATCCGCCGGAAAGCGACCTGGAAAAAGAACTATGTTAAAAAGAAAGGGAACCGCTAATGCACAGCGGTTCCCTTTCTTTGTCAAAACCCTATATGGACTTTCAAAAAATCCTTATAGAAATATATATCATATTCAGAGAATGAAGTCAACCCCTAATGCAAAAAACAGGCAGGGAAACTGCCGGAAAAGAGGTACATATGGACTTTCAAACGGCTCCCGACATCCTGGGGATAATTCATGCTAAAAACGACAAGAAGAGTTTCGTTGGGCTGCTGCATTTACAGCCCAGGCGGACGACAAACTATGCCCTGAATTCCAGCCTGCTGCAATCCCGGCTATCCAGCTACTTCCAGCGTAGGAACCCATCCGATCTGTATTGTACGCTGAACACATTTTTCCGCCCTGTCCGGAACCTGGATTCGTTGCGCTGGCTCAACGCCCTATATATCGATCTGGACTGTTATAAACTTGGGCTGCGGAAGGACAGCGTTTTATATGAGCTGGAACAGGACTGGTTCGGGCGTTCTATCCCGACACCATCCTTTGTGATCGATAGCGGGCGCGGGCTGTATCTCATATGGCAGATTGAGCCAGTGCCCTCAATGGCGCTCCCTCTCTGGTCTGCCCTCCAAAATCGGCTATTCAAGCAATTAAAGCCGTTCGGGGCAGATCCAAACGCTACGGACGCCGCCCGTGTACTGCGGGTTCCGGGCAGTATCAACAGCAAGACAGGGACAATGGTATCCGTCCTGAGAGCCTATCCAGTACCACCCTATCAACTCAAAGATCTCAAGACGGATTATCTGCCTCCCCTGCCCCAAAAACATAAAAAACACAGCGCTTCCAAACGCCGGTATCTGTACAACGCACACAGCCTGTACCACGCCCGCATCCGTGACCTGGAAAAGCTCTGCGAACTGAGGAAATACCGGATGAAAAACTGCCGGGAATACCTGCTGTTTTTGTACCGGTATTACCAGTGCCTCGTACTGCATGACGAAAGCGCCGCCCTACAGGAAACCATGGAGTTGAACCAAAAATTTTTTGAGCCGTTGCCTGCCGGCGAAGTTACAGCCTGTACACGGAGCGCGCAAAAATACTACCGGAAAGGCGGGATCAAGCTGACTGCGGCCAAGATTATTGAGTGGCTCGGTATTTCCCATCAGGAACAGCAGCAGCTCCAAACCCTGATTGGGAGTACTGAGAAGAACCGGCGTTCCTGCGCCCGTAAAAAATCCGCCCGCAGGAATAAGAACGGCCTGACCTCACGGGAATTGCACAAACAGTCCATACTTGCCTGTGTATACTGGTATTTATCAAAAGGGTATCATAAGACGGTAATTGCCGAACGGGTTGGAAAATCCGTCAAGATGGTAGAAAAATATATCCGTGAAATCCGGGAAGGGGTGGGGATCCCGCGTGCCAGGCTGCGGATACGCCCAGCCCATGGAACCCGCTTTAAAAGGTCTTCCTACACCCTTGAAAAAAGTACTGTACAAGCCCTTTCCAACCACTCCCCATCCCCTACGTCCTGGCCGAAAAAGCGGCGTGGACGGGAAATGGATAACGAAACGTCCCCTTGTATTATAGGGATTACTTCGTAATCCTGTTTATATAGATATCACACGAACTGCGCCGGATAGCACCCGGTGCTTTTTTTATGTCAGGAGGTGATGCTTCCCCGTTATTTCCCTGCCCTACCCTTTTACAAAATTAACACAAAGGAGTTTATTCACATGGTACAAATTTGGAACAAGTATCAAAAAAAAGCACTGGTTTTCCTCTTCTTTTGCGGCCTGATCTTCCTGGTTTCCCTGCTTTGCACAGGGGTATCTGCAGCCGATATTACCCCTATTAAAGGATCGATCGACGAGTTGTCCAATAATATCCGGACAATTGCGCTTTGGCTTGTTGTCCCCGTTTTGATTATCGGCGGGCTGTGTACTTTTTTCGGCGAACGCGCCAAACGGTGGGGCCAGGGCTTGATCGGCACCGCCCTGCTGGGGCTGCTCGTCGTCCTGTTCGCGCCGCAGATCGCCGAATGGTTTATCTCTATCGCCAAGGCGGGCGGGGCGTCGGTCTAACGGTTGGAAAGGGATGTGGAGCATATGAAACAAATCCCATCCCGGATCCTGGGGCTCCTAGAAAGGGGCTTCCGGGTTTTCCGGGAAACCCGCCGGGAAATCTCTCAAAAGGGGTTCCTGGCTTTTTACCTTCAACATGCCCAGAAACTATACCTAGCTATCGGTATAACGGCATTTTTGCTTTGCAATTCTCTTCTCAATGCTTCAATAGATCTGTTTAGCCAGGAAAAACACAATCCCATTTTCCTAGCGTTCCGTCTCCGGCCAGGGTTCCTGCCGTTTTATTTGCTATTGGCCGCCTCTATCGCCGCGCTTTCCGCCCTTGTCCATTACCGGCTGAAACTGCGTTTCGCCGATTACAATACAGGCCAGAAAGGGACGCGCCGATGGCTGACAGCAGAGGAAATCCGGGTGCAGTATAAGGCAATCCCCCTCCTATCAGACGGACAGTTTGACGGTTATGGAGGCTTACCGGTCTACCGGGAAAAGGATACGCTGTATCTTGATGACAGCGCCACAAACACGCTCCTGATCGGGACGACGCGTTCCGGGAAGGATCAACTTATTATTTTGCCAATGATTGAAAATCTCGCGCGTGCAAAACAGAAAGCGAGCCTAGTCCTGCTCGATCCGAAGCAGGAACTATGCCGCGCCTCTTATGACTATCTGATTCAAAATGGATATCGCTGTTACCTGTTCAACATGGCAAACTACAAAGCTTCCCACCATTACAATTTTTTGGACTACATCCTGAAACTGTACCTGGACGGGGATACCGCTACAGCAGAGCGCGAATGCGCAGGGATGGCAGAATCTATCTATGCAGGTAAAGACACCAATGGTGATCCGTACTGGTCTAATAACTCCAAAGCCGGGTTCACGGCAATGGCCATGGCACTCTTGGAAGACTGCGCAGAAGAACACCCTGAAAAGGTCAACCTCTATAGCGTATATATGATGTTTGCGGAAATGGTCCAGGTTTCCCGAGAAAACAACGGGAAAATGGAAACCGGCCTTGACAGGTATTTCTCCTCGCGCCCTGTTGGAAGCCGGGCACGCGCCAACTATGTCTCCGTCAAAATTTCCCCTGGCAAAACCCGTGCAAGCGTTTTTTCCCATCTGCTGACTTTTCTTAACATCTTCGGGCAGCCCGATATCGCAGAGCTGACGTCCGATACCAATATCGACGTCGAGAGCCTAGGGTTTGGGGAACAGCCCTCCGCGCTGTTCATCAGCGTATCGATTACAAACAAGTCGTCCTATACGCTCGCTTCCCTATTGCAATACCAGATTTTCGCAAGGCTGACGTCAAAGGCCACCGCACAAAATAAGTCCCGTCTGGCACGGCGGGTCGTACACATCCTGGATGAACTTGGCAACCAGCCCCCTATCCCATCTTTTGATACTATGCTGACCATGGGGCTTGGCTACGGGCTGGTATACCTGCTGGCCATACAAGGGACGCACCAGTTGAAAAAAACATATAAGGACGACTACGAAACCCTGATGGATAACTGTGGGAACAAGGTCTTCCTCCTGTCAGACGGCGACGACACCAACCGGTTTTTTTCTGCAATTGTCGGTTCCCAGACGATTACCTCAAAAAGCAGATCCGGCAATCTGTTTTCTATGAAAAATATATCCGAACACTATGAGGAGCGCCAGCTGATCCGCCCGGATGAACTGAGCATGCTCCTTCCGGGGGAGGCAATTATCACAAGGACGTCCAAACGGAGGGATATCCAGGGGAACAAGGTGAAAGCTTATCCAATCGCCGCAACTGGGAACCATTGTTTAAAATTTGCCTATGAATATCTACAGGGTTTTGACACGCAGGCCGATCTCCCTATTTTGGATACTACATGGCAGCACGATAAGGGGGAAGCGGGGCTTATGCAGTATGTATATCTTCCGCAAAATTACCTCTCTTTTGATAAAGAGCCAGCACCAAAAAAATCTGAAAACAATGAAAACAGATGGGAGACATGGCAATTGTCCGATGTACTTGATCCCCAACAGGCCAGCCTGATCAACTACTACCTGGAAAACAGTTATTGTATCGATGGGATAACCATACAGGAGTTTTTCGATGGAATACAAGTGTTGGAAGAAGAAGGGAGGCTCCCACTGGACAAGATACTTGCTATGAAAAATATGGTTCTGCACGCATTGGAGGTGAAACAGAAATGATTGATTTTTTATTGGCCAATGATGATTTACTGACGTCTAATAACCTTTTAGTCTATATCCTGCGCTGGCTTGGTTGGCTCATCATCCGCGCATTAGCTGCTGTGATTGGTTTTGCAGAGTCATTGCTGGATTACGCTTACGGTATGGTCGGATGGTTTTCAAAGCCTGAATTTCAGGCGTTCCAAGCCCAGTTCCGGCCTGTTTACCTCTCCCTCCTGGCTTTGTCCCTTTTATGGCTTGCCTACAAATTAATTTTTGACCGCAAGTTTGACAAAGGGCAAGTAATCACAAATGCAGCCGTCATGATTGCTGTATTGTGCCTGCTCCCTGCTTTCATGGTGCAACTGTCCGAAATCACATCGGCGGCTGTAGGCAGTATTTATACCCAGGGGGACAGTGATACTTCAATTGCAAACAGCCTGATGAAATCGACCGTTGTAGATGTTTCCCTGCTTGATACGGTAGGGCTGGATCAGGATAGCCTTGCCGCAAACAACAATATCCCGGAAAAGGATATTTTCCGCATTGATCCCGGGGAAATGATCGACCCGGACGACACACAGAATAAAGATTTTTACGGGAACAAGCTGAAATTCAATAGCGATGGCACCTATACACTTACCAAAATCGGGGATGGAAAGTTCCTTGGGATTGGTTCGGAGATATTTTCTAACCGATACTACCGATATCATATTGACTTTTCATTGATACTCGCTTTTGCCGCAATTGCAATCGCCTATATCTTTACGGCGATCAAGGTGTTCCGCCTGTGCTATGAACTTGTTACACACCAATTATTGGCAACGCTCACCAGCCTAAACTTATCCAGCAATGCAAAAGTAAAACACTGTATTTCTTCTATCCTGTCCACATTCTTTGTAATCATCCTGACCGCCCTTTTAATTGACATTTACCGGATCACGGTAGAGGTAGCCGTCCAAGATTCCAATATCATCCATCAGATATTTGTTATCGTCGTTGCCTCTTTGTGCTTGATTGATGGGCCAAACCTGGCAGAACGGCTGTTTGGAATTGACGCCGGGCTTACCAGCGGGTTCCGTACCGTGGGCAGTTTGTTCATGGCGTCGAAAGCCATTGGAGGGATGGCCCGTTCTGCGGGCAGATTTGCCGGGAAAGTCGCTTCTGGCATCTCCCATGGCGTTTCCGCTGCAGGGGGCGCTATGGCTATGGCAGGCGGTGCTATGGCCGGTTTTTCCGCCGGACACAAAAAGGGGATTTACGACAGGATGGCAGAACAGCAGGGTGGACATAAACATTCCGGGGTCATGCCGAAAGCTTCCGGAGAATTGAAATCCGGTTCAAAGAATCTGCTTGGTGCACCGTCCAATCCAGATTCACCTGGTGGAAATGAAGGGAATCCAGAAAATCCAGGAACATCCCCGCAGGATAGGGAGAACATTGGAACCTATCGTCCAAAAGAAAAAGGTTCCGGGCTGGAGGATAGGACCGACAATCCTCAAAACCGGGAAAAATCCCCTGCCGGATTAGATGGGCATGAAGAAGCGACCCAGACAGACGCAGGACAGGATACCCGGACGTTAGGCCAAGTCGCGCGTGATACAATCCGTAATGCCCCAAGGAAAGCGGCGGAAGCTTTCTCCGAACGGGTACAGTCTTCTAAATTCGCACAGGCTGCTAACAAGGGATATGACAAAATGAATCAAATTGGATACTATACAGGCCGGGCAAACTACGATAACTTTCAGAACCTTAAAACAGGCGGTAGGCCAAACAGTTTTTATTCCAAAGTCACCCATTCTAAGTCGGAAGAAACCACGTTGCAAAAAGCTTTCCAAGAGACAAAACCTATGCCGGTAAAGCCAAACAGAAAGGAGCGTAGATCATGACAAAACTCATCCCACGGGAAATCAAGGCAGAAACGAAAATCTACTTCTTCACTTTAAAATCATTAGTTTTTATGGGGATATGGATCTGGCTGTCCGTCATTTTAACAGCCTGTGTACATAAGTCACTATATCTCCCATTTTTAGCGTTCAGCGTTTTGGTAGGGTTCATCTTACAGCTCCCCTCAAAAGTGCTTGGGAAAAAGACCTACCAGATGATTTATCTGTTAATTACAAAAGACCGGCAAAAATACCGGTCGGAAGAAATAACCCAGGAGGTGGTTACGGGTGAATAAAGGCGATAGGAAGAGAAAAGGCAAGGTCAGCCATACTGTCAGGGAACTCATCCCATTTTCGGAGTTCCTGGAGAATGGGGCTGTCCAAATGTCGGATGGCCGTATCTTTGATATGTTCGAGATTATCAGTACAGATACGGACAACTTGCCGGAAGAGGCTGTAGAAATGTATATCATCCGGTATGCAAAACTCTATAACACCTACAGTGCAAACTTGAAAATCGTGGGGATGAATTTCCCGACGGATACAACAGAACAACAGGAATATATCCAGCGCCGGCGCAGGGAAAACAAAAACCCCGTTTACGACTATTACCTTGAAGAAATCCTGGAACGTGACAAACTTATCAATACGCTGATGAGCGATAAAGAATGTTATCTGTTTGTATACGC